>Ga0131853_10009817_pt1 | contig 17511 bp, 11 predicted proteins | sample TergutLab28metaG_FD_92764 | JGI IMG/M metagenome (GOLD analysis project Ga0131853, IMG submission 92764) | Labiotermes labralis P1 segment gut microbial communities from Petit-Saut dam, French Guiana - Lab288 P1 (version 2) (version 2) | ecosystem: Host-associated > Arthropoda: Insects >... | reverse complement strand
TTTTATGGCTCAAGCACTACAGTGAATATCTGTGAACTGGCAGAGAATGCCATCCTGCTCTACGTGGCACATTTTGTATTTCAGTGACTTCTTATGTAATCTGAGAAAACCAGTGTGTAATGACAAACATTATTCTCAAATCCTTCTTCAACCGAGATTTTAGGTTTCCACCATCGAGGATTCAGGTCATCTGTGATGTGTCACTGGGTCAGCGTCTCACAACATTTGGAGGGAATGTAGTGCCTTCACAGAATCCTCCATCCTTGATAACAAAGGCTCTACATTCCTTCAAAATGCCGGGACACTAACCCAGCAACACAACATCACGCCCCCAGAATAACACCTGAAACCTCACTTCTTAAACTATTTTCATTGTAACACATGAATGTTACCAGGTAATTTCTCTGCTTCCTCTGGGTTTATTGGGTATTTTCTTTTTACATAAAGTCGCACAGAGTTTTGAAGGCACACCCAATTCTTGTTTGTGCTCTTATTGAAACTTCGTCTCTTGAGGAGCCATTTACTTTGACACCATGAGAGGTCTAACTTCTTTATGGTATTCATCACTGAAATGGAATGGGGGAAAAAAAAAGAAAAACATTATTAACAAGTAGCAAGTATGCATATATTTACTTTCAAGCAGGGCTTTTAAGCCATCTGAAATCTGAAATAAAGGTTCAGTTTAATAAGTTATCTCATGTTCGGCCATCATGCTAGTTTATCAATGTTATTTCTAGCAAAACCATGACTACAACTAGTGGGGGCAAATATATACACTGGATCAGTCTCTCAGGTGTTTAGTTATCAGGTTCTCACCACACAAGCCCAGGCTGCATCCTAGGGCAGTCAACTGGTATATATTGTGAACCAAGTGGCCAGCAATGAGAGTGACTTTCTCAGAGCACTTAGGTTTTCTTCTGTCTTATTATCATCCCACCAATGTTCTATACGAACATTCATTCATCTACCATGCATGCTGCATAGGTAAGATACATACAGCATCCCTAAATAAACCACTTAGAACAAAAAACAGTTAACAGCCCCAAAAAACAAGGTGACTTGGGAGTATGCAAATTGCCACAGCAGTAAACAGTACCAGTAACTCTCCAAATATGACTAACCACCGCCATTACCGCCGAACCACATGACAGAATAACACATTTAATATGCATGTGCATTAGTGTTATAATCTAAAAACACAAGTCTTTCAAAATGTTTAAGAAACCATCCCAATAAATTGCTTGAAGGTTATGAAACAAAATTTCCATGTCACTTGGAATTAACTTTGTAAGTTACACATAAATAAAAATATTTGTCCTACCATCGTCTTGGAGGTTATTTATCAGCTGTGCAGAGAAAATGCTGCAGCCACACTAATGCAGTACTACAAAATATCTCTTGTTTAATCGAATTAAATATCCTAACACTGATATTAACACAGTTACAACAATTCGTTACGACGTATGTTAATTGCATTTACATTGGCTTTACAATCGAAATTGGGTACAAAGAGTGAACAACCTCCAGTCAATATTCAGTCATTACTTTGGGATATTACAATTTTCGTAAACTGGTTAATGCGCGTAAAGTTTAATCATAGTGTGTGGTGCACAGTATATGAGTGTGCAAACTGTACACAAATGTTTATATTTCATTCACAAACGTAACTGAGGTTCAGATTAAAGTCGTCTGGGTTTTGACACTGGGTAGTGTTATACGCTGACATTAACATTCGGTGGACTACGTTAACGTAACCGAGTCCTTGTTAACGCTTACGTAAAGGCAGCACATTCCCCCGGAACATTATCAACCTACAACACTACTCGGTACTAAAACAAAGATGTCTACAATATGAACGATTCCGGAGGCGAACACCAGAAAAACTATACAATAAATATTTGTTCACTCTCCTAGAATCTCACCAAGTGATCCTAGGTCCCTTACACACTGAAGACTATATTGATAACATGCACTTTAATCAACTCTTTCAAACACTTAGTGTTCAAACTTTGGCGCATTTTTCCACGTGGGGGCTAGTATTGTTACTGCAGCACCACTGGATTCTATAACAACCACATAAAAATGAACACATCGCTTAGCACGTGAGAATACACACCTCTTTCAAACCAACGTAGGTGAAGTCAAATTGTATACAGAAAAATCACATCATAACATACTTTGTTCTGAATAATTGAAAATACTGCTGTATTATACATAAAATATTTACCTTGTCATTTTAAGATGATACTTATTGAAGCTACATGTTTGTAATATTGGATGATGTCGTAAAATTACTCCAGTGAATGAATATGTAACTTCCTATAACGGTCATATCCGACTGGTAAAGAAGGTAGCTTATCCGTGGTTCCTGCCTCCGCCTGGCAGTTGGCTGTGAGGTTTATACAGTAGTGTTACGGTGTTTACTGAAGTTGAAAGTGTTTGAGGTGTGACGAAGTGTGCAAGGTATGTAGACCAAATATGGATAAGTAACCAACGTTAGTTGTATGCGCCTCGTTAGAAACAACGCTTTCAGAAGGGTGCAGGGCATTGACATCAAACAAAAGCAAGATGTTTGCTTTTTGCCTTACAAAACGTATGTTTAACAAAAAAAAAAAAGGTCAGGCATGTTTGCTTTATCGTGGTTAAGCTGTAATAAAACGTGTTACGTATAGATATTTTCAGTATAGTCGTGAGTGAATTTTGTCGGGTGATACTGGATGTGAAAGATGGGGCACAAAATCTCATCCATGCACCATATGATAAAGTACCTTATTTCTACCATACAGATTGAAAATGGCTAGAGGACAGCAGAAGCTTCAGTCACAAGCCAAAGCTGCAGAGAAGCTTGCGAAGCAGAAAAAACAACAGGGTCATAATGCCAATCTCCAGAAAAAAGCAGCACAAGCGGCCCTTGTTCATGTTTGCTCAGTTTGTAAGGTATGAGGAATCATTGGGTAATATCTGTGTTACTGGTTTCATTTCAGGAAGTTGTATGTATCGTTGAGATTATTAAGAAGAAAATAATACTTATTTGTTCCAGTCATATGTCTTTTTTGCAGGTAGTCTGTCAGTAAAGACTGAGCCATGTAGTTTCTTTTACCATTCATTCATAGAACATTCTGCCACTTGGTTCTGTGAACTGCATTGTCATCATTTTATTGGGTACTTGTGTTTAAATTTTAGAGTGTTCTTTGTAGCATCATATATTAAACATTGTATTTACCACGTAAATGTAACAGCCTTCATTTTCTTAATCTTCAAGGAATCTGATTCCCTCCTTCCCGACAACATCAAGGAGATTAAGTCCTATTTATTTCTGTCTTCCATTTGAATCTGATGCCATTATAACAGCTGACAAGAGCTTGATGAGTGAATGACATGTTAATAGAATAGTCACAGGGACACTAACACGACTGAAACCTGATTGTTTCAGGCTAAGAATGACCCTCTTAGAATTCATGTTCACATATAACTCACAGTAGTAGCGTGTAGTGTAAGTGTATATAGATCAGTGAAGGGAATTGCATTGCTCGTAGCATTTGTAGGCCAGCTTGAAAATGAGGAGTATTTTAGCAATACAGTATTGCAGCAGTTGATTAATGGGATTATGAGTACACTGTCAAAATATTGTGATACATGATTATTGATGCATATTGAAATAATGGTGTGTTATTTCTAGACAGCAGAAATTGATTTCTGTACTTAATTTTTTTTTGTGTGTGATGATTTGCTCAAAGTTAGAATTGTGAGTCAAATCACAATGAATGAAACAGTTGAAGACTAAAAAACTTACCCTGGTAATTGTGACAAAATGTGTCATGCAGTTACTGTGTTAAATGCAACACACTGCCCAAAAATCCCATAATGAAATTGCACTTATTATAATGCTGAATTGCTGGGCACTGCAATTCAGTATAGTGAATGCAAAATATTTTTCCAAATGTGGGGAAAGAAATTCAAAGCTGACTTTCCTAATGCTTTTGTCTTATACTGGAAGTTAATTATCTCACAACATAGGATGTTGTCAGGTTAGTGTGATGTCTAAAAATCTAATATGAAATCCTTTTGAAATTACATTTCATTAACATATCTGCGTAACTTGCATCGTCATAACCTATAACAAGTGCGGGGCCGAGGTGAAGAAAGATAAAATATTCTTGAATGGCTTAATTCACACAACCTTATTTTATAGAACTGTGTGTTACACATTGCCAAATGAAAGGACTGGTTGTGAAATACATCGTATTAAATCTGTAACCTTGTAGCATGTGGATCTGTAGCATTTCTTGTCACTCTTCAGGCAACTGGATGCTTGTGTCATCCTGAAAATTTCCTTAAAGTTTTCTCTTCATTTTCTCTTACTGTCAGCTGGATCTGTCATATTTTAGACTGTCGTAATATTCATTAGTTGCTGCATGGCCTCTTGCATGGTCTCCAACCATGATTGTAAATATGAATCTTTAAATAAAAAGTTTGAATCAGTTTTACTTTTTTATATGATTTTACTCACAATACAATGTTTGTGAAGTTTCCTTATGAACATCATTAATTATTCTTCAATTGAGAGCTGAAACAAACAGTTATTTTCATCTCCTACTCTTGAGCAACCTATGTACATATTGTAATACTAATTTGTACATCAGCACAACTGTTTTTATTACACAAGGTAATATGTAGGCTACATGTTTCGACTAATAAATAGTCATCTTCAGGCCTATTCTTTTCAGGTTAAGTCACAGGATGCTGTGCACACATTGGGATCCCAGTGCGTTTACATCAGTGAAATATTTAAGCCATATCATTAGCCTAGGAGAGTAAAACTTGCAAAGTATGTAACTGATTGGTTAAAATACATTTAAAAAATCTAAAAAATAATGTATTGGCATTTACCATTTAAAAAATTTAGGTCCCATTACCATCTAATTATTCTAGGGTTTTGAGGTTATACTTGCAGTGAAGTGGATACACTCTGGCTTCGCTGCAAGTATAACCTCACAACCTTGGAATAATTAGATGGTAACTGGACCTACGTTTTTTAAATGGTAAACGCCAATACACTATTTTTTAGATTTTTTAAGTGTATTTTAACCAATCAGTTATACACTTTGCAAGTTTTACTCTCCTAGGCTAATGATATGGCTTAAATATTTCACTGATGTAAACGCACTGGGATCCCAATGTGTGCACAGCATCCTGTGACTTAACCTGTAAAGAATAGGCCTGAAGATGGCTATTTATTAATCGAAACATGTAGCCTACATATTACCTTGTGTAATAAAAACAGTTGTGCTGACGTACAAATTAGTATTACAGTATTTATCCAAGCACTTTGTGATGTCTTCATTCAAAAACCTATGTACAGTTGTCTGTGTGCAAAGTTGATTTTGTTGATCAAGTCCATCAATTTTGAATGATTACCCACGAGATTTATTGACACTTACTGTAAAACTTCCACTGGATACCAAGTCCTTTTAAATTGGAACGGATTTTCTGAATGTATTATCGGCAGTTGTTGAGTTATGAAGTTGCAATTCTGTCAGCTTCTCTACTGAGCAGTGTAGTTTTGCTTGAGCAGTTTTGTTGTTTCCCTTCTGAGTTGAGTAGTTTAGCAGTTGCCATTCTGTCATTTCTCTTCTGAGCTGAGTAGTTTTGCTTGTGCAATTCTGTCATTTCCCACCTTTCTGTCAACTTCTCTTCTGAGCTGAGTATTCTCTAAAAGTCTCACAAATTCTTAATCTTCCAGCTAATAATCTGTTAGAAGGTCTTCTACATTGAGTCACTTCTTGATTCCTGCCACCCATATTGTTTCTGTGGCCATCCTATCAGCTTGCCTTCTTCTGTTTTAATAATCTGGAGTGGCTGTAGCTGTCACCAGTGTTTCTGTTTTTTGCTGCAACTGTAGTCTAATTGGCACCAGCCTGTTAGATACTTACAAAACTCTGAAGAGGAACAGAACTTCATATACCACTTTGATCGCCTTTTAAGCTGACAACGCTTTGCTGTTTATGTCACAGCACAAGTGTTTTTGCATTGTGCCTTTCACTATTTATACAGCACACACAAAAAGATTTCTTTGTAGTGCAGCAACAGCTTTTTAATCAATCTGGACTCTCTTCCTTTCTCTTCTCATTATCTTCAGCAATCTGTCCATTCTGTACTTTCTCCCATATCTTAGTGATGTCGGTTGTCATCAGCATTCCATGCTGCAGTGCACTTTATTAGCCATTTCCTTATTAGAATGAACCAAGTGTTAACACATTCATTGGAAGCAGGGGGTTTAAATGCCACCATTATTCTGACAGGCCTTTTCAATAAAATGATTCAGAAATTAAGCACATGTAAAATTATATTACAGTGTCATTGTAAATAATAATTTATAACATTTTTTAAAGGAAATTTTAGAATCTCTATCTAGAATAGTATTAAATTTTTGTGTATGTGTCTAGTAACTTTTCCCCACGTGGTGCACAATGGAACATGGAGTTCTGCAAAGTGCCACAACAGAGCTTGAATACTTAACGCTGATACTGAATAAATTCTTCTGTATTCCATGATTGGACATTGATGGCTTCATCTTGAATGTATTTGGGTAGTGTGTTTTTGAGTTAGCACTCCATGCTGGATTGAATGGACTGGGTAGGGAAGTGGTCCATCTGCGCACTGTCACCGTTAGCTTTAGGAGCATTTCTCCTTTAATCACGGGTGGTACAAATGCTTTTACAGGAAAATGCTGTTTCTTTTGGTTGAACTGTGACATCTTTGACCCCATAATGTATGCACACTTACAAACGTGGCCATCACTGATTATTTTCCACACTTCTAACGCCTGTGTTCAATTTGGATGCAGTATTGTATACTCTGAACATGCCTGTAATGCAAAGTCAGTAGACTCCAGTTGAAATGTGATGGCACATGGTGACGCACGGGAGGGGAAGTGAAGGAGAAACTGGCAAATGGAGTGGGTAGCCAGTACCCTTCACACTACCTAGGAACATGGTGCATCCAGCATTATTACCGCTGATGCGCACACCTCGGCTGCCAGTAGTCGACTGAACTGACGTCTCCGCCAATTTAAACGGACTTGTCCATTTCGCCGAAAGACGAAATCTGGTTTCTGCGCGTGTGCCATCACATTTCAACTGGCCTGTACCTTGATGCAATGTGTGTTTGAACCTATTACTGTTAACAATTGAACATGAGTATGCAATTCATTGGTTACTTCTTTGCATGCGCCTGAGCGCTTGTTATAACAGTTACACCTACTGTATGTGGCATGTGCTTCTGCACATGGCCTGTGTTGAATTTTACTGTGTTTTCTCTTCAACTGGAAATGTGAGGGTACAGCACTGTGTGACATGGCCTAATGCTATCTCTTTCCACATACTTCCATCTTGGCGCAGGCTCAGAGAAGTTGAAAACATGACAGGAAATGAAAACAGTGTTTGAGCAACTGTCTTTGAAAGTTGCTTGTCATACGACTTGCTGGTTAAAAATTTCATTCTGAGTTTCCTTCAAAGTCCTCGTGCATGACGTCATGAATCTTTCGACTGAAATAATGGTCGTAATTTGTGAAATTTTTTTAATTCCTGGGATGTATCTCTTTTCCACATTTAAATACAGCAGTTAAGTAATTGCTTCACGATTAATTTTCTGTTACTGGTGACTATGATGATGATGATGATGATCATCATCATCATCATCACCATCACCACCACCACCACATAGTCTGTCATATGACAGGTCCATATGTAGCCTCTGCGAAGTGAGTTCTCTAGAGAGTGTAATTCTATTGTTCCTCTTTCAATTTTCAGTATTGTCTCACTTCCTTAAGATGTTCCAGTAATTGCTTGCGTCTTGTTTCTAGTCTTTCCATCCCTTCAAACTTTCCTTCTATCTTTTCTTCAAAAACATGTTTTAGATGGCAGTTCCTATGCAAGATGTCAACATTTCAGTTACCTTTCCTTCTTTTTATTGTATGTCGGACGTTCCTTTCCATTTCGACTCTGTGTCAAACTTCTTCACTTTTCACGCCTTCAGTCCAGCTGATCTCCATTCTTCTCCAATGTCTCATTTCAAAACGTACTGCAGATATTTCGCAAAAATGGTTCTAATTCCAAATTCTGGGGTCAGGTTGGTAGCACCATGCCTTCATATTTGAATCCCTCATGTCTCAGCATGGAGACCAACTATTCATACAGCTTTTTTTGTGGTTTTTGTGTCCTCCAGACATATGGCACAAGTTAAGCAATGACTGCCTTTTTCTGTGCCCATTCTGCTTCATTGTTGGCTAATCAACCATTTTATGCCTTGTAGTATGAGATACTGATAGCAGTGTTGAGTAAGCCATCAGCAAATCAAGTAAGATGCAATAAAAAGGAGAATAGTGGAATGAATTAAGGAACTTTGAGGTGTGCCATTCCCATTGTGTGTAGTAACTATTAGGTGGGGTAACCAAAGTCAATAACACAGGACCACTCCAGCAACTAACAGGGTCCACACCTAGACTATAAGGAATAAACTTTGCCTGACACGTGGATGATGAGATCTCAACATCGATACGCAGTGGCACACATTGTATAGACACTTTCTTTTTAGCATATAATTTTGGATAAAACCTGGTGATGGCCACTGTCGGCCGAAACATATAGTTTTTATATATAATATAACATCATTTATTAGACATACATTGGTTGTGTTATTGACGGTAGTTACCCCACCTAATGAATTAAAGTATAATGGAATAATCCACAAAAAAAATGCTTCATGTATCCATAGATGTTCTCTGGATGATTTGTTATTATGTCCAAAGGCTTCTCCATTCTTCTGTGTGACCACTCATAACTTCTTTGGCTGTGGCTATGTACACTGTTTAAATTTGCTTATTTTATATATCTCTCCTGTGCTGGTCTGTCTCTGTAGCCCTTTATGTAATCTCTGCATGTTTATTGTATAGGCTGTCCAGAGGAATTCTGTTTTCATCTATGCACAATACTGCCCAAACTGCACGTTTGCCATGGTCTTGCATGCACTTGTTGGATGTGAGAGGCTATCAAAATCTGAATGACTGTTATGTCAGTACATAATGCTTTGTTTCGTTTTTTACAGGCCCAAATGCCAGATCCAAAAACTTACAAACAACACTTTGAGAATAAACATCCAAAGAGCGAGTTGCCGGATGATCTGAAGGAAATAGCTCTATGATATCATTACATGTGGTACATCCGTCTCAGACTTTTCACATTTTTTATGGGGAATGTTACATTGTTGGGTACTTTGGACAAATACAACAATACTCATTTGTCTTGATAACACCTGCAAGTTAATGTCTTGACCATCTTTCAGTGGGGGGAGATGGGGAGATTCATTATGGTATTTTAGATGAATTCATTAACACTTCTTCCAGTTATCTGAAATGCAACAAGTTTAGTTCTGAATGAAGTTGTTTCAGGCCGCTAGCTTCTTTTGTTTGTGCTAAGAAGTTAAGAGAGAAGGTTTCCAGAAACACGGATTAACTGCTGTGTTGCAAGTATAACAATTGCAGTTCTTTTTTTTTTGACAAAAATGAACTGGAAGAGCCCATTACAATCTGAAACTGGCAGATTTTATTTATTACGTGTTCATACAGATGGAGTGGGCTGCGTAAGTGTGTCGGAGTAATGTTCCTGTGAGACCTTTTGTTGTTACATATGTACCCCAATCACAGCTGTATTAATAATTTAAATAATGTTTTATTTTGATCACCGTTACTGTTACTGTTGCATGAAAGATCTTGTGTTGTGGGATAAACATTGTAGGTGTTAATTCCCATAAGAAAATAAACATTTTTTTTTTCGTTTAAAATTGAACATCAGACATTATTTTTGCATTTCAAATTGTTCATTCATTACATCAGGAATCAGCGTAATGCAGAGGGGGGAGGTATTGTGGAAATGAAGTGTACGTAAATATTTTCTGTATATTCTGCATCATTTTATTTGTATTACCATAGCGGTTCCAATAAAGTTAATAATGCGGTAGTGTTGAGAGATCAGTACCATGTGTTTGATGGAAAGTGAATGCTCCAATTAAGTCAGTTGTGAGTTCATGTCTTATACTGTTAACTGAGAAATTGAAAAGATTTTGACTGATAATGGTTTTGAAAAATAGGTCATGACTGTTGGCTTTGTACTGTGAGGATTTCCAAAATGTTTTTCAGATGTTCTGTTCCACTTTCACGAACAGAGGAATGCTATACACGGTCATCCCGGGGGTGACAGCCTGTCTGTAGGGGATGGGTTCTTTTGGTTTCCAAAGTGATTTTGATGTTTTTAGGAAGATTGTTTGGTGCCTGCTTGACTTTGCTTGTTCGATGTATAAGACAGGTTAACAGAAATTCTTAATGACTAATTATGCAGAATAGTGTGTTATTTCCGTTACATTACAGGTGACTTGTTATGCAAGGATTTTGTTTCTTAAAATCAGACTGTTTGCCAAAATCCCATAAAATGGAAAACATAACATGTAATAATGAGGGCTGTATTCCTGAATATGCAAGATTTTGGTCTTTCATGGTTAAATTAACTATTAATGCTAAGATACAAGGACACAAAACAATGTGCAGAATATACAAACAGACAAAACGAAAACTGTGAAATGGTGTACGTTTGCAGGCCTTTTTGGTGGTTGTTATTGTTCGGGCAACAGGTGTCTTGGTTCTTACTGTTTGTTGGATAGTAAGTTCGTTTTTATGTTTTGGAGGAACATTTGTCTCCATCTTTAGGGTGAATGAATTTGGTGCAGGTAGATGCTGAAGTGATTGGGGTCAGAGGCAGAGTCTCAGTATGACTGACAGGGAATCAGTCCATCTTGGTGTCACCCCCTCATTAGGCCTGAGAACTTAAGTCATACTGTGACTGTTTCTGTTGTACTGTCATTGTATATTTTCCCAGAGTGACTGAGAGGAGGAAATGTCGTGATTATCTAGGAAGGTTGCAAGGATTCTGGCCAATTAGAGTTATGGAAGGGGGAGGTAGATCTTGTAAGGAGCCATTGAGAATAGAGTGTTTTAAGAGCCTCACAGGTGGTGCATAATGTAAAAGTAATGGGATATTATATCTATAAGGTTTCGCTTTGGGTTGTAGCAGTTGGGAAATGGAAGGTGAAGAGTGATATGCTTTGGCTGGCACATCCTGGTGATCAACACAAGCATCCTGGCAAGAAAACATTGGCACGTGGACTGGCTCTAAAGGAAGTGATAAAGCTGAAGCTGCACCCTAACAGCATGAACGGGGAGGATGATTTCTTCCGAAGCAGGTCATAGAAGCCTCTTGGCCATTCCCCGAAGGAAAGGAAGCAGAAGGCATTCTCCAAGAATGGACTAGTTTCGTGCTCTTGGGGCAGCACTGCTTGTGGTACCCACATGAATAGGGTCCATCTCTTTCCACCTTCCAACCATTACAACTTTGAGAGGCACCTTATACATTTAATGTCACACTGCTTTCACATGTCTGTTGTGGGCCCTGGACATGCTGTTTGTCTCACTTCAGACTCCCAATTCCTGTTGGCTTGATGCAGATTCTTTCATTTTTTTTACTTTTCAGTTGCTCTAATTTGCCACAGTCCTTAGAACCTTCCTATATGACAGACACTTCCTCTCCCTAAACTATTACGTTAAACAAAGTCCCAGCTATACTTATCAGGTTTCCATTACACAAGCCCAGCAATTACATTTAGTAAGTGGCTATAGCTAAATGGATCAAGGGATGTCAACTTGCACATTGCACAATTGTGCACCCTTAGTTAGCTGGTTGGTCCGGTCCCAGTCACCTAAGTGTGCAGCGGAACCAAACTCAAACTCAGCAGCCCTAAAGACATAGGCAAGCATATTCCTCCAAAATGTAGAATCAGACATGTTCTGTGTGTTGTAAGAACCTAGAAGACAATTATTCCTTCCACATAGAATGTAAATTCAAAATTAATAAATATTAACAATGGAAATAACTGTATGTTCTTGAGGTGGCCAGATGGAGGAGTAATGGGACAGTTTTATTGTTGGTAATGCATGATGCAGATGCAGTACGTGAAGAAGGAAGGATAAAATAAACCCACAGCTATGCAAAAACTGCTGATCATAAGTGTGTACGTTGAAAGTTGGCTGTATCTGCTGCTGGGGATTTCCGCAACCTCAGAATGTTTAGCACAACGTTAAAGGCCTACATGTTCGTGCTGTAAATATTAACCTGTATGTGTTCCACACAAAATTTCTATATGTATATGAACTACGGCCATAACAAATTTTGCGTACCTATAGTACCCAACAAGTTGGCTCATGCTATTTCTGCCCTGTAACTGGAATATGGTACTGATATGAACAATTGGCAGGCCCTCTTGTTGGTTACATAAGCACTTATGAATTGGCATGTTAGTTGACATTATACACAAAGGTGACCTGAAAGTTCTGATATGAAATTTTATTGCTCTAATGTATATGCTGCTGATGTTGCTCCCTTGTCTCTGGGTTGGTGTAGTTTTGCTATGCATACTTGTGAATACAAAATAAAATTTGCTGGCATCTCTAATCACAATTTAAGCAAGACTCTTGATGATTTGTTAGTTGGCTTTGAAGGTACTTCAAGGATAGATATACAGTAGCATAACAGTATTACAAGATCATATTTGTTTATAAATGAGGAAAGTAGCCTAATAGAAGCTTTCTGGTTAGGCACAGCACTGATATGACAACACAAAAATGTGATTATGATGTACTAAGTGTATGTTCATATTGCTGATTGCAAACACGTGTCCTTACATGTAGCAATCATTTGCATGTTGACCTTCACAGTTGAGTGGTTAACACTTGAGCTTTGCATCTGGGACAGTACATTTGAGGGTTCTGACAGGATGTGTCTGTGGTGTACCTGAGTACTACCAAGCAAATGTGGGTACTGTATTATCTGTAAATAGGTGATGACAGCTTTCTTCAACACATGTCACAACATTCATTGCCATCTGTTTTTGTGCTGTGTGATGTATACAGTTTGCAAGTGTTCCTGAATAAACTAACAGGCACACTTGTTACCGGGATTGTGAGTTCTGTCTTAAACTCAGTTATATTTTCGGAATCCAAGTACTATGTCGAAATAAATTGTGTCCACTTTAACTGCGGAGTGAAGTGCTGTTTTTGTTTTTATGGTCAATTTTATCACAGGTCCACTAACTGCACCTTGTATAATATAATATGAGTTGTTGCATATGCCTGTGTACCAATCCCAAATAAAATGTGGAAAGAAACGTAATGTTTTTGTGACTTGTGTGGTACTGAGTATTGAATACTGTTGTGTGTTCCGATATAAGGAGCGGAGTTTTATTCTTAGAAGTGACAGATTTATACACTTCGTTGGCCATGAGAGCTAATAAAGACAGAGTGTACTAATGCATACTCATTATCATGAAAATAATTAGTGAGAATGAAGGTGATTCATTCCATTGTTTACCCTCTTCAATACACCGAATGCTTTGGGGATTGTCATCAGGTGTTTGGAGTGACAATGCTGCATAGTAACAACAGTAATTGGAACAGATTAGTGCTATGTTGAATGTGTATAGTAACACTAAAGAGAACATTGTCCATTGGAATATCTTGGCACATATGTTATTGCGTGTCTGCGGAGTTAAGCTTGTCTTTTCACCTAATTTATTGGTGGTTCTTAAGTTGTGTGACTGTCATAAATTTTTGGGCTGTGTCATGATGGGTGTTGATCAAATATTTTTCTGTATTTTTACACCATTAATCACCCTGAAGATGGGGGCATTTTTTTCCTCCAAAATGTTTGACCACACATATTGTATACTAAATGGTGTAAGAACCCAGAAAACAATAATTTATATCATCTCTGTGCAAGATCACATTATCGCCTACTGGGTGTCTTGTACCAGAGGTGCTTTTGATACTGAGCGTGTTAACCGAAGTGGTGATGCTTGTGACTTGTGTTGGGACACAGCTGTCCTGACAGGTTTATTGTGGTTCTCCTCATTCCTTTGGGACAACACGATATGACATCATTTCGGCCACAACTACTTCCATCCATCCCCTTTCCAAATTGCTCTTCACTAGTCCTACCATTGGATCCAATCAAGTCCAAGTTTTATCATTGTCATGAAATTAATTACAGTTTAAGTAAATAAACGTCATTTGATGGATCTGTAGTTTTTACTGGTGGTCAGCTGTACAAGTTTTATTGTAGTAACATAGATTGTGTTTTGTGATGTATAAGTAATGTGGCTTGTGTGCCAGAAGTTTGCAGATCCTTCTGATGTGACTTTCTGTTGCCTCATTTTTATGTGTTTGAATTGTTGTCCTTTGGTATTGTAATTGTCATGAAATTACCGAAAGTTGCACAATATCCCATTGATGTTTATCTTCTGGTATTTTATACATAATTGTCTGTCCAGCTGTCATGTTTGACCTTTCTGTCCTTAACTTATTTGTAGGCATTGTAAAGCGTGCATATTTGGTACTGAGTTTTCTTTTGCTGTTGAAGAACACTGTTCATTGTCAGGTTCACCAGTAACATTTGCTATGCTCTCTTTGTATATCCTGTTTACTCAATAAAACAAAAGCTGATTGGGAATATAAAAATTGTTACTTCACCATTCTTTCAGAAGGGGGAGAATGGGACCAGGGAAAGTATGGTTTGTTTAGGAGAAGTTCTGTACTGTTTCCCATAATTCCTGCAGGCATGTATGGTGTTGAATGTATCCCAGATTATTCAAATCCTGTCCTGACAGTGGAAACACTTGCTTCTACATAAATGGTGACTGGCTTGGGTGCTTGAAAATGGTCTGTTTCTGTGTGTCTTGTGCAGATGTTTGAGCAGTTACATCCTTTTTGATGCTTCGTTATATTATATGATAAGTGTAGGATGTTCTTGTCATATACTGGCTCCAGTTGCCAAATCTTGATATGAAATTATGTAAGATAGCTCTTGTTTGTGTGTGCGTGTGTGTGTGTGCGCGCGCTCAAAATTGCTTTGAGTTTTACAGTTATGAATACACCAGGCACATGTGAGCCTTGTGTCTGGTGAGCAGACAGATACTTTGAACTTCATCCTTTCTGTGAAACACCAACTGTCATGGAAATTGAAAGCTCATGGTTAGGAAGTCCATGTATGACAGGCATATTTTGTTTAACGATTGTACTATGCTGAACAGAAATGGTTTACCACACTTTTATAATTTTATAAGGAAACTTGTCACATTGGTGTTACTGTATCCATATACTGGTATGCGCCGCATAACGACGTTTTGGTCAATGATGAACCGCGTGTGTGACTGGTCCCATAATATTGTAATGTAATATTATATAATACTTACCACTGTGTTACAATTGCCTACAGTATTCAGTACAGTAACATGCTGTACAGGTTTGTAGCCTAGGAGCATTAGGCAGCATGTAGCCTAGGTGTGTAGTAGGCTATACTGTCTAGGTTTGTGTAAGTACATGTTCGCACAACGACGAAATCGCCTAACGACGCATTTCTCAGAACATATCCCCGTCGTTACGCGACGCATTTCTCAGAACATATCCCCGTCGTTACGTGACGCATATCTGTATATCTGCTTTCTTCAGTACTTTTGTTGACAGATTTTCATGAGTTTTAATGTCATGCCTATAACTAATTACCAACCTGACAGCTGCGTAGGCTTGTAACTTTGGAGCGGTGCTTAGCAATACCACTTAATGCACAGTCTGTTTTGTGCAGTACTAGATCACAAAACATATACCTGTCATAAAATATGACTTTTTCATTTTGTATTGAATGTCTAGTTTACATTTTGGTGTTCCATTGGGTCTGGATGTAAAATCTATTACAAAGAGATTTCAAATTTTGAATGAATTTTTTTTTTATGCTAGCATGTATGGAATCATTAAGGGAAGGGGGCTGGCTGAAGTAATGGGAGGATGAAGAAAAGTGCATAATAAGGAGTCCAATGATTTGCAATCCCTGCCGAATGTTAGGTTGATCACGGGAAGGAAATGAAGGAAAATGGGCTGGGTGGAGCATGTGGCACACATTGGAGGGAACAAAAAAGCATAAAGGGTTTTGGTGGTGTTAGCTGAAAGAGGGATACCACCTGGAAGACTCAGGCATAGTTGGAAAGGTAATATTAAACTGGTTCATGCAGGTATAGGGTGGGATGGTGTGAACTGGATTCATCTACCTTAGGATAGTGAGAAGTTGGAGGCTGTTATGAATATGGTAGTGAATTTTCACATTTCCTGGTGTGTGTGTGTAATTTCTTGATTAGGCAGGGAAGTACTAGTTTCTGAAGAAGGACTCTGCTCCATGGAGTTAGCATTAGCTGTATGGGGCATAATCAGTATTCAGTGAAGTTGTAATGTCTGTTGGCTAGGACTACCGGTCTGAATCTATGTAGTGTGAGTCTGTCCTACAGAGCTGCCACCTGATTTTTGGGCAACCTGTAGAATATGTATTTTTGAAGTGCCCTTAAATTTGAGGCACAATGAAACTAATTGTGCAACCACATTAAGGCTGTTACTTGTAGTTGCAATGATAACATTAAAATCACTTTTAAGAAAACAGGTTGAGGGGATGCAAAGTAGATTGTAGTTGTGAGTAGTCAAAAGGCAAATTTCTGAAGTGATAGTACTGAACTTAGGTTCTGTAAGAACATGGAATGTATAGATACCTGAATAACAAAGTGATTTTCATTGATGGCCAACTTGTATTTTTTAATCATCTGGCATTTCTTGATGCAGTACAATGAAAAGTTTGTGTACCAAGTGATAGAAATAGTAACTTTATTAAATTTTCAGTTCCACTTGTAACACAATACAAAAATTTTTATGAACTACGTAGGTTATTTGGAAAGTAAGTACCGTCCATGCATATCTCTCACGCATCCTCGAGTCTGTCACTTTGCGCATGTGCAGTGACTTCCTGTATCAATTGAGAAGCCACAGACACCATTTTGTGAAATTCGTGTTATGTTTATGTTTGTTCCTGTGCGTTAAACATGTTTAAGACAATTGAAGGGGCCGCCGACTGTGAAATACAGTCTGTAATTCGTTTTTTGAACGCTAGGAATGTGCTACCAAGTGAGATTCGTCACCACACCTCTCAAGTGTTTGGTGACAATGCGATGAGTGATGGCATGGTTAGGAAATGGGTTCGGATGTTCAGTGAAAGACGAGAGAACGTGCACGATGAGGCGCGAAGGGGGCGTCCATCTTTGGATAGTGATGATTTGGTGCGTAAGGTCAATGAAAGAGTGCGTGATGACAGACGTTTCACAATTTCTGGTCTGTCTTTGCACTTTCCTCAGATTTCAAGGACTCTACTCTATGACATTGTCAGTAGCGGCTAACATCGCAGGCGACCACATTCAATGAGTAGGGTATACAAAAACTTGTGCCCCGCTACGATAAGTGCCTCAATAATGGCGGCGAATATGTGGAAAAATAGTTTGAAGAATGTAGAATCTGATAACAATAAAATTTTATACGAAACC
>Ga0131853_10009815_pt1 | contig 17511 bp, 13 predicted proteins | sample TergutLab28metaG_FD_92764 | JGI IMG/M metagenome (GOLD analysis project Ga0131853, IMG submission 92764) | Labiotermes labralis P1 segment gut microbial communities from Petit-Saut dam, French Guiana - Lab288 P1 (version 2) (version 2) | ecosystem: Host-associated > Arthropoda: Insects >... | reverse complement strand
TTTTTTTTTTTTTCCGTAGGCAAAAATTTTAAATTAAACCGGGCAGACGTAAAGGAGGTTAAATTTTTAAAATTTATTTAAAGGGGGGGGGGGGGGGGACCACGGTAGCGCAGTGGTTAAGGTGCTGTGCTACAAATCGGAAGGTCGCTGGCTCGATTCCAGATGGTGCCATTGGAATTTTTGATTGACATGATCCTTCCGATCGCACTATGGCCCTGGGGTCGACTCAGCCAGGAGTATTTCCTGGGGGTAAAAACGGCCGGTGCGTAAAGCTGACAACCATACCACCATCCTGGGCCATTGTCACGTAATCTGGGAACCTTAACTTCCTGGAACCCTCTGGGCACCTCGGGCCTGTAATGGGACTGATTTACCTTTTTTTTAAATTTTACTCTAACTGTGGAAACGTCTCACACCCTTCAGTGTATACCATATAAATATTAAGGTAATGCGGAATGCATTCATAGTGGGCAAGACACTTAGCCGCACACTGTTGTGAAATAAAAATTCTGGACGTTTCCTTTCCAATCCGTAACCTTGTTGAACAGGGTATTATGTAGGAATAGGAGCAGAATACATTAGCAATGTAATGTATGATTGAGTCGATACTATAGTGTACACGTTTACCGAATGAAAGTTCTAGGTACCAGCAAAAACTAGTTTAGCTTTCCTGTTAAACTCTTAAGCTGTATAAAGACAGCTGCCTTTCCAGAAATGTACAGGCTAATCATATTGGGTAATTTTGTATTAGTCCGTTCTTAACAATTCCCATTGAACTTTTGAAGGGATTTATGTTAATGAATAATGGAATAAATTAGATTTTGACAAACTATGTTATTTCTGATTTCTGAAATTTTTTTTGAGACCCATAAACAAATGGGGTAGTTGAATAGTTGAATATTCTTTTCTACGGGTCTAATAACACATTGTCTGAGATATGCAAAAAATGTAGTCTGAAGTATCATACAAATGAATTAAGTAATAATTATCAATTTAAAACGCATTACCAGCAAATGCACAAGTATTAATGTATGCACTTTCACTTACAATCAGCCAACAGAACGACATGTTTCGTTCTCCTTCAGATCATCTTCAGAGAGTCTTACATCAAAGAAGCTTGTATAAAACACAGATGAATTAACAGATAGGTTAAACGTTTAGTCCCTAAAATTGTGGATACCATAAAATTCGTAGTAGATGTGAAGATTGGTCCGTACAGTATGAATATCATAGCGTTACGGAATTACACGTGTGCGTATCAAGAGAACGGCGTGTGTGTGTTTTGAGATACAGCACAATAATTATCACTCTGTCGACGTTCTGAAACACTGTGTAACTGAAGGTGAACGAATTTTTATCACTTTTGTTTTGTCGGGGTGAAACGTGGTCTCTCATCACAGAAGAACAAGAGATGTGTGTTAACATGCATTTAGCAACGTTGAAATTTACTAAGTTTACCCAGGGAAAATAGTAAGTGAATGCGATATGATTATGGAAGCCTACTGGAGTTAGACTGGCAGGGGAGTAACGGAAAAAAGGCTCGTGCAATTTCCACTTTGCCCACTAGAAGTCCCACGTGGCCTGGCCTCGGATAGGGCCCGAGTTTGCGCGGTGAGAACCGGCGACTAACGGCCTCAGCAAAGTCCACATACATTCACAAATAACTTAATTAATTGGTGTTAGAGAACAAAGTGTTCCGGGAATTTTAACGTTATACATCCCGTTGTGTTCTCGTGATATCGGTTAACAAATAATACAAAAACCTTTGACGCACCTAACTAATTTAATTGTAAAAACGAGATCTCATTTTAGCTAGCGCAAATTTATATATTTCTTTTGAGGTGTTAATATTAGTCTGATGAAGGCCCCTTTAAGTCGAAACATGTTGGTACAATAAAAAGTACCAGAGTTTGGTGAGTCAGCGGTATTTTTTATTTATTATCTGTTCTGGAGAATGTTTGGAAAAGAAAGGATGAAATAATTATAGGTAGTACTAAAGGAAGGCCATCTTGATTTGAACAGGCCGTATAGCATTGTTCGGATCCGTATAATGTAGAATTTTGCAATCAGGTGGACATGCATTTCGGGTACGAAAGACATTGCTTGAAGAATTTTGGTAGAGGTACTCCTTGGAAAATGTCTATTAAAAAGGGGATGATAAGATGATATTAAGACGTAAGTTATCTTTAGAAAACGGGATTACAATTGCTTATGTGGATGAAACCCCTCATAATCGTGTCCACTGTGGGTTATGATATTGCCACAGTTGACACTATGTATTCTGTTAACATATTATGTTTATAAGTGTAATAATATTAGGTATTTCTTTGAGAACCGACGAATTAATGTAGTACCGCAAAAAAAATCTGTTTTTTTATGAACCGTCACTTTCTTACGCAAGATTCAGAGAAAGTAAGCAATTAGTAAGTACGTAAGATTATTAACACGCTTTGGTGGGTGTCGGGGTATTACAACTTTCGTCATTTAATATTTCACTTTAACAGTGGAAAATCCCTCTCGGTGTAATCTAGGAATCATTTATATGAAGTCCTCACCGTTCATTCCTTCTTCTATCTGTCCTTATTCTTGTGTGACGTTGTCTTTCTTACTTTTTCTGTTACAACAGCAAATTAAGTTACTTCTTGATTTTTCAGGTGTCGTAGTTCCTAGTATAAGGCTGCCGTGTGTATATATCCTTGCAAATTACATATTTCCACAGAAACGTCATGAGAAAGTTATAACCATCCTCTATGATGTCATATGAATTCACAGCCAAATACTAACAAAAATATACTCGAATATTCAAAGCAGCTTACAGTAAATTATTTAAAAGATATACTCGATTTAAACGGACTGTGTCACAATTTAAATCTTGTCTTACTGTCTGTCACTAATTGAATTCTGAATTGTCTTTTCCTTTATGTAAAACAGCTTTATGTATTGATCACTGCTGATAGGAGTACAAGTAAAGAACATCTATTGTTGTGTAGCTGATCTCTGTGCCATGTCGACTAGAAAGGTGTGTAATTGGCACTAGTCATAGAACAAAATACCTGGAGCTGAAGAATGCATTTAGTTCACCTCCCTCAATGTAACGTAGAAGTCCACATTGGATAACCGAATAACTGTAACTATTAACCATCAGTTGATTTTATGCGACCCATTGGTATAACTCCTCGTTTTACTGGACGTAGGGATATTTTGGCATTTTTGTTTGAAGAAATTTGAAGGTTAATTTGATTTCTCTTCTTTAAAATTTAAAGCTGTTGTTTTTGAACAATGAAATTTGCTTCGTATACCGAACTAATCTTTAAAATGACGCAAAATCCACTTCCAGTTTATTTTCAGAATCTTGGATGTATGGCGGCCACTAATTATTAGATAAAGGACATGTTATTAGTGTTATAATTTTACAGAACAAACGCGCCTGTGGTGAGTAATTTGCTGAGAAAGGTACTTGTACTAAGAGGGAGGATGTAAAAGGGAGCTGAAGAAAACTGTATAATGAGGAGCTTCATTATTTATAATCCTGTACAAATATTAGAGTGACTAAATTAAAGCAAGGATGATGAGATGGGCGGGGCATGAGAGAGAAGGGAAATTATAGAATATTCTGGTGGGAAAGTTCTAGGAAATAGAGTACAGTACTTTGAATATCATACATGGGTGAAAATGTAATATTACAAGACAGGCAGTGTACGTATAACGTAATATTCAGGCGCGTCCGTGCAAACTTTGTTGCAGTGGAAAAGCAATAAGTATTACATATTCTGAATGTGTGTTTGTAGCCTTGGGTATCCAGCATGCTATACGCATGCGCCATATTATCATCCGTGGTCTGTCCGGCTGTACAATAATTTTCCACAATATCTCATAAACGGCAAGATTTTTGAGGAAAAACTTTCTTCAACATAAAATGTGTTTTGATTTTCTGTACAACATTTGTCCGAAACATCTCATTGTAAGAAGAATTGAGCGAGATATGGTCAAAAGTGTATTCTGGTCTTCGTGTAGAGTGCCTTTTATTCTTGTCAGACTTTCATAAAACTTGACTTTTCGAATAGTAATCAAAATATCAAATTTCATGAAAATCGTCCATTGGGAGCCGCGTTGTTTCATTCGGACGGACGGACAGACGGACACGACAAAGCTAATAGTCGCTTTTCGCAATTTTTGGAAAGCGCCTAAGAAACTGGACTTCATGCATGTGAATTAGGAAACGGGCCTGTGGTAAACTTTTGTCAACACGATAATGAAATTTCCGGTTCAGTAAAACAAAGAGAATTTTTTCAGTAGCTGAGGGATCATTAGCTTCTCGAGCTTATCTTTGTCCTATGGAGTCAACTGCACGAAGCACCTAAAATAAAAGTTTGATGAAGGGGAAATATCTATCGTCCTGCTGTTTGTCTGTCTTGTGCCCTCACGCTTAATCTCTGATATTACGTGACGGATTTGTATCGCTTCTTGTGCTCAGGCTTTAAGTCTGGATTGTGAATTGAACTCGGTTTGTGTCAAGATAGCTGTCAAGAAGTTTTAAGAGAAATAAAATTGTTCAGATTTAACGTTTTTAAAATACAAATACAATAGTACAATAATGTGACTCATCTTTTATGAAAGCCCAAAATTCAATAATGTATGTACAAGGGGACGTATTTTAGTGGTATTCTTTTTAATATTGCCTACATACTAGTATTTACTTACCTTCATGTATAGTCAGATCAGCGTGAAGTTGAACATATTTCTAAATTTATTAAAGCATGAAGTCATGAATTGGTGTGAGAGCTCCACGCTTTCTTAATTTCGGCACTAGTTACATGCTAATAGTTCGTTTCACGTCCGGTAGCTGCCCCCACAGGAAAAAGCTTCCATGTTGGATCCCAGAGCTGGTCCTTACGACTTGAAGGTCAAGACTACGTGTGTCATTCATCTTTAATAATTGTTGTTCCCACTTGCATTTATAATTTACAGTAACCTTATTTTAACTGTGTACATATTAGTTATTTTAGTTCTCTCATTTCTTCATTCCTTTTGTGGTCATATAGCATACATCAGACAAGTGACTTTAGAAATTTCTTGTCAGACTTCTCATTTCTTGTTTCCAGTCAAGTTCCTACGATCGTTATTATTAGAAGTATCTCAGATAATGTCCAGTATAATTGTATCATTGAATTTGTGCCCTTTGTGAAAAGGTCGCTTAAACCAAACTGACACCAATGCACTTTAATATTTCCTTAACAGCTTTTTCCCCTAAGCAAGATGAATATCGTCTCAGTATTTTTGAGCGCAAAATCCTCCGGAGAATTTATGGCCCAGTGATTGATAAGGGAGAATGGCGAATTAGAACTAATCAAGAACTTTATCAATTGTATGATGAGAAAGACATTGTGAAATTCTGTAAGCTGAGTAGACTGAGATGGGCAGGACATGTCATGCGCCAGGATGACGACGATTTATCCAGGAGAGTCCTCCTTAGTGAGCCAGGAGACCCAGGTTGCGCTGGGAAGACGGAGTGAAGGAAGATGTAGCAAAGCTAAGATGTAGAGAAATTGGACAGTAGCCGCCCGAAACCGGAAAGGATGGAGGAAACTCTTGAAGGAGGCCGAGGCCCACCCCGGGCTCTAGCGCCATTGGAAGAAGAAGAAGAAGAAGATCTTATTCCCAGTTCGTTTTCTACACAACTATGCATTATCAATGATATTATATTGCATATGATGCGGAAGGAAGTGGTCGTGGCCTGGTTGTTGATCTGCCCGAGAATTCTCCTAGAGAGTCTAGAGGAAACTAAAAAAAAAAGACAGTGTAGCTGGTCTCCTGTTTAATAGTTACCATACTGTCAAAAGATAGGCCGATATGGCAGTAAGTCGGTACATGTGGCTTGTTGAGTATATGCAGTTGAAGTTAACGAGGGATGTACAAATTCTTGAAGACTTCCTCAGTGAAGTACTTGTTTGCTTTATTTGAAAGAACAAGGCAAGGATGAAGTCTCATTTTCTTCGTATATTTCTAGACTGAGCCTAGTTGATTTTCATCCGTAAGTAATAGTGTAGTACGTATTAACCTTTGTTCCTATGCACAAGGAGAGGGAATAAGATTATAGCTGTCTCGTGACATACCAAGCAGACACTAATGAAAGGTAGCGGCATAGCTCACCTCATACCTAACGTCAGCGCTAGACGGTGGTGAGTGGCCAAAGAAGGACCTCGGCAGCTTTAGCCCCGGGAGTGACCCGTTACCCATTTTACATGAAGCTGAGTGGACTTCGTGGCCGGCGTGAATGGGCCCTGAAAAATTTATAACTTCGGACACTCCAGGTCGGATAGAGTCGCTGTACCGACTACGCTGTCCCGGTGGCTCTCAGGGACGGGTATGTTATATGTAAAACGCAATAATTTCACCGCCATAAAGATTATGTTGTAAAAGATCAGACACGCCAGATTTGTCTCTGATACACTGGCTGCAAGTGTGTGTGTGTGTGTGTGTGTGTGTGTGTGTGTGAATGAGTGAGTGGAAGCTCACGTGCGCGCTTCTGAATAATTACTTTCAGTATATGTGTGTTAATAATACTGATTCCGATCACGAACCAGACTGAGCGAGTACCGATCTGTTTTCTTGCCTGTTGCTTCCAGTTTACTTTTACCTTTTTTAAAGAACGAGTTTCTCTGGTCTCAGTTGATGATCTAAACTTACTTATGTTCATACAGAAAGACCGAAATTAATAACTACCTGTGTGTGAGGGTGTCTGATATCTCTTACATTACTTACCAAAGAGCTTTATGTCTGGAGCTCAGCGGACATGAAAACTTAAAGGTGTAATGGAGCATTAGTTGAGATAATCTGATTTAATACGAACTCCATTTAACGCACGCGACTTGATCTCTTGGCAAATAACTCACTGGACAAAGAGCCAGTTATTTTTAACATTATGTTGGAACTGTCTTTTGGGATAGCCTGATACCTAGTTACCGAAGATTAGGAGCAATCTGATGTCAGCTTCTTCAGAGCAGAAGAAAATACCATGTGGGAATTAAGAGTACAGGACGCAGGAAAAAAGGCGGACATGAGCTGGGCCATGAACAAGTACATGGAACACGGAGACCCTGAAATTGTGGGGCGGGCTGATAGTTGGTGCTCGAAAGCACGTGAAAAGATCGGGGAGAGAGCAGTCGAGGAAAAGATTTTGAAAGGGAGGAAAAGACGTGTTATATTCATATGGCCACCTGAGCATCCACTCTCTGAAACCAAGGTTGGTGACACTTTAAGGCTCAGTGATTACCACGCTTTTTGTATTCAGTGTACTTGTACGTTTCTCATGGGTCTCAGAATAAAAACAATTATTGCACTGTACACATAATTACTCGTTTGGCATTTGTAATGGGAATTGCGGTTCGTAAGTGTTAGGTCGAAGCTTGAGTTATTTATATAATATTCCTACACTCTCTTCAGACACAAATAATGAAAGATGTGATATTTATTATAAATGGCAAATTCCATACATTAAATTTAAAATTTGGGAAATGCATATTTAGTGTTTTGTTTGTTTCGGTGCTTTCTGTTTCTAATCTCGACAGTTGGATCGCAAGTTCCTTTAACTAGGCTCACAGGGCGAATGCAGTAGCAGGAGGACGTCACGCCTTTTCCAGACGTATTGTTCAATTGTACAGATGAGAGTATGGAAAACAGAAGCTTAAAGTAGGCGACAACAAAAGAGAAAATTAAGAAATTGAGATTACGAGGGACATAGATGAAGGAATGTATCAAGAAGGCGAAGAAACTACTAAGAAAATAAAGGTAGAAGAAGAAGAAGAAGAAGAAGAAGAAGAAGAAAAGAAAAAGAAGACGACTTGTCTTATTTTAGAAAATTTAAATGTGGCTATAAAAAGAGGTATATTTTTTAAAGTTATAACGCGTAGTTCGCACATAGGTCCAAAATTTCGAAAGAAACTGGTGGCTTCATCTACAGGGAGGAATAGCGCAATGTACCTTTAAGATGGGGGCGTGGATATGTACACAAAAACAAACCACGTAGAGTTTGTTTTTCGATTTTTGGAATTAAATTCTAACATTTAAAAGGTTGTTCAAAACTTATCAAGTATTGCATTGGCATGAATCAGAAAATACAGATTTTAATTTCGTGTATTTACCCCGCCCTTCTTCCGAGGACAAGAGGGAGTATTACTTAGCCAGCGATTGTGTATCTTTGTGGTTATAAATTTACGAGAGCGATATCGATTCTTTTGATCTGACCAATATGATTTGCCGAGGATCTCACGGTTCACTGCATTTTCAAGATTGGTGATGTCACTACAGTCACCATGGCAAAACGGTTTAACTGAATCGATAATATTTCCCAGCAGGTTTCGCTTGCTCTGCATTTCTTTGTGCTCCTAATGACTGACTCTTTTACATCGATCTGTGTCTATGTTGTTATGTTGCTTGCATTTTTTGCCACACTTTTCTTTCCACATTAATTCTATTTAATTAGATATCCAGAGTTGTTTTCATTCTGTTTGCCTTTCAAATATTATTACACCCGTGTTCTTCATGCATTAAGGCTTTCAGACTTTTGACGCGAATCGCAATTTCACAGAATAAAACTCGCATGGTCACTAGCGCTATCCGTTCAGACCCACGTCATAAGGAAGAAATTAGATTTCGTCTGCTGATAGTCTTTTGAATAGTACTTTATGAATGCGTCACAAAAACAAGACGTTCGTTTTATTTTCGCCCCTTTTCTACGGCTACTCTTCTTTCCTACTCTTCGTGTTCTTGTTCTTATTCTCCCCTCTATGGCCTTCTACCAAGAAACCGGGTTCAAGCTTAAGACTTTCATTCTGAAAGTACTTCTTTTTTTTTTTTTTTAATCTCGTTCGGATTGCCAATCATACTAACTGAAAGCTTTTGCGGTTTAACCAAGTCGCTCCCAAAAAGTTTCCGTTAAGCCTGGCCAGTTCCTTTACATCTTTTTCAATTCCTTGTTCCCTAAACATTGTACGGGACGCAGCGTATTCATATATGCCAAGAGTAACGCGGAGTAATGCGCAGATAACTTTAGTGTTACTACTACTACTACTACTACTATCACCAATAATAACAATAATAATATATAATTCTATTATTATTATTATTATTATTAACTTCGTGGCCCAACAGGCATTAGGACATTTCAGAGGCAGCACAGGGACATAAGGAAAATGCATATATAACAAACAACAAACGAAAACATTGAAAAGGGATAGTAAGAAAACTTATAAAAGGAGCATCAATAATGTTGTGATTGTTAAAGAAAAAATTGTTAAGAGATCATTTGTTCCTGAGTAAGTTGATAGTACCGTCCTTTCAGTTCACTTTACTGAGATGCAGGCTTAAGTTTGCAGGGCCAGTTGCTAAGTGAACACGCGAATGCCGCATTACATATGTACACATGTCCGGCAAAACTAGTTGACAAAGGAACAGGAAGCAGAAATAAAGTATAAGATGTAATCAAATTAGTTACAAATACCCTACCCAAATTAGAACCACAATTCACAGGAAGCGTCACTAACAGCACTTGCAGTGCAAAGTCTGCTAAAGGATTCTGATTTACTCAGTGCCTCGGGGACTACAGTAAGCAGTACCGAAGGCTCGACTGTGCGAGTTTGCCCTACTGGAGTGGTCGTCGTTGTTGGCGGCCTGTATTTGCCAAAGAGAGCCAGGGATAAATTTCTTAACGTTGTACTCACAATTCTCCCCTCAGCAGCCCTGTCACACAAGTACTGAATAATTGGCAAAATTTGCAAAGTGTAATGGCTTCCACACAAAATTCGTATATTGTTTTCTCTTTTATAGATGTCAGTAATTCTTCACTGGAATTATAGAATTGGTATTTTGTAAAAAGTTTGGTAATATAATTAACAAGATTTGTGGGAAGTAACTGTTATTAATTTCAGACACAGCAATTACAAATATGGTGGCGATGTGACTATTCAGGACGAATCAGAATAGATTAATACAACTGCGGACAGTAATGGAGAGCCAAATTTTTATGTGTAATAAATACTTAATATTTTGATAGCTTCGTAACATCTATACATTAAGACATTTGCGCTAAAGCAGGTGTCATAATTTATTTCTAGCATACCTTATCAGAAACGAATGTGAGAAAGTTGCCACACATTAAGGTCCGTGTATTGGGAACAACCTTGACAATTCAAAATTATCTGCAGGAAGAAATTAACAGCAGATTGAAGTCAGGAAATGCTTGCTATCATTCGGTGCAGAATTTTTTGTCTTCCAGGTTGCTATCCAAAAATTTAAAGATTAAGATATATAGAATGGTTGTATGGGTGTGAAACTTGGCCGCTGACATTGAGGGAGGAAAGGAAGCTGAGGGTGTTTGAAAACATGGTGTTGAGGAGAATATTTGGACCTAGGAGGGACGAGGTAACGGGAGAATTGAGGAGATTGCATAACGAGGAGCTAAATGATCTGTACTCCTCACCCAATATTTTTCGGGTGATAAAATCGAGAATAATGAGATGGGCGGGGCATGTAGCGCGTATGGAGGAGAGGAGAGGCGTAAACAGGGTTTTGTTGGGGAAACCTGAGGGAAAGAGACCACTTGGAAGACTCAGGCATAAATGGGAGGATAGTATTAAGATGGATCTTATGGAAGTAGGATGTGGGGGTACGGACTGGATCGAGCTGGCTCAGGATAGGGACAGGTGGCGGGCATTTGTGAATGCGGTAATGAACTTTCGGGTTCCATGAAACGCGGGGAATTTCTTGACAAGCTGAGAACCGGTTAGCTTCTCAAGAAGAATTCTGGTCCATGGAGTAAGTAAATAAGTAAGTAAGTACAGTAACATGCAGATACATACTGTACCGTGTAACCCTGCGAAGTCACTAAGCATTCAAGTTTGTGTCTGTTCTGACACTCCTTTGGATTAAAGATGCAAAGGCCAAGTGACACACAGCACACCTACCGGGCACTTCGCTCTGCGTCACACTGTTGCACTCAACTGGACAATGACGTCAACAACATGCCTGTCAGGATGTAACACTCACTCCGTCACCCAGACAGTTTCCTGATGTTATGGAAACTGCAGCTGCACTAGCGCCTTCACAAAAGCGCCTTCTTGTGTTATGCTCTGAGCCACATGTGTCCATTTCACACTGTCAGGCCCAGAGTATCTAAGATCCTTTGTAGCTGCATTCTCCAGTACAAGCTTAAGATATCTAGAAGATCCTCTCACTTGAAATTTTTAAAATAAATTTTTGTTTGTGTTTATATCTCCCACGTACATTCTGCACGTGTGCTGGCTAGACCAAATGCTCTTTTATTTAATGGTTCTGATAATATATTTGCTTGTTTCTGGCGCGACAGCCCCCAGTGGGCCAGGGCCTCCTCATTCACGAGGTTTCTAGATCACACACAACGACGCACCACAGTAGGTAGGACTTCTCTGGACGAGTGATTAGCTCGTCGCAGAGACCTCTACCTGACAACACACAACAATCACAAGACAAACATCCATTCCCCTGGTGGGACTCGAACCCACAATCTCAGCAGGCAAGCGGCCGTAGACCTGCGCCTTAGACCGTTCTGCCACTAGGACCGGCTTGATAATATTACATAGGGAGTAAAAATTACCGAACTCGTGTATCTGTAATTAGAAATAATTTACAGCGTACGTAACATGATGTCCGGGAGTAAAATGAAGATCTGTGTTATAATAAGATATCGTTAACCGCTGTAAAATCGGTAGTAATGGGGTTACAGGGAAAGAAAGTAGCAGAGATGAGAAAGTTAATCGTACATAATTAGATATGGAGAAGACAATCAATTGTTTGTATATACTCTAGTGCAATCTAAAGTTCGAGATTGTTGCGTGCCCTGCAGGAAGTGACTGAAAAATCCATGCATATAGAACGGGTGTATTGAAGAAATCTGAGAGTGAGAGGAAGTTTGAGGAGCATGAATACAGGATATAGACTGGGGTACGTGTATTTACTTGCCTCATAACCTATAGAATAGAAAGAGAAGAATAAAAACAATAGACTATCCTAAGTGCAAACTGGCGTCTCAGGTACAACACTGCCCCAGAAGCTGTGTCAGTTTCCCATTACATATTTTATACTTGCCTTGGACCGGTATCGCGTCAGATTTTTTAATGCAGTGCTTTCGGAAAACTGAAAAGTCAAAGAATATAAGGTGCGTCTAAGAATCAGTAACTGGATTTATGGTTGAAAATTTTGTTATTTTTAAGATGCGTTCACAAAAGTTCGAAAAACGAATATTAGCTTCGTCATGTCTGTCCATCTGTCCGTCTCTTTATCAGTCCGAATGGAACAACTTGGCTCTCACTGAACGTATTTTCATGACATTTGATATTTTAGGATTTTTCGAAAATGTGTCGAGAAAATTCATATTTCATTAACATCGGACAAGCATAACGGGTACAGCACCTAAAGACCTACATGTACTTGTTTGATCATATCTCGTTCAATTCTTCTCAGAATTAAAAGTGTTTCAGACAGAATTATAGAGGAAATCAAAACACACATTGAATGTTCAGGAACTTTTTTTTTTAATCGTGCCGTTTATGAGATAATGTGGAAAAATACGGTAGAGCCAGACAGGTCACAGATGACAATATGACACAAGTGCATTGCATGCTAGATACCAAAGGCTACAAACACACACTTTCAGAATATGTAATATTTATTGCTTTTCCACTGCAACAACCTGGCATGAACGCGCCTCAGTTTTGTGTTAAAGTCTTGTTAAACTTAATCAGATCCACACGGTTGGATCCACGAGTGTGGAAGCAGCAGTTTCGTCCAAATAGTTCGTAACTAGCTGCGAGGCTACAGAATGTGTCGTTCTAAACGAGAGGCGTGTTCATTTTCGCAGGTGTGTGAAGAAATTTCACATAGGTTATAAATTTAGATTTTTGTGCCAGGAGGTATTAAAGATTTTCATAAAAGTATTCATCTTTATGCAATATCAAAAACTCACTCAACTTCGCTATTCACTGATTTGTTTTCATTTTTGCTTCTGATACCAAGATGCAGGTGGGTTAGGTCTGAGAAGCGTGAGAAATTAATCTGAATCGACTTGCGGATTTACGTTAAATCTAAACTCTTAAAGAAATGCGTAGACGAGTAAGTCAATAAAATTCCATTCTCGTTAAAAATGCAAAACACTCAATTTTTCACACTTGTTTTTTTTTGTGCTTAAAAGTATCAAGCTTATTGAACTGAGATTTTACACTTTTATGAATCTCTATACAGTCCAACAAGGCATAACCACACAATTCAACAACGCGTAACATATATGCGAAAATCGCTCGCCTTATATGGTACTTGAAACTTCTTTTGTGTTAACAGAATCCTGCTTTAGTCCATATCGTAATTTTGTTAATTAAGTCCACCCATCGTAAATATTTATTTAGATCCCATTTTGATGTTATCCTTCTAAATACGCCAATGTGTCAGGGCTTTTCACTTTCTGTAGGTTTTCGGATTGCAGACTTTTACGTATTCTCTACCATGCTTACTGCATTTGGTCATCCTTATCATAATATGCGCCGATCCCATTGACCACGCTGTCCAAGGCGTGGGTCTGTTGCCGCTCTCTTTCTGGGATTGCGGGTTCGAATCCTGCCGGGGCCATGTCTCTTGTGCGTGATGAGTGTTGTCAAGTGGAGGTCTCTGCGACAGGCCGCTCACCCTTACGGAGTAATCTTACCAAGTGTGGTGTGTCTGAATGCTATCGTGAAGCCCCGATAAAGAGAAGGCTGTGGCCTATTAAGGCTGTCTAGCCACGGAGAGAAAAAATCTTGCGATTTGAAGAGTAACATTTTCAGTTTTTTCCCAAACAACTTCAACATATATTCACCTCTCAGAATGAGAAATCATGTTTGGCACTCGTGCAGAACATAATTATGCATATATTGATCACTGAACTTGTAAAGAGAGTACAGCACAAAATAAAAATTTGTTCTAGCAAACCATTCCCGAATTTTTTCTAATCTTAAAAGTATTATGATAAACAATTGTGTTTTATGATTCCTTACAAATGTTTGAAATATTCCGTATTTAATTTAAAACCCCTCATGATTGTACTCGAAATACTGTGAGGAGAGAAGAGCGTACTTCTTTCTGGCTTGATTCCATGAAGGAAGATCCATAGAATATTATGCCTTGCTGCCACTTATTCAAATAAAAAGAATAATATTTGAAGAAAATTCGCGAGATTGGTTTTCTAGTTTTATTTGCTAAATGATCAGTCTTGAGTAACTTTCTCGCAGAATAGCTGTCATTCTATCATTCCCGCTCTATGTTAGTTCAAATCTGATGTGCCTTGCACGTCACGCGCAAGTCCCAACAGACAGCCACAGGGTCGAATCGATTTGCAGCTCTCCTGTTTGACCGCCTAGTAGGAAGCGGTTAGCAATAGGTGAAATCCATTAATGTTTTATAAGCTATATTTTGAAAAGTAATCGAGCACTTTAGTTCACAACCCTCCAAAGTTATGCAGACCGCGACAGTAGATAGCAAATTAGAAGCTGTTGGTCTTAAATTCACTTACACTGTAGCCAAGCCACCGCAGCCGGTATGTTGACTTACTTTGTGACTGTAAAACCGGAAAGCCGGGGTTAGTTTACCGGTAGGGGAAAGCCTTTGTTTCTGTTATGCAGATCGTACTACCAGGTTTGGTGACCAAACAGCCTCCTATCCAATGGACAGAACTGGTTATATTTGTCCTGGGTAAAACGACCTGGACACCATTCTGCTCACACCCAACCATCTAGGGCCGAGTGTAATAACACGTGAAGGCACATCTTTATTGCCTCATAGATCTTCAGCGCGCGTGCTTAATTAAGTGACGCTATTACTTTACCTTTGTTCCTGTGCGTATTTTAGTATTATTCTAAAATTCCTGAAAAAATATTTCAGCCTTTTGATTAGTAACGAACTTCGTAACTAGGCTTGGTCTTGAGAGATTTCACTGGATTTCACGTCATCCACAAATATTTCTATAATATTAATTTTAACGCTACTTCCACATGTTTCTCTCCTCAGTTCGACACATTACTTTTTTTTCGTTTTTCTGTTGCACCGTCACTGCCAGCTATTTACATCCCGATTTCACGAGTTAAAGTTTTCTATCAGGTATCGCCTGTGACTGCTGAAACGAAAGAATTATACATGTAAATTTCGTATTACATTAGCCACTTTGGCCCACTATTTTATTTTTTATCTGAAGGGGGTTATTTCTTTAACCACGTTTGTTCCAAATAGTTCTACGAATTATTTAAACTGTTATCCTTCACGCCTATAGAAATTAACTCTGAAAATAATTAAATTATACGTAATTTTCGCATTAATTGAGGGCACCGTCTGATAATTGTTTCTCACGCAATTTCTCCATTTAAATTTAATTAGATATAAGGTTTGTGATTAAATTAAATTCGATTTTTGAGGTATTTTTTCAAATTAGACGGAAAAGTTATTTAAATGATGTATATAGTTGGGCTGTATTTCAATGAATAAGAACTTCACGTTTTAGACGTGTCATAACTGGGCGGTTGGATATCTTTATTTTATCGCCAACGCTCGAGTTCAGCAAGTTTTTGTCGCAGCACCCATGTTTATCCTGCCACTATTATGCCATCATTGCTCAATACCTATTCATTTTTCTGTCACCGACAATGTATATAATATTAAAAACGCAATACATATTTGAATAACACAATGAAACACATATTTCGGCTTCAAGGATCATAAATGTTTGACATATTTTGCCTTACAATTTCAACCACTTTAGTAAAACAAACTGTAAAATAATATGCAGAATATGTAAATTAACGAATGTTATTCATCGTACACTAAAAGTAGTGGCCTAATTTTTTTACACTCTATGTTTGGTATCCTAAACCTTTTAATTATTTTATTCAAAACAACCGTGTAAAAAACTAGGATTCCTGGTTTACAGCGGCGACTGACACTGTATGTTAATTACATTTTAATTAGAAAATTGTTGGCCTAGTGATGGCTTATTGAGCTGAAACATGTAACTAAAAAAAGGAATAACAAACATGAATGTTTTGCCAACTGCATTAATTTGTTTTGTGAAGTACGGTCACGTAAAAGAAAAATGTCTTTAAAATTCTTCATATTCTGACATTTAAGTTCCTTCTGACACATTAGTGCAGTATTTCCAGTATAATACGCACAAGGAAAAGGTTAAATTCTTGTGCAAAGTAACCAATAATATACAGTTTTGAAAGATTTGTTACAGCAATTTAATTTTCAAAATTTATGGTCCTGTTGGATGTGGGGCTGTGTATTTTCGTAAATTAATTGCTATGTTTTGGAGGGATCTGTTACCTCCATGTTCTGGCTATTCAGAAATTAGAGGCTTTACATTTCCTCTGAAAGTTTGTTCCAACTTAGTACACCAAACGTCGATACCCCCAAAAATCATAATCTTGTTGCCCGAAGCCGTAAGTGTCGCAGATTTCACGGTTAGTTTTTCCTTGGCGGGTAGAATCTGCTACATATCGTATTTTCAACCTTATCTACTCTGTGTGTTCCCTTTTTTGTTACGGAACTTGGAATTTCAACACCTGCATCACAAAAATACGTCATTGTGTCGCATCTTGAGACATATCAGTCCACTTCACAACTCATTTCTTTAGAATACTTGGGTGAGACGCGAAGAATATTTTGATAGGTCTACCCTTGACAGGAAAAGTTTGGTTGTTAGCCAACTTTAGCAATTCTAAGTTAGGCAAGCTTACGAGAGCTTCTTGGCTGCCCGCACGTGTGTACTCCTACTCCCTCTGACCTGAGAATCCATCTTCATGTGTTAGGCACGCCGTTGAGGGGAAATCCGATGAATACTTAATATTTTCCTCTTTCCAGGATTTGCGCCTTGGCACATAAGTTATCGATATGGGGAAAAACTCAAATTATAATTAATAGTGAATTGCTTAGGAATGATCAACGACATTCATTCATCTAAATAGTTTTAGGCTCGCGATTTATTCAATGGTATTTATGTATGCTTAAATTCATTCAAGTGTGTTTAACATTTAATTTTACTTAATCTTTACAAGCCTTAAAACAACAAGAACGTAGGATTAGATAAGAAAGAAATATATGAAATAAGTAAGGGAAGAGAAATAAAAATGGACATATGAAGAAGTAAAATATAAAATAGTATAAATATGTGCAAGAGTTGTTAGATAAATATGACGGTATGTGTCAATACGGCTTAGTAGTTTGTTATCTCTTATTAGGTGTATTTGCACGGTACGTATAGAGTAGAATGTTTCTTTTTCTCCCTCTTTACTTCTGTCTACTTTTTTCATGTTTCACCTCGAAAACTGATTAGTGACTTCCGATGAAATTTAATATTAGATACCCCGATAAAAAAGATTTTATTTTCATGAAATCAGTTTCAAGCAACTGTAACACGCAGGAATGAAAGCGGCTAGGCAAAGCGTATGGCATATAAAGAAG
>Ga0131853_10009814_pt1 | contig 17511 bp, 17 predicted proteins | sample TergutLab28metaG_FD_92764 | JGI IMG/M metagenome (GOLD analysis project Ga0131853, IMG submission 92764) | Labiotermes labralis P1 segment gut microbial communities from Petit-Saut dam, French Guiana - Lab288 P1 (version 2) (version 2) | ecosystem: Host-associated > Arthropoda: Insects >... | reverse complement strand
CTAATTAAAGCGGAAGCCAGTTTGTTCATTCCGTCTGTGGTAGAATTGGCATAGAAGGTGGTATAACGCGGGTCATCAGCACCTAAAAAGGATTTGACGACGTCTCTTCCTTTTTGATAGACGGCCGTTGAATGGGTTGATTTTTGACCTTTGCCTCGACCGACCGAACCGTAATGCTGAAGTTTGCTTTCAATTTCTTTCATCACTGCTTTAAAAGGAGGCGTTGTCGCGCCATTGTCGAAATTGATGGCTGGTACCCGTTTGCCATTTTTAAGTGGAACAAGGGTATCAATACCAACGATCATGTCACGAATTTTACTCATGCTTAAAACCTCCAAATGCATCTTGTGATAGTATGGACAACCTTTTATCTAGATATCAATGAAGGCGATTAAAAATCCCCCTCTTCTGGAATTTTCTTCCAAAGGAGGGGGATTTTTCCGTTTTAGGTGATCGTTTCTTTATAACGCGAGCTCATAGATGGCTTTTGTATCTTCGGCATCTAACTTAACAAAATCACCCGGCTTACCTTTGCGCATTAAGCTTTCAACAAGCTTATCAATTTCGTTGGTTGGTAAGTCGGCATCGCTAAAGCGAATTGGCATTCCAATATCCTGGAAGTAAACTTCTAGTGCAGCGATCCCTTTTAAGGCAGTTTCTTCTAAGTTATTTGTGTTAATCTCAATATCGAAGACACGGTTCGCAAACTGAGCAAAGAAGGCCACGTCGTTTTTATAGACGTACTTCATCCAAGCTGGAACGATGATGGCGAGTCCAGCACCATGAGCCAGATCGTAAAAAGCACTTAACTCGTGCTCGATTTTATGGCTTGCCCAATCGCCACCACGACCAAGACCGACCCAGTCGTTGTGGGCAATCATCCCAGCCAGCATAATTTCGGCACGCACATCGTAATTATTAGGATCTTTAACGATTTTGCGACCTAAGTCAACAATGGATTTCATCGTTGCTTCACATAGGCGTGCCGTGAACAGATCGTGACGCTCCGAAGTGAAATAACGTTCAACCACATGGGCAAACATGTCAGATAACCCACAAGCGGTTTGATAGTCTGGTAAGGTGAACGTTAATTCAGGGTTTAAGATAGAGAAGACGGGGCGAAGATTAGGGTTACCATAGCCTCGTTTATCGTTTGTTTCGACCTTGGTGATTACCGTAGAAGCGCTCGCTTCACTACCAGCAGCAGGAATGGTTAGAACGGTTGCGACAGGTAAGATTTTTCCAGGCGTCCCACCATTTGCATAGATGTCCCAAAAATCGCCGTCGTAATGAACGCCTAAAGCAATGGCTTTAGCTGAATCGATGACCGATCCACCACCAACGGCTAAAATGAAGTCGATGTTTTCTTTGCGACACAAATCAATTCCTTCGTACACTAAGTCGGCACGTGGGTTAGGTTTAACGCCTGATAATTCAATAAAATCGATGCCTGCTTCCTTAAGGGAATCAACCACCGTATCGTAAAGTCCCATTGCTTTGGCAGATTGACCACCGTAATGAAGAAGAACTTTATTGGTATGCTTTTTAAGTTCTGCACCCACTTGCTTTTCGGTCTCTTTTCCGAAGATGATTTTTGTTGCGTTTTTATAATTGAAGTTTAACATGTGTAACCCTCCTTAAAGTGATATTGATTTGATTTTATCATAAATAGCCACGATTGACATCCTAAATTATTGCTCTGTTTTAGTTAAAAAGCCTTTCTCTTTAACGTAAGCGTCCACTTGTGGTCGTCGTGGCGCGCCCATGACATCGCTCATGGCTTTGGTCCACGTCATTTCCTTTTGGTTAGTAGAGCGTGCACAATAATAGGCGTTCATCGTATGATCGTATGCTTCCAGTATTTTTTCATAGTTAGCGCTAGAATAGGTATTTTCATGAAGGATGGCTTCTAAAGGAAGGCGTGGCTTTGGTTCGTTTTGCTCATCTGGTACACCAATGGCAAGACCAAATAGAGGAATCACCCCGTCAGGTAGCTCTAAGTATTCACCGATTTCTTTGATGCCATTTCTAATGCCACCGATGTAACAAATCCCATAACCTTCTGACTCCAAGCCGAGCACGACGTTTTGAGTGAAGATCGCGGTATCGGCAACTCCTAAAATAAAGGCTTCTGTATTTTCAATGTGACTGTGACCGTGATGTTTTGAAGCTGCTATTTCAAGACGCTTCATGTCCACACAAAGCAGGAGAAAAGCACCAGTGCCTTCAATAAAAGAGTTATCGGCTAGTTTGGCGATGGTTTTTAATCTTTTACCGTCTGTGATATGAATGACCGAATAAGCTTGTATGAATTGGCTTGTCGATGCCCATTGAGCGGCTTCTAAAATTTGATGTAGCTTTTCTTTTGGAACCTTCTCATCTTTAAACTTGCGAACGCTGACGTGACTTTGCATTTGTTTCATTACTGGATTCATGTGACCCCATCCTTTCATTTTGGATTTAATTAGGTAATTGCGAAAGTCGAATTTTTCACCAGATACCCTGGCTATTTCATGAATCTGGGTGATTTCGCAATTGCCTATGGATTTAATCTGGTTTCATTGTAACACAAGGGTGAGGTTTAAAAAAGGCTTTCAACTCGCTTTCTCTTCTTTGGATGACCACCGAAATAAAGCACTAAATGATCTAAAAAAAGTACCATTATTGACAAATTATGATATAATCGACTCATCTTGTTATAGGAGGGGTCCTTTTGAGAAGTATTTTGATTATTAAAGAAGATGGCCTTAAGATTGATCCCAAACTGCTGGAGCAATTTGAAAAGGAGCATAAAACCTATGTTGCTTGTAGTTTGACAATGGGAGATAAAATCATCGATAAATACCACATTGATATGGCTCTTATCGTAGCAAAATATCACATCAAATCTGAAACGAAGAAGTTTATTAAGGAACTTCATGAACGATACGAAGAAACCATCCCGATCATCTTTGTTTCAGAAGAAGTCAATGCAGAATTAAGCGAACTTCTAGATGATTATGTATGGTGGCGGTCGATTCGCTATCCGATTGATCACCAGAAAATCATGTCCCAAATAGATAAAATGATGAAATTTGCAAACTCATTTGACGTAAAGAAGTTTACATTGAAGAAAAATTATCATTCCTACACTTACAGTGTTAAAAATGTTTCTCACTTTTATAGACCAGCAGACAAGCGCGTTGTCATTTGCAACCTTGATCCGATCACCCTTGTTAAAGAGGAAGAAGATTTTTTCTATAAATTCCGTTTAGATCTTTTTCCCGTGCATCACGATATTGAAAGGTATTTCAAACAAGCTAACCAAAGCTGTTTTGTCAACAGTGCCTACGTTAAAATTGTTAAACCAGGAAAAATGGAACTGGTTCTAAGGTGTGGGAAAATTATTTCAACTAGCAAAAATTATATTCACAATTTCATAAAAGAGGAGTAGAAGGCATATGAATGACATTGGTCTTATTTTAATCATTTTATTGCAACGCATCATGGAATTATTGGCTTTCTACTTTGTTTTAGCTAACATGAACGGTAGAAATTTAAAAGAGGCTTTGCAAGGCTTAGTAAGGGATAAGCAGCGCATCTTATACGAAAACATTGTTTTGTTTATTGGTTACGTTTTAGTTATGACAGCCCTGATTTACCAAATAGGAGAACTTGGATATTTAGTTGTTAGCCTAACACAGCTATTTGTGGGATTAGCTTTAGTAAAATCATGGAACATTAAACAAGGCTTAGTCGGAGTTTCTGCTCTGCTTATACTCGCATTCTTTATTACAATAGTGGATTCACTAATCGTTTCCTTACCTCATCTAGTTTTCTTTGGATCAGTATTAGTTCTTACGATTGGAGCCTCTCATCAGAATTATTTTTACAAAATGTATGGCTTTTTAGCTAAGAAGAAGCTGTGGTTAAACGTCATTTGCTTTGTTGGTTTTATAATTTTCTATGTATCACCTTTCCTCTTTCATACCTATCGTCTACCAGTTATAAGCTTGGTATTGCTCCTCTTTTGGTTTCTCAACATTTTAATGACAAAAGGATGTGAAAAAGAATTAGTTAAAACCATCGATTTTATTTCCAAGTGTTCCTACGAGGAATTGCTCTTGTTCTTAAAAGAGCTATCCGACGACGGCTCTCACTCCGAGTTAATGGAATACTTTATCATTAACGACAAGTTATCCTCACCTAAATTTATGGATGCTTTGTCTTTAAAGCTACAAACCTACAAACAAACAGGCATCATTAAAGGTTACCATTGCTATGTTCGAGAAGAGCAAATAAAAATCAGCATTTTCTTGTAGCGAGAATGCTGATTTTTTAAGGATTAAGGGCAAAAAATAGGTAATACCCAACATATGTTTAGGGGCTGGATTTCAGAAAGTGCGACATAAGCCATTGCACCAATCGCTGTTAAATAGAATAGATTTCTCATCGTAACACTCCTTTTTTAGGAAAATTTATTTGAATCCCCCTAAAACGACCGGAGTAATTTTTTACTAGAAAAGGAAAGTTATAATAAAAAACGACAAAATCACACGAAGTTCTGCACCAATCGCATTAAATCCCGCACCAACAACTATCTCATCCGGAGCAAGAAATAATTTTCATCGTTTTTATGGTTATAATTAAAGTGACGTTGTTTTTCAAAAAGCAACTCACTTTTTAAATACGTTTCTTTTCCTGACGATAAGTATAACAAGATTCCTTCCAAATTTCAACAAATCTCATCACGTATTATCTTTACCTCGTACAAAAAATCTAAACTAATTTTAACAAGCAAGGAGGCACTTTTATGGAAGCAATACAAAAAGTTACAGATGTTTTTGAAACCCATCAAGCGTTGGATATACAGCAAAAGTATGAAAATTTACTACGGTTAAATGGTTTTATGCAGAAAATGAGTGAGGCCATTGAAGAATTCGGAGCATTGGAAGTTCAGCAAGCCGATCATGAAAAACTAATCTTAAAAAGCATCTATGATTTCGACTATTTGATTGGGCAGAATAAAAAACAGCTAAAAGGATTAATAGGCGAAGAAGAACTTAACGGGCTAATCGTAGAATGTGAAACGTTGCGAAGTAGTCTTGTAAAAATCAAAAAAGATGAACCGACAATCGGTGGGGGAGCCTGGTGGTCTGCATAGGGCAAAAGAAAGAAACAAAGGTTGACAACAAGAGCGATCTTTGTTTCTTTTAATTTGTATTAAATTTTTCCGTGAAATCACTATTTTTGATCTTGAAATAAGATTTCGAAGAAAAATAAGTGGATTTTCAGGAAAATGACCTAAAATCAAATCGTTGTATCGTCAAAAGGTCGTTTTTGAGGAAATGACGATACAAAAGAGACTGAAAACTAGCTTTCGATTGTTATTTAGCACCTCAACGTACTAATTCTACCCAAAATCCGTCCCTAAAAAGACAATTTAAGTACCAGTTGTCGTTTTGTTGTATCGTCAAAGTGCTATTTTAAGAGAAATGACGATACAAAGCGGGAATTCAGGTGGGAGTCCCTCACAAAAATATCAATTTGGTCGACATGATGATAATAACAGAGAAATTATCCATGAACTGGCGATTTCGCCAAAATCTGGATAAATTGCAACTAGATTTGATATTTTGGGATCGAGATTATCACTTTTTGCTTGATTTCTCTCCTATTCTATCGTCATGTAGCTTGACGATACAAGTGAGATCTCTAAGCGATTAGAAAGCTAGATTAATATCAGTATTTTGGACTTTTTCAGTGGCCTCTACTTTTCACCAAAATAGTGATAGTTTTGAATAGTCAACACCCTGAAAAAACACATCTTCCAAGTGTATTCTTTGAAAATAAGAGACCGTAAAGCTCGAGGCTGATTTGCATGAAAAAAGTAAAAGTTTTCTTTGCAGCATGATTAACACGATCCCCAACCTAAACCCTAGTCAGTGAACCAACTCCTACGGAGCGAAATGTCACTGGCTTTTTATGTTGTGATTTAATTAACAAAAACGAACAAAAAATAACACAATCGAACAATAAACGGTTGACAACACAAAATAAAAGCGTTACACTAGCTCTATATTAACAAAAGTGAACAGAAAGGAGTGGGTAATTCTTGCTTGCTGAACAAAGACATAGCATGATTTTAAAGATGGTAAATGCTTCAGGTGCCATTTCCATTTCAGAGCTAGCTGACATTTTAAATGTGAGTGCGATGACCGTTCGCCGAGATTTGGCCAAACTCGATGACATGGGATTACTTGAACGAACCCACGGTGGAGCCGTACCGCTTCATGTGATTCATGGCGAGGAAGCTTACGATGCCAAGGTCACTTTGAACCATGAAGCAAAGAAGCGCATTGCTACCACGGCTGCAAAGTTAATAAAAGAGGGGAGTACGGTTTATCTGGATGCTGGAACGACCACTTATGAAATCGCCCAACTGATCAAAGGCATGAACAGCATGACCGTGGTAACTAACGACCTTCGAATCGCTTGCTATTTGCTGGATAGCGACGTAAAACTAATTATCAGTGGTGGCGATGTGGACGCACTGACAGGGAGTACCCAAGGATTTTTATCGGAAGAAGTGTTAAAACAACTTCGTGTCGACGTTTCTTTTCTTGGGGCAAGCTCCATCGACGACGATTTTAACTTGCTGACACCAAGTAAAGAAAAAGCCTCTTTCAAACGCGCAACGCTTAACTTAGCAAAGGAAGCCTACTTAGTTGTAGATGAGAGCAAGTTCCATAGTCAGGCGTTGTATAAGATTATGAACGCTTCCTACTTCACAGCGGTCATAACGAATAAACAGTTTTCTGAAAAAGAAAAGAAGATCATTGGGAGCAAAGGCATTGAAGTCATGATTGTAGAATAGAATAGTAAAAGGGTGGTAGGTAGAATGACAGAAAAATTAAAAGCATTGTTGATCGGCGACGCCATGATTCCGGGTGACGTCTTTGAAGGCGCATGGGAGACCCATTTAGCAAACTTTGGCGACGCTTTGGTTGGTAATTGGGAAAGCAATTGGGACCAACTTCAATATCGTCGCCTTGAAGTAGAAAAACACGGGCCGGAGGGTGAGGTAGTTGACCAACTGATCTTAGATGAAGGGAAAGATGCTAACGTTTTAATGGGACTTTTCCTACCCGTTTCTAGTAAAGTCATGGACGCGATGCCAAACTTGAAAATCGTCGGTGTTTCTCGTGCCGGTTTAGAGAACGTCAACGTAGAAGAAGCCACCAAAAGAGGGATTTTGGTTTACAACGTGAAGGGGCGCAATGCTCACGCTGTCAGTGACTTCACGGTCGGGATGATGTTAGCAGAATGTCGTAACATCGGTCGTGCACATCATGCGATTCAAACCGGTGAGTGGCGCAAGGTATTCCCTAATTCAGCCGTTGTTCCAGAGTTAACGGGCCGGACCGTTGGTTTGGTTGGTTTTGGCTATATCGGAAAGCTCGTGGCGAAGAAATTATCTGGCTTCGATGTGAAGGTGGTTGTTTACGACCCGTATACCAGTGCCGAAGAAATCCAAGCGTCTGGTTGTGAGAAAGTGGAATTGAATCACTTGTTAGAAGTGAGTGATTTTGTTAGTATTCATGCTCGCTTAACGGAAGACAACAAAAATATGATTGGCGAGCCAGAGTTAGGTTTAATGAAGGAGACGGCTTATCTTATCAACACAGGTCGAGCAGGTCTGGTAGATCAAGACGCGTTAGCCAAAGCACTCAAGGAGAAAAAAATCATGGGTGCTGCTCTAGACGTCTTTACCATTGAACCCATCGAAGAAGGAAATGTGTTCTTGGAACTTGATAATGTGACGTTAACCACCCACATTGCAGGAACGACGTCGGATGCCCTATCTAACTCGCCAGGGTTGTTGATGAAAGAAGTAAAGGCTCTGCTAACCGATGAGGATCCTGATTTCATTGTTAATCCAGAAGTATTAGAGCTTCCAGAGTTCAAAATGTGGTTACAAAAAGTAACAGGAAAATAAGAGGGATAGTGGCAAGTGTTTGCCACTAAAAATATCCTGCAAATGTAAGCGCAACCGTAAATAAGACAAATGTGATGCAACTCACAATTGATACTAAAAAGGTAATTGCGAAAAGGTGAAGCTATCGCCAAAACAGTGATTTTACGAATTTGGCGACATTATGAAGAGCTTTTCGAGCGAAAACTATCGCCAAAACAGTGATTTTACGAATTTGGCGACATTATGAAGAACTTTTCGAGTGAAAACTATCGCCAAAACAGTGATTTTATGGGTTTGGCGATATTATGAAGAGCTTTTCGAGCGAAAACTATCGCCAAAACAGTGATTTTACGAATTTGGCGACATTATGAAGAGCTTTTCGCAATTGCCTAATTGATACTAAAAAATAGGAGTGAAAAAATATGGATAGTTTACAATTAGCGTTAATCGCGTTTTTAGTTTCATTGGCTTTCATTTTAATCTCAATCATCAAGTTTAAGGCGCATCCGTTTTTTGCTTTAATCATTGGTGCCATTATTATGGGGATCGGTGCTGCGTTACCATTGCCGACCATAGCAGCTGAGCTTGCTACTGGTTTTGGTAATACCATGGGTGGTGTGGGGATCATCATTATTTTTGGTATTATTTTTGGTCAAATTCTGCACGAGTCAGGAAGTGCTAGCCAAATTGCCTCCATGTTACTTAAATCCATCGGTCAGAAAAAAGCACCATTGGCGATGAACTTAACGGGATACGTGGTCTCAATCCCTGTTTTCTTTGATGCGGCTTTTGTTATTTTAGTTAACTTAGCGAAGACCATCTCACGAAAAGGGAAGATTCCGTTTATTACGTTAGTTACAGCTCTTGCGGTTGGGTTAATTACCACTCATTCCATGACGATTCCAACACCAGGACCACTGGCGGTTGTAGCGAACATGGGAACGAACATTCCGGCTTTTGTTGTTTATTCTCTTCTTATTTCATTGGTGGCTTCTTTAGTTGGTGGGGTGGTCTATGGAACATGGCTTGGTAAAAAAGAGCAATACAAAAGTGATTTCGCCAACTCCTTTGAGGATGAGTTTGATGAGTTAGAGAAAAATGAAGCAGAGCAAACGGCTAAAGAGCTTCCTTCAGGTGGTTTAGGCGTGCTACTTATCTTGCTTCCAATTGTAATGATTTTAATGGGAACCGTAGTCGGAGAGTTATTGGAAGAAGGAACCTTTGCTAGCCAATTGGTTTCTTTCATCGGTGACCGAAACATTGCCTTAATCACGGGAACCGTGGTTGCTTATGTGGCGTTGAAAAAGTACTTAGATAAAAGTTTTGCTGACATTATTGGCGTAGCAGCAACGACCTCAGGTGCGATCCTAATCATTACAGGTGCTGGTGGATCTTTTGGTCGTATCATTAACCAAACAGCGATTGGAACAGGGCTAGGTGACGTACTGGAAGGTTTAGCAGGTGCAGGGAACGTCGGTGTTATGTTCGTTCTTATTGGGTTCTTCATTAGCCAGGCTCTAAGATGTGCACAAGGTTCGACGACCGTTGCCCTGATTACAACTTCTGCGATTATGGGACCAATTGTGATGGATATGCCTTACGCATCGACGGTTTTAGTTTCCATCGCCATTTGTGCTGGTGGCGTAGGTTTTTCTTTGCCAAACGACTCTGGATTCTGGGTGATCAACCGTTTATCTAAATTTAGTATGGAAGACACCTTTAAATCGTGGACAACTGGTGGTGCCATTGCTGGGATTACGGCTTTAATTTTACTCGTTATTTTAAGCTTCTTCCAAGGGACTTTGCCAGGCCTTCTTTAATAGGAGGCGAACGACTTAACTATGAGGAGGTAGGACCATGAACTACTTGATTACATTAGACATTGGAACATCAGGAACGAGAGCCAGTCTATATGACCAAACTGGGAAATGTCACTTTACAACGATTTCAGAATACCACACCAGTTTCATCTATCCGAATAAAGTTGAACAAAACCCAACCGATTGGAAAGATGCAGCGATAACTACCCTAACTAAAGTGGGAACCTTTGTAAAAGAAAACAACCTTCAACCAATGGGAATTTCCATCACTTCACAGCGCGCTTCTTTGATTCCAGTGGACAAAGAAGGAAATCACTATCACGATGCCATTATGTGGCAAGATAAGCGGACCCTTGCTGAATGCGCAGAAATGGAAAAGAAAATTTCCATGGGAGAATTGCATAAGCGTACGGGACTTAGATTAAGTCCTTACGCGGTACTTCCACGTATTTTATGGTTGAAAAATCACGAACCAGCTATTTTTGAGAAAGCTCATAAATTAATTGGAGTTCAAGATTATGTCGCTTTCCACTTGACCGGTGAATTTAAGACCGATTGGAGTCAAGCTGCCCGCACCATGTTACTAGATATTAAAACGTTTGAGTGGGATCCTGAACTGTTAGACATCGGCGGTCTAACCAACGATAAGCTGGCAGACTTAATTCCACCAGGATCCGTGGCGGGGTATTTAAGGTCGGCAATGTCAGAATTAACAGGTCTGGAAAAGGGACTTCCAGTGATTCTGGCTGGTGGCGATCAACAAGCAGCAGCACTTGCTCTAAACGTGATCAAACCTGGTGCTGCAGAAGCCAACACCGGAACAGGATCGTTTATTATCGTCGCGACAGAAGAGCCAAAATTTGATGAAAAATGCCGCGTGATTTGTAGTGCTTCTGCCATTCCAGGGAAATGGATTTTAGAAGCAGTCATCTTTAACTCGGGAAGTGTTCAACGTTGGTTTAAAGAACAGTTCTACCAAGACCTAATCGATCAAGAAGATGCTTATCCATTACTGGAAAAAGAAGCAGCGTCATCGACACCTGGTTCGAATGGGGTCATGATGCTGGCTCATTTTGAAGGAAGTGCCGCCCCCTATTGGGAGCCAAAAGCGAAAGGAACCTTCTTTAACCTTTCCCTTGGAACGAAGCGGGCGGATATGATTCGAGCGGTTTACGAAGGCATCACCATGGAGATTGCTGATAATTTAGCACTAATATCACAGGTGGGTAGTGAGATTAACACGGTGACCATCGCTGGAGGAATGGCGAAATCCAACTTATTTGCTAACATGCAAGCCGATGCGTTTGGTGTGAATACGGTGCGCTATAAAGACAGTGAGGCTTCGTCCTTAGGTGCAGCCATATCGGCCCTGGTTACACTTGGCGTCTATGACGATTACGAAATTGCTGCCACCAGTATGTTGGGAACAAACATGGAAATTTTTGAACCACGAGAAAAAGAGAATTTGATTTTTAGTCAGATGCGTGTTAGAAAAAACAGATTCTTTAACGCATTGCAACAAGAAGAAGTTTACGATCTCTTTATGGGTGACATCGGTGAAGTAGAGACGATTTATAAGAAGTAGGTAGGGGGCTGCCTCGCTAAGGAAAAGTTAGTGAGGCATAGCTCTTTTTCTTGTTCAAAAAGCCAACGAGTACGTTGAATCAAAAGTTGGCAACAAAGGTTACGAAGCAGCGGTGGCCGTCATTGAAATGGTAAGCTTAGCGAAACAATTCTAATTTGATCGAACGACCTAAACTATGCCGTATCTAATCGTTTTCGGGTATTAAAATATCCAAAACATAGCTAAATTAGGAAGATTTGGATATAAAAATATCCAAACGCCCTTTATTTTTATGAACAGTGGATATTTTCTCTGCCTTATCCCTTTACCCCCTCTTGTTTCGACCAATCGGGATAAATTTTATCCCGATCACCTTAAAAATAGCTAGGTTTAGGGATAAAACTTCCCATTATCCTTTTTCAACAACCTAATTTTCGAAATTAATTTTCGCAAATCTATTGACAAAATTAGGCAAACCGTCTAAAATAGCTGTCGAATGCTTTAAATTAGGTTCAGAGAAGCCAATAAGCACAAAAAATTCATGGGACCAAATCAATGGTACCACTATAATGATTTTTAGTGTCTTTTTAGCTCATCTTTGTGCTAATTGGACTTTTTTTAAGGCCAAATACAAAAATGAGGTGTATGATCATGCAAAAAAGAAACGTAAAAAATTTATTATTATCTGTTTTAACCATCGGGGCGCTCGTATTTATGACGGGATGTTCAAACGACGATGCTGAATCGTCAGACGGAGGATTTACATCCGTTGAAGAGCTGAGAGAAGCTCGCATTGCAGGCGTAAATGCGCCAATCGTTCACACGGTCATGGAAACAGAATTCCCAAATGCAGACACGTCACACTTTAACGAGAACATGGACATGGTAGCCGCTTTGCTATCTGGACAAATCGATGGATTTATGGTCTCTTACCCAACGGCATTCTTAATTGAAAGAAACAACCCTGAATTAATGGTGCTTACAGAGCCACTATCCGCTCACCAGGCAGGAATTGGTGTCAGACCTGAAGAAACAGAATTATTAGAAGAAATTAACACACTGATCGCCAACCTCGAAGCAGACGGAACGTTAGCAGAAATGGTAGACCGTTGGTATTCAAGAGAGACGCGTCATACGGAATTACCAGAGATCGAAGTTCCAACAACTGGTGAACCAATCAGAGTTGGTGTGGCAGAAAACTTAGAGCCAGCTTCCTTCTTAGATGCAAATGGAGAGCTTACTGGATTTGATATCGAGTTGACGCGTAGACTTGCCAACCACTTAGACCGTCCAATCGAATTCGTTCCTCTACTAATGGCAGCTTATGCATCAGCTGTAGAAGCAGGAGAAGTTGATATGGTTATCTCTAACTGGATCATCAATCCAAATTTAACGGGCATTGAGTTTTCAAACCCATACTTCGATACGCCATTTATGATGGTAGTTAGAAGAGGGGAGTAATTTACAGTGATGGATGTGTAACTATGAAAAAAAATAAAAAGCGTTTAATAATTGGTTCCGTTGCAATCCTTTCAGTTATTTTAATCTCGACCGTAGCGTTTTGGCTTAAAGGCCTTTACGCTACTTTCATTGAGCTTGATGCTCCTGTTCACGGATTAATTCAGCCAGAATGGCAAATTACCGCAAGCACCTACGATGGGTTAGCCTTTGATGAAATTCATTTTTTCGAAGATGGGACAGGAAGGTTAGTTAACAACGATGGATACGAAGAAATGAGATGGGCCTTCCTTGGTCGCCGAGGGGGAGATAGCTTAGTCTTAACAACGAGTGACCACGAAGAATTAGTGTTTAATGTTGCTCGTGGATTTGGAGCAGATCATCGTGATCTCATTTTAACGACTGGTGCAGAGGCTGAACAGGAAATGGAGCTAACCATTGGAGGTTATTTCACGTCAACCTTTAATCTGATCGACCGCTTCTCTAACAATGTGTTAGAACAAGGTAGGTACAGGCTCATTTTAGAAGGCTTGCAGACGACCTTAATTATCGTCTTTGCTACTTCTGTCATCGGTGCCTTATTCGGAGTCCTTATTTGTTCTTTGCGTATGTCAAAAAAGTGGTTTTTATCAATGGTGGCGAAAGTGTTTATCTACTTCTTTAGGAGCTTGCCCGTCCTGTTGCTTCTCAATTTATCCTTTTTTGTCGTATTCGCTGGAAGGGGAATGAGTGCGCTCACAGTAGCCGTCATTGCCTTTAGCTTCTACCATGCTGCGTGTGCGGCTGAAGTCTTTAGATCAGGGATGTTATCGATCGATAAGGGTCAGATCGAAGCGGCAACTGCCATGGGCTTTACAAAACGGCAGGCCTTTTTCTACATCATCGTTCCACAAGCTGTCCGTGTCATCTTCCCAGTTTATAAAGGCGAAATGATCCGACAAACTTCTGTATCGTCGGTGGTTGGATTTATCGGAGCACGCGATTTAATGCGGGCATTAGACATTATTCGAAGTGCGACTTTCGATGCCTTCTTCCCGCTGTTTACTGCCATGGTGTTATATTTTGCCATTATCGGTTTATTTACGTTAATTCTTAACCTAGCTGAGAAATTAGTCAGCCCAAGGAAGGTGTAGTTGCGATGATAAAATTAGAAAACTTACATAAATATTATGGTGATCTTCACGTTCTAAAAGGTGTTTCTTTGGATATTGAAAAAGGCGAAACGGTGACACTCATTGGAGGATCTGGTGAAGGAAAAAGTACGTTACTTAGATGCATTAACATGCTAAACGTACCAGAAGAAGGCGAAGTTTTTATTAATGGTCAAAACATTAACGAAGGCAACCTTACCAAAGCGAGACAGAAAATCGGGATGGTTTTCCAAAGCTTCAACCTGTTTGAAAATTTGTCAATTATGGAAAATTTGACCATTGCACCAGTGAAGATTTTAAAGCAAAAGAAAGCTGACGCCAAAGCGAAAGCCATCGAAGCATTAAAAGTCGTTGGACTTGAAGAAAAGCAAGACGCCATGCCGTCCGAATTAAGTAACGGTCAAAAGCAGAGGGTTGCCATCGCACGTGTGTTGACCATGGATCCAGACATTATTTTATTTGATGAACCGACGGCGGCTCTTGACCCGATTATGACAAACGAAGTACTAGAAATCATCTACAAGCTCTCTCAAGAAGGGATGACGATGGTGATCGTGACCCACGAGATGAATTTTGCTAAAGCCGTATCCGATCGCGTGGTTTACATGGAAAAAGGCGAAATCGTCGAAATTGGGACACCGAGACAGATCTTTAACCCTGGTTATAACAAAAATGAAAAAACGAAAAAATTCGTCGAATCTGAATTGCGACAATGGGAACTTAAGAAAGTTAAGTAAGAACGAGCGAGGTTAACGTATGATATTAGTGAGTGCATGTCTTGCAGGGATTAACTGCAACTATAAAGGCGAACATAAAGCAAACGACAAAGTAATGGAACTCGTTAAAAATAACGAGGCAATCGTTGCTTGTCCTGAACAACTGGGGGGACTTCCCACACCAAGAGTTCCAGTGGAAATAATTGACGGAAAAGCGATTAGAAAAGATGGCGTAGACGTATCGGATGAATTTCAAAAAGGCGCGGAGAAGACGTTAGAGCAATGCCTGGAGCACAAGTGTAAAAAAGCCATCTTGAAGTCTTTTAGTCCATCGTGTGGATGTGGTAAAATTTACGATGGGACTTTTACTGGAAAGGTAATCAATGGAGATGGATTTACGACGAAATTACTAAAAGAACATGGGATTGAAGTCGTTTCATCTGATGATATTTAATGGAGGCGTAAGCGATGGAAAATGTATTGAATCACCCAATTATCACCCATAAAATGACGTTATTAAAAGATAAGAACACAGGAACAAAAGAATTTAGAGAATTGGTCAGCGAAATTGCCATTGAACTCGTATTTGAAGCATTAAAAGATGCGAAACTCGAGGCCGTTGAAATTGAGACGCCACTAGCAAAAACGACGGGATATCGATTAAACGAAGACAACTATGCTTTCGTTCCCATCTTAAGAGCTGGAACAGGGATGTTGGATGGTATCATTAAAGTGATGCCAAACGCTAAAATCGGTCACGTTGGCGTTTATCGAAATAAAGAAACTTTAGAGCCAGTTGAGTATTATTTCAAGGTTCCAAGTTGTCTAGAAAAAAGAGAAGTCATCATCTTAGAGCCAATTATTGCAACCGGTGGTTCGGTCATTGCTGCCGTTCAAATGTTAAAAGAATCTGGCGCCAAGAAAATCAAAGTTTTAAGCTTAATCACGACAAAAGAGGGGAACAAAAAAGTTCAGGAAATTCACCCGGATGTAATGATCTATACGGCTTCTTTAGAAGAGGAATTAAACGATCAAGGCTTTGTCCTTCCAGGCATCGGAGATGCTGGTGATCGAATCTTCGGAACGAGCTAGAAATGTTTCATACGGTACAACTATTAGGCGTCATTAGTTTGGTCATCGGTGTCGTGATGGTCCAGCAGAAAAAGAAAGAGAATCTTCTGATTTTGATGGCTGTGATGTTTAGCGTGTTAGCCGTTCAATATGTATTGACAGATAGAATGACCGGTCTAATCGTTGCGATGATCATCATTATACGAAATCTGGTGTATTTAGGTTACACGAAAAAAGGGTTAGATCCTTCTGTTACGGTTCTAATCATTTTTCAGATGCTTTTGATCGGTGTCGCCTTCTTTACGTGGCAAAATGTGTTTAGTTTGCTACCACCGATGGCGACGATGGCGATTACGTGGGGGACTTGGCAGGATAAGATGAAGTATAACCGTTTGTCGTTGCTATTTGGGAAGGCTTGCTTCGCGGTTTATGCACTGGCTGCCGGAATGTATACGGCAATGCTCGGTCATGGCTTGGAAGTTTTTTCCGTGGTCTTTGCGATTTGGAGATACGACATTAAAAAGTAATCTTTTCCATCCATTGATCCGTCGAGTAACCGTCTACTATTGAAAAGGTGATAAAATGAGAAATGATAACCGCATGTTAGCAGAGAAATTGGGAAGAAAATTCCACTACTACAAAGAGGTTGACTCTACCAATAACGTGGCGAAAAAGATGAACGTGTGGGAACATGGAACGGTTGTTATTGCTGAGATTCAAACAGCTGGTCGTGGCACTTACGGGCGTACGTTTCATTCAAAAGCTGGTTCTGGTATTTACATGAGTTTGATTTTGGATGTTAAAAAGTGGCAGCTTAAGAAAGAGCATTTGGCGACGATTTATACTGCAGTGGCAGTTTGTGAAGCGATTGAAGAGGTAACTGGAACATCACCAGATGTAAAATGGGTCAACGATTTATTTGTCAACCGCCGGAAAATTGGTGGTATTTTAACAGAAAAAGAGATTAGCTCTAACAAATTGGTCATCGGTATTGGCATTAACCTCACTGGAAAAGAAGAGGACTTTCCAGAGGAGATCAAAGGGATTGCTGGTTCATTGGGATTAAAGGAACCCGTGAGCGACCAAGGCGTTGCCATCGCGATGAAAATTTACGATAAGATCATTTCTTCAGAGGATCTAATAGACGAGAACGTGATCTTGAATAAGTATAAAGCGCGCTTGTTTATCTTAGGTCAAACCGTTGATGTCACACAAGGAAACAACAATTTTGAAGCAAAAGTAGTTGACGTTGATAAAGAAGGTCGTTTGATCGTTTTAAGAGAAGAAAAAGAGCTAGCTCTAAGTGCTGGTGAAGTGAAAATCAATGTGTAAAAAGATAAAAAAATTTTTAAAAAGGTGATTCTGCTTAAAGCTAAGTGGAATCACCTTTTTAACGTGATTCAAGAAGAAAAAGAGTAGGGTCTTAGCTAAAAAAATGAGAAAAAGATGCAACCAAATTCAAATTTAATTTGTCTATACGAGTGAAGGTCATTTTTTGAAAATTAACCAAAACAGAGAAGGGAAGTTTTCAAGAGCTGGCGAAAAATAATCGTGAAGACGAGGAGTGATTAACATGTTAGAACGCGTTAAACCATTAATTGCAGAGGCATTGAATTTGGATGTAGCAGACGTTACCCCAGAGGCAACTCTTAAGGACGATTTAGGCATTGACTCTTTAGATGCCGTTGAATTAATCATGGAGCTCGAAGACGAGTTTGGTGTGAAAATTGAAGACGCAGAAGCGCAAGCCTTTGTGACCATCGGTGACATTGTT
>Ga0131853_10009813_pt1 | contig 17512 bp, 9 predicted proteins | sample TergutLab28metaG_FD_92764 | JGI IMG/M metagenome (GOLD analysis project Ga0131853, IMG submission 92764) | Labiotermes labralis P1 segment gut microbial communities from Petit-Saut dam, French Guiana - Lab288 P1 (version 2) (version 2) | ecosystem: Host-associated > Arthropoda: Insects >... | reverse complement strand
CTGTAACAGGCATGCATTTTTCAATAAAAAAAAAAAAAACCCATTTTAAATTAACCCCAAAGCAGGCAAATTTCTCACACATTTAGGATAGTTTTTTGGTGTTCATGCCCCCCCCCCCCCATACACAAACACACACACTCCTCTTTTGCTAACAGTGTCACATAAGTTTACATCTGACAATAAAGAGTCAAGTGTTTTCATTACACCCAAAAATGCTGCTTCACAAAATGAGGAGTTTAAAAACACATCCTTGCAGACAGACATCCAAGTATGAAAAAATCTGCACTCATGAGTGAGCACAGCTACGTTTGTTATCTTACAATGTTAAAGACAGAATTCCTTTCCTCTTCTGTGAGGTAAAATAATTCTTTCATAAGTACCAATGCCTGTCTGCATATGATGACCTCAAGCTGGTATCATTTATGTGGTAGTCAACCTTACACTATTATGGGCAATTTCCTCAAACATGATCATTAAAATCAGCAAGTCATGTATGTCAACACAGTATAAAAATTCTGCTACATTCACTCGTTTGAAACAGATTATCCCAAAACCACCATCATGACAAAGAAAAAGTGTAATGAGCATAAAGCAGGTAGTTCATTTCCTTTACACCTCCTATTCCAAAGAATTTTCACCCTTATAAATATGTAGCAAGTTACATTTGACATACGCATACACACAAGCACATGACATTCTTCATAAAAGTATCTCGATTTTAACTTGATTTTTGCCAAAACCATAATTGTTTACATCAGTTACTCTGCCAAAAAGGAAATTTCAATATAATGTACCTGGAAGTCCCTGGGATGTTTCATGTGTACAGACAGACAGACAGACATTCAAAACTGTCAGATGGCTGCAAAGAGTTATATTAATAAATGCTCCATAGGAATGCAACATGCCTAGAAAAGTATCAGATAAACAACCACTAAGATACAAATGAACTACAGAAATTTTAATTGATACACCAATTCCTCCTCAAAAACATGAACACATTTGTACAGGACAATAGAAAAGGAACTCTATATTTTTAAGTCAGGGTGAGAGATGGCCATGATAAGTTGTTTCTTCACAGGCGCGTGAAACCATTGTTTTATTACACACATGTTCTATGGCATGCAAATAATATCCATGAGAGATATTAACCATGTATCCACAATGGCAGTCAAAACTTTGAACAACTTTCAAAATGAAATACCATACAACAGAAGTAGTTTTAAACTTTAGCACTACTTTTCACCTTCCTATTTCCTACATAATCAATCTGAGTGTACAGTATCAAACTTTACAGAAAATGCTGAGGGAACACAGAGCAGCTCACAATATTCTCAGGCACAATTACTCTTCCAAAACAACAGTAAGTATACACAATAAATTAACCTGTTACAAGTAATAATGGATATATTCACCAAGTACCCCCTCCAAAGAAAAGTATATTTTACTTTCAATCTAATGAAATAATTCTTCAATGAGTTCACTAGATTGCACCAGATGTCACCAGTGTAAAATCGACTACCACCAGTCAGCTTTAGACACTAGATATTAGGTGTATTATGACATTTTTATGGTCAATAAACAATATAAATAACAGTAAAATCTGCTTACAAACAGTTAATGACTGTAAACAAAATATCATAACTGCATTTATTTTGGTTTTAGCAATAAACAGGCTGGTATAATGTGAATGCTTGAGATGTGTATTCAGGAGTTTTGTGGTTATAATTTCAAACTGCCAGCCATCCAACAGGTGAAGATTACTGTCTCTTGGGATGTGACACCATGTAATGTGGTGGACAGGTACAAACTACAGAGCACAGGACACCAGAAGACAGCAATCTTCACAAGCTATGCTGTGAGAACCTCACACATCACACAGTCATGGCATGTGTCTGGACAGACAGAGGTAAGCCATGAACATGCTGATCAGAATAGCTGGTCATCCTGCTGAGGCCTAAACTAGGGCTATCCAAATATGATGCAAGAGCATTAGATGCTATACTGTAATGTTTGGTGACAAAGAAGGAAATAAATGGATACTTGTGACATGAAGCAGACTGGAAATGAGCAAAATATAAGTAGCAAAGACAGAATTGAAATATTTACAAGACCAGAATTTGGAGTTTAAAGAGCTGAATGCAATGATCAGTCTAGTTCAGAATATGCAGCCAGAAATACATAGAGTGTTGAAAATTCTTAATGTAATACAGTGTGACGTTACTTTCATTATGTATATCATAAATTAAATAGTTAATTAACATCAAGGTGAAGGCAAAAGGAACAGTTGTTACTGTGCTTAATTAAACACCATGATACCAAAGTGCAATGGGGAGTGGAGATATAGCCCCAGACACTCTTAATTTCAACATCATATGGCAGCAACAGGTCAAACCAACACCCCAGCCACTTTACTCTCAGGATCCATAGAAAAGGATCAAGAGTTAATAGCAATACTGTCCATTTGCCTTAAATAATGTGCTTGGTTGATTTGCCTGTCTGTCTGTCTGTTTCTGTGAGTGAGCAAGTGAGTGAGTGGGTGAGTGGTCAAAAGATACCTACACCGTAGTCACAACTGCAACATCAGTTTCATAGTATCCCTCTAAGGATATAATATATATCAACAGATGAACTGATAGATTGTCTGTGGAAAGAACAGCTAAGAGACACCATGAATTATCATCTGAACATTATGTGTGATTTCAGGCTTCTGCCGCAAAATGAAGGAGATCTATGGTCTTCTGGGATATTACCACCACTACAATACACTGCGTAATATCCGAGAACGCAGAATCATGAACATCACGTTAACCCAGTTACATGACAGGACCATTTGTAGTATGTATATACATTGATACATAATTACATGTAAAAGTAAAATGATGAAAGGTAACTGGATTAACTTAAAAAAAAAAAATTCTGTATTGACCACAATTATCATGGTTTATTTCAGTACTTTCATGTAAATCATACCACATACGTATATCTCTCACACACACACAAAACCATATGAGAGCTGTACTGATTTTACAAAGGGCCACTGTTGCTGAAAACCAAAACTGTCCAACAAACTCTTACTGAACTTTAAAAGCATCTGTCCAGTGGTTTGGGTGATGATACTATGTCACAAACAGGCAGGCAGGCAGACAGACAGACATGACCACCAAATACAGCATTCATTTTGATATGTAAAGAACCCCTAATAATATAATCATATTCAGGGATGTTTTGAAGAAAATAATAATCCTGAAACAAACAAAGGGCAGCAGTATGCTCTGGGTTAACAATGATAGGGTTATTTACATTTATTTTTATATATACAAGACACTACGGTGAAAATCATAACAGTAGCTTCTAATTCTATATGACCTGATATTTCTTCCATAAATACAGAGAAATAAAAACAAGTTTACATGGGAATTAGTTATTTATAGCCCCTGTTGGACCAACTTTTGTATTCAATAATACTGTTGGTGGTTCCTTATGATGTGACATTTCCTTCTGTGCTGTCCTTACATACATCCATACTTTCAGAAATGGTCCTGCTAACGGCCCTCAAAATTGCAGTTATTTCTTGTGTCAGTTCCCTGTTTATCTCAACTTTGAGAAAACTAGTGTTACTGTGGATCATGAAGCTGTAACATCCCATATCCTTGTACAAACCATTCTGTGCATCTCTGTGTTCATTAATACTGTGAACGGCTCTCAAAGTTGTGGCGCCTCCTCATATGTTTGCGTAAGCTTCCCTTTTGTGTCGTTCGCTGTGGACAGAAGGGACACTGAAACTGAGGTTCCTTTCCACACTCATGTTTCAGATGTTGGCTAAGTGAAGGCCGATGTTGGTACACTCTGGAACAATTAGGACAACTATATGGTCCACTGTATCGATCACTTCCTGTGTGCCAACGACTTACAAAACTTGTAAGTTTGGGCAGAGGACTAGAAAATGGAGCACCAGCAGTTTCAGATAATCCTAAAACACAAACCAAAATAGACACATTGTCAGTTTTAATAAACAAAAAGGAAATTAATGTCAGAAATTCCAAAAGCAAATACATTTCTATTTTCAAACAGAAGTGGTGAAAGACTGCACACATATCTTGTAATAAACACAGGCACATTTCAAGTGTAATTCAATAAATTCATAGACAATTAAGCAACTTACTTCATTTTCACATAAAAAGCAAGCCTATAATTGAACAGTCCTATCTTGTTTATTAAAATCGTAATTCGTTTACCGAGGTGATTATTTGAAATAAAGTTTTCACAGTGAAACTTAATTTTTGTGTTTGCCTGTTACATACAGTACATATGTTCTGGCACTAACTAACTTCACTTGTGTCACGATATAAACAAAAGCCATGTACATTACTGCATATCAGCAGTGACACTGGGCTTGTCACCCCATTAAAAAATTCTTATCAAATAGTTCCATAACAATAACCACTCATATTTGGGTTTTATGTAGCGGAAGAGGAAGGGGAAGAGGAGTGGCCAGTACACGTTGACACTTTTCAACACAGCAGTTAGGGTGGGGCTGCTGAGCGACGGGTTTCCACTTCAGACAGATGCAATACAAAAATATTTAAATATCCACACATCCCATTTCAAACGTATCTGACTACATATGTAATTGTCAACGACAGTCTGCAGGAAAATAAATCTAAAACATGTGCTAGCCATAAAATCCCAGCCATGTGTGAGAAATTTAACTTGTTCCATGCTATGGACACAGGAATACATCCTTTGCTACTTCAATGTTCTCAATTAGCCAAAATGTTCAGCATGGACAGGGTTAAGAAATAAGTAACTATAACTTGTAAATAAATAGAAGAAAAAGCTGTACATAGACCGTCTTCGTTTCTAAGCCAAAATATCTCAAAAGCTGTTCATCTACATGAGATCTATATTAAAATTCATACAGTATATTACAGCACATGAAGTAAAATCATAAGGGACCATAACACAAAATCATCTTTCAAATTTTTAAGTAGTGTTCAATGCAGGCATTGCACTTGCTTCAGTGGTATGCTTCGGAAATTTGCATATTGCTTTTCCATTTTTGCAGCACAACATGATTTGTCTAGATTTAATAGAAATATGCATGCTCTATATAAGGCAGCTGGACAATTAAGTGCCATGACACTATTTTAAAAAAATTAATTTATTACATACACTATAAAAATGCACAATCACACATACGAAGCAGCAAAAAAATTATGAAGAAAAACTGCATACTTAATACGTGTATAGGATAGCATGGTGAGGAGGTATATCTTCCTTACTGAACAAAAAAGTCTTAGTCTTATAAGATCAAAAATCATATCACGTTACCATTAAAAAACAATAAAAATTACAGTATGGCCTACTTTCCTCTTTCTGTAATTGTGACAACAGACCTTCTGATCCATCATCAAAGTTAAAATCAGTGTCATTAATTGCACACACAACAGTAAAACCCACCTGCCATGTAGGATTCTCAGTGACTTATTATTATTATTTAATCTCCATAGGGGCAAAAACGAATCCTGTAAAATAACTTGATGTCTCTGACAATAACCTAAAATAATGAAAAACCAAATGCTTAGATACAAGAGCTCAGCACCCCCTAAGTATCCGCAAGTCTCGTTAATGTTAGTGTGATCTCTGTTCTCACAGCAGTGGTAGATATGAACTGACATTTCAGAGAAACCTGTTGACTCCATTATCATGGTTCACATTATGAAGTATGCCTAAAATGCCTGATTTGAATTCATTCACAGTACTCTTCCATCACTTCCACAAAATTTATATGAAACCAAAAGAGTGAAATCTCTAACCCAAACCATTTATTTTTAAATTTTACATAGTCTGCGAAGCATACCAGTTACAAATACGTATGGCAAGCACTGTTGGCTAGGAAGGATGTCAGTTACCAGATGACCGGGAAGTTGTGCATTATGAGGTGACTGTGGAGTGTGCTATGCATCACTGGCTGGGAAATATGCCAGTTACAAGACAAACTGCAAGAAAACAATGCGTCAGGTGCCTGGTAAGTTTACCAGTTACTGGATAATTGTCAAACAATGAACAGTGACCAGGAGTTTCTTGTCATGAAGAAAGGTCCCCTGACGACTACAGACACTCAGATCTGTGGCTGCAAATGTACGGTACAACTTTCTGAACATAAACATCAGCAGCTCACAGTCTTCAACATGGCAAGGAATTCAGCAGCTGTGTTCCTATACCTTATGCAATAATCAGTGTGTGTCTGTTGCCAGTGACGTATCTAGAAGGATGCCACAGCTCATACGTGACTAAGGTATTAAGTATCTCCACACAACATAAATACTTGTATCAGCATCATTTAAAAATGTTAAACTTATTTTCCCTTCCATTATTAGCTCATGTTTAGAAAAACATATTTCATTTATTTTGTTCCTGTGTGTGACCAAAGGAAAAGTTCCAGTATGCAATACCACTGCATACTACAACAAAATTAATACCTATGGCTGTCACAGCAAACAATTATCAATCAAGATACTTCAGACAAAGTAATTAAATAACTCCATGAATCATGGTCCCTCTTGAGAAGCTACTATGTCCTCAAATAGCAAAAGAAATTCCCCACATTTTGTAGTACCTGAAGATTCATTGCTGTTTTCACCTAAACCTATCACTTGTCCCTATCCTGAGCCAAATGATTGAATCTACATCATCCTGTTCTATTTTTTTACAACCCTCTTTAAAATCATCCGCTCATCTTTGCCTAGGTCTTCCACGCAGCCACTTTCCTTCAAGTTTCCTCACCAAATGCCAGTATGTATTTCTCTTGTCCCCGACTGCTGCTACATGCCTTGCCTATCTCATGTGCTTGATTTGACCTTCAAGCAACATACAAACTTTAAATATATTGAACACGTTTTCAAAAAAATGTTTTTCGAATTAAACTAACCTGAATATGGGGAAATTTTGACAAAATTGTCTTGTTACAATGCCTGCTAACATGAACAAAGGATTAAAAAAATGCCACATCGCAGCCCATGTTAAGACACGCCAAACGGCAACTGGAATTAAATTTTTTTCCGGCAAAATCTTCATCCTTTCTGCAGATGGAGGCAGCATGTTCCTCCAGAACACTGGTAACCACTTACCAGGCTGCACAATATCAAAACCCCACAGACCATAATGCACATCTTCACCTATATCTGTAGCTCTCACTGCAATGGAAATTCATATTATGAGTTGTCTGGACACCATGAACATACTTCCAATATTGCCTACTCTAAATTTTGAGGCACATGGTACCCAGTTAACACATCACACAGATTCACAACCCTGAAGACAAGAATGTGAATTTCACTGCCATGAAGACCCATGTCCTTTGTCTTTGTCCACTGGGAACAATTTAAACAAACGGTGCATGAATTTTAAATACTTATCTAGCACTTAAACATTATTTCATTTCATAAAATCCACTCTTAATAATTCACATTTCTTTTAACTTCTACACAACTGCAAGCACATATTAAAACAATTATTTTCTGGAGGTTAAAGTTCCTGTGCTACTCGCAATATGTCGTTCCATATGTTTCCGCAGTGATGAATTTTGTGTCGTACGCTGAGGACAAAATGGACACTGAAACTGGGGTTCTTTGCCGCATTCTAATCGTATATGACGACCCAGATTTGATTTACAGGTGTAGGTTTTGTGACATTTGGAACATGTGAAAGGACCCTTCTGAACCACAGAGGAACCAAAAGTCCTGGTCACAACTTGACGTGATGCTGGTTGTTTCCACTGATAGCGAACATGATTAAGCATGTTTGTTTTGCTCCACGGCCCAACTAACTCTGCAAATTAAAAAAAAAACTATCAGTAAGAAAAGATTATACATGTCTACATGAATGTAAAGTAAATTCTATTGTAAAACCTTTGTAATATACACAAAAGGCCAACTTAGGAGCCCAACCAGCCTCTTGTTCAAAGGGTGTTTCTTCCGGAGTGCTGAGGTTAAAGGGTGAGTGGAGCTATACTGTCACACCACAACATGTCTTCATGACATGCACAGGGACAATTGTGCCATTAAAATGCACAACAGACTAACTTAGAAGGCTAATAATGATGACTCATTTATTAGGTCTTAAATCGGTGCTGTTGCATCAACAACAAATATTTCATCTCAACCAAGTAATACCAATACGCAAAACAGAATGATACCAAAACGTTTTGAGCAACAGAATCAAGACAGTAAAAAATATAAATAGCACACATGAAAAAAATATTTCACCATATACAAATCCAATTTATTTTCTATTAGCGGGTTTAATACAAATGTACACAAGTGACACAATAATGGATATAAAATATTGTGGCATAAACTACAAAAATAAAATTATGTGCATACTGTTTTTTTCACGAAAGGAAATAAATACAAAATACAATATTATATTCTGATCTCTGAATCATGAGGTACATTACTAATTTAAAATTTTTGGTGTTAAAAATGGAATTTACACACACTTCCCTCTACATTTTCCTTAACTAAAAACCTTCACATGCATTCATGTGCATGCACTTGCTGAATATATACTAAAACACACACACAATACAAGCATCATATACAACTGATACACCAGTACAAGTGTATATATACAAAAATAACCACGGGCAGTAACTGTATGTTTCTACCATAATGGATGAATTCTCAGCTCAAACTGTAACAACTGAAAGTTACATATGGTTGCTATAGCTACCTGTCAAAATGTTTAAGCTTCAAAACTTAAGTGACATTTTCTGATGAAATTCAGTACTTGGGAGCCTGCACAATAACTCATCATAACAATCTTAAATCAGCTTATAAAAGGGATGTACAACCCTATTTTACATCACGCTCAAACTGAATAACATCACACACTCAAACAGGGTGCTTCACACAAAAGACCTAGAAATGATATAACATACATCTCATTTTATTTTAGAAACTTCTGGATGAGGAGTATATTTAATAAAATACAAGGAAAAGCAAAACCTTACTCTACAATCTTAATGTCTGTGCAATATCAACATTTTGGATATATGCAGTCCAAAGGGACAAGGTATAAACACTTTTGTTGGTGAAAAATATACTCTTACACCTTGACAATTCTTCAGAAACGCTGGCATGTATCTATGAAACTACTGTAGTCACATCCCAGAAGACCATAAAACTTAATATTCACTGCTAAGAGAACCTCAAATTTTAGAGAGGAAAATGCCTACCTTCAATATTGCAGCAGGGTTATCAAAGTGATGGTAAGTTACTAAAATAAGATCTTCATACTCACCAGTATGATTCTCAAATCTCACAATATTGTGGAAAGGAAAGAGTACGGTCCAAGTAAGATCTCCTGAATACTATTTATGACAAATGGTTCCACACATACACGCATTCATACTTAAAACTTTTGGTTAGTAGTTTTTCTACCAGTATTACCTCAAATCTTTCACTGCTAAACACAACAGTACCCAAATTTGTAACATATCACATAGTAATGATTTTCCTATCACAAAACTGATACAAGCAGTAGAAAGATCTGAAATTCTCTGTTCATTTCTGTTAAGATATGATTTGTTAAATTTCAGAATATGATCATATTAATTCAGCAAAAATCTATACACGAAAATGCTGTACCTTTGTAAGGTATCACACTTAAACCACACAAAGATACCAACAGTGTACAATATATCTTATCTACATCACATGAGGATGAAACAATGTTTATGATATAATAACCAAATGACACAAAGACAGAAAAAATGTACACCATTCATCAGAAGCTAAAACTGGGGAAAAAGAATTTACGGCACATTTTATGGCAATTTCCGCCACTTTCATACAGACCCAAAAAAAAATCTGCATTCAGGAAAGCAGAGAAATACATAATCTTTTTAGCATATATGGCATTAATTCTACAAAGTGGAAGCTATTTATTGAGATATTCAAGTGCCTAGGAAAAGAGAAGGTACTCCTACAATAACCATGAAAAAAGGTAATATGACATTAGATAATTGTTTTAACAGCATTACCTATGATCAGCTTTCTGTACTTATGATTATCTCTCCAACAACAATTTCATTATTTTATACCACTTCAGAAACACTAATAGTCAAACAAAAAAAAAAACTATTTAAATAATCCCCTTTGTTTCCAAACAAAACTTTCAAAATGTATTAGTCATATGAGAGATGTGAGCTTCTCACAGCAGTAACTATAAAGGTTACTGTTTTGTGGAATGTGATACCGTGCAGCCAGCAGACATATGCCAACAACCTGGTGCCTATTTCTTCATGGTATTACCTTTAATGTGGAGACAGCAGGTACCGCTGAAACTAGCACTATTCACACAACTCTCAATTATTCACAATCCTATGTAGTTAGAGGTTGTTTGAAAATTATTCATTCATACTTCCCATCCTAATTTCCACTGGGTGTCTTAATGAATGTCTACAAACAGTAGACAGTCATGTGTACAAAAAATGTGAAGCACTGGAATTAATTGACTTATTCATATATTTTTGGGTAATAAATCAAGTAAGCTAACAGAAGCAAGCATGTTCCTTTAGTACAAGAAACATGAATGAACACAGAATTTTCATTTAACCATAAATCACCATGTAGTACAGGTCACATGTTAGTGCCTGGCATGTGAAAAATATGACAGATCTGGCAGACAGGACTACTCTGTACACTATCACAATACAGGTGACTTGCTTCTAGCCTTCCAATTGAAAATTCCACTAGCCAAAAATTAATAAATTATACATATCTACTGAAAGACTGGGTAACAGGTTAGGCTATAATTGGAAATGGTATGCAGTCAAACACAACCATATCACTTAAGGTGTATTTAATGGCTATACTGGACAACTTGTCCAGAAGAGCCATTAAATACACCTTAAGTGATATAGTTGTGTTTGACTGCATACCATTTCCAATTTTCACACACACACAACGGGAATGACAGACTTCCTAGGTTAGGCGATAGTATAACAAGAAAAAGAAGTTTTATGGGTAAGAAGTGGATATCCATGACTTGGCATAATAATCAAGGATGGGCTTTAATACTAAGAGTGTTCAGATTACAAATATTATAAAACATACAACTAATCTGCCACAAGTCAAAACAGCATAAGTCACAATTGTATAGGGTTTAACTTCCCAACATCTTCAGATGATGGCTTTCTTTGAAATTTGAGTTCACTTCCTATACATTCTAAATTTTTCATAAATGCTCTTTTATTTTGTTAAGTCAAAGATGAGTCACAACAAGTGACATCACTGACAAAACAACTTGACTATAAGAAAATGTGCTCACTTGATCACACATAATAAGCAAGACATACCAAATGCAAAATGGAAAAACCAGAACCCTCTTATTACCAATGATTTACGATTTTCATCAACATTCTGATGTTATAAAAAACAAGCCAAGGTTCCAAAACTACATAATGTAAACTCACCACAGCCTGAACCTACTAACAATTTAATATCAAATTATGTTCCCTTCATCACTGAAATTAATGCTCCAGTGACACGACTTCATATATTTTACTAAAATTAAAATTGGTTTATGGGGCACACTATGAGAAGATGGAGAAGAGGATTTTGATGCATAGTTATTACATTCCATTGTACTCCTAGAAATCTGCAACACCACTGTATTAATTACAAGAGAAAATGCAGCAAGCAGCATGTACAGAGTTCATGAGTCAAAAATGCCCTTCCTATCCACAATATCACTATAGGCCACAATGTAAATAAATGAAGTGTAGGTAAAGCTTTTCACTCATTACCATGCATTACACACATTTTCCATTAACATAAAATTCACAAGCTTCAAGACTTGCTGCACTTATTATGGGCAGGACTGTCCATGAAGTCTGTCAACATGTTTAATAAGGCTGCTCTTATGTTTGGTACGGTGAGGACAATATGGACACTGAAGCTGTGGTTCTTTTCCACACTCAAGCCTTCGATGTGATATCAAATTCTTCTTCCACCGATACAGCTTTCCACAAGACGGACACCGGTAAGCACCAGGTTTCTTCCAGTCTGAAGAAGTATACTTTTGTGATTGCAATCCAGGTCGTCCACCCGACAGATGTGCTCCAAGAAGAAGGCTGCTTCGTGGCAGACAACTAGAAGACAGCAGACTGCCTGCTGACAAAGAACTGGACGTGCTGGTGGTAGTATTCTGGACACTGCTAAGCTTACCACTGCCAGAGGATCTACTTCGGTAATCAGCATCAGGTTGTGCGCCAGAACGATGGTGGGATTTCTTAATACCTCCAGAAAGCTGCCAGTTTGATAATTTACCAGCAGATTCTTTCAGTTTTGATAAACTCAAGCCTGAGCCACTTGCTAGTGCAGTATTCTTTCCAAGCAACCTCTCGACAGCAGACATTTGCCAAGGTTGATATAATCGACTCGATCTACCATGAACTGTAACATTAGAGCCAAAAAAAAAAAAAGAAAAGTAAATGGTTAATAGAACATCCATCATAGCTGGAAGTATTGACCTGAACTGACTACATCAGAACCATAATATACCCTGGAACTGCAATATGTATTTAATATTTATACCATTTAAAACATTTCAGCAACAGAGGTAAATAACTCATACATTTGAACTGTAATGCTAATGGAAGTACACAATGTAATTACATATCATAATCATCAACGCCAACAAAACTGTAGCACATTAAGGAACATATAAAATATCAGTTAAGATAAAATGCATTTCATATTTATTTTGTAAGTTTAAATGTAAAGGTAAGTAAATCTGAAGGTTGTCTACAAAAATAACAGATGCCAATCATATAAATAAGGTTGCCAAGCATAAATAAATATATAAAACTGCACTGGAGAGAGTCCAAAACATATCCCTTAGGATATCCATGACTCTTGCACTGCTTTTGATGAAATAATATGAAAAGCCATAAGACATTCCAAAAAGAATTCCCTGCCATGCCTTAAGCACACAGCATCCCCAAAAGAAGTCTGTACCATGTCTTAAAAACCTCTATGCTAGATTTTGTTTAAATCATCCTCCAATCTTTGGACATATTTCTGTCATATACAATTTATATTCCTGGGGGACCCAAACTTTAAAGAGATAATGCGAATCTTTCACTAATCTCAAAACAACAAATAAATCCACACTATAAAGGTCAGTGACCCAAGCAATATATTTCACATAAATAAAATGGAAAAGATTAAATGAGGGGTTTGCCAGCTCATACTGAAAACCTTCAGAAATTGTTATTGCTGATGAATTAATCATACAGAATTGCACAGTTCCAAAAGTAAATGGCTGTGCACTTCAATATAACAGAAATGGGAAAATGGATATTACATCACTCCAGTTTGCAAAAGCAAGGCCTTGATCATTTACAGCAGTAACCTATGATATCAGATGACGATGTGAAATATTTTATGAATGGCTATGAATGGAATCTCTTGCAGTTAACATAGTGTATCTAATGTCTTCTTATATTCAAAGGAAAAGCAGCTTCGGTGGTCTAGAGGTAGCGTGCCGGCCTTTGGTACCCAAGTTCGCGGGTTCAAACCCGGCCGAAGCCGTTGGATTTTTAGGACGAAAAAATCCTCAGCATGCCTTCCTTCGGAGGGGAAGTAAAGCCATCGGTCCCATGTCGTAGATTTGTGGCATGTTAAAGATCCCTAGATTTACGTGGAAGTCGGAATTTAGGCAAAATTACTACCGGACATCTTTCTCGCCCACAGTTCCACCTTTCGCTGCTAGGATCTCTCGCATCGCTGAGGACACAGAGGCACGTGGCGGCGAAAGTGGGAACGTCTAAAGGCGGGAGAAAGCAATGGCAAACTACCCCCAAGAACTTGCCTAGGATGCAGTGAGCCAAGAGCACATCGGTTCCATAACCGGGCTCTGGTTCATGCCGGACCGGCCTCTAGGGCTGAATACTAATGAATGAATGAATTCAAAGGAAAATTAACAAAAATGGATTACATGTCAATTTAAGATTCAAGTTTTCTGGGATGTGATACTGTGTCAGTGTGAGTAATACACAAAATTTTGAAGGACCATACTACCTTCATCTTCAGGGTCAAGCAGTAGAAAAGAAAATCAGTTTTGTTACCAGCCCAATGACACTGCTTCACATCCCATAAGACCTGAATCTCCAGCAACACCATGGCAAAAACCTCAAGTCTCATATGTTAAGAGTTCCTCAGGACACATTTTTGTTAAATACAATGTAATAATTATTATCAGCAATTGAATACATAAAGAACAAAAGCTTTTTTTTTACATTCAGTCAACACACACATTCTAATTATATGTGCTGATATTGGCTGAAGATCTCTCTCTTGCAGATGAAGTGGTCAGTAAACCAGCTTCTGCTGCCACCACATGCACAAAGAAAAATAGTGTGTAATTTTGTATACATCTGATCATGGACAACTTTCATGGCAGACCTATTGTCCATGAGAAAAAATACCTCATTCCTGTTTATTTCACACGCCAATGTCTGTTTGCGTGCATGTGTGTATGTGTGAGTGGTCATATGTATGCAACAGACAATTCTATAAATTGTTCTCATAAAATAAGTCACATGTAATTATATTTTTAAAAAATGCATTTAATAGTAAAATTCTTTTTAACACAGCATGGATTTGCACAAAAAAAAAAAGACATCTAATACTAACACACTACTAGAAATTCCACAAGTTCTAAATATTTTGTCTTCAACCAATGAAAGTAAAGGCTGCCTTCCTCCAGCAATAATGCTCCTTTAACAAGACTCTGACACTACTCAAACCCTGCTTCTTAGAGGCTATCAATTAGAGCACTAAGCACATGGGATACACTACTTCAAAGCTACCAACACAGGACTTTTTTTACTGATTCATTTAGTAAGACTATAATGTGTCAGTGACATATGATTACAAGCATGATGCTATGTTGGAAATAAGCTGGCAGGAGGCAGCCAAGTACATGGAGAAATATCTGTCCCACTGACATGTTGTCCATCCCAAACCTCATAAAAACTGTCCTGAGATCAAACCTGACCCTCCAAAAAAATGTCTTCTCAATCACGTTATTTCTTATTTGTTCATGCTATCATCAACTCAAGCTAAACTTCATCACATAATAGTATAATTAATAAATACTGAACTAGAAAGTATGTAGAAGGAAGCAGTCATGGCCTAATTTCAGGTACAATCCCAGTTTCTGCCTGGTAAATATAAAAACGTTAATATTCATCACTGGATCATATCTCTTTGTCTTGTTAATTTACAGACCGAGAAAAATAAAGTACATAAAACACAAATAAATGGTACAAATACTTTGACAAGTAAGCAGTGATTAACAAGTGAAGTTTTTCTATAAACCTGCTGCAGCATGGCATCAAAATCACAAATAATTATATTTTGTGGGAGGGACTGGGAAAGGAACAAACAGCAGCCAGTTATGAGAAAAGGAGCATCAAAGTCTTGCCAAAGCAGTATCTTGCTACTGGGTAAGGAGAATAAGGCACAATTCAATACATTTGTGTAGCTCACAATAAAACAAAACACTTGTATGAGCACAATGCACAAGAAGAAGGAAATGCATGTCTTCTGGGATGTGACACTGTACTGCTGGATCAAGTTCCCTCACAGGTTGCTGGGACACTGTGCCATCAAAACTTCAGAACATACTAACTCGCTGACATAGTATCACATCCCAAAAAAGACAAGAATATTCAACAACACTGCCGTGAAAAGCTCAAAATATTGCAAGGTAAAGGGGTATTTCCATTTAGCACTGTTACACTGAACGATGCTGGGGACATAGCTGGATGGTTGATACTAGGAATTATTACACAATTTTGGTGGGGAAACCTCTCTGAAAGTGGCTATTTAGAACACTAAACAGTTGATATGATAACATTAAGATGGATGTTAGAGATAGAATTTGAGAAGACTGGAGGTATGTGGAGTTGGCTCAAGACTGTGTAGATTTGCAGGCTCTGTTATTAGCAGAAGTGAACACTTGAATTTTACTGCTGAAGAGTTGGGTTAAGACAGCACATATTTTCTAAGTTTAATCTGCCCTTAATTCCATCATAAATGTGATTTCAACTCCTTACTAATGCTGACAAAAAGAACCAGCAGTGGCATTATGCTTCTGTCATGAGGTTCATCCCACAGATTAGATTACATTACATTACATTAGACTAGACTAGATTTTATTCATCCTTTTGACAAAAACTGTGCAGAACATGCCAACAATTCCTATATAACTATTCATATGAGTAATCATACTTGTCATCAGCATATTCTATACAATGCTTCAACATGTTGCCACTTCCAGACATTTACATAGGTTCCTCTACTTTGAGTTCTCACTGTATACACTTACATATTGCATTATAAATACTCACACGACAGATATTCATCTACAGAATAGATGGTCTGTTGCAATAAAAAAAATTTAATTTCTTTCTCAAAAGTTGTATGTTCTCTAGATATTTTAAATGATTTGGCAACTTAGTACACAGTTTTACCCCATACTGTTTACACTTTTTAAAAAAAATATATCAGTCCTCTAAAGAAGTGGGATTGAAGATCTGATCTGTGATGTGCATTATAATTATTTTTTAAGAGAATGCATCACAAAGTGCTCTAATGAAGAATATAATAAATTCACAAAATATACGTCAGCACAACAAATATTTGTTGGAGCAAACAGGCTACATGTTTCGACCTGTTAACAGGTCATCATCAGGCCTACAGCAGAATAAGTCAGAGGTGCTATTGATCCCAGTTTTTCAATAGCACCTCTGACTTATTCTGCTGGAGGCCTGATGATGACCTGTTAACAGGTTGAAACATGTAGCCTGTATGCTCCAATAAATATTTGTTGTGCTGATGTATATTTTGAGAATTCATTGTATTATAATTATGCCTGAGTTGTGCTGTAACCTGCCTATATTCATTTTTTATGCAGTATGCAATCTGCATCATATACATACATGGCAATGGGAGTATATTTAATGTTTTCAACAATATCCTGCAGGAAGTATCTCTTCCTACATTGCTGGATAATATCATAACATTTTTTTTTAGTTCCAACCTTTTTTTAAATTCTCCCATCACCTCCCTGAAACAGTATGCCATACCTTAAATGTGAAAGTAAGTTTGCAAATTACCGGTACATACTTCTTAAGATATTTACACTTGTTTTACATCTAAGGAACTGCATTACATAATAACTTCTATACAGTTTAGAGCTTAATGTTTTATATGAACATCTCATTGTATATCTCTAGTCAGATATCAACCCAAAAATTCTGTTTCATATTTGTACTTAATATCCAAAACTTTAAATATGATTTGAGGTTTTAAAACACCTCTGTTGTTCCTACCAGGTGTGAAATGACATTGCTATAGTTTTTTTTTTTTTTTTTTTTTTTTTTTTTTTGTTTGTTCTTTTTTTTTTTTTTTTTTTTTTATTTTACTTATTTTTT
>Ga0131853_10009812_pt1 | contig 17512 bp, 7 predicted proteins | sample TergutLab28metaG_FD_92764 | JGI IMG/M metagenome (GOLD analysis project Ga0131853, IMG submission 92764) | Labiotermes labralis P1 segment gut microbial communities from Petit-Saut dam, French Guiana - Lab288 P1 (version 2) (version 2) | ecosystem: Host-associated > Arthropoda: Insects >... | reverse complement strand
TTGCGCTGACCACGTGACACCCCTCTATCCGCAAAAGTTGGCACTAACTTCGCCGACCGGCGGCGGCCGCTCTGTCGGTATAGTTCGCGTGCGGACTAAGGCCACGGAGTTTAGTTAGTTTATATGTATATATATATATGTGTGTGTGTGTCTATGTGTCTGTGTGTCTGTCTGTATGTATGTACTTTTCGAAAATGTGCTTGATTTTAGGCCATTACGAATTCAAAATGTGCCGTATGACACTAATTAATTTCAAAATTTCCCTCAATATTCTGCACTTGGCTATACACGTGTATTTTGGGTGGAGTAGCCACACAACTGAACCTCGTTCAAAGCGAAGATGTGACAGTGTTGATGGCGAAGCTGTGCGCATTTAGCGTGGTAAAAGCACTTGCAGACACGCGTGTAGAACAGTGTAGTAATATGACTTCGTGAGTAGCTAGTACCGTCGACTTTAAGGATTGCGTGACAAAGCCCCCGCTCAACCCTTACTTCGAGGACATGTTGTCCGCAACGCAGTGTTATGCTGCCCATAAAGACATCGGTAATGAGTAAAGGACTTTTAAAATTTCCATGGCAAATCAGCCGAGATGGAGAGCCGGATTAGTTTTGAAAATATCGTATTTGGTTTTCATATTTTTTTCAACTATACTCTATCTTTTACTTTCTATCGCTGAAGTCGATATCACCATTTTGTTCTCAGATGTACTGTACATCATACGACTATGATACTGTACTTAAAATCCCCTCCCCATTAAAATTCATTGCATCGCCAAGAAAGCGTTTTTTTTTTCATTATTAGCAAAAAAGAGTGTAGCGGGTGAAGAAAAAAGAGTGTAGCGGGTGAAGAAAAAAGAGTGTAGCGGGTGAAGAAAAAAGAGTGTAGCGGGTGAAGAAAAAAGAGTGTAGCGGGTGAAGAAAAAAAAATTCAACGAACTAATCTTCAGATTAAAGAACTCCATTCATTACAAGTCTTAGCTACGATAGTTCGTAAATTCTTTATCTGTACTTCATCTTGTACAGAAAATGAAGTGTATAGCAACATGAGGGTAATGAGTAACTAACTGTGCAGATTAGGATTAGGAACGATTTTGATGTATTTAAAATTGCGGACCACTTATTCATTTTGAACTAACTGAACCATATTGAAAGAGAAGGTTGTTATAAGAGTGATAGGTGTTTCTGGCATCCTACAAGACTACATCTCTGAAAAAGGACCCAAAAACATAAATTATGCGGGGCCGTGTAAAATGATAAGACGTTTATGCACAGTGAATTATATAAATTGAACAATATATATATTTCTTATAACAAAACCAACTAGATGCACTAATTTATCAAATTTATTTTTAGAAATAAAACTCTACATATTTCATACAATTCCTCTGTCCATCATCAGGAGTTTCTCACTGTACACACAGCAGTGGTACATGCCATACAGGTTTTGCTGACAGCTTGCGAACAGGATCGGGCTCGCAAGCTGCCAGCAAAAACTGTATGACATATACTATTGCTGTGTATATATTGAAAAACTCCTAATGATGGACAGAGGAACTTTCTGAAACATATAGAGTTTCGATGCACGTTCATCTGATGGTCAAATTGATTACATTGTTTTTTTCAGTATTTTGACTAATCGATAGATACTACTAGTCGTAAAATGAGCTTATGAAATACCCAACCTATTTTTCGTCCTAAGAAATGAAGAGAAGTGAGAAGCCCACGGAGAGTGTCAAGTGACAGAGGGCGGTACCAAACAACACCATCAATCTTCCGAGATGAATGAGGGCATGAAATTAAGGATTTTCAGATCAGGAACTTGTGTCCGGAAACGCCTTGCTTTGACGTTTTGGAGGGTCAAAATCATGCCATCAGTTTATCGGTTTTCGTTTTTACACCTTTTCCCTTAGCGGCAGTGAATATAGCACACGTTACTATACTTGAACAGTTAGAGAATTTTGCTCATAGTTCATTTGTTGTACATTTGGCTTCATAAGTAGCAGTTACGCCCCGTTTCTCTTGCAAGGAATGACTGATAAACACTTCACTGACGGTACAGAGAGCGGAACGAGTATGGAGTATAGCCACGTATATCAAGGACGGCATCCAAGAAGACATTTGCCACATCACACCACATTGTTTTCCTTTGGTCGTTGACTTGAGACAGAAATTTCGCAAGTAAGAATGTCCAACTCGAAATGTCGCGACTAAATGTTCTGGGTATTACACTCAAGTACTCTTAACAAAATACTTCTTACTACTCGTATGAGTTACGAACGGTTATATCAGTAATTAGATGTTTTCATAGTAACTGCAATGCATCATTATTCTTGAATTGCATTTCAAATATTTAATTTCAAATGTAATAAAGTATGATCACTTGTTTTAGTATGTAGTTAAATCCTCAACATTGCTCATGCATTGCAGCTGGTAGTGAATTTATCTCAGTATTTAACCAACTTGATGCACAAACTTTGATGATACCAGAGGCTGTGTAATGCAATTTTGATCTTCTGATGATGAGCACATGTGCTCGAAACATGTAGAGGCATGAAATAAAACTTATTGTGAAACAAAGTTTGTGCATCAAGTTGGTTAATTACTGAGATAGAATCCTGTTGTATTAACTTTATTTTTCTCGTATGTTTCCAAATTTGTTTTTTGTGTGTCTAAGAACATTGTCATTCTCATTTATCCTGCTTCTCTCCTTTTAAGTCTCTAACCAATTGTTCAGAATCTATTATTATAACTAATAATACTATAACTCACATACATTGCGTATGGCGTGTATGTGAGTTACTTCGATCGGTTAATTCTGCGTTACTTTATATAAGAACAGAAAATTTTACGACAATGCATTCTAGAATTAAGCTTTTCGTTATTTAAACACTTTGGTGTTGGGGACGTTACACGTTACATAAATGTAAAAAAAGGTCAAACAGTCCCGTCACAGGCCTGGAGTGGCCCAGAGGGTTCCAGGATGTTAGGGTTCCCAGATTACATGACAACGGCACAAGATGGTGGTAAAGTTGTCAGCCTTACGCACCGGCCACCTTTACCCCCAGGAAATGCTCCTGGTACTCATTTCTGTTAGAAGCTGAATCGACCCCAAGGCCATAGTACGATCGGAAGGATAATGTCAATTAAAACTTCCAATGACACCATCTGGAATCGAACCAGCGACCATCCGATTAGTAGCACAGCACCTTAACCACTGTGTACCCGTTACATAAATATATATGTATATGCTTCAGAGAAGTCTGACTAAAAGGAATGAATGTAGTAGTTTCCTTCGAGAAGTTGGGACGTGGATGATGCACTTCACGGCTTCAGGTAAATGCAGAACTTAAACCTCAAGATCTCGTTTCATAGCCGCGTGTCGTAATCGATGGTGGGGTTGAATCTGCCTTCTGTACAGCGCTTACCGGGGTCTCTATCCACGGGTTTAAAGAGGACACAACATGAAACTCCTACACATATCGTGTTCCGAAATTAGAAGGCTTTTGATTTCGAATTCACTTCCATGTAAATATTTATTGTGTACAACGTTAGAAGATTTCACTTCCGAAAAGCAGACGCAGATTCTTATAATACAGTGTAGCCTTTAAGGGGCAGGGGTAATTATATATACCACATGCTTTAAATAGGGGACCGCGGTGGCACAGTGGTTAAGGTGCTCTTCTACAAATCGGAAGGTCGCTGGTTCGATCCCAGCCGGTGTCAGTGGATTTTTCATTGACATAAAATCTTTCCGATCGCACTATGGACATGGAGTCGACTCAACCTCTAACACAGTACCAGGAGTATCTTCTGAGGGTAAAGGCGGCCGGTGCGTAAGGCTGACAACCTACCACCATCTATGCCGTTGTCACGAAATCTGGGAACCTTATCTTCCTGGAACCCACTGGGCCTGTAACGGGTCTGCTTTTACATGTTTTAAATATTAAGGGCTATATATTTCGCTCCGAGACTCTCATTTGTTTTCCAGAATAAACAACGAAGTTTTCCTGAGCGTCAGTTAGCCAAATGAATTTCATAAATGGTAAGTTTCGTGTTTCCGCTGAGGTTCAAACGAAATGTTTAAACTCGTACATTATTCCAATCTCCTTTGTCTTTTGAGAGTATACTTTATAAACTAAGATTTGCTAGCAAGGAGATTCGTCTAGAAGTAAATGCCGAGAAAACTAAGTACATGGTCACGTCTTGAGATCAAAAGGGAGGACAATATAACAATATAAAGACTGTTAATAAACCTTTTGAAAGGGTGGAACAGTTACAAAATTAGGGAACCAACTTAACGAATCAAAATTCAATCCTGGAAGAAGTTAAGAGCAGATTAAAGTCAGGGAATGCATGTTATCATTCGGTGCAGGATCTCTTATGTTCCAGTTTTCTATCCCAAAATATGAAGATTAAGATATATAGAATTATAATTTTGTCTTTATTTTGTACGAACATAAAAATTGGTAGCTCACGTGGAGGGAGGAACGAAGAGTGAGGGTTTTTGAGAATAGGGTGCTAAGGAGAATATTTGCGCCTAAGAGGGAAGAGGTAACAAGGAAGTGGAGAGAACTAAATAATGTGGATTTTAATGATCCGTATTTCTCACCAAATATTATTCGGATGATCAAATCAAAAACAACAAAATTGGCGAGGTATGCAGCAGGTACAAGGGAGAGCGGCAAACAGGGCTTTTGTGGGGAAACCTGAGGGAAATAATAACTTGGAAAATCCAAACTTAGAAGAGAGGATAATATTAAAATGGTTCTTTCGGAAGTAAGAGTGAGGTGCATGGACTGGATTGATGTGGCTCATAATACGGACAGGTGGTGGGCTTTTGTGAATGCGGTAATAAACCTTCGGGTTACATAAAATGCAGAAATTCACTTGACTAGCTGAGAACCTGTTCGCTTTTCAAGAAGGACTCTGCTCCATGGAATTAGTTAATTTATAATCTAATGAATATCGTGTACGGAGAGAAATATTATTTTTAATTAAGAAAAAATGTACAAGATATAGAAAAGAAAATGTGGCAGGGTAATAATTCCCTCAATAAAACAGAATCCAACCCGAGAAACTTATAATAGCTTAGCAGATCATTAAATTTCTAGTCTTCTGTAGAACATGATGATCTTTAATGATTCCAGAACAGGAGGCCAATGGTATATGTCCTCAACCAGTTGAATCCATTTCAGTTTATTTCTTTAAAATATACTTTAATATTGTCATGTTGTAGAGCTAAACTTCTACACGCATATTTCATAATACCAACGTGTGACACAGACTAAATCTGTGTCTTCCTTTTGATTTGATCATTGTTTGTTGAAGAGTGCAAATTGACGAATGAATGATTAAAGAGCACTGGTGGGATGATAGTCTTAAACATTTTAAAATCTAGACTTATTTTTTCTTGTATGTCATTTTTATGATTTTAATAAACATTGCCAAAAATTTTTGAAATAGAAATATTTAAAAGGAAGATACAAAATTGTATGCATTTAATGAACGATTAAATAACACGAATTGCCTCCACAAACGAATATTCTCTGGCATTATGCACGTTAAACCACTAAACAACGCTTCAATTGAATTCAGTTAATTAAATTTTCTCGCTCAATCCTTTCAGCTTTTCATATTGCATCCAAACCGACACTCACCCTCCTGTGTTACCCTATTCATTTCTCACCGTACCAGTGGGGATAGAACAATCAGAAATGTGACACAAATTACTCCATCCAACTCTCCCAGTAGCAGCTGCTGTGTCCCTGTATGCTACAAAGATTTAATTTTGTGACTCAATAGCATGAAACAAATGTAGAAAAAGACAGCGCTGAACTAAAGTATTTCTGGCAGGAGAATCCATGAATTTATCCGACCGATCTCAAAGTTCAAGGAAATTTTGCAAATTAATATGCCCAGCATAAAAGTAAATTTTTTTTGAACAGAAACTTTACCCACACAAGTGAGGGGGTCTGTCTGGGGTGCTATAAATCTTGATCTGGTATAACTCAACAATTGTCTCACACTCCTTTCAGTGGCAATCTCTCAGTATAATTTTGTTTCTACTTTGTTCCGAAAAGACAGAAAGGAAACATACTTAAACAATAGCAAAATGAAATACTCGGAAATAATATGGAGCTGTATTATTCCACACTTTTCCTTTTTTCTTCCATGAGAAAGAAATAATAAATTAGTGACAGATTTTTTATACGTAAAGGAACTTAAGAAATGGGGCACGTGGGGCTCCTAAAACAGGGGAAAAATTTATAAAGCGTTTTGGTAAAAATATACATAGGAAAGAGAAACCTAAAAGACCTAGACATAGACGGGGTTAATATGTAATATATATTAAAGAAATTAGATGGAAATTTGTGCACTGGATTTATCTGAAACAGGTAGAAATAAATAATATATGTCAGTGAATAACACAAAATATATTTTTATATACAATGTTATATATATCAGGGCGACATGTTTCGACATAGTCGGTCATCTTCAGGCCCTCCAAGAAAAACTGATCCAAGAGTTGTTTAGTTTTTCTGCATTGTGGGATCCCAGCTTTTGGATCAGTTTTTCTTGGAGGGCCTGAGGATGGCCGACTAGGTCGAAACATGTCGCCCTGACATATACACCATTGTATATAAAATAAATGTTGTGTTATTGACTGACATATAGTACTCATTCTTATGTTATAACACTTAGGGATGGAAAACTTAAAAGAAAAATGAAACAAATGGGGTCTTGTGGTGTGACTCTATAATATTACTCTGAAACTTCTCTTTCCTTACAATGCGGATAACTTTTTGACTGAGAACTGTGAACCTTTTTCTGACTCTACTCATAGAGTCAATGAAATTAAGGGACTCTGTTTCCCAATTAAGAAAATCAAGTAGAACTGACGCAAGTTCTATGTTTTTTTGTCAGTTAGTTGTGTGAATCTGTCACATTCAGCGCTATAATTTTCGGTTTTACTTCGGCAAATCAGCCTCTTATTTGACGATTATCTGTTGAGACTTCGGGCCGTTTTTTGTCATAAGGTACACTCTGCAGGAACATAAGCGTGTGGGCAACCTACACAGAAACACAATGTCTGTTTTCCTTTTGTCGAATGTGAGACAGCTCTGACTTCGAAAATATTCAAAACGTTTAAATATCCAAGTTTTCGTGAGAAATATTTTTATGTTTATAAAATCCTCTTATTTCTCTTAAGTACCGTGAAATACGCTCTTGCTAAAGATCCTTGGCGTCTTTTACGCTCAAATAATTTTTCCTTTACATATCTCCTTTATTCTGTCTGTACATAAATAAAAACTTTCGATATGTTCTCCATTTTCTAGAACTCGTTTCTTGCAAAAGAAAATTATTCTCATTCTTCCCCTTTACCAGTTTAACACCGAACCACATATTTAACCCAACTTTTCTTTAGTTTAGTTTTCTTTCCCCTATAACCACACTTTGCGAATAGCCACCGCTCTCTTTCTAAGCCTTCGTCTTAACCGCTAAGAAAAAATAACAATACAAACTGTGTCGATTCCCTTATAACAAGACAATGAACATTCCCACAGAAGTTTTTCTGATACCAGAGGATCTACAGAAGATAAAACAAGGTTGGGTGAAATGAAATTGCTTGTCGAATGTTGAAATGGCCCATCCAGTAACTTCGTTCCGATTTTTTTTTGGGGGGGGGGGGGGTGGGGGCAATAACGCCTCCGTTAGTGTGACCGAAAAAAGTCCACTTGTGCTAATGTATTCACTGTGTTTTAAATAATGTCAGACATGATAGTTGAAGATACTTTGTTGCTGATTTTATTACAATTTCAGTACATTTCATCTAGCATTTTATAATAGGACGAATGATGCAGGATAAACTGAGGTTCAGAAAGTAGCGACTGTGACCTGATTGCGCTAACCAGTCTGGTATTTACATGGAGGAACAGGGTACGTCATAAAAGACCTCAGCAAATGTAGCTGATGACCTGACCGAAATTCGATCCAGACAGCACCAACACCAACAAAATCAATAAGAAGAATTTAATGTTACGACTTCGTGCTTAATAAACATAGATAAAATCTTTATTTTTATTCTTTTCAGACAAAATTAAAAGAACGACATGTTTCTACAGGAATTCCCACTTCTTTAGGCCTATCATTACAAAAAGGTAAATTAAAATTGCCTACTAATGTACCTGCAGTTAGACTAAAATCCCTTTCCCAATATTGCAGTAATAGGGCGAAGACTAATAATAATAAATAATTTTTAATAATTAATCGTAAATAATTTTTTAGAACAGCTATTATAATAGCTGCTCTAAAAACTTCAGGCACAACTTTGAGATAGCATGTGATGGAATTTTGGTACGAAAAATATCGTTTGCAAATTTAACGGACCGATGATATAATAAAACAAAATGAAAATAAAACTTAATGTTCTCTACAAAGGAAGTGATTTTTCCACTCATTAATACACTTTGTTAATCTGCAAGCAGATCGTCCATCTCGTCTTTATTGTATTAGGCCCAGCCTTAAAATTTTCTTAAGTTTATAGCTGTGCTTTACACATTTTTGAAACGGAGACAAAAAAACCGTAATTATTTCTATGACCTTCCTCACTCCCTACAGCCTCGTATTCAAGTACTAGTACATTTATATATTTTTGTTTGCTTGTTTTTGGCGCTACAGCCCCCAGTGGGCCAAGGCCTCCTCATTCACGAGCTTTCTAGTTCACACACAACGACGCACTACAGTCGGTAGGACCCCTCTGGACGAGTGATCAGCTCGTCGCAGAGACCTCTACCTGAAAACACACAACACTCACAACAGACAGACTTCCATGACCCCGGTGTAATTTTTTTTTATTCATATATGCCTATTGTACAGTAGCACATAGTTTCAATAGACATGATATCAGAGAATTTGACTAAGACACAATGCTGACAATAGGAAGGGGATCGTGTTAATATTATTCCAGTAAAACTGGTGACTATAGTAGCACCCTCCAGATCCATTATTGATCTGAGTCCCATTTGCATCGAGATCGTCAATTTTTTGCTTCAGCTGAGGAAGGTACATGATTCTATGTCATTAGTCCAACACAAAAATGTCCATACCATTGACATACCACCCCCATGCTTTGGTCGGACTATTTGTCCGCGGTATCCCTCACATCTACTATGTAAAGAATTCCTATAACTGGAGGCAATATTTATAACATCGGACACAATCCTGGATCACTGGATATTACCTTAAAACACAGTATGCCACTTTCAAAGAGTCAATGCACTGATGTATGATTATATATTTTATGCCTGATTGAGAACTACACCAACGGCGTGATGTTTAATTACATTCCTGAAGATTATGTGAGGAACAAAACCTTTCATTCATTGTTCTATGGCATGTCCAAGACACAGAGGTAGTTTGCCACAAGAAGTCTCCGTTTCACTGTTTGATATAATTTGTATTTATTTGCCTGCATGAATGCAATGAAGTCACGTAGCGTGAGTTCCTGGTTGGGTCGTGTTCTGAAAAGTACTACGTTCGCCAGTATCCACATGACGGCACGTCGTCGCGTAGGAAGCCACAGTGCACATTGTGGACGTAAGAGCCATTCGCTTGGTATTTGTGTTGGGATTGTCCTGAGAATGAGCGCAAGTTTCTGTATTGTCCATTACCAGGTTTGTGGTCCTTCTCCACATTCGATGAGGCGATGTTGTATCGTGTCGTGCATGCCACAATTATTACCCTTATCAGTAGGTGATATTCGTATCTTATGGAGGCGGACATTTGTAAGTAGGATGTCATGTATTACCTTATACCATACAGCTTTCGACCCTCCAGATACAGGAGTGCAGTGAATGTTCTTCCACACCATGTTCCAGTCTGTAGTTGTCCATATTTTGGTGATGCGCATATCCTGTATACCTGTTTCACCTCTGCTGAAGTGGTACAAAGTATTGTATACTCTTCTTTTGTAAGCACGCTTGGATTCCATTGGCCCTTGTTCGTCCACATACGCCGAATCCATCGCAAAACACCGCAGATATTCTAAATTTTCGGGAATGACATCCCGAAATGGTGGGTTGGCTTCTTTCACATTTAGGCCCCATGTCCGCATCCAAGCCGACGTTATTGTTAATTGCTTCATCACTTGTTGTCGCATTCGATATAACAGCAAAGCATGACTTTTTGCAGGCAAGTTCGTTAAGTCCCTGCCTCCTTCTTCCTTTGACCGATACAGGGTTGACAGAAGCACACGAAATATGTCGCCCTTCCATAAAAACCAAGAGATCGTCGCATTCAGTTGGCGCACACATACGTCAGGCGAGGGGTAGATTTGAGACACATACCATGCACGCGCCATGAAGTATTCATGGACAAATTGTATTCTCTTGTCCAACGTGAGCATTCGACAGTAAGCTTCTTGAGCCTGCGCCCGTATGTTCGCGGTTGTCTTCGTCCAACTAGCAAGGGCAGATTCCCCAACAGTATTATTTTTCTGGAAACCCAGGATTGTTGCAGTGTCATGGTATTGGATGTTCATAATTTCAATGGATTTGTCCCATGACCCAAAGGCTATTGCTCTTGATTTTTGGATGTTCACTCTTACCCCCGATGCAGCTTTAAAACATTGTTTCGCCTCCTGTAACTTTGTTAAGTCAGTAGGAGTTGTCACAAAAATTGTAACATCATCAGCATATGCTACAATCGAGGTCCTTGCAAGATGTCGTCCCATACGTAGACCACGAAGAGAGTTTTCTAGGGTACAGAGGAGTGGGTTTAAGCACATTGCATACAAAATCATGCTTAAAGGACACCCCTGACGGATGGAGCTCTTGTTTGGAAAGGGACAGGATCTGTAACCATTTATTTGTACCGACGATGTCGAGTTGTTGTAGATGTTCCATATGCGTTTCCTGAAACGTTCACTGAATCCGCACTTACACAGTACTTCGAAAAGGTGTTCATGGGATAGGTTGTCAAATGCACCTTGGAAGTCAATCGTTAGGACACACAGTGGGGATCTCGTACTTCCGCATAGGCAACTGCGTCTCTTATAGTGGCAATGGCTTCAAATACTGAGTTGTCCATTAGGCCGCAATGTTGGCTGCTCTGAAGCAGGTCCTGCATCCATGGTCGAAGGCGATTAGCTATGATTCTGGTCACTAGCTTGAAGTTGGTATTAAGAATTGTTAGGGGCCTGTAGTGTGTAACTTGTGTGGCGTGTGGTTGCTTCGGTATACAGAAGATTATCCCAAATTTCTGGTAGTCCGAAATGATTTCTTCAGTGTACATTTCATTTACTATTTGCAGAAGGTCTTCTTTGGTCGTCTCCCATGTTTTCTTCAGGAATTTCAGACATATGCCGTCATATCCAGGGGCCTTATGGATTCGAACCCACCATCTCAGAATGCGAACGGCCGCAGACCTACGCCTTAGACCGCGCGGTCACTGAGACCGGCACTTTTACATATTTACAATTTATTTTAACTAATAGCCTTAAATTTCGAATTTATGTAGGCCTGTTATGAGCGAGTGACAACTTAGTTAAACAAAAGACATTTCAAAAACTAAAAAAACATAATTCATGCTTTCCGAACTACATGAGATATCTTCTGTGAACACTCTAAAAAATTTTGTAGAATTGCAAGTATTTGACTCCAAATAAATTGTTCTTTCTGATGTAACCTGTGTCCCCTCATTCCTTGATACAGCCTTTAAAGTTGTTGTCTCCACCCGTTATTTCCTTCCGGCACAGTCTTCTCTTTTCCTTCATTTTTGTTTCCTAGTTGTGTCGCCTAACCTTCCAAAACACAGGAGTATGACATTGTATGTGCCGCCTGCTGCAACAATAAGACAAACGGCACAATTCGATACATTTCATGTGTTTCGTGAGATTATTATTATTATTATTATTATTCCATAAATAGTGTTCCCCGTCTGGTATTTATCATAGGCATGGAACGTGTTGTCGGTCAAATAGAAATTGAAGTTTGTAATAATTTGTACAGATCGCAGACTAAATAAGGTTTCTGTTGTTAGTAACACGTAATGTTATAATTTTCAATTTTGTCTTCTAGAGCTGTGAAAGCCGGTAACCTGCAAGCCGAATCATTTTGATTCCTAGAATATGTTTCAGGAAAGTGTGCTGAGCAAAATACTTGGACCGGACAAGAGTAAGTAACAAGCAGGTTTGTAACTTATGTAGGGCGCCTCAAAATATGTATTATCCACCAGGCATTACATAGTGAAAGCGTACAGACACGTGAGGCAAGATGCTTACTTGCGGCATACTGACATTTGTGAGCACGGTATTGATCATTGTTTTTCCATAAAAGGTGGATAATGTCTTGACTATCGGAGAGACCACTAACATCTCAACCACGATTTTGTTTCCCGGAATCACAATTGGTAACGTTGTGTGCAATTGTTCCTTTTCGTGTACACGTGTCTTGCGTTTATAATCAAACGTGAGGATATTTAACATACTTGGCATTCAGCTCGTGTGCATAAACAAGGGATTGGCGATTTTTACAGGCTTGTTGATGTCGACTTAATTCTTCTGGGATATGGTGCTATTTCAATTGGTATAAAGTAACAGACGTTTAGAAGGAGATTCCTGTCTCTATCGTAAGGGCCTTCCAAGCAGTCCCAGTGAAATGCTACGTCCCTTCCCTACACTGTTGCACTAATAAATCTAAAATTGTATGTGGAGTCTCTCTCAGTCGTTGGTACGTCACTGTTGGTCAAAATCGGAAAAAATAATCGTAAATTAAAACAAGGAAAAAATCCTTTTGCGATTATGTCGAATGTATTTATTTTCCTAATGGCAGGTACATTGACTGTTTATCATTGACCTATATGACCAATAAAAGTGAAACTTTAAAATTACAGTATAGATACTAAAAATTTCAAAAATAAATATGAAAGTCCTAATGATAAGAAGTAGTCACAAAAATAGTAATAGTAAAAAGACAAGGTCAATTTTCCATCATTTTTGTCCTGGCCTCCCAGTATCGCTCACACTCTGTCCTATTAAGTAGTGCGGAATATTGTCCTAGGTGGTTTCTGTCCATGGGCTCGCGAAGGCTGCATAGCATGCAGTAGGTTTCAGGGCAGATTTCAATGCGGTGAAGATGTGTACCCAAGCAATCATGCCCAACGCACAGTCGAGCATGATTGCTTGGGTACACATCTTCACCACATTGGAATCGGCATGTTTCGAATGTAACTCATTCGTAAATCTCTGTTTATTGGACCTCGAAATGTTACAAACTGAAACTACGTAGAGAGGTTAAACAAAACTTACCTTCAACACGGCTGCTGTCTATCTTACAGGTTTGGGAGGTAATCGAGTAGATAATATTTTACCAGTAGCTTCTCTTAATGTCAGATTTTTTGGACTGGTTTTGACAGGAATTTGTATTAGGATTTATTGCACGCATTTGCCAAAGGATATGGTTGTTCGCCTGTCTGTCTTTTCTGTAAACTATTATCTATAAACGCCTGAAGAATTATAGAAATCCAAAATGAAGGATATGTATATATGAAAGAAGCTCGAAAAGATATCGACCAAATCTAAAACCCAGTCTTAGTGCTGCATGAAAATACACTTTACTTCGTACCAAAAAAGTATTTCTTTATAGACCTCATACATCGTTAATCAGCATGTATATAGTGACAGCTGGAATGTTTAGTTAGCCGTACCTGACGGGTGAAGAATATTTTGTGTATCGCACTATGAGTCTCTTGTAAATCTGATGTTTATTGGACCGTGCATCATTGTGATAGCTGACGAATAAAAAACCAACTAGATGTCACTTGTTACTTTTATTTTACTTCTTAGAGCCTCAATATGTTTCGGGCATTAATATGCCCATCTTCAGAAGTTTGGAATTTGATATCACCCTAGCCGAACCGCACTTTAACTCCAACACAAAACAAACCAAGAACGAAACGGCCAATGTTGTATTTCAACAACATAGTCGCAAACTCCTGCAGATGGACATACTAATGCCCGAAACATGTTGGGGCTCTAAGAAGTAAAATAAAAGTAACAAGTGACATCGAGTTGATTTTTTATTCGTCAGCTATGAGCCTCTTGTTTGTGAAAGCAACAAGACCTGTGTATTTGTCAGGTTTTGCTCATTTCGTGTCGGGCTACTTGCCATTACCACGAAGTCACTGCACGGCTTGACACTTGGTATGTCGTACGTAATCGACTACTTGCCTTCAGAGTTACGAGCAACCTTTCTGCCCTCTGTAGGATTCTGGCTTAAGCTCTTCTCTAGGAACGTGACAACCTGTTTTGTAATTTGTGCGGCAGGAGGAGTGCAGTGCCATTTTTATTAGTTAAATGATTACATATCCTTCATAAAGCTATTCACCGTAGTTTATCTGCCAATTATGTAGCCGAAATGATAAATGAAGGAAACTCAGTCTGTCTTTTGGTTGTTCCTCTCTTGGTTCTTCTGAGAGACGATTTACTGATTAAAGTCTTATAATGTGTCCAATGTGCAGTTTCTTCGCGTTTACAACATGGACTGGAACATTCTAATTAGAAAAAGGTAAAGTGATTCCGTTAGAGGTCCGGTGTGACCCAGAGAGTGGGTAGAGGTATAGCTCTATTCTTCCATGACCGTGGCACTAGAAGGGGGTGAGTGGTCAGCAGCACGGCCCGACCGCACTTTACTCCCGGGAAAGCCCTGGTACCAATTTTACAGGAGAAACATTCCAGTCATGTCTGTGAATGTAAGAAAGGAACAGTTCTTTAGGCCGTGCTGTGTACTGTACCACGTCACTGAGTGTGACATAATTTCAACTGCAATGCGGTAGTTTCTGCCATTACTGGACATGCGGCATGCCTGGAGGAGTTCAGAGTTGATTTGAAGTTCTTATTCCGCAAGTGTAAAGAAAGACCACTGCATAGTTCAGGCCGTCACTCGATCGATTTTTACCGCATAAGTTTTTGTAAACAGGTGCAGGAATTTTGGTGGAAAGAAGAGGTATTGGGACGAACTTTATTCCAGCATCTTGGTTCTTCTTGTCAGTTATCATTCCACAAGTGTTCCGTATTTATTTATCTGCCATTCGAATCTGGATAGTGCTTGCAGTGTAGATAGCAGTTTCAAGTAACATTGCCTCACACCGCACTAAGAATGAAAGGAACTTGAAACGATAGACCTAAGTATTAACAGAAGGATAATATTAAAAATAGTTCTGGATGTGTAACATGTGATGGCCTGATCTGACTTAGTATAGAGTCCAGTGCTTTTTCTTGTGTACACGGTAATAAATCTTCATATTTTTTAAAAGTCAAGGAACCTTATTCCAGCTGAATGATGTTAGTGTCTCAAAAATGTCTGTACTCAACGAAGCTACTGGCTATTTAGTTATTGAATGGCTCACTTTGAACAATGGATGCATCTTTTGCTCATTTGCATTACAGGCACAGTAGAAAGCTTTCTGAATGTAGTTTAGTATCAGTTTATACATAATGCTTGAAACAACAGTTACAAGCCAGTCACTGTTTACACGTAAGAGGTTAGGTTATATTAAAATATTATCAACGGCATAAAGTGATAATAAGATTACAAACTAATGGCCGTTGAAAAATTCTTTTCCATTTCATCACTGGTGATTGTAATGGGAATCGTCTTCATCGCGTCAACAGGAGTCACTGGAGACTAGAATCTTCGTTTTCCTCAATATTTGCGTCTAGAAAGATTCGTTGTTGCTAGCATGAAAGATCGCAAACGGGGTTGATAGGCACTGGCGGAAGCGAGTATGGCACAGTCGGTACCGTGACTAGTTCCGGGATGAAAACCAACGAAGTTGCACTGCTGGCAGAGACAAAGCAAGTGTCCATTATTCTGACCAACTATGGGTCCAAACCCGTCCCTTTTTCGTTTAGTACTGGGGCTCTTTCACCGGACTTAAAGCAGTCTGGCCGTCGAGTTTAATGTTCCTGTCCATACATTGACGAGTTTAAGATTGAGGAAGTTATATCTCCACTCCCATATGGCGTGCACGGAGAAAAATATCTAGCTTTTAGTTTCTGGTATCAGGCATTAGCAGCCATACAAACTGTAAGATAAAATAAAGCTCAGAGAAAAGTACGAGCTTTTTTCCTCTCCCAAAGCGTTTATTTTTAATGTTAACTTGAGAGTTGAAAGACTGATCGGCTATTACCACATATTGGTAGTTATTTGTACAAAACAAATTCATGTTACTACAGCTGATAATTTTTGTTGCAGTAAGAGTTATATATTCGTTCGCCTAGTTCATATGTAGGTCTTACTCTCGTGCTACTGATTATGGCAATAATTCAGACATTCTTAAATTTATAAATATATTGTTCACCCCAAAATATTGCAAAATGTTAAAAAAAAGCACACTGAATCCTACATTAAGGCATACAAACGGTCCTGTGCAGTTTTTTTATGTGTGAACAATTTCTGTCACTTAGATGAACTAAATTTGACACATAATTTCAGTGTATTGAATTAGTTTTTTTTTTAGATATTTCAAAAGGAAAGGAAACTTCATAATACGTATTTTATTTTAATTAACACCGTGAAGCAGTCCACTTTTCTTACACAGATATTTTCTGGCAGCCACAAAAAATAAAACTGGCAGTATACAGATTCACAGAATTTTATTTGTCCTGCAGATGATACTCATTGAATATTTATGTTTCACTTAAAAATGTTTGCTTTATTTCCAAATGTTTTGCAAATAAATTTATAAATGTATTATTCTAGGGGGACCGCGGTAGCACAGTGGTTAAGGCGCTGTGCTACATATCGGAAGGTCGCTGGTTCGATTCCAGATGGTGTTATTGGAATTTTTCATTGACACAATCCCTCCGATCGCACCTCGGCCCTGGGGTCGACTCAGCCACTAACAGAAATGAGTACCAGGATATTTCCTGGGGGTAAAAAGCGGCCAGTGCGTAAGGCTGACAACCTTACCACCATCCTGGGCCAATGTCACGCAATCTGGGAACCTTAACTTCCTGGAAACCCTCTGAGCACCTCGGGCCTGTAATGGAACTGATTTGCCTTTTATTTTATTCTTACACGCTGTCTTAATTTGCCTTTCACAACCTACGAAATATGAGGTCTATATTAAGTACCCCTTCTTATAACGTTTCGTATAAACCTGGGGGTCTATTTACTGCCGCTTTCGTGTTAAAATTTTAGGAGGTGTAGGTTTTGAAGAAGTTGGCATTGGCGTTCATTGGAATTAGCCTATTGCATAACGAATGAAGATCAAATATTCTGTTATAACACACAAATATCTCTAAATTATTTTCATTGTTACGCCGTGCATGTTGTCGAGTCACTCAATTATTATACCAACCAATGCACTTATACAAAATTTACACATAAAAACACTAAAACTGCTCCGACATGTTTCGGTCCTAAGACCGTCATCAGGGAGCTGTATTTCTTTGCCTTGCTAAAGTCACATTAAAAGCCACATTAAAACCAGTCATAAGTTAACTTCGATG
>Ga0131853_10009810_pt1 | contig 17512 bp, 9 predicted proteins | sample TergutLab28metaG_FD_92764 | JGI IMG/M metagenome (GOLD analysis project Ga0131853, IMG submission 92764) | Labiotermes labralis P1 segment gut microbial communities from Petit-Saut dam, French Guiana - Lab288 P1 (version 2) (version 2) | ecosystem: Host-associated > Arthropoda: Insects >... | reverse complement strand
GGAATTGAATTCCATGTGGCTGCAGTCCCTGTGTTGTTATGTGGTTGGTTGGTTGTTGTATATACAATCAATTGAATTTGGAATTGAATTCCATGTGGGTGCAGTCCCTGTGTTGTTATGTGGCTGGTTGCTGTATATACAGTCAATTGAATGTGGAATTGAATTCCATGTGGCTGCAGTCCCTGTGTTGTTATGTGGTTGGTTGGTTGTTGTATATACAATCAATTGAATATGGAATTGAATTCCATGTGTGTGCAGTCCCTGTGTTGTTATGTGGTTGGTTGCTGTATATAGAATCAATTTTATCTGGAATTGAGTTCCATGTGGGTGCAGTCCCTGTGTTATGTGGTTGGTTGGTTGCTGTTTGTACAATCAATTGTATCTGGCATTGAATTCCATGTGGGTGCAGTCCCTGTTGGCAGAACTACCTGTTTGAAGGTTTGATAGGAACTCAAACGGTACGTTCAGTAACAAGACAATGGCGTTAACTCCTCAACTTTATGTATATATTTACGTACGTATATACAAGTCTTGAAGCTTTCGTGGTGACTGAATCCAATGAAGTGTTCTCAGGCAGACAGCAGCGCAAAAATGTGAAGGTTTTCCGACATTTCAGAAACTAACTCCATCCCCATCTTCAGGTTAAGCCGGTGGTTTGGTAGCACCAAAACTGCTGACTTGGTATCCTGCCTTGTGCTGTGTAGGTCACAGTCATCAGTTTTGGTTCTATCAAACCAACAGTACACCCTGAAGATGGGGACGGATTTCCCGAAACGTCGGAAACCTTCACATCTTGACGTGGTTGTCTGCCCGAGAAACGTTCATTACTTACTATATACTTATAGTAGCAAAGCGAGGATAAAGATAATGGTGCTTTATTATACTGTAACCCTGCAGACTTTACTTGAGGAGAGAAGCGGTATAATTCCATGTTATATTATTATTGTTATTGGTATTATTACTATTTGCATACTGTAGGGAGAAGTGTGTTTGTTAAGTGTGGCTATAGTGGCATTTATATCTCTTCTATTCAGACGTTGTGTTTTGAAGTTCTTTATCGCTGCACTCATTGTGTGCTGAGGTTCGTTCCATTTACGTTTACAGCCAGATTGTGCTGTCCAAGAGCACCCAGTTAAGAAGTGCATAAATATATCTTCAAACTAGTCTTAGGGTTTCTGTATTTTGTGTGAGGTCATGAATGCAGAAGGTTCGCCTGATGCAAGAAATCGGAAGTTGTGCTTGCATTTAAAGTGGCTGAGTTCCAAATTGCTTTCGGTATGGCATACTGGCTTGTGGGTAATAACCCTCCAGCCTGACCGATTTTGTTTTGAGATGAATGAAAGAACAATAGAAACAGAATGGAAGCAGAGACCAATAAAGTTTTCAAACTGAATCGAAGGAACTTATTTCTTGTACTTGTAGCGTTGCTTAATGATTGTGCGTGGCATATATATTGCACTGATGGCAACGTTACAGGTGTGTGAGTCGGACGTATAGCAGTCTGGCACTTGAGAGCAACATCCAGTCTATAAAACCATCATTCAACGAGAAATATTTCGTAAAGAAATCTTACAATTTTTTTTATGAAGTCCTTGACGTGTGTTCTGCTTTAAATTTTTTTTCCTTTGTTTTTCAAGAATATGTCTCTTATTTTAGAAGATTTTCTAACGCCTTGAAAGATAACTTTGAAAAATTAATATCATGCCAGAAGATCCTTCCATTGAGGATTTATCAGTATTACATATTAATGCACAAATTATTTTAAAAGTCTACATAATTTCAGACCTCAGTTACAAAAATTTCTCGAGTAATATTTCATTCTCTTCATCTTTCAACATTTAGCAAATATATGAATCTAAAAGCCAAGTATTTCCTTAGATACGTTACACGCTTCAGTTAGTGAAATTTGCAGCTTATTTACTTTGACAGTTCTGCTATTCAAAGCACTGCTTCAATCTAATCGATATTCTGATGACGTGGATTTTTTTAAATTTGCTTAACTTAGAGTTATGCAAACCGATAAAGGATTAACATTTTGAGAGCGGAGACAGATATAAAGGACGCATTTTGGGTACAGCCCATGTAAAATATAGGGGCTATATAATAACACAAAAACAGATAAGTAGAAATTTTGCAAGTTACGTACATGAAAGTCCATCAATAAAAAGTATAAACAGTACTTAGGCTCCTTTCGCGAATACGCTCCAATGAGACGGATCAAATATCAAAAAATTCTAAAATAAATTCCACTTGACAATACAGATAGCATTATACTAGATTGAGGGTACGCGATGGTGCCGGAAGTTAGCGAGTTCGATTCCCAATGGGGTCATTGATATCTTTTAAAGACTTAATCCTTCCAGCCTCACTATGGCCCTGGGGTCGAATCACTCTCTAACAGAAATTAGTACCGTGGCTATCTCCAAGACGGTAAAGTCGGCCGGTGCGTAAGGCCAACAACCTTACCACCTTCATGTGCCGACTCTCTATAAATTCTGTAAGCCTCAACCTCCTGGAGCCGCAAGGGCCTGTACAGGCTTGTACGTGGATACTTTGCTCAATATACGGGATTTTAATGGAATGTTGAAACCTGGATTCGTGTTACCAGTCCTAGTGTCCTGTGACCGTTTCTCGTCAACCGAGTTATTATTGGGAAGATACCCTGTATACCGAATTAGTGACAAGGTCTGTGACCGGACATAATTTTGTACCGTATATTATATGTAGCCCTCATTACCAACAACATGAAGCTTTTGTAATTTCAAATGCAGGCCAATTATTGTGCACTGTAGCCTGTTTCTAAACCTGGTGAGACACATAAATGCTAATAATGCATTTTAAGTCTCTTGTTTTAAAAAATAACACATATTTTCACTGAATTTCAGTAACTACCTTCTCAATGTTTATCTATTTAGAATGTTATTATTCAAGTTGAATTCAATTATTCATTTTTCTTGTCCAACAAATACAGTTTTTTCAATATTCATGTTCTGTCAATTTAGTACTTTACGGCAATGAAATTTACAGATTTTACAAATTACTTGAATATCATTACCCCCAACTTTTAATAATAACGTTATTCTATCTTCAGAGAAAGGGACAGCTCTGTCAAGAGATAGTATCTCAGTATCTTTCCATATATTCAACCGTTGTGCTGAACAGGCTATGTGACATCAATAGACTGAAGCGTGGCCGAAGCTTAAAGGATAAGCTTGCTCGATATATATGCTTTTGGAAATTGGATCGTCTCTCTCGGCGCCTAGCTTTAGTCTACCGCGGCTCATCCAATCCTCTTACCATAAAGCTGCAGCCCAGTTCTTTGAACGCTGGTGGGTGAGCGCGCACGCTTGTTTCACAGCCAATAGCCCGGGAAATCCCCGATAACGCTGTGCTTCTCATCTGAAACACTCTCCGGTTAAATCACGTTGTGAAAGTAACGTAAGAAAAGGTGGACTTCATGTTTTAGACTACTGATTTCTTATCGAAGGCAAGATTCTGTAACCCGTATGAAGTTTTATTTGAGTTTGAATATTTATAAACCTTGCTTGTTACCCTGTGGTCTAAATCTTTCGCGTATTAACACAGCGTTTAGAAATTTATCATAGTTTTCCATTACCCTAAATTTTATTTGGGAATTCTTTAGTTCGAGTCTCGGATGGTACATCGGAAAGATCGAAAAGTGTCGATGTTGTGACAAATTGTTGATAAAAATTGTAATTTTAACATTGGTGATTTTGTTGGTTTTATTGTGTGAATTTTGTGTTAATGCACTTCAATAGTTTCAAATGAATTCGGGGAAAGAATCTTGTAATAGACTAACAGAACACTGTATACCGAATCTTTTAAAACTCACAAAATATAAATAATTTTGTTTTCATTTAATTCAATGAGAATTTAAAGTGACTTAGTTTTTGGGCGCATAAACACACAGCCAGAAGAGTCGGGCGACCCTTTCTTTAGGACAGACCAACTCAAAGGCATAAAGATGTCCAATATCTTTGCTCTGTATTCCATTTATTTACCATTTCACCTCATTTCTTGTAAGAGAGCCAAGTTTTTAAGGGCAGTTGAATAAAAAAAATGGTAATAAAAAATGAATCAATTTCGCAACTGTTTAATGAAACACCTTCTTTTACCGAAAGGTTTTCCATTGGAAATACTTGTTAGTACGTGATTGACTCTTCTTTTCATCATAACGATTTACAAGCAGAATCTCCAAATAAACCTGAAAACACACCATCCTCTTTTGTTGGAAATTTGTAGATTAAAGTCCACTTTGAAGACTTAGATATAGATGGGTGGATAATATTAAAATAATCTTAAATGAATAGTTTAGGAATATGCTTATTTAAAATTCCGCTCACGTTATTATCAAAGGTGGGTTTTGTTAATGCTAAGTTAAATTTAGAATTTTGGTCAAAGAAAAATATGTGTTCACATATAAAGACAATATTTGTAAGTATACTGGAATGCAGATTCGTTGGGGAGGCGTACGTAGGTTTCATGTTTGGCAAGTAATTGGACCGCGGTATTACTGAAACATTGTGGGGATCTGTGTATGACGTAACTGGTATAGAACAGAATAATGAATAAGAAGGCTTTTAAAAGTTTCAATATAGCTAGTATGTACACACACACACACACACACACACACACAAATTTGTATATACATATTCGAAATTAATAAATCTTCAGCAATTGAATTTATAGTTATGATTAACATATTATCCTCTTCTTCGAATATATCACTCACAGCAAACAGAATTAATAATTCGAAGGTGTACAGAACGCACATGGGGACCGCGGTAGCACAGTGGCTAAGGCGCTATGCTACAAATCGGAAGGTCGCTGGTTCGATCCCAGCTAGTGTCAGTGGATTCTTCATTGACATGAAATCCTTCCGGTCGCACTATGGCTCTGGGGTCGACTCAGCCTCTAACAGAAATGAGTATCAGGAATACTTCTTGGGTGGTAAAGGCGGCCGGTGCGTAAGGCTGACAACCTACCACCATCCTGTGCCGTTGTCACGAAATCTAGGAACCTTAACTTCCTGGAACCCTCTGGGCCCCTCCGAGACTGTAACGGGACAGCATTTTTACAGAACGCGCATGGAAAGTTTTTGTGTGTGTATATATACAGTATATATATATATATATATATATATATATATATATATATGTATATACAGGGCGATTAAAGAGAAATGATCAATATTCTGGGAGATGATAGTATTACTTTTTGTAAAAAAAAGTTTAAATGAACAAATGTCTAATTGTGTGTGGTTACCCAGCTACAGTTTTTGAATCTACAAGTAAAAAATGAATATAAATGACAATAAAGAAAGATTAATTACTTACTGTTAATTGCATTGTAATTTTAATTCAATGTTTAAATGAAAAATGTTACACACAAATGACAAATTTGTTACATTTCACAATAAATGTTCGAAAAATCCCACGGTCAACCTCAATGAACTTTGTAACTCTTGGGCGAAGATCGCGTGTTGTTCGTCTGAGTTGATCTTCACCATACTTTATGCGGACAGCAGCATCCGAAATGTGAGCAAGCAGTTCGTCTTGTGTATCCATATTCCTTTCGTAAGTTTATCTCTTCATCCAACCCCACAAACAAAAATCTAACGGAATTGTTTGTGGAGATTCAAACAGCTCTAACTGGGTAACCATTCAGAATTAGGCACATGCTCGTATACACTTTTTTTTCTCACAGTGACCGTTACTATCATTCAAAAAAATTATTGACCTTTCCTCCTGAATCACTCTGAGTACAGATAGTACTTTTATATGAGAAGAGATGTGTAGTTTAAATGTAATGTAGTTTAAATATGAGGCCCATGTGCAATTATAGGCGAATAATATATTGTAGGTTTTGATTTGATCAAATAGCGCCAACATTGCAGTGCACTTCATATTTAGTGCAAACGATGTGCGGAACTTGATGTAGGATTCATGATTTTAAGTTTTGTTTTGCGTTGAAAACGCAAAACACGGTGCTTGTTTTAATCCCTGCCGCCGTAAATCGAGCAACGGCCCGATGTAATGCCTACCGCAGATTGCGACCGCTAACGAACCGTACAGCCAGTATACCACAGACCGTGTAATGATGTCACCACTCTTATGCAGGCACTCATTTGTTGCAAGCCACTGCAGTGTCTTACTGCTACAGTTAAAAGGACAGTTTTTATCCGAGTCTTTTACTCTTTGGTATTTAAAGGTTAATGGAATACGGTGAGTTCTGCTTACGTTCAGTTCAGGGTCTTCTATCTTTTCCTACTGTTTTTACGTAGTGATAATGTAAATTTAACAATACAGGCAGTTTATATGTAACGTAACATTGAAGCGCGTTCGTGCAACTATTGTTGCAGTGGAAAAAGGATAAGTATTACATAATCCAAATGTGTGTGTGTGTTTATAGCTTTAGGTACCCAGCGTGAGATGTAAGCAGTCCCGTTACAGGCCTGCAGTGGCCCAGATGGTTCCAGGAAGTTAAGATTCCCAGATTTCGTGACAACGGCACAGGATGGTGGTAGGTTGTCAGCCTTACGCACCGGCCGCCTTTACCCCCAGGAAATGTGCCTGGTACTCATTTCTGTTAGAGGCTGAGTCAAACCCAGGGCCATAGAGCGATCGAAGCGTGAGATGTGCATGCGCCGTATTGTCATCAGCGGCTTCTACGGGGTCTACTGTATTTTTCCACATTATCTCATAAACGGTACGACTTTTGAAAAACAAATTAATGAGCATAAAATGTGTATTTTTTATTTTCCGTAAAAGTTTTCTTTGTAACATTTCTCATTCTGAGAAAAAATGAGCGAGATATGGTAAAAAATGTATATTGGACTTCACGTAAAGTGTCCGTTATTCCTGTACTGTTTTACTGAAACTCGAATTTTCCTGACAGATTTTCTAAAAATACTCAAATGTTAAACTTTATGAAAATCCATGTAGTGAGAATCGAGTCGTTCTGTGTGGACAGACATATGGGTAGGCATGACGAAGCTAATAGTCGTTTTTTGCAATTTTGCGGACGCGCCTAAAAACTATTAAAATTTGATATTATAATGTGGGATACTATTGCCTTATATACTGGTTACTCAAAGCCAGGTTGAATAGTCGACAAAACTTTCAGGGTGTATATTATGTCTTCACAGTTGAGATGCCAAAACTTTTTTACATCTTGATTACGTCATCAGGGCAAGTTATGTAGAACGTTATTATTTATTGTATTTGTCGTATTTTATAATGTGCGCAGACATTTATACCACATAAAGGATTGTACATTACACCGTTCATACAAAGGATTTAAAGTATCAACCCATAAAATTTGGTATTTTTTATTAAGAATTGATGTTAGCGATTAAATTATTATAGTTTACAGAGAGAATTATCATCATATTTGCTGATTTTCAGTACCCTGGAAATGCGCATTACAGAAATATTAACTTTTTATCTGTCTTTAAATCTTTGCCTCTCACGTTCAACGGTTGACCAGTAAAACACTGGAGAAACGTGTGATGAAGTAACCACGACTTTTACAGTAGGAGTTATTTTATTATTTACGCTAATTACAAATTACTGCGTTTGTATTATTATTATTATTATTTCGTTATGCTTTGCTAACGACGCTTTTATTTACTAATATTGCCTACCATTGAACTGTATCTATGATTTATGAATGACAAAGTAGAACAAAAATGGACAGAAGAGATCGTACCTAATTTCAAGGACACGTGCTGTCCAGTTATTTCCTCCACGGAACTGAGAAACGCCTGACCAAGTCTCAGTCGTGAAATTCCATCTCTGAACCTAGATTTGAACCCAGTACTTCTCAGCTACGAATCAGTAGTGTGAATTACTAACCCGAGAGGTTCAATTTTGTAATAGTGCTCGTGGTACTGGTGGTGGTGATGGTGGTGGTGGTGATGGTGGTGTTGGTGGTGGTTGTGGTTGTGGTGGTTGTTGTTGTTGTGGTAATAATTGTAGTAGTAGTAGTAGTAGTAATGGTACTACTACTGCTGATGCTACCGCTGATGCTGCTACTACTACTACTACTACTACTAATACTACTACAGCTACTACTAGTAGTACTACCACTGGTAAGAAATATTTCAAGGAATATGCAGTGGACAGGGATACGAAATTTTGATACGGGCAGAAGCGTGCCTATTTATCAGCTTACATGAGGAGTTGGTCTCGCAGCGGCCATTGCTATATCGGTCATTGAATGTGAGGACAGGATTGAGATTGCTTTCAGAAAATTATGTTTCATGACACGAGGCATACTGATCATGTCCATTGACGGGCTTTGTTATTAATTGTGTCGAATTATGGGGATCCACTACAAGAAAGGAATGTCATCGGCCAGAATATAGGATCAGTTTTCATTAACAAGGAAAATGGGTTTAACCGTCCCAGATAGTTGTTAGTTTTTAAAAATAAACAAATCGCTGACTTATTTTTGTTAGCTTCCAATGTGTTTAATTTTCATGCTATTGTTGTAAATATAAAATAATACGTTAATGAGTTCACTACAATGTATTGGTTTCCAACATGGATGATTAATAGATATAGCACGAGTGGATACTTCTGAAAAGAAAACAATTGTTTACATTAACGTTGTAAAACCTCGCAAATTTTCGTCGTTGTTTTCAAGGTGTAATTACATTTATATTACACAAAACATTAGGTGCATTGTAGCATATAGTATCACTTTAATTAGTGTGTCATAATAGACACATAATGAAACTATTAATTTATCCTATGAATAGACACTGTAACAAAAGTCTCTGTGGTGTACATAGCTCGCGGGGTTCTCTCAATGCTCTCAACTTACATGTGCTGCACATACCGTTGGGACGGCAATGTTATAGCTTGCGCAGGATGACGCAAATTGCCGGTTGACTGTTGCAATGTTGGGTAATAAAAAGCTGCGGGATATTCGTTCAAGCACAATTCTAAAAGCAGTAAAATTTGTGAAACGCTTCCGTTGGTAATTACATGTAATTAGCACTGCATTTAAAGCAACTTACAGCGTTTAGAAATTTGCAGTGAAATAATCTATTACCAAAGTATATTTTAATGTCGTGAGCCGGTTAAAATGTGAGCTACCAGCTTCGTCCATCTCCTCTTCTGGAGATAGCTTTAAAGAACCAAGGAATCACAACAGTGGCATGCATTTCAGGCGTTCAGACTGAAATGTATGAGGTTCCTTACTGTAAAATTTTCTGAATCACTTTTAATGGTTGATGTTTAGATATTTTGCTGTTAAATGTATTTGTAAAACAAGATCACAGGGAAAAAAAGTCGATAAAGAAGGCTAATTGTGCCGTTGATTTCTGTTTCACATTTCTTCAAGCCATTATTAATTACATATTGATTCAGACTATGAAGATGGGGAATTTAAATGATACAGTTAAAACCAATGTACTGTGATATAAAGAGAGAGAGAGAGAGAGAGAGAAGATGGAATTTTGTACTGCACCATAATTATCTTCTTATGCAAAAAAAAAGGCACAAGGCTGGAAATTTATTGTCCTCAGACACATGCTTCGAGCACAGCTACCATACAATTGTTATTTCCATTAATTAAAATTTACCCTCAGTGTATTGGTTTCCAATTACTCAGTTAGAGGCGAACTCTAATTACGTTTAATATTTTAAAAATTCACCCAGTAGATGAAGCAGGAAATGCTGTATCGTGTACGACAGTGCACGTGTCACAAAACTGGCAGTAGCTCCCACCAATTTTATTGCTGAATACTAGTTTGTTCAATTATTCGTGACGGTGAGAACAGTGGTTATGACACCGGGATTTGTTCCAAATTACATCTCAGAAACGACTGTGTCTTTTGAGGTTGATGTCCTTCGTAATCTAAACATTGTATGAAATTTGGTTAGCAGCCCTTGAACAAGCGGATGTGCCTATGTAACTTTGCTCTTGTCGTGTTGCTCACACTCGAATAACTTCACTGTCATCATACTAGCATAATGTGTCCGCCATTGTGCAGGGAAACGACAGAAATGCAATGAATTCGAGTTTCTATAATACTGCCTTCTGTGTATTTATCTATTTTTTTCACCTGTATCTTCAGATCTGTTGCGGGATACAGAATGACGGATTACACACGTAAGAAAGAAGCGGAAGAAGGTCTGGAAGGAATAAACATACATAAAAAGTAAAAGACTGTCAAAAGAAATGCCTGAAACATTAGGAAGGAATATCTGTAAGCTAAACGCGAAGCCTCGCTGTCAGTACGGAGCGAATAAATATCAGACAGAAGACTGGCGGGAGTAATGGCACCCATGTTGACTGAAATAAAAAGGAACTTAAATTTTAACGTAGTTGGTAATGATAAATTAAGGCAATAAAGATTTATTTGTGGTTCATTTAAAAAGCCTTTGGTAATTCGTACGTGGAGATGATAGCGAAAATTGGAAGGCGTATGAAAATAAACGGCTCAGGCGTAAATATACATCGGCTGTAGTTGGGAATAAGTGGTTAGCTTCACGCTCAAGCCTCCTTACCCTCAGACAAAAAGGCCCTTTACCCTATAAATAGGAAACTAGGTAGACACCAAAGACTGTCTGGTGGATTTTGCCTCTACCGGTAATCTAAAGGCAAATCCTCGACTCTACCAGTAGCTGAACCGTCCTGTCGACTGCGCAATGAGACTCTGAGGAAACATAAAATGTTTCGCACCAAATGTAATATTATTAGAGCTGTATTAAGGGCGGTGAACTGTCGAATTCCTCTTTCCTCGTTATAGTAATAAGAGCAAGTATATTGATATTCTGTGTCACTAGTGTATTCAAGATCAAATTCCTACCTATGATAAGCCTTGTTACGTAATAAGAATATATGAATTATACGCAAACAAGGATATGCAGAGTTTATAATGTGTAATGCAAACAGACATCTAACGCGTAAAAACTCAAAACCACTTCACTGAACATACACCTTCTTCAAGAACTTATAGTCGATCTTCTTGTCAACAATTTCCCCACTTTTCTTGAAGCCCGATGGTTCATCACCGTGTTCAAAACAGCATCACACTGGTGTCTATACATAGACAAATCTGCCTAGTCCAAACCCTTACATCCTTTTGCTTTAAGGTATACTTTAACCATATATTCCCACCTACACCTAGGTATTACAAGTGGTATCATTACTCCAGTCCCCCCCCCCCCCAAAGAACCTCTGTACATTTTGAATTGCTTAGGTCTTTCCAAAAATCCGTTCCGTTCCGTGGACCTGTGTAACATTTCTTATCATGCCGATTTCTTGAGTAGTTGTTACCACTAGCCAAATTCTGAAGCAGTAGGACCGTCCCTTGTTGTCTCTACGCGACTGCATATTGAGTATATATGGAGGCCAAATTCGCTATCCGCAACCTGAGGACATGCCATGCGGCAGTCACAGTGATCCACTTAACATGTTAAGACAAAAAAGGCCTCTTTCTTATCCTTTTCATTCGACGTTGTTAAATCTGAGCAATGAAGAGGAATGTCGTCTGTTTTACGATGAATGTGTGCTTGCAATGTGACCTTAACAAAATGCATTAATAAGGACGTACTTAAATATCACATCATTTTCTATGGTCCTTTTCCATCTCACTGTCGAAACTATATTCCACCTCTTTCCACAAATTTCCGGGGCGAAGGAGTGGTGGCTGTGACCCAAGGAAGTAATATCTTGAAGCCACAGCGTCAGTAGGACGAAAATGCAGTATGTCATTGGTTGTCCCTTCCCAGCGGACATGAAACTTTGTTAACCTTAACTCTCAGAAGCAGCTACAAAGCTTAGTTCTGCTTCCATCCCTGCCACAAACACACGCAGTGGAAACCTCGTCCGTTTCCTGGGCATCTGATTTATGGACACAATGCAGGCACAACGCTGCTGTACCAACTGGGCGTAATCCTGTATTCGGCACACAAGGCGAAAACACGTCTTCCCTAGAGAATGAAGATTATGTCGTTATGGACAGCGCTTTTCTGACGAAGGGTATTTAGAGTAATGGTTTGTCCGAAGGAGATCAACTACTGAATGTATGACCAAGCTTATGCCTGCGATATGAAACTCCATATTATGTGTTATTCCCTGTATGTATGAAGTTATTATGAACTGGTTCTTTGTTTGCAGGGAAAGATGAAACGGGATTGCTTGTTCAATATTGTGGCTAGGCTACGTGCTGCAGGACCGAGGAATCGGTCTTATCTTAGTAATTGACCAACTTAATGCACAAATTATTGGTTTATAATAAGTTTATAGGTGGTCGTCCGGTGCACCGGACGACCACCTACAGAGTGTGACGATACCAGATGCTGTGTAATGCAATTTTGACCTCCTGCTGATGAGCACATGGTGCTCGAAACATGTAAGAAATATAATAAACTTATTATAAACCAAGAATTTGTGCATTAAGTTGGTCAGTTACTAAGATTATACTGAGATGCACGTTCAGCAAAACATAAAAAAAGAGGGCTCGGTGTCCGATACTGAGGAGGGCAAGACATTTTTAGGCGCGATTCGCGTAATTCGCGAGAAGCCCCGTTTAGCGTCATCACATCTGCCGTCCCGTCTTTCCGCACGTACCAGTGCGTCTCGTCCCGAAAGGATTTCCTTGAGACTTGATGCTGGGACCTTTTACGATAATCTGTTGAGGAGAACCAAATTTGGTTAAAGATCGGACAAAAATGTCGGGCACTTTATATGAAGACCTAAGTAACGTTTTCTTTTTTCTGGGGTCATAAAAAGTTGTGTTCGAGTGAAATATCAGGCTGTTAGTATGGCCGAGGAGGTATAAATATTACAATAACGCGCCACAGTACTATGCTGTACGTACACTTCCTATCTTGTTGTCTTCTCCCAAATTCCAGACTGCTTTTCGGGACCACACAGCCTTCTACAACGTGCCTACCAGGAGTTCATATTCCGGTAGTCAAATGGGTAGAGAGTGAAGCCAACTATTTACCTCCACCTGGTGCCGAGGATAAGAGAGCTTAGAACTTTACCGACACTCCTCCATATCTCTTCGTGACGTGGTGCTTTATTAACCACAGCACCTGTCTTGGATTTTACGTAGACAGGACATAAAATATTGAGACTTCAAGCCACATTTGAAATTAAAGCTGCCGTGAAACCTGCCTGTAACGAAATAGCAAGGGTCCTAAATTTTTTTCCCGTTGCAGGCAGGTTCCGTTGACTACAGGTACTAGAAATTTGGGTCCTCGGGTTTCCAGATCTCGGGACTGTCCAAGTTTCTGGTAAACAGAGGTTTCCGTTTTTCCAAGGTTCCATTGAAGACAGGTTTCACTGTGTGTACCTTTGCATGTAAAACACCAAAAAGTTTTCTATCTTGTCGACAGACTGCTTTTGTTAAAACTGCCTGCGATTCTGAGACTCAAGAGCAGCTGCTTCGGTAATGAATATTAACAGGCTGACACTTTTAATGGCAACATTATTTTTACCGTGAGTCAGGAATTGAGGCTTTTAATTACTTAAATTATTTTCATGTTTTATATGGTTTTGACATAAAGTATTGTGTCGTTAATTTAAGTGCACACAATCGATGTTGAGGATATTTCACATCAGTTCACTTATACACTCTGCGTCAAGCCCTTACACGCCCGATCGTCCCCTGTCTGCTTATCAACGAGGTTATCAGGTCCGTGTCAAACATCCTTAGTCCACGTATGGGATTCTGCATCGTACGTACAATAAATACCGTTATAGAAGGAATCAAGACGTAAATTCAGTAGAAAATTTCCGTATTCCGCAGTTCTGCAGGGGAAAACAAATTATAAAAAAGTGAAAAGGCTTAGAGGAACATTTTCAATATTGGGCAGTCAAAGATCACGCAGAAACCACATTCTCAGTGAGGAGAAACTGGAAGAAATTTGTAGAGATTGAAGACATCCGCAAGAAAGTTTTTGCTACGACTTGCAAAACAAACGGGCGTGTCTGCATAATCAGCATAAAATGTAAAAGAACCGCTGAATTTCTTCCTTACGTGTAACAAAAAATTTCATAAATCTCACGACTGGAGTCGTGAAGAAAATTCGAATTTTGCAAACTGGTTCCTTTGTGGAGTGTATGCAGGAGAAATCGACTGCTTTGTGATGAAGCCTGGTTTCATGTCATTGGGTGTATGGACTCTCGGAGGAATGGGTATTGTAATGAAGGCTGTGTTTAATTAAAAATTTTGGTTTAAAACTTGTAGCTTAGATTAGAAATTTTTATTTGTCACATACATGCAGGAAGCGAACGGTCACGCACTTCCATTAATTCAGCAAATACCTATGCCGTTCATTGGACTTAGAGGCATTCGTATGTCTGAGAGTGACATGACAGTTCGCTAAACTTTCTGGAATGGCTGAACTTACGCTTCGCCACTATATAAACCAGTACGCCCGGTAAACGACCTCACAATACGTATTTTGTACGCAAAGTTCGCGTACTTATTTGATGTACGGCGGTTACGTATCCAGAGTTGCTGAAGAAGACTATAAACGAAGACAGTGTATAATTTGGTTGTGAATCTTGCAAAGACCTTCTGTCTTCTAATCTTACCAGGTAAGTCGTGCTGGTTGTTTTGAAATTTCAGCTAAATTTTGGTTGCGTACTTTCGGACCAAGTTCAGACTTAATTATTCTAAATTCTAAATTCGCGTAATTTGGTTTATATATCAGGCAAGCTAACTTTCGGCATTTACGAATTTATTTGTGGACTTGATTTATTATTCCCACTGTACGTATTTTGAACATAGTGAATTAGAACATATAGTTAGACAAAGTTACTATATTGTCTTTGAGTCTATCTAATCAGATAAGTGATTTGATGTGGTGGCAGCAAAAACTACCGAGTGAAACCGGTATACAACCTTTACTCGTATTATTTGTCTATACAATGTTTGATGGAAGTCCAGTCCCATTCTGACAGACACTGCAGTATTGTTTGCAGAAAATACAGTGTCATTCCCGGAATGTTACTGTAAAGCAGTCCTTTTAATTTGTGATGTGTTTTAAGTCCAGCTACGATCATTGAGCCAGTTTTTCTCTATGAGACCGCAAAGTGACACCGATAGGTAACACGTATCTTGACGCTATTGTCTGAACACCGGCCCGATTAATGGAGAATATATACTTTTTTGAATGAAGTCATCCCATTGTGTATCTATATATTCACTTTATTACTATATATTGCCATCAACACGTCTATAATAGAATATAATACTAATTCTACATGTTTCGACTTACAGTAGTCATCTTCAGGCTGCACACAACCACACTGTAAAGCAATAACGGTTCTTAACTTAGCCTGAAGATGACTACTGCATTAGTATTATATTCTATTATAGTTGTGTTGACGGCAATATATAGTAATAAAGTGAATATATACCTTTTTGCAAGAAGACTCTGCAACACCTCACACTGCAGAAAATGTCCAGCATTTAGTTTTGGTGTGGTGAGCGAAGCGGTACATTAACTGCAATGCATTACACAGAACACATGGACTGCCCCCACTCGAAATCTTCATAAAAGGGCCTAAGTGCAGAGCGACGCGTGCCACCCTTTAAAGCACGTCAATATGTAACTGGGTTGGGATTAACGGAGTAAATGCGTCGCCTGTGACGATACTATATCCGCGTAAATTTTAAGTTACAAAATGAGGCTACATTAAACGAAACCCTCTCACGCTCAAAATACCACAAAACATTTCAAAACCGCATTAAATGTTTCTTCAAATTCCGTTTCACAATTTCACTCCCACTCTCCCCCCCCTCCCCCCCCCCAAGATCACCGAAATTATGGCTGATCTCACACACATTTTCTAACCAAGATTTTTACGTATTTTTTCGGATAATTATGACTGTAATAACGCCCGTTATTCAATTTATGTCAGGTCAGTTCAGTAAGCTGAAAGAAGGCATAACGAAGTGCTAAGAGTATTGATATAATAAAATTAATTACACATGTCAGCACTACCTTTCTTTATTAATACATATAGCTACATGTTTCGATCCATCAGTTGGTCATCTTCAGGCCTACATAGTACACTAAGTCAATGGTGCTGTGTGCACATTGGGATCCCAATATGTTTACAGTAATAAAATGCATGAAATCTGGCAATTTTCTTTGCTAAGGATGAACGGAATGTGTAATACGTAGTTAAGTAAGTGTCTATTTAACATCCTGGTTCAACAGCACAACTGCCAACTAAAAGTCAGCACAAATGCAAGAATACAAATCAAATGTACAAAAGATAAACAAAACAAAACACAAACACACATAACTAACACAACAAGAAAAAGAATATCAATAACAATAACTACTACTACTACTACTACTATTACTACTACTACTAAGTAATGGCCGGTACAAGAAAATCATATCATATAAACAGAAGTACTAGATTTGAGATTTTGCAAATTAGTGCAATATCTGTTGTAAGCAAGTACAAGGTTTCCAAAAATTTCCTCATATTTTGACAACCGGTTAGCAGCCAAAACAAATACAACAAAAGGACAGTTTTTACATGGAAAGGAGAGCACGGAGAAGTTCCTAACTTTGCGACTAAGATCTCGGGTACCCTTAGCGCCCAAAAGGGAGAGCAGCATTTTAAATCTGAATGAATATACGTAATTGAATAACAGGGAATTTAAAATGTTTGTTCTCTAGTACAATATTTACCTACTTACGGAGATCCTTATAACTAACACAGCGATGTGTATAAACGATTTTGACATAAGCAATAATAACTTTTAATAATAATAATAATAACGTCTGTAATGAATCTGATATATAGTAAAGTCTCGGTTATCACTATAGAGAAACACGGGTGGCAGACTTGTAGCTGTAGTCATTCTTAATCTCTGCACTATATGGAGGTGAGTAGTCAACCTCACGCCCCGGCTGCTTTACCTCCGGGAAAGAACCCCATTACCCACTGTATAGGATGCTTGGGTGGGCGTCACAGCCGGCCTGGATTTTTTTGTACAAGGAAGAATTTTATTTAAAAATTCGCCATATTGTGAATGTTGTATTCTTTCTTCTGCGTGATTTCCCTGCTTCTAAATTGTATGAGCCGACGTTTCGGAACACTCTGTTCCATCTTCATAGGTGAGATTTACACCACCTACGTAGATGGAACAGAGTGTTCCGAAACGTCGGCACATAAAACTCATACCCCGTGAAATCACCCAAAAGAAAGAACACAACAAGAGACAACTTCTTACTCCTGCCGCGATTGGAACCGCGGACCGTCCAATACAATTTAACTCAACAATTTTTTTAGCCTGGTAATTTCGAAGAACATTAAAAAGAGGCATATTTCGAAGAGAAAAAAGAAACCATGTTAAATAAAGCGTACAGTAATATACAGGGTGTCCCAGGAGGAATGTGCCAGACTTCGGGAGGGTGTTCCTTATGTTAAAGTATACCGATATAACCCAAAACACCTATGTCCAAAGTTGAACGGTTACGGAGATAATGACCAG
>Ga0131853_10009809_pt1 | contig 17513 bp, 17 predicted proteins | sample TergutLab28metaG_FD_92764 | JGI IMG/M metagenome (GOLD analysis project Ga0131853, IMG submission 92764) | Labiotermes labralis P1 segment gut microbial communities from Petit-Saut dam, French Guiana - Lab288 P1 (version 2) (version 2) | ecosystem: Host-associated > Arthropoda: Insects >... | reverse complement strand
TGGTCGAGAAGCCGCCGGTGATCAGCCTGCGCGAGTTCGACGGGCTGACCGCCGCCCAGGGCCCGCGGGACCGGCCGCCGTGGTTCGCGACCGTGTTCCAGCACCGGTTCGGCTCCGGTCAGCTCCGCCTCAAGCACCTCATGCGTACCGGCGTGCTCGGCCGGCCCCTGCTCGCCGTCTGCCACACCACGTGGTTCCGGGACCAGGCCTACTTCGACGTTCCGTGGCGCGGGAACTTCGGCACCGAGGGCGGCGGCCCCACCATGGGCCACGGGATCCACCAGATGGACATGCTGCTGGACGTGCTCGGGGACTGGGCCGAGGTGTCCGCCCTGGCCCGCACCCAGGCCCGCGACGTCGCCACCGAGGACGTGTCCCTGGCTCATGTCACCTTCGCCAGCGGGGCCGTGGCCAGCGTGGTCAACAGCGTCCTGTCCCCGCGCGAGGAGTCCTACCTGCGGTTCGACTTCGAGCATGCGACCGTCGAGGTCACCCACCTGTACGGGTACGACGACGCGGACTGGCGCGTTACTCCCGCACCCGGCCATGAAGGCCTGATAACAGCAACAAGCGGCGAGCCGGGCGTCAAGAGCGGCCACCAGGCGCAGTTCGCCCGCGTCATCGACGCGATCCGGCACGGGAACCGTCCGCCGGTCGCGCCGGGGGAGTCGCGCCGCACCCTGGCCCTGGCCGCGGGCATCTACGCCTCGGCCTTCACCCGCCGCCCGGTCACCCCCGGTGAACTGGAACCCGGCTCGCCGTTCTACGGCGCCATGAACGGAGGCCGGCGGGCCCCGTGGCTGCCGGCGTGACCGGCGGCGGCCGCGCCGACGCGGTGACAGCGGCCGCGGCCCCTGGCAGAATGATCTTAAGTGGGCATTCTGCTGCTGAAACTGTTCCTGTCACCCGCGCTGGTCGTGGGCTCGACCCTGGCCGGGCGCCGGTGGGGCGCCAGCGTCGCCGGCTTCTTCGTCGGCCAGCCGATCGTCGCCGGGCCGATCCTGTTCATCACCTGCCTTCAGCGCGGGGCGGCCTTCGACGCCGGGTCCGCCGCGTCGTCCCTGTTCGGGGTGACCTCGCTGGCGCTGTTCGCCGTCGTGTTCGCGCGGGCCGGCCGCTGGCGCGGGTGGGCGGTCACGCTGCTCGCCGGGTACGCCGCGGTCCTCGCCCTGGACGCGGCGCTGTCCTTCGTCCGCGTTCCCCTGCCGGCCGCGCTCGCGGTCACCCTCGCCGCGATCGCCGCCGCCCTCGTCGCCATCGGCCGGGCCGGGGAGGACGGCGCCCCGGGCGCGGTGCCGCCGTCGTGGGACCTGCCCGCCCGGGCCGTCGCGACCGGCCTGCTGGTGCTCGGCGTGACCTCGGCCTCGGCCGTGCTCGGCCCGCGCTGGACCGGGATCCTGGCGCCCTTCCCGGTCGCGATGAGCGTCGTGGCGGCCTTCACGCGGGCCCAGCACGGGCCCGCGACGACGGCGCGGACCATGGCGACGGCGACCGTCAGCCTGATCGGCTTCGCCGGCTTCTGCGTCACCGCCGCGGTCCTCGTCCGCCCGCTGGGACCCGTCGCCTACCTGCCCGCGGCCGCGGTGTCGGTCGCCGTCCAGCTCCTGGCCGTCCGCGTCCGCCGGCGGTCCGCGCGCCGCCAGGACGCGTGAGCGGCTAGATGTCCGCGGCGCGGGACAGCGCCGCGACCCGGGCCTCGCCGGCGGCGGCCATCCCGTCGGCGAGCTGGCGGGTGTACTCGGCCATGGGCTTGCGGTCGCCGGACTGCAGGGAGATGGTGAACCCGTCGAACGCGGCCATGCCGAAGTGCTCGAGGTCGTCGGCGACCGCTCCGGCCTCGGCCTCGCCCGCCGGAAGGAACGAGGAGTAGATCATGCGCCGCATCTGAGAGCGGCCCTCGTCCCGGACCAGGATGACCGTCCGCATCGCCTCGGGAGCCTCGGCGGCCTCGCTGCTCATGACGAGCACGAACAGGAGCCGCAGGAAATCCTGGTGCTCGACGATGACCTCTCCGGTCTTGCGCATGTACCAGTGCAGCCGGTCCCGCGGGGAGCCGCCCTCCGGCGGGCTGGCCTGGGATTCCCGCATGGCGTCGAAGAACGCGTGCGCGCCCCGCGCCATCACCTCCGACAGGAGACCGGCCTTGGACTGGAAGTGATGGTAGAAGGCGCTCTTGGGCAGGCCGCTTTCCCGGGCGAGCACGGACATCGAGGCGCCGGCGTACCCGCGCGCGGCCATGACCCGGGACGCGGCGTCGAGGATCTCCTGCCGCGACCGCTGTCCGCGCCGGTTCCCGGGCCGCCGGTCATTGTCCATAACCGGCCAGTGTAGGCCCGTCGGCGCGGACACCGCTTCTGTAGCGTTTCGTGACTGGTTCATAGCGGAAAGTTCTCTTGACGGGACTCGGGGGCGGGTTCTATTCTCACCGCAATTGTACCGAACGATCGGTCCAAAAATGAGGGACAACGGAGCTCAACGCGCATGACCGACACCTTCGACACCGACGTCGCGATCATCGGATACGGCCCGACCGGTCTTCTCGCGGCAATGACCCTCGCGGACAACGGCGTCTCCGCCGTGGCGTTCGAGCGGGACTCCGAGATCTATCCCCGGGCCCGCGCCGTCACGGTGAACGACTGGACGATGCGGATCTTCCAGGACCTGGGCATCGATGAGCGGATCGAGAAGGTCATCGAGCAGCAGCGGGCGCTGCGCTGGGTAACCTACGACGGCCACGAGATCATGCGGGTGGAGCAGCCGCCGTCCACGCTGGGCCGGCGTCCGCGGTTCTACAACATCTACCAGCCGGTCATGGAAGCCAAGCTGCGCGAGTGCGCCGCCGCCGATCACGGCGACCGCATCGACGTGCGCTACGGTGCCGAGGTCACCGGCGTGGATCAGGACGCCGACGGCGTCACCGTCACCGCGAAGGACACGGCGACCGGCGAGACGACCACGGTCCGCGCCCGGTACGCCATCGCCGCCGACGGCGGCAGCAGCGCCGTCCGCAAGCAGCTCGGCATCACGATGACGGGCGACACCCTCGACGTGCAGTGGATCGTCATCGACTGCAAGGCCAAGCGCTGGTGGCCCGACCGCGACCTGCTGACCTTCTGGTCCGACAAGGAGCGCCCGGTCGTCGACATCGCCCTGTCGGCGGGCAACCACCGCTGGGAGATGCCGCTCAAGCCGGGCGAGACTCCCGAGGACTTCCCGACCAACGACCAGGTCTGGCCGCTGCTCAACGCGCTCGGCAAGACCAGCGACGACGTCGACATCCACCAGTACGCGTTCTACCGTCACCACACGCGGATGGCCGACCACTGGCGCGAGGGCCGGGTCTTCCTGGCCGGCGACGCCGCGCACCTGATGCCGCCGTGGGCCGGAGCCGGCATGCAGACCGGCATGCGCGACGCCCACAACCTGGGCTGGAAGCTCGCCCGGGTGATCAAGGGCGAGCTCGACGAGCGCTGGCTCGACACCTACGAGGCCGACCGCCGTCCCAGCGCCGCCTTCTACACGGGCCTTTCGGTAGAGCTCGGCCGGATCATCAAGCAGGAACTCAGCGAGGAAGAGCAGGCCGCGCTCAACGCCCCGCCGCCGGACCCCGACAACCCGCCGGAGCCGCCGCTCATCGCCCCGCCGGTCCTGGGCGGCGGCTGGCTGCGCGGGCCGCTGTCGGAGAACAGCATCGTGGGCCGGATGATCCCGCAGCCGGTGGTCGGCGACAGCGTCGGCGCGATGGGCCGCCTGGACGTCCACCTCAAGCGCGACTTCGTCCTGCTCGGCGACAACGTGGACCCGGCCACGCTGCTGACGCCGGAAGAGAAGAAGGACTGGGACGCGCTCGGCGCCCGCTACGTCGCGGTCCGCCCGCAGAACGCCTACACCGAAGCCGCCTCCGACCTCGTGGACCTGGAGCGGATCATCCTGCCGTGGATGCGGACGTACGGCGCGAAGGCCGTCGCGGTCCGCCCCGACAAGTTCGTGGCCGCCGCCGACGTCAGCGGCCTCGCCGCCCCCGAGCTGTAAAGGAGACACCCAATGTCCCACGTGAAGGAACTGGCCTACTCGGTCTACGAGGTCACCGACATCGCCGACTGGGAGCGCTTCGGCACCGAACTGCTCGGCATGCAGCTCGGCGAGAAGACCGACGGGCTGCTGACCCTGCGCAGCGACCAGAAAGCCCACCGGTGGATCATCACCCCCGGCCCGGCCGACGACCTGGCGGCCAGCGGCTACGAGGTCGCCAGCGTCGCCGACCTGGAGCACATCGTCGCCGCGCTGCGGGCCGAGGGGATCGAGGTCACCGACGGCGGCGCCGACCTGGCCGCCGCCCGCAAGGTGGATAACATCTACGTCACCGCCGACCCGATCGGCAACCGCGTCGAGCTGGTCACCGGCCTGGCCGACGCGCCGACCCCGTTCCACTCCGACAAGCTGCTGGGCGGCTTCGTCACCGGCGCCGGCGGCGCGGGCCACCAGGTCCTCATGGAGCACGGCGTGGACCGGGAGGAGATCCTCGACTTCTACGTCCGGCTGCTCGGCTTCAAGATCAGCGACTTCATCAAGGAGGAGCTCGCGCCCGGCTTCATCGCCGACGTCGTGTTCCTGCACTGCAACGGCCGGCACCACACGGTCGCCTTCGGCAACATGCCGTTCGGCAAGAAGAACCACCACTTCATGCTCGAGGTCTCCGACATGCGGGACGTGGGCCTGGCCTACGACCGGTGCATGGACGCCCGCCAGCCGTTCGAGATGACCCTGGGCATGCACCCGAACGACCGCATGTTCTCCTTCTACGTCCGCACCCCCTCGGGCACGAACGTCGAGTTCGGCTGGGGCGGCCTCATCATCACCGACGAGGAGGCCTGGGAGACGGTGACCTACGACAAGCTCAGCGCGTGGGGCCACCGGCCGCAGCAGGTCGTCGCCGACCTGCTCGCCGCCCAGTCGGCCGGCGCCTGACCCCGGCCTGATAACAGCAACAAGTGCAGGAAGGAACACCGTGACGCTCACCCAGGCGGACGCCGCCCGCACCGTCCAGACCAAGGACTGGAAGCTCCGCTACTACGAGGCGGGCCAGGGCACGCCCGTCATCCTGCTGCACGGCAGCGGCCCCGGCGCCACCGGCTGGTCCAACTTCTCCGGCAACATCGAGGCCCTGGCCGAGAGCTTCCACGTCTACGCCGTCGACATGCCCGGGTGGGGCGAGTCCGACCCCATCACGGTCGACACCCTCGACCACGTGGAGACCGCGGTCCAGTTCATGGACGCCCTGAACATCGAGGCGGCCGCGTTCGTCGGCAACTCGATGGGCGGCCACACCTCGATCAAGCTGGCGATCAAGCACCCCGGCCGGGTCACGCACCTGATCACCATGGGCGCGCCCGTCAGCATGACGCAGAAGATGTTCGTCGCCGGCGACGGTCCCAGCGAAGGCCTGAAGCAGCTCGTCGAGGCCTACCGGGACCCCAGCGCCGACAACATGCGCAAGCTGGTCGAGATCATGTGCTTCGACAAGCAGCGGTTCGCCACCCCGGAACTGGCCAAGGCCCGCTCCGACGCCGCCCTGGCCCGCCCCGAGCACCTGAGGAACTACCTTGAGGGCCTGCCGGTCACCCCGCTCGGCGGCTGGGCCAGTCTCGAGGACATCCCGAAGATCACCGTGCCGTCGATGTTCATCCACGGCCGGGACGACCGGGTGGTCTCCTTCGAGCAGTCCCTGTACCTGGTCTCCGCCGTGGCCAACTCCCGCCTGGTCCTGCTTAACCAGTGCGGCCACTGGGCGATGATCGAGCACGCCGAGGAGTTCAACCGCCTCGTCGCCGACTTCGTCGCCAACAACTAAGGCAGATCGCCGGCCGCGCCGTCACCGCCCCGGGGCGGTGACGGCGCGGTTTGCCTTTTACCTGATCGCCTGCTCGGAATTGACGGTTTCACGACTGTCGATATACGGTCACTGTGCCCTGGAACCCCGGGGCGGCAGCCAGGTCAGCGAAGTCCGGTGAGAGCCCGGCACTGTCCCGCAACGGTCAAGCCTCTTCGGAGGACGAGTCCGGTCGCCTGCCCTGGCCTGCCTCGCGAACGAGTCCTCGGTAGAAGGGCGGATTCATGGCACTGCCTCCGGCGGCCCAGCCCGCTTCCCGTTCCCGGCTGCGGCGCATCGCCGCGGCGATGACCCCGGCGGAGTGGACGCGCTTCTCCGCGATGCTCGTCTTCATCCTCATCATCAACGCGCTCGGCTGGGGCATCTACGTGCTGTACGTGATGCCGCACCACTTCGTCTACAGAGGCGAGGGCGGCAGCGCCGGCCTCGGCGTCGGCATCGGGGTGGCGATCACGGCCTGGTTCCTCGGCTTCCGGCACGCGTTCGACGCCGACCACATCTCGTGCATCGACAACACCACCCGCAAGCTCATGGCCGACGGCAAGCGGCCGATCGGGACCGGGTTCTTCTTCTCCTTCGGCCACTCCACGGTCGTCGTCGCGGTCGGCGTCGGCCTCACCTTCGCGGCCAAGGCCGTGTTCGGCGCGATGGTCAACCCGAACTCCACCTACGAGACCGCCGGCGGGGCCATCGGGACCACGCTGTCGGCCTGCTTCCTGTACCTGATCGCGCTGCTCAACCTGATCGTGCTGGCCGGGATCTTCAAGGTCTTCCGCGAGATGCGGCAGGGCACCTACAACGAGGTCCAGCTGGAGGAGCAGCTTCAGCAGCGGGGGCTGATGTACCGGTTCTTCGGCCGGTTCATGCGGTCCATCAACCACACGTGGCAGCTGTACTTCGTGGGCCTGCTGTTCGGCATCGGCTTCGACACCACCACCGAGGTGCTGCTGCTGGCGGCCACCGCCTACGCCGCCATCCAGGGGCTGCCCTTCTTCGCCGTCCTGGCCCTGCCGTTCCTGTTCTCCGGCGGCATGATGCTGTTCGACACGCTCGACGGCGCGTTCATGAACTTCGCCTACGGCTGGGCGTTCGCCCGCCCGGTCCGGAAGGTCTACTACAACCTGGTCATCACCGGCCTGTCCATCGGCGCGGCGTTCATCATCGGCACCATCGAGATCCTCGGCATCCTCACCAGCGAGCTTCACCTGACCGGCGGGTTCTGGGACCTGATGGCCAACTTCGACATCAACGTCGCCGGGTTCTGCATCGCGGGAATGTTCATCCTCATCTGGGCCGCCGCCATCATTTACTGGCGCGTCGGCAAGGTCGAGGACAAGTGGAACGCGCACGTGGCCGAGATGCCCGAGGCCACACCGGGAGCCTGACCCCCGGCGGCGCCCATGCAGGCCGTCGCCGCCGGGGCAGTCGCGCCCGACGCGCACTTCTGACAAATGTCATGGTCAACCCGGGACCAACGTACCTTGCGCAACGGCGCGCACCTGGGCAGGCTGAGGCCGTGAGCATACCTCCGGGCCTCATCGAGGCCAGAGAGCTGACGAAGCGATTCGGGGCCACGACGGCGGTCAGCCGGCTGACCTTCAGCGTCGAGCCGGGCCGGGTGACCGGGTTCCTGGGGCCGAACGGCGCCGGGAAGTCGACCACGATGCGCCTGGTCTGCGGCCTGGACCGGCCGGACGGCGGGACCGCCACCATCGGGGGACGGGCCTACCGGGACCTGCGGCGGCCGCTGAAGACCGTCGGCGCGCTGCTGGAGGCCAAGGCCGTCCACCCGGGCCGCAGCGCCCGCAACCACCTGCTGTTCCTCGCCCAGACCCAGGGGATCGGCCCCCGCCGGGTCGAGGAGGTCCTCGACCTGGTGGGGCTGGGCGGCGTGGCCGGCAAGCGGGCCGGCGGGTTCTCCCTCGGGATGGGGCAGCGCCTGGGCATCGCCGCGGCGATGCTCGGCGACCCCCGGGTGCTGCTGCTCGACGAGCCGGGCAACGGCCTCGACCCCGAGGGCATCCGCTGGGTCCGTACCTTCATGCGGGACCTCGCCGCCGAAGGCCGCACCGTGTTCGTCTCCAGCCACCTGATGAGCGAGATGTCGGTCCTGGCCGACCACCTCATCGTGATCGGCCGCGGCGAGCTCATCGCCGACTGCTCGACGTCGGATTTCATCCAGCGCAGCTCCGAGAAGTCCGTGCTCGTCCGCACGCCCGACCCGGATCATCTCCGGGAGCTGATCACCGCCGCGGGCGGGACCATGACCGAGACCGGGGACCCCGCCGGGACAACCGGCGGCGGCGCGGCGCCCGCCTTCGTCGTGACCGGCCTGGACGCGCCCCGGATCGGGGAGATCGCCGCGTCCGGGCGGATCGTGCTGCACGAGCTCACCCCGCGGCTGGCGTCGCTGGAGGAAGCGTTCATGGAACTGACGGCTGGCGCCGTCGAGTACACGGAGGCGAGCCGGCCGCCAGGGAGGACCCCGTCATGACCACCGTCACCGGTCCCGCCCGCGACGTCGCTCCCGCCCGCGACAGCTGGCCGGGGATACTGCGCGCGGAATGGACCAAGATCCGGTCCGTCCGCTCCACCGTCTGGTCGCTCGTCGCGTTCGTGGTGGTGGCCATCGGGTTCAGCATCGTCGTCGCGACTGTCATCGCCAGCGTCTGGGATAAGCCGGGCAACCACCCGAACCAGGTCCAGCTGCACACCGACCCGACCACGATCCTGTACGGCACGGGCTTCGGCTTCGGCCAGCTCGCGCTCTGCGTCCTCGGCGTCATCGTGATCAGCAGCGAGTACACGACGGGCGCCATCCGGTCCTCGCTGCTCGCGGTGCCGCGCCGCCTGCCGATGCTGGCCGCCAAGGTGCTCGTATTCGCCGCGCTGGAACTCGTCGTGTCCGCGGTGACCGTGTTCGCCGTGTTCTTCTCCACCACCGCCATCCTGCACGGCCACGTCGTCATCACGCTCGGGCAGCCGGGCGTCCTGCGGGCCACCCTCGGGGGCATCGGGTACCTCGTCGTCATGGGGATCTTCGCGATGGCGATCGGCGGCCTCATCCGGCACACCGCCGGGGCGATCGCGGCGGTCATCGGCCTGGTCCTCGTGGTGCCCCCGCTGATCGGCCTCATCCCGGGCACCATCGCCAACCACATCCACGGCTACATGCCGACCGTCGCCGGGCAGCTCATCGGCCAGACGGCCCAGCAGCCGGCCGACGTCCTGTCGCCCTGGCAGGGGTTCGGCGTGTTCTGCCTGTGGACCGTCGTGCTGCTCGCCGGCTGCGCCGTTCTCCTGCTCCGCCGCGACGCGTGAGGAGTTTCCGCTGGTGATATATATTCATCCCTGAGCGAGTAGGAAATGATCCCCGGGGAGAGGCCGACGGCGGCTTGATCACATTCGAACGAGTGACGAAACGGTACGCCGACGGCACGGTGGCCGTCGACGCCCTCGACCTGGAGGTCCCGGCCGGGAAGACGATGGTCCTCGTCGGCCCCTCCGGGTGCGGGAAGACCACCAGCCTGCGCATGATCAACCGGCTGGTCGAGCCGACCGAGGGCCGCATCCTGGTCGACGGCCGGGACGCGCTGCGGCAGGACCCGGTGAAGCTCCGCCGGGGCATTGGCTACGTGATCCAGCAGACCGGGCTGTTCCCGCACCGCACCATCGAGGACAACGTCGCCACCGTGCCGCTGCTGCTCGGCGCCAGGCGCGCCGCCGCGCGCGGCCGGGCCCGGGAACTGCTGGAACTCGTCGGCCTCGACCCGGCGCTGGGCAGACGCTACCCGCGCCAGCTGTCGGGCGGGCAGCAGCAGCGCGTCGGCGTGGCCCGCGCCCTGGCCGCCGACCCGCCGGTCCTGCTGATGGACGAGCCGTTCAGCGCCGTCGACCCGGTCGTCCGGGCCTCCCTGCAGGATGAGCTGATCCGGCTGCAGACCGAGCTGCGCAAGACCGTCGTCCTGGTCACCCACGACGTCGAGGAGGCGATCAAGGTCGGCGACCAGGTCGCCCTCTACCGCCCGCACGGCACCCTCGCCCAGGTCGGCGAGCCCGAGGACCTTCTCGGCGCGCCCGCCGACGACTACGTGCGGGACTTCGTCGGATTCGACCGGGGCATCCGGCGGCTGTCCTTCTTCGGCACCGGCGACCTCGACCTGGACACCTCGCCCGTGCTGGCCGGGGACGCCACCGTCGCGGACGCGGTGAGCACCGGGGCGCCGTGGGTGCTCGTCACCGCCGACGGCGGCCGGCCGACGGGCTGGGTGCCCCGGCACCGGCTCGACGCCGCCGGGTCCGCCACCGCCCTGCGCGACCTGGCCGCCGACCACTGCGAGCACACGTTCACCGCCGGCACCGACTCGCTGCGCGCCGCCCTCGACGCCGCCGTCCTGTCGCCCGCCGGGCAGGCCGTCGCCGTGGACGGCGCCGGCAAGACCGCCGGGGTCCTCGGCTACGAGCAGATCCGGGCCGCGATCGCGGCCCGGGCCGCCGACGGCGCGCGCGGGAAGGACCGCTAGCCGTGGACTGGTCGTGGATCCCGTCGAACAGCGGGCAGATCCTGCAGCTGACCGGGGAGAACGCCTACCTCGGCATCGTGCCGGCGCTCATCGGGCTGGTGATCGCGCTGCCGCTCGGCATCGCCGCGGCCCGCTGGAACTGGTTCTACCCGCCGACGCTGACCGTCCTCAACATCATTTACGCCATCCCGTCGCTGGCCCTGTTCATCGCCCTGATCCCGGCGTTCGGCCTCACCGACACCAACGTGGTCATCGCGCTGACTCTCTACTCGCTGTGCGTGATCACCCCCAACGTCGTCGCCGGGCTGCGCGCTGTTCCCGCCGCGGCCAGGCAGGCGGCCACCGCGATGGGGTACGGGCCGGCGCGCCGGCTGCTCACGGTCGAACTGCCGCTGGCCGTCCCGGTGATCATCGCGGGCCTGCGCGTCGCCGTCGTGTCCGGGATCAGCCTGGCCAGCATCGGCCAGCTCATCGGCGTGTCCCAGCTGGGCTACCTGTTCATCGACGGGCTGCAGCGCAGCTTCCCCACCGAGGTGTACGTCGGCCTGGTCCTGATCATCGCTCTCGCCATCGTCTGCGACCTGCTGCTCGTCGGAGTCCGGCGGATCCTGACCCCGTGGGAGGCACGATGAGCTTCTTCAGCTGGGCCTGGGGCTGGATCAGCAACGGCGCCAACTGGCGCGGCCCCGGGGACATCCCGCAGCAGATCCTGGCCCACCTCGAATACAGCGGGCTGGCCCTGCTGATCGCCGTGGTCGTCGCCGTCCCCCTCGGGGTCGCGCTCGGGCACAGCGGCCGCGGCTCGGCGGTCGTGACGAACCTCGCGAACGCGGCCCGCGCCATCCCCACCCTCGGCCTGCTGATCCTGCTGACGGTCCTGGCCGGGTTCTCCCCGCTGGCCTGGCTGCTGCCGCTGGTCGTGCTCGGGATCCCGCCCGTCCTCGTCAACGCCTACGAGGGCGTGGCCGGCGTGGACCCGGACGTGAAAGACGCCGCCCGCGGGGCGGGCATGACCACCCGGCAGCAGATCCTGCGGGTCGAGGTGCCCTGCGCGATGCCGCTCATCCTCACCGGCCTGCGGACCTCCGCCGTGTTCGTCGTCGCGACCGCGACGATCGCCGCCTACGTCGGCCTCGGCGGCCTCGGCCGCTTCATCGTCGACGGCCTCGCCAGCTCCCAGTACGGGCCCGTGGCCGGCGGGGCGCTGCTCGTCGTCGGTCTCGCGATCGCCGTCCTGATCCTGTTCTCCGTGCTGTCACGGGTCCTCGTGCCCGCCGGCCTGCGCGGGTCCGAACGTTCCGAATAACGTCACAACCCTCCAACGGGGAAGGTTTTTCCGATATGCGCATGAAGCTCACCTACGGTGCCGCGGCCCTGACCCTGGCCGCCGTGACCGCCCTCACGGCCTGCTCCTCGGGCGGATCCTCCGGGTCCGGGTCGTCGGGCTCGAACCCGCTGTCCGGCGGCTCGAGCGGCGGCAGCGTCGTCGTCGGCTCGGCCAACTTCCCCGAGGACGAACTGCTGGCCCAGATCTACGTCCAGGCCCTGAAGGCCAAGGGCGTCAACGCCACCGCGAAACTGAACATCGGAGCCCGCGAGGTCTACTACCCGCAGGTCAAGAGCGGCGCGATCTCGGTCATCCCCGAGTACAACGGCGGCCTGCTGACCAACTCGGTCGACACGAAGTCGGACGCGAAGACCACCGTCGGCGTGGACGCCGCGCTGAAGGCGAAGCTGCCCTCGTCCCTGGAGATCCTCAACCCGGCCCCGGCATCGAACTCCGACGCGGTCACCGTGACCCAGGCGACCGCCGGCAAGTACCACCTGAAGTCGATCTCGGACCTGACCTCGGTCGCGAAGAACCTCACCCTCGGCGGGCCGCCGGAGTTCAAGACCCGTCCCGACGGCATCAGCGGCCTGAAGAAGACCTACGGCCTGACGTTCAAGTCCTTCTCCCCGCTGGACGAGTCCGGCCCGATCACCCTGAAGGCACTGACCAGCGGCAAGGTGGACGCCGCGGACGTGTTCACCACGACGCCGCAGATCCAGACCGACCACCTGGTGTCACTGTCGGACCCCAGGCACGACTTCGCCGCGCAGAACATCATCCCGCTGGTGAACAAGAAGGCGGCGACGCCGAAGATCACGGCGGCCCTGAACGCCGTGGACGCCAAGCTGACCACGCAAGCGCTGCTGAAGATGGACACCGCCGTGATCACCCAGCACGCCAACTACTCCACCGTCGCCTCCGGGTTCCTGAGCCAGGAAGGCCTGGGGTAGCGGGCGCGCCCGGCCGGGAGACGGTGCCTCCCGGCCGCGGCTGGGCTACCGTGTGAGAATGCCCGAGACCGTGCCCTGCCCGCGGCACCAGACCGGCGAGGACGTCCGGCCGGTCTCCGTCGTCTACGCCGACGTGTTCGCCGGCGACGAGGCCGACCTGCTGAGCCCCCGGCCGGTGCTCAAGACCGCCGACCGGATCGCCTGGACCGGCACCGGCTTCGGCGTCGCGGGCATGGCCCTGGCCTGGTCCGGGACCGCCGCCGGGGGCGGGACGGGGACGGTCCTGTTCTGGTGCGGCATCGTCTGCTTCGCCTACGCGCTCGCCATGTACGGGTGGGCGGCGGCCCGCCGGGCCCGGCTCACCCGGGTGCAGCGCGGGGCCCCGGCCGCGCTCGCTCTGTGGCGGGACGCCTGGTACTGCCAGCGCTGCGACGGGGTTTTCTTCTCGCCGCGGACTGGAAGCGACGCCCCGGACGGGCTGCTGAGCGTCTCGGAGTTCCGCCACCGGGTGTGGTCGGCCGGCGGCTACGGGGACCTGCTCGGCGCGGCCCCGACCGGGCACGGTATCCCCGGCTAATATAGTGGCCCGTGAAAGGGGAAACGCGTGGTTGAACTGAAGACACGGGCCGAGATCGAGCTGATGCGGTCCGCCGGGAAGGTCGTGGCGGACATCCTGTCCTCGGTCCGGTCCGCCGCCCGGGCCGGAGTGACGCTGCGGCAGCTGGACGAGACGGCCCGCGGAGTGCTCAAGGACGCAGGCGCCACCTCCCCGTTCCTGAACTACAAGCCGAAGTTCGCGCCGGTCCCGTACCCCGGAGTCATCTGCGTCTCGGTGAACGACGCCGCGCTGCACGGCATCCCGGACGAGTACGCGCTCAAGCCCGGCGACCTGCTCAGCGTGGACGCGGGAGCGACCCTCAACGGCTGGGTCGGCGACGCGGCCGTCTCCTTCACCGTCGGCGACGGCTCCGAAGCCGACGCCCGTCTCATCTCGGTGACCGAGGCCGCCCTGGCGGCCGGCATCGCGGCCGCCGTACCCGGCGGGCGCCTCGGCGACATCTCCGCCGCCATCGGCAAAGTCGGCCGCGCCGGGGGCTACGGCATCTCCACCGACCTCGGCGGCCACGGCGTGGGCCGGACCATGCACGAGGACCCGCACATCCCCAACCTGGGCAAGAAGGGCCGCGGCCTGAAGCTGCAGCCGGGCCTGGTGCTGGCGATCGAGCCCTGGTTCATGGCCGGCGGCAACGACGACATCTACGTCGCCGACGACGGCTGGACCATCAAGACCGGCGACGGCAGCCGCGCCGCGCACGCCGAGCACACCGTCGCCATCACCGAGGACGGCCCGGTCATCCTCACCCTCGGCTGAGCCGGAGAGCGAAGCCCATCAGGGTCACCCCGGGAACCGGATCCCAGTCCAGTTCCGGGACCCGGGCGAAGCCGAGTGACCGGTACAGGCGCTGGGCCGCCGTCATCGCGGGCAGCGTCGACAGCAGCAGCCGGGACACGCCCCTGGCCTCGGCCTGGCCGATGACCGCGTCCATCAGGGCCCGCGCCGCCCCGCGTCCCTGGGCCAGCGGGGCCACCGCCAGGGCCCGGACCTCCGCCTCGTCGGCGGACCGGGCGACCTCGCTGCCCGGATGCCACGGCTCGTACATCACGGTCCCCATCAGCGTCCCGTCATGGTCCACCGCGACCAGTACCGTGCCGTGCCCGTCGAAGCCGAGGCCCCGCAGGGACCGCGCGTAGGGCGGGTTCACGTCGAGCAGGTGCCGGTCGGCGTAGGCGGCGACCCGCAGTTCGCCCGCCGCCTCCGCCTCCCCGGGGAGAGCCTCGCGTATGATCACGCTTCCTATTAAAACTGCTCCCCGGACGACCCGGATGACCCGGACCACCCGGGGGAGCCCGGGGCCTGCGCGGCCGGCTCGGCGGGCTTTCCGCCCGCGGCCGTGAGCCGGTAGTACACGAGCGTGACGACGGCGGCGATGAACGGGGCGATCAGGGTTCCGGCGATGACCTCGGACAGGAAGTTCCTGGCCGCCGCCGGCAGGAACGACAGGACGACCCCGATGACGATGTTGGCCAGGATCAGCAGCAGGAACACCATCACGTAGGTGCCGAACACGTGCCACCCGTTGCCCCGCACCGTCCGCCAGCTCTTCCCGAACGACTCCAGGATCCCGGCGCCGCCGATCACGATGCACGGCACGATCAGCGACAGGAAGGTCGCCAGGATCAGGCCCGGCACGATCACGAGGAAGAACCCGACCGCGATCGCGACGGAGGCCAGGATCGACGCCACGGCCACCGGCACCAGCGACGGCACGGCGGCGCCGACCGTCTCCCGCAGGCTGAGGTCGGCCCGGCCGTCGCGGACGTCCTGCACGGCCTTGACCAGCGCCACCTGCAGCAGGTACATGCCGAACACGTTCAGGACGTCGGACAGGAACTGGCCGATCGTGCCGAGAAAGGCGCTGAACAGCGCCGCCAGCGCCGCGAGGACCAGGTAGATGACGAATGAGAGAAGCAGGAAATGACGGGCGTGCCTCCGGTAGAGATCCCACGCCTCGCTCAGTACCCCCGTAAGCGGACTCATGTACTCATGGTAACCATTTGCTCACTGTTGAACCGTGCGAGTGCCGGGCGTTCTCCCAGGTCACCCGGCTACCGGGCCGCGAGACGTGCCCGTGGCCGCGGCGGCCGCCGCGGCCGCCGCGGCGTCGGCGGCCTGCCGCCGGACGATGACGGCCAGGTAAGCCGCCACGAGGGCGGTGCAGACGATCAGGCCGGTCGCGCTGGCGGCCAGGGACATGCGCAGGCCGAGCAGGCCGCCGAGGAAGCCGACCGTGACCCCGCTGCCCATCCGCAGCCCGTTGGCCGCGACGCCGTAGACGCCGACGACCTGGCCCCGCTTGGAGCGGGGCGCCAGCAGTTGGACGATGGTCTGGGTGATCGACATGTTGGCCAGGTTGCAGATCCCTCCGATGACCAGCATGATCCCGGCGGCGACCCAGTTGTGGGCGAACGCGAACGCCACGGTGGTCAGCCCGTAGACGGCGGTGGTCCACACGGCGGTTCGCACCGTGGACTTCAGCCAGTTCGTGCCCTCCAGGAGGACCCCGCCCAGGACCCCGCCGAGCCCGAGGGCGAACAGCAGCACGCTGTAGGCCGTGCTGGAGCTCATCCCGGTGACGGAGGAGGAGATCGACGGCATGGCCGTCTGCATGGACGCGCCCACGAAGAACGAACCGAGCCCGGCCAGGATGATCATGCAGACGATGACCCGGTCCCGGCTGACGTCCCGGAACACCTTCACCGCTCCGATGACGCTGACCCGGGCCTTGGGCACGAGGCCGTGCCGCAGGTGGCCGGTGTACTTCGTGACCGCCATGAGCACGGTCATCGGCACGTAGAACGCGACGTTGACGAAGATCCCGGCGGTGGGCCCCAGGCCCAGCAGCAAGGCCGATCCGACGACCGGGCCGAACAGGATGCCCAGGTTCCGGGCCGTCGCGTTCAGCCGGACCGCGCTGGGCAGTTCCCGGGTGCCGACGAAGTCCTCCAGCATGAGCTGCTCGGGCGGCGCCCACAGGGCCCCGGCGGTGCCGTGCAGGATGAGCAGGATGCACGCGTTCCACACGGTCAGCGTGCCGGTCAGGAACAGGATGCCCCAGCAGGCCGATACCGCCATGAACAGGGCCTGCGCGCCCTGGATGAGCTTGCGGCAGTCCTTCCGGTCGGCCAGCGCGCCGAAGTACGGGGACAGCAGGAAGAACGGCAGCCAGTGGCTGATGACCTCGAACCCGGTGAGCGCCGTTGAGTGAAAGTGCTCCCAAAGTACCCAATAAGTGAGAACGTGTTCGATATTGTCTGCCATCATCGACAGCATGCCGCCGACAAGGTAGGTCCGGCAGACCGGGTTGCGCAGGGCGGCGAACTTCACGGCGCCGGACGGGCCGGAGGTCGGCTCGCCGTCGCTGTCTTCGAAAACGGGGACATGCGTGGTCATGCCGCACGCGGTGCACATGCTTGACTGCTCCAGTGCTCGGGGCCGCGGGCGCGACACGGTCCACCCGCACGAACGTGCGACACGCGCACAGAAGAATTCTAGAGCAAAGGCGCGAACCGGTCAGACCGGACCCCGGTCAGTCCCGGCTGATCAGCAGCAGGGCGGCGTCGTCGAGCAGGGAGTGCCCGACGTGCCGGTGGACGTCGGCGATCAGCCGGTCCAGGGCGGCTTCCAGGTCCTCCGGGCCCGAGGGCCCCGAGGGCCCCAGCAGGCTCCCGGACCGCTCGAGCGGGTAGAACTCGCCGCCGCCGTCCCGGGCCTCGCTGATGCCGTCGGTGTAGAACAGCATCCGGTCGGCCGGGCCGAGGGAGAAGGCGCGCACGTCCCGGGGGAACTCCGCGAGGGACGCCAGCCCGAGCGGCAGGCCGGTGCGCGGCGCCTGCACCGCGGTGGCCTGCCCGTCCCGCACCAGCAGCGGGTCGGGGTGCCCGCAGTTGAGGATCTCGACCCGGGACCCGTCCGCGCTGACCTGCGCCAGCACCGCGGTGACGAATTCCTCGGCCGCCTCCTGGTGCCGGAGGCTGGCTTCGATGCGGGCGGCGATGCACGGCAGGTCGGGCGCGTCGTAGGCCGCCTCGCGGAACGCGCCCAGGACCACGGCCGCGGTCCGGGCGGCCGGGAGACCCTTGCCGAGGACGTCGCCGACGACCAGCCGTACGTGCCCGCCGGCGGCCACGGCCTCGTACAGGTCACCTCCGATGCGGGCCGAGGCCGAGGCGGACATGTAGCGGACCGCGATGCGCACCGG
>Ga0131853_10009808_pt1 | contig 17513 bp, 15 predicted proteins | sample TergutLab28metaG_FD_92764 | JGI IMG/M metagenome (GOLD analysis project Ga0131853, IMG submission 92764) | Labiotermes labralis P1 segment gut microbial communities from Petit-Saut dam, French Guiana - Lab288 P1 (version 2) (version 2) | ecosystem: Host-associated > Arthropoda: Insects >... | reverse complement strand
GACGCTTGTGAGTGCGGTAATGAACCTTCGGGTTCCGTGAAATGCGGGGAATTTCTTGACTAGCTGCGAACCAGTTAGCTTCTCAAGAAGGACTCTGCACCATGAAGTAAGTAAGTAAGTAAGTAAGTAAGTAAGTATAGACTGCATATATGGGTGGATAATATTAGGATGGATCTCCAGTAGGTGGGATGTAGGTATATGGACTGGATTGGGCTGGCCCAGGATAGAGACAGGTGGCGGAGGCTTGTGAGTGTGGTAATGAACCTTCGGATTCCGTGAAATGCGGGGAATTTCTTGACTAACTGCAAACCAGTTAGCTTCTTAAGAAGGACTCTGCACCATGGAGTAAGTAAGTAAGTAGGTAAGTATTATCCAAATAATGCACTAATATATAGTTCGTAGATACATTAAAAATTATAAAGTATTTATAAGTGCTCCAACATGTTTCGGATCACAGAGGATCCATCATCAGGGAGCCTTATACAGTGCTTGGGCTAAAATTACAAGTATGGTTCTATCGTGTCAACGGACACGATAGAACCATACTTGTGGTCGGTGTTATGGCATCATATGCTGCCATAACACCGACCACGTCCATGTCAACGGACACGATAGAACCATTACTGTAATTTTAGCCAAGCACTGTATAAGGCTCCATGATGATGGATCCTCTGTGATCCGAAACATGTTGGAGCAGTTATAAACATTTTATAATTTTAATTGTATCTACGAATTATATATTAGTGCATTAGTTGGATAATAAAATGTTTAATTTCATTTCATAATACATTTTTCCCCCCGAAGAAGGTCAAGGTTGACGGAAGTGTGTCTGAAGTTTTGTGTGAATGAGTACACCTTTGTCAGCAGCTGTACGTGCACAGCTGATCGTTGTTTGTTTTCGCTGTTGTTTATTATTAGGTAGAGGGTAAATTACGACTACATTTAAATTTCCAAAAATTGCTGTTCGTGTCAGCTTATTGCATTTTTTTCTGCCCTTCTTCAGAGTTGTGGTCAGTAAACTTCTGTCGGGTTTATTTTCCCCCACGTTTATTGTTCTTCGGTAGTTTTTAGACATGTTGACTTGTCAAACAAAAACATGTGTGACAAACTGGAAACTGGTGATATAAAGCCGATGATCCCACTTTTTTTTTTTTTCCAGACTTTGTGCTTATACAATCTGTTTCGTTCTTGTAATGAAACAGCGACCATTTTTTTCTTTTTCAAAATGTGGAGAAATCACTGCCTTTTTCACCAGTACCATTAAAAACTTGCTGGAGGAGATCTTTAGCCAGAATGTTAATTGCGGTCCCATTTTTCGTCTTATTTGAGACTTGTTGAATATGACCGTTATCGAGGACAACCGCCTCTGCCTGAATCAGTGTTACCGCATTGTTACCTTTAGGTAAAACTTTGACTTCATTACTGGTGTCAGGTAACAGTGTCATCCCATTACTATCGCTTGGTAACCGTGTCTCCTTTGAGGCTTCGATGCGTAAGTCTGTATCTTCGTGGATCCATCTGCTTTTCTTGGTTGCAGGAAAGTTTTGTGATTCGGCATCATGTGTCCCTTTTATCTTTGAACCAATACCGTTTCTAATCACGGGCGCTTCTTTGGCAGTGCCACGTTGATTCCTGTGAGGAGACGTCTCCGTTTCATGGTTGATATTTTCGCTGAGTACTTGGTCGGCCTGGGTTCTTATCTCTTCCCAGGCGAATGCAATGTCTTTAGACTCTGTCACACGACTGCATACCACAAACCGGATTATGTAATTCTTCCGAAACGTCGCCGCTATGACGTAGATCCTCTTACGTGCCATTAGACGTTCGTGCAGTCTCTTTGTCAACTGATCTGGTCCCTGGGAGTAAACACATGGGATTAATCATATCGATGTTGATTTTACATTTTTCTGAGTTGAAGCGTTTGTGCCTGTACTAGTATTCGTTTCATAGGTATAGGCCATTTGTCAGTTTTTGTCCGGCGAAATTTTCAATCGGAAGGCTAGGATAAAGTTACTTGTACAGCAGTAGCGACAGGGGTTTGGCAGAAGAAACATAAAAACCACCGTGCCCTTGCCACCTCACATACAGAGTAGGCCCGTCCGCCGACTCTGCTAGGATCTTCGCTGGCCAAAAACTGACAAAGTCAACACGTTGAGCCACCTTAATCGCTTTTACCATAGGATATCACATGCATATCTCTATCGGTATTCATGAGAACAGAAAGGCTACACCACTGGAGGAATATACAGGGAAGTACGGTGCAGGGGGTTTGATCCCTCGGACTACTTTCTGTGGCTTCATTATAGTTATCGCAGCCGTCAATATGCTGATGAATTGAAACTGAACGTTAGACTAACCCATCATTTTATGGCGAATTTTCTTCCAACATTTATTTAACTATTATGTCGCTATGGCTAGATTTTTCTGGGATTAGATATGGCATTTTATCCGTTACCAAATGTACCGGTACTAATTGCACGGTCGTGACTCGGTCATCACAGTATCGCTTTTTGATATCACTTTGTGAAGGTGATAGTAGTACTTTAGTACCTGCAGTTTTTGTTTCAGTTTATTTGGACCTATCTGTGAAACACGGTCTGTGGCTCAAATGAAAGAAATTAACACGTAGCCTAAAACAAGGCTAATTTGAAAAAGAATTATTTTTCATAAGGATATTAATTGAATAGGTTTGACGTTCATAGGGCCGTGCATCGTAATATTATTTCTATAGTAAAACCAAATAGTTGTACCAATGTATCAAATTTATTTTATTTTGGAACGACACTCTACATGTTTTGGACGGTCTTTCCGTCCGTCATCAGGAGTTCAAGACTGTACATACAGCAACAGGCATTTGTCAAACAGGTACTGCTGTCTGCTTGCTAGCAAGCAGACAGCAGTACCTGATGATGTTGGTTTTACTATAGAAATAAGGTGGTATAGGATTTTGTTGCGTGTTACACATAAATCGCCACATGCATATATGTATATATAATACCCTAGATGGATAGTTATTTTCTCTCTGACACGCGCACTGAGGCCAAAGAAACAGTTGAGCATTGATTGTGCCCTCTGTGTACTACTACCGGCTGGTAACACTTATGGGCGCAATGAGCTCTGGTTATGCTCTAAGAATAAGAGTAATACTAATGAAAGATGGCGCGAAGTAACTCCTTAACCTTTTGACGCCTAATGTCAACTATAGTGGTCATACCGCACCGCTAACCTCTAAAGTTGCATTTTATATATTTATTCAACAAATATAGGTACTGAATATTTTAAGCATGGTTTATACTCTCCGTTTTTTTCTCTTCAAAATGCAGTTTGTTTCATAATTCTAACTTATTTGGTTCCTGTGTTATTCACATTTTATATACAGGGTGTGCTAAAATTAAAAAAATAATTCCGGCGCCAAAAGGTTAAGATTATGACAGCGTGCCATGCGAAGGGAAAGTGGTTAGTTATACACAAGACAGGACGTGTGCGTATATACGTAACAATGAGTCGCCTTCGCGTAACTCTATTTGCAGTGGAAAAGCATTATTACATATTGCGAATGTGTGTTTTTAGCCTTTCGTATCCAGCATGCAATGTGGCCTGTCTGGCTGCACCATATTTTTCCACATTATCACATAAACCGGACGATTTTCGGAAAAAGATTATTGAACTTAAAATGCGTGATGTTATTGTCTCTGCAACTTTTTCCTAAAACAGTTTTAATTCCAAGAAGAATCCAGCACATCGGTCTTCATGTAAAGTGCCTGTTTTTCATGTCAGACATTAAAGAAACTTGAATTTTCTCGACAGATTTTCGAAATAAATCCTCAAATATTAAATTTCATAAAAATCCGTCCAGTGGTAGCCGAGTTGTTCCACGCGGACGGACGGACGGACAGAGGGGCAGCCGGAAGGACGGACAACCATACATGTCGAAGCTTGCAGTCGCTTTTCGAAACTTTGCGGACGCACCTAAAAATTCTATGTTATATCCACACACTGCATTTATCTCTTCTACATGTATCTCAGAACAAACAGCTATCATTTATCTGTACAGCGTTACCTGTTTTTATAATTCAGAAGGAGTGTGTTTACTGTGCGGTACGAACTGGGCCTTTAAATATAATTCAGGTTAATTTTAGTCTTTTAAGTGTTAACTATAACAGACTGCTGCAGGTATGCCGGAGCCAAGGTTATGAATACAAGGAAGCTTCCATGGCATGACACTTGTGTATTGTTCTTGAAGTTATGAAAGAAACACTTTTGTTCTTATAATATAACCAACTAGATGCTCTAATTTCTTAAATTTATTTTTGGAATAAAACTCTACATGTTTCGGACAGTTCCTCTGTCCGTCGTCAGGAGTTTTTCACTGTTCACACAGCAGTGGTATATGTCATACAGATTTAAGCTGTCAGCAAACCTGTATGACATATACCACTGCTGTGTGTACAGTGAAGAACTGATGATGGACAGAGGAAATGTCCGAAACATGTAGAGTTTTATTACAATAATATATTTGAGAAATTAGTGCATCTAGTTGGTTTTATTATAAGAATTTATCACGATGCATGGTCACATGAACGTCAAAAACACTTTTATGTCTCTTATTCTAAAGAAAACGTTATATAAAACGGAAAATATGTGATACCTTGAGACGGAAACAGACGAGACCCAGGGCGTCTTCTGTAACAACATGAAAGCGGTTGTCTTCAGTAACAAGGGACTCGAACTCGCGAGCCAGGGTTACCTGGTGCCGGATGTAGTGTTGCAGACCCTGGACCCCATAGGACCTTAAGACCATCCAGAGTTTCAGCGACCGGAACCTTCGGCCTAGTGGGATCTGCCAGTGCTGTAACAGCAAGACAACTGATCTTGTAGACTGAATAAAACTATGCCCCTAGCCGAGACTCGATTAACGTCTCCCAGATGTAAACACATATTCACAGCAGTAACCTGCTTGTATACGTATTATGTGGCTACAGATAATATAACAGTATATAGTGTACGTCAGCACAATCACTTTATTATGTAAGGTAATACAAGGCTACATGTTTCGACTATAACCTAGTCATCTCCAGGCCTATATTAACATTTGTGTTACCAGATGCTATGCACACGGAAGGCTTATCCGTCCATTTAAAATACAAAAACAGCTACAAAAGGGAAGTTTTACCAGACAGTACCATCCAACAGTTAGAGCGTGAGACCATTTGATACCACACCTCACCCCCACGAAACAGCAAAATAGACGTACTACGACGTCACCCATAGATATACAGCAACCCACAGCCTCAAAACCAACGACAACGAGACCCACATCCGAAACTGATGAACAGCAAAGCACAGTTAAGGACGAATTTTATATAATTCAAAAAATTTTTAGACAAATCTGTAAAATACATTTTAAGAGACAATTTTACGTACCCCAATCCTGTATTTGCAAATCACAACTTTTAGACAAATGTTTTAATGAGGTATACGAGTATTCCACGAATGTAAACACGATGGGATCCCAAAGTGTGCATAGCATCTGGTGACACAATTGTTAATATAGGCCTGAAGGTGACTAGGTTATAGTCGAAACATGTAGCCTTGTATTACCTTATATAATAAAGTGATTGTGCTGACGTACACTGTATAGTATTATATTACGTTGAGAGCACATCGTGATGCTTCCATTCAAAAAAAAGCTACAAATAAAGTTGAGGAGTAACTGCTCACCTTGTGTTCGGAAAGTTAAGCGGGAAGAAAATTGATTGAAAGCTGAGAAAATGTTACCGGTTGCAGTTTCTTAATCTTGACATTTAAGTGGAGAAAGTTACATACTAAGGAACTGAACGGCCTGTTTTTTCCACATAATAAATTTCTAAAAAAATATTTGTAAGGGACAGGTACGTGGTACGCGCGGGAGTGGAAAACACAAGGAAGGCTATTAAAAAATTCTAGATGAACAAACAACATGGGGAATTAGCCATAGATGAGAGGATAATATTAATGTGGAAAATTAGAGACGTGGGGTATGGAAGTGTGAAATTTTGATGGTTCAGGTTAAAGTACAATGGCTGCTTTTTATGGAGGCGGTACTGAACGGTCTATCGGCTTCACAGAATTATGGAAAGTCTCTTTCTCTTTACACATAGTAATAATAATAATGTCGCTGGCTAAAATCTGGTGACATCAAGAGAGAAACAGAAAGTACAATAGTGGCAGCTAAAGACCAAGCAATTAGTACAAACTGTTTTAAGAACAAAATTTTGAAGGAAGAAATTGAGAGTAAATGTCGGTTATGTAAGCAACATGAAGAAACTGTTGACCACTTAATCTTGGGATGCTCCATTTTGGCGAAAAACGAATATTTAATGAGACACGATAAAGTTTGTACACATTTGCACTACTCAATATGCAAAACCTTAGGCACTGAAACCACAGATAAACGGTACACACACATGCCCAAGCCAGTGTATGAAGAGGGAGATGTCACAGTGTTGTGGAATCAAGCAGTACACACGGACAGAGAAGTTACAGCAAATAGACCAGATATAATAATTAAAAACAAAAAAGAGAAAACATGCACACTGATAGATTTGGCAATACTCGCAGACAGAAGTGTTGTGCAAACGGAAGCGGAAAAGAAGTTAAAATACAAGAGTTTATGTATAGAGATACAGCGAATGTGGAACCCGAAATGTACGATTATACCAGTAATAATTTGAGCCACTGGAATAGTAACGAGAAGCTTAAAGAAAAATTTGGAAACTATACCAGGAAAACATTCGATAGACTCACTACAAAAGACAGCTATACTTGGAACACCACACATAATACGGAAAGTACTGCAGTGTGAAGCTTGAAGCCTGAGCGGTGGGGATCACCGCTGGTTCAAGAGAAGTACCGGGAAGAAAAGGCCTGTGACAAAAGGCATGCATATCGTATAATAGTGATAATATAATCCGTCACGAATTAGGACTTCGGCTTTGTCCAATATTCTCTTGAAAGTTCTTCCAAGTTGTCTTCGTCCATTCGGTCTATAATTTAGCTTTATTTTTGGCGTCCTGTTGTTTTACATTCATGTTACATGTACATTTTAAAATTGAAGTCTGAAAATACTCAGCTTACACCGAGGAGATTTTTTGACATGTCCTTGGATCTTCTTTTTTCTGACTTAATTAGAAGACGATCGGCTAGTTGTATTTGATACAGGATCTTCAGAAAAATACTGGGAAATGGCAGGGCAAAAGTGAGCAGGAGGCTGGAAATGATTACGTAATAGGGAGCTTCGTGAGTTTGACTCTTCGCCTAACATTTTTTTTGGGTTATCAAATCAAGGGTTTTTTTTTGTCCACCAACAAAGTGTGTTTGATTGTGTTGCTTGTTGGTTCTTACGTCTGCCAACAGACGTATTTATTGGTTTTTATGCATATGTTTGACTATTTTACATTTTATTGGTTTTCTGTTTATCTTATCTGATTAGTTATTTATAATTTGCAGACGTATTTTATATTTAGATTTCTCAAATTGATGATTTTTTTTACACTTGCTTATGTAGAATTTATTTTTTCAGATATATTTGATAGTTTTATTCGCGGACGGTTTATAAATACTTGTATGCTGTATTTAGTAAATTTGTTTCTTAAGATTAGTTATTTTTCACCTGCGGATGGCAGGAGTTTTCTACCGAAACATTTTTTTTTACATATAGTATGACGATAGACAAACTTCTGGTGAATGTGGGTGATTTTAGTTTTGTGAAACCAATCGTCAAGAACGTAACATGTTACAAGTTGGTGAGTGCTTGTCACAAAAACACTGACTCTTTTAACACGCGTTATAAGATTTAAAACCATCATCGAGAGATAATAAGTCGGGAAATTTAAAAATGTTGTCTATTAAACGTCGCTACTCGAAGTTTAAAAGTTGTTCATGTTCGTTGCTCGATGCTGTCGCCTGTTTGTCGAGCCGTAACTCGTACCTAATAGAGAACATAGCGTGTCGCAATTACAAATCCGTTTATTCGCTCCCAGCGCCTACCTCTCAGTGAATAGTGTCTTTGTCTGACTATGAAATGTAACAATGACTAGAGATAAAAAATATGTATAGGTGTGTAGGTACACTGTGTTGTTTTTGCCCGATTTTAACAAACATTGGATGGCTGTCGACAAATTTTTGTAAAGCCCCCACATGCGAAATTTCATGAATATTCGTTCCGTGAGAGTTAGTCCATGATACTTGTGGACGGACGGACAGAAGGCCATGGCGGACCTAGTGGTCACTTTTTGTGCCTGAACGCGCCTAAAAAGGGATCTTAAAGAAAAATCATAGGATGATATGGCCTGGATTCATTTGTCTCAGAACTGGGATCAGCAGCAGGCTCTTGTTAAAGCGGTAATGAACCTTTGGGTACCATAAATTACGGAAAATTTGTTGAGTAGCTGAGCAATTATGTACGTGTTGAAAGAGTACTCATACACGGAGCCCGTTAGAAGAATTAAGTAACCCGCGGGTTTATCTCGGTAAATATACTTCTTGACATGTTTTATTTGAAGGTGTCATCATATACGGATGATTATGAGTGACAAATTCATACCTCACTCAAACGCAGCGAAATGCCTTGGCTTGTCGCTGGATGCCAAGCTGCGCTGGAAGGCACATGTCAAGGAAAAACGCGAAGAGCCTGGGCTGTAATACAAGGAAAAGTAATGGCTCATGGGAAGATCGGCCTTGTCGATACACAATAAGCTGATGCTGTAGAAACAAGTATTGAAGCCTGTGGAGACCTACGTTATACATCTGTGGGCTTTTGAGCTGGTGTAGTGATCATTAAAAGCAGAGCACAGTGAAGTGCACCATAAACATTATTAGTGTGTGATTAAAACAGGGCACAGTGTTAGTGCAGTAATCACCGCCAACAAAGGAAAAGACAGTGCGTAAGTAATCAAAACTAAACGGGTAGAACCGCTGGGCGGCACCTGAATTTAATATTCATTTAGCAGTTTAAGTTAGAGCAAAATAGCTTAGTCTTAAGGCTGGGTGTTACTGTAATTAAGCGCCGATATGTCGCTTAATAATAATAAAAAAGTAGTTTGATTTATACAAAGGCATACTATGCAAACCAAAAGTTCTTTAAAAGTTGATTAGTCACCAAGAGTTCTAAATGAAAATTATACAGAACTGTCATAAGACCAATAGTGACACACGCCTCAGAAACATGGGTGCTGAATGAAACTACAATTCGGAAAATGCTGGTCTTTGAGAGGAAAATTTTAAGAAGAATATTTGGGCCTACGAAAGAAAATCAGATATGGAGGATTAAAGCTAACGAAGAACTAGATAAACTGATAAAACATAAAAACATAGTCAATCATATTAAAGTTCAAAGACTAAGCTGGTTTGGTCAAGTACAGAGAATGTCAGATACCAGAACAGTCAAGAAGGTATTAAAATGGAATCCTGTAACCAAAAGATCACAAGGAAGACCCAAGTACCGATGGGAGGATAACGTAAAACGGGACATTTACCAAATGAAGGTTAAAAATTGGATAACTTGCGTCCAGGATCGACGGAAATGGAAAGATGTCGTTGAGAGTGCCTGAAGAAGAAGAAGGAGGAGAAGGAGAAAAAGAAGAAGAAGAAGTAGTAGTAGTAGTAGTAGTAGTGGTAGTAGTAGTTTGATTTATTTAAGATTTTCAGAAGAAACTTCTTTCGCCACTCAAGGACCTTTTATGAGGAATTAGTGCTTCATCTTACAAGCATCGTTACTAACCCTGTAGTCAGGCGTCAGCCCCTGGTTCTTATGCCTCAGGTAGATCCTGTCGACGTCAAAGGCCTCAACTAGGTGACTGGAATTTTTCACCCTGTGCGTAAAGAAAAATACACTTAAGGATGAAAGAAAATTGTGGGCTGGGCAACTGTAGACGTTAAATGTGTCTTACATGCTGTCATTGTCTGTGTGGCGTTGCTAGCCAATGCGACTCAGACACTCCTGTTCTTCGACTATGTCAGTTTTGCTTGTGGACTATGTATAGGTTCAGAAAACGGTACAGACATATGCATGCTCTAAGCGGAATTCGAACCCACGATTACAGTGTTAGAGGTTTAGAGTACAGTACACAACTCAGACCGCGTTGCACGTTGTATACCAAGCAGATCAATTTAATCCTTTCAGGAACAGAATCCTTAATTTTATATCTTCTTTTGAGACCAGCCTCGTGGTCTAGTAGTCAGTGTCTCTGACAACTAATCATGAGGTCCCGGGTTCGATTCCCGGCTCTACCGTGGGAATTTTCCCTGAAGGGGAGGATTCCCGCGGTGACCATGGTCTGGGTAGGTTAGTAGGATTTAGGTTTAAGGGCCCTTATGGCACTACGTCCTCCTATATCACCACTCACATCATGGGGACAACGTAACTGCGCCTCATGGGCGTCCCAAACTCAGAAGTCGGTTACACTCCTGCCATGCCCAGGAGGGAGGACCGCAAGTCCACAAGGACATGTGGTGGCATTGGACAAAAAAAAAATATATATATATCTTCTTTTGAATGGAAGCATCACGATGTGTTTATAAACGTAATATAATACTAAACAGAGTACGTCAGCACAATCACTTTATTACTCAAGGCATTTACATAGGCTACATGTTTCGACTATAGTCATCTTCAGGCCTGTTTTTGTCATTTAAGTCACAAGATGCTATGCACACTTTGGGATCCCATCTTGTATTCCACGGATGTAATACATCCACACGATGGGCTCCCAAAGTGTGCATAGCATCTTGTGACTTAAATGACAAAAATAGGCCTGAAGATGACTATTTATAGTCGAAACATGTAGCCTATGTAAATGCCTTGAGTAATATAGTGGTTTTGCTGACCTACACTATTTAGTATTATATTACGTTTATTTCTTCTTCTTCCATTGGCACTACAGCCCACTGTGGGCTTTGGCCGGTCGAACAATGTCCTTCCATTTTTTTCCTATCTGCCACCAACTCTCTCCGTCTTCTCACTCCCAGCACTTGAAGAGCTCTTTCTACTTCCTCTCTCCATCTTTTCCTGGGTCTTACCCTTCTTCTCGTCCCTTTCACTTCTTGAGTGAAGATCTTTCTGGGCATCCTATCCTCCTCCATTCTCTCTAGGTGACCTAACCAGCTTATCCTTTGCCCTTTTTCAATTTTATTTAGCCTAAACACTTAGTCCGTGTCACACAGTAAACAGTTTCCGTCTGGATAAAAAAATTAGTTAATGCTTTGTAAGGAAACAATCGATCTTTGTTCTGAGATCCATACGAAAATACATGTGAATACACGGTGTTGGCAGAAGGTAGGAATTTTGAATGTTAAAAACCTGGTGGTACAGTACATAAAGTAACCACTGGACTTTATAAGGGTAATAGAACTGGCTAGAAATCCGAATTCGGAAGGTCCTGCGACCGGTCACCTCGACACAGGTTTTTCTTCGTTTCCCTGTGTCTATAAGCTAGTGCTGAGATGGTTCCCAAAATTCCAAGTTGGCCACTACATGCTTCTCATGTAGCCCTCCCGACTTAAAGTTATTAGTAACCAGTTTCATATTTTGTATGCATGTAACATAACCACTGCCACCGGGTGACAACCCAATTGCAGCTAGTAATTATTATTATTATTATTAACTGTGATAACGCGGATCTTAGTTACCACATGGCGGAGCATTCGAAATTGACAAGCAGCCACTTATGAGGGTTGAAACAGAACGAGTCGGCAAACTGCAGCCCGTTCATGACATGGCGGTACTCTGGACATACGAAGGCAGACCCTGGAAATATAAGAATTTGGGTTAATTGAATTGAATTAAATATGCGCTGTTCCAGTCCGACTATCACATTGACATTACATTTCCACCTAACCGACCTCACTTATAGCTTAGAGGTTCGTTTTTTTTTTCTTTTCAGTAGACCGCACGTACTTTCTCAAAAAATTCTGTTTACTTTTCTTGTCTCTTACTTCAGAGATACATAAATGCTGACTACCTGCGTACGCAGCGTCTACATGCATCCACAAGTCTTCCTTGTTGCATATCGGACCCAGTTCATCCAGACAGTCGAAGGCACATGTCCCTGTAGTACCCAAAGTCGCTACAACCTTCAATAAAAAAACGTCATTACATAACTGTTAACGTATAAACTTAGTAGGCCAATAAGAACTACCTACACAGTATAATGAGCCATGTATTAATGTAGTGGTGAACAAATCCCGGGCACCAGGTCGTTCGGGCGACGGAATTTTATAAGAAGCTTGCTTCCTGTCACATCTCTGGCACATCGTTCTTTGAGGACGTTTTTGCACTTTCTTGAAAACTTATGCACCCCTGTGTTAGTGGTTTATTTTACGACGCTGTCGGTATCTCAGAGTGTATGGAGTCGAATAATAGGATGGTAGGTGGAAGACAAATTGGCAGGTATTTGGAAGGAAGCAGTCGTAGCCTTACTGAGTAATTCTCCCGGTATGTGATGTTTTGAGGGTAAATGTAAAGTGATCCCGTTATAGGCCCGGTGTGGCCCAGAGGGTGGGTAGAGGTATAGCTCTATTCTTCCATGACCGCGGCACTAGAAGGGGGTGAGTGGTCAGCAGCACGCCCCGGCCGCACTTTAACCTCGGGAAAGACCCGTTACCCATTTTACAGGAGGCTAGGTGGGACCCAGGGCCGGTCTGGACGAGCGGAAAATCTTGTCCCCACCGGGATTCGATCCCGGACCGTCCAGCCATTAGTCAGTCGCTATACCGACTGAGCTGCCGGGCCCACGATGTTTTGAGGGAATGAGGTAAAATACGGAAACTTTGAGTCGGTGTCCCAACCGACATTCGAACCTGACTCTTCGCCAGTGTAATTCGTAATCACCGTGCCTGAAGCCAACTCTTGCCATAACATCTCACAGACATATGCCCTTAAATCGCTTGATTGAAAAAATCCAGATGTTAGTAAAGTCGCATTCCCGCGACTGCTGGCTATGACAGATGTCTCTGTACGTGTACAAGGAACGAAGTGAATAATTGCCGTGCTGTTTCCACGACTGGTCTGTCTGGCAAACGTTCGCGCTTGTGTTCACGTCCCATTATTTGTTCATTTTCTAGTCTTCCGGGATGTTTCGGCATGTTAGCTGGTCAATACATGTGTTTACCGAAGTTTCGATAATACCGCAGTACCTTGATATTCACGATTAAGCAGTCAGAGGCTTTTTATATAACGTCACTATGATCCTTCGAAACGTCGGTAACTATTCAGCACGGCGTAACATCCTAGAAGAAATGAATCTTTAACAACTCTACATGAATCTAATCTCGTAATGAGATTCACCCGCGCAAACTGGGTTATTACTTTGTCACTTTGTCTAATATTTGCCTTCCACTTCTTGTTTCATATTAAACATTTCAATTTGCACGGGTGAAAATTAATGACGTATTAAGCCAGGGGTGCAAAATTTCCGGGTGCCTGGTCGTCGTGGAGACTGAATTGTGTACGGTGGGGCCTAATATTTGTGGGCCTTCAGTTCGGAATTTGCTTCATTTCACCCCTCCGGTGCCTAGAATTTTGAAGTGGCTTCTAGATTTTAAGTTCATGGTTCCGTGCATCGTAATTCAATGTTAATAAAAATCCAGCCAGATGCAACAGTATGCAGATATTTATTCATTGCAAAGTCACTCTACATGTTTCGGGTGTCACAGCACCCATCATCAGGAGTACTAAAAACTGTAACCGCAGCCTCCGGTACAGGTCATAATACTGGTACAGCTGTACCGGAGGCTGCGGTTACAGTTGTTAGTACTCCTGATGATGGGTGCTGTGACACCCGAAACATGTAGAGTGACTTTGCAATGAATAAATATCTGCATACTGTTGCATTTGGCTGGATTTTTATTAACATTGGCTTCTAGATATTTGTGAAAATTTCTGGACCACTCTTTTGCGGTATTCTATTTTGCCGTTCTGCGAACGAAGAATCCGCTTGAAGACAAAGGAAGATCTAACGATATAGGCTGATACTCCTTACTCAGCATCGTGTAAGTACTCACGTAGAAAGGGATAAGGCCTTTATCCTGGTCATCTTTAATGGCCTGTTCTAGAGTTGCGCCCCTTAGCCGGCATTTATGGTCTGATGGCAGCAGCCTCATGGTGACGGAGCCCAAAACCCCTGCCTTCTCTACCGATGAATTGGATTGATCTGCAACGCACGCGCATTTCAGATACTTTGCTGAAACTGGCAGTCTTACAGCCCACTACAATTCTGACTAGATGTATTTTGTACCTGAAGAATAGGCGACCAGTTTGGCTTTGATTGCGCCTGCGTTCCATTCAGGATGTTCGGCTCTCAGTTTCCGAACTCTGCATTCTCTTGCGGCCAGCAATGTCACCAGCGTAGATTCACTCGCCGATCCCTACACGAAAGATGTCCCAAGTGTATATCAATAGTTGTCCAACGAGATGCAACACAAAGCAGTTTATTTATTATTCTGCAAGTTCACTCTACATGTTTCGGGTGTCAACCACACCCGTCATCAGGAGTACACGAAACTGTAACTACAGCCTACAGTACTGGTCATATTTTTTGTGCAGCTACCTCCCTCCAACGTGGCCAAGCTAGTTTGGCCACGTTGGAGATGATTGAAATTTTAATAAAATTATCGTTGTTGCATCTAGTTGGCTGTTTAGATTATTGTATTTCTTTAGCCCTTTGCAGCATAATGGTCAATATATATAGCACCCGATTTAACATTACAAATCTCTGCATTTTTTTTCCCGCAGACTGTATGTATGGGTTACTTATTATTCTCAAAATAAACAGGGATTGTTCCCCTACATGGCACTCATTGATAGGCCTTTGTACGTATTGTAATTCTACCATCGCTTCATACTGTTTTGTTTTTCGTCTATCACTGACGTTGTATAATCTTAACAATTGACGTCGTTAAATAAAACACGTTCACGTGGCCTTTGTAACGGAGAAGGTTGACCGAGGTGTGAACTGATTATTTAAACATCTCTTATATTATTTCCGTGCATGTGTATTGTTCCTGGGTCAAGCTGTCAACGGCCAGCCTCTCATAGAGAAGAGCCGGTTTCGATGCCGGTTTCGGCCATGTCATATTTGTGATAGAAAAAGTGGCACGGCCATAAATTTTTCTTCGAGTTTTTTGGTTTTCACTTGTCAGCATTATTTCACCAAAAAATCTATATCCATCTTCATTTTAAAACTATATTTAAGAGGATGACAAAATGGTGCTATCTGGTAATATTCAAACGGAGCAATGCTATTTCGAATTGCGGGGATCATTGGACGGAAAAGTATTTTTGCATTGTTTTTTTTCGTACTATAATATTAAAATGCTTGTAGGTAATATAGTCGGTATGTCGGTCCCAGTGGCCGCGCGGTCTAAGGCGTAGGTCTGCGGCCCCTCTCCTGCTGAGATCGTGGGTTCGAATCCAACCGGGGGCATGGATGTTTGTCTGTTGTGAGTGTTGTGTGTTGTCAGGTAGAAGTCTCTGCGACGAGCTGATCACTCGTCCAGAGGAGTCCTACCGAAAGTGATGCGTCGCTGTGTGTGATCTAGAAACCTCAAGAATGAGGAGGCCATGACCCGCGTTGGGTCGCATCACCACAAGAAGAAAGAAGAAGAAGAATATAGTTGGTATAGTGACTATGCTAATGGCTGGAGAGTCCGAGGTTCGAATCTCGGCAGGAGGAAGAGACTTTTTCTTCTCGTAACGTCCACACCGAATGTGGGGCCCGCACCATCTCCTCTTCAGTGAGGCCGGGGTATTGTCCGGGGTGAAAGCGGCTGGGCTTTATGTTGACCACTCATATCCATTTGGCGCCGAGACTAGGAAAGACTGGACAGACAGACGGCCTCTATGCGTTCATGGTAGGACTGGGACAACTTTACTTTTTTATATTCCATCTACGGCTAGGTCTCCCTAGTGTTCTCTTCCTTCACATGACTAAATGTATACTTTTTTATTCGTTGTCATAAAATTATCTATAAAACTTACCTGGATTACACCCCCACCGCCGCCTCCAGAGCAGGCGAGGAATTCTTTGGGTAGGTCCAGCATTTTCGCCAGCCAGTCCATCATTATCACTTCCAATTCAGTGCAAGCTGGACTCGTGGCCTGTAATTAATATTGATTTATGTGGACATTACTTATCCACTTTGCCCTGTGTACTGTTTATATAGAAATGGAAAGCTAAAGCATGATTGCAGGTTTCCTCCGCCCTGTAAATTAGATATGCATTCTTTTGGGCTTTTACGCAACTCAGAATGGTACTTTCTTAATGACGTTTCGGGACAACTTATCAATGCCATCTTCAAGCGTCTAACAGTCTTGGACTGTTTGGCACTTGAGACTGCTTGACTCTTGAAAATGGGACCGTTAGGTTTTTCCCGAAACGTAGGTAAGGAATTACCAACATTGTATTTATTTAGCAGGTTGTACAATGTTTCCACATCTTCCTGCGCCCATTTGACAATTATATTATCTTCTTCCTCCAGTTGTCTCTGTCATTCCAGTCTTCTTCCATTAATCCCTTTTCTCCCATCAGCCCTCTAATCCCTTCCGCCCAGGTAAGTTTAGGTTTACCTCGTTTTCTTCTTCCTGGTGGGCTCCATTTCACAACTTATTTTGGTAATCTACCAACTCTGCGTAATATCCCAGAAGAGCGCAGATATCGGGTAACATGGTAACATGGAGATACAAAAACAAAATTATGAAATGCTTTTCAGGTGCGTTCCCAGAAATCCGAATGGTGGCTAGTAGTTTCGTCATGTCTATCCGCCTACATGGAATGTCGAGAAAAGTCAAATTTAATTAAAATCTGACAAGGATTATTGGTACTTTACATGAAGACCTGTGTATATTGATAATATCTCGCTGAATTCTTCGTAGGATTAGAAATGTTTCAGACAAACGTTGTAGAGAAAATCAAAACACACATTTTGTGTTCAATAAATTTTTCCCCCCGAAAATCTTGCAGTTTATGAGATAAAGTGAAAAAATATGGTAGAGCCAGACAGGCTGCAGGTGGCAATGTAATTGGGTACATGAGCATTGAATGCTGGACAACTATGGCTACAAGAACACACTCAGAATGCGTAATACTTATTGCATTTCCACGGGAAAAATGGTTACGTGAACGCTTCTCAATATTAAATTCTACCTACATCGCCTGTCTTGTTTGAAACTAATCTTGTAATGTAACAGTAAAGGTAAAGCAGTCCCATTACAGGCCTGGACAGGCCCAGAGGGTTCCAGGAAGTTAAGGCTCCCAGATTTCGTAACAACGGCACAGGATGGTGGTAGGTTGTCAACCTTACGCACCGGCCGCCTTTGCCCCCAGGAAATACTCCTGGTACTCATTTCTGTTAGAGGCTGAGTCGACCCCAGGGCCATAGTGCGATCGGAAGGATTTTTATGTCAATGAAAAGTCCACTGGCACCAGCTGGGATCGAGCCAGCGACCTTCCGATTTGTAGCACAGCACCTTAACCACT
>Ga0131853_10009807_pt1 | contig 17514 bp, 10 predicted proteins | sample TergutLab28metaG_FD_92764 | JGI IMG/M metagenome (GOLD analysis project Ga0131853, IMG submission 92764) | Labiotermes labralis P1 segment gut microbial communities from Petit-Saut dam, French Guiana - Lab288 P1 (version 2) (version 2) | ecosystem: Host-associated > Arthropoda: Insects >... | reverse complement strand
CCACCACTACTACCAATTAATACTACTACTGCTATCGCTACCACCACTACTACTACTACCACCACCACCACCACCAATCACTACTACTACCACCACCACCGCTGCTGCTACTACTACTACTACTACTACTACCACCACCACCACCACTACCAAGTACTACTATTACCACCACCACCGCTGCTACTACTACTACTACCACCACCACCACTATCACTGCTACTACTACTACATCCACTGCTACTACCACTACCACTACCACAATACTACTACTACCAACTACAACAACTACCACCACTAGCAACTAGGACTACTACCACTACCACCCCTACTACTACTGCTGCTGCTAGTACTACTACTACTACTACTACTGCACTAGAGCTCTTTATTTAGATTATAAGTTCTGACACGATGGAGGGAAGTCCCATAGATTTTCCCCTCCCCGCATCGTCGTCCTCAAGTGACGATTCCTTTCTGTTCACAAGATCCACGCTATAAATTTTGCTACCTACGCGCTTCGTTGCCGTTGGTTTAGGCCACAGGGTGGACTGCATTGGTGTATCAGATTAGGCAGTAAAGGGGAAACTCCGAGCATCGTCGCCTTCACCATTCAAGTGACTTCTGTGTTTGGTCTCAGTTTAGTGTTATCACTCGCAGTACAGTGCAGGCTGGGAATGTTAACGAATTTGGCGCGGAGACAATGCACAAAGTTCTGGTGAAGAAATATTTTGGAAACCGACTTCTTGGAAGGGGTAGGGGCTGGGACGATTACGGTAACATGGGGCAGGGAGTGGTTCTGAGAATGACAGGTACGTAAAACTGGCTTAGTATCGTGTCAAATGGATCATGTGTGGCCGATATTAAAGCGTATGATTACGCTGTTGTCCGGCAATTTATTTCCTTCTTCCTGTCTGTGGTTAGTTAAGTGGGATTACTTGTGCTGTGTTGTTATAAAACACTTTCTGACCACTAGAGAGTGAATCGTTAATTATTGAAAGATTGGACATTCAGTTGGTGAATCGTCGTAAAACAGGTGGCTGTCAGCACCATGAGCAAGTCACAACAGTGAATCTTACGGACATTTTTCTGGAAACAGGAAGCAGTCCGGAACATATAGATGTCCAAGTCACGGAAACAATTCGTATGTGTACGAAACTGTTGTCTCCTGATTTAACATTAGGGCGGACGTTCTGAAATGTGTCATGGGGTGACTTAGATGCAGGGGTACAAGAAATCTGACCCATGTGGTGACAAGAGGCGCCACTCAGCGGGAAGCTACGGAACTACATGCTCCGTCCCATGGCGAGAGTTCAGCATGGTCGTGAAATGGGAAGGGGCTCTCCCACCAGCAATCTTTATCCGCCCCAACTTGTCTCTCTTTATTTTTATTTTTATTTTGTTTTGTAGCACTGAATTCAGCATCTCTTTTCCCGCGTCTCCACTCCTCTCTGTCGTTCTCTCTCTTTTGTCCCGCGTGACTTCAGTTTCGTTGTGAGGATCGATAAATAATTCCTTGCCTGCGGGTAGCGAGCGGCAGATGTCGCCACGTGTAGTTCCAGATTCGCCGCCATGTGGCTCTCTGAGCGCCATTTTCACATCTTTTCCTTCGTCTCCCCGTCTTCATCATTCTTTAGGGATACGTCTCAGACCCATACGTGTGACCTAATGAAGTGACTTGCAGCGAGCGTACAGCTGCAAGAGTACTTGTAATGTCGTCCTCGCAGAGCGCAATTCTCCCCAGCGAAAGTAAGGTGAAAGTTTGTCTTTTTTTTTGTGTGTGTGAAATGTACGACCAACTTGAATTGAAGGAAGAACTTACTGGCTTCTTGGTTGCTTCAGTCAAATAACCCAAACTCTTCATTATTCCTACCACCACTGAGTCCAAGTACCTTACTTACTCCATGGTACAGAGTCCTTCTTGAGAAGCTAAGAGCTTTTCAGTTAGTCAAGAAATTCCCCGCATTTCACGGAACCCGAAGGTTCATTACCGCACTCACAAGCGTCCGCCAACTGTCTCTATCCTGGGCCAGCCCAATCCATTCCATATACCCACATCTTACCTCCTGGAGATCCGGCCTAATATTATTCACCCATCTAAGCCTAGGTCTCCCCAGTGGTCTTTTTCCTTCCGGTTTCCCCACCAAGACCCTAACACCCCCCTCTCCTCACTCATACGCGCCACATGCCCAGCCCATCTCATTCTTCTCGATTTTATCACCCGCACAATATTGGGTGAGGAGTGGAGATCATTTAGCTCTTCGTTGTGCAGTCTCCTCCATTGCCCCGTTACCTCTTCCCTCAAAATATTCTCCTCAACACCATGTTCTCAAACACCCTCAGCTTCCTTTCCTCCCGCTATGTCAGCGACCAAGTTTCACACCCATATAAAACAACAGGCAAAATTATAATTCTAAATACGTCCAAGTACCTTAATTTTGTCAAAAGCAGCATAACCTCAGAGTCTCACAGCGTCGCCCTGTATGTAATTGATAACGTACAAGGTAGGCAGTGTAGGTGTAACGAAACATTGAGGCGCGATTCGTGCAACCATTGTTGCTGTGGCAAAGGAGCAAGTATTACATATTCTGAATGAGTGAGTGTTTGTAGCCTTGGGTATCCATTTGTCTTCATGTAAAGTACCGTTTATACTTTTCAGATTTTAATTAAACTTGAATATTCTCTACAGATTTTCGAAAAGTACTCTATATCAAGTTCCATGTCCATGAAAATTCTTCCAGTGGGGGCCGGGTTGTTCCGTGCGGTCGAACCTACAGATGGACGTGACAAACCTAATAGTAGTTTTTCGCAGTTTTGCAATAGCGGCAAAAAATAAGTCATATGAAATCTGTTGGCAGGCCCTAAGTTAGTGATCTTCTCACTAGATGATCCCACGTGCTTAGCGGTGGTGGTTCTTTTTAATACGGAAACCTGTTTTCAGACTGTATTCACAGAGTACAACCAACAAGATGCAATGTTTCACAGTTTATTTATTTCTGTAAGACGCTCTACATGTTTCAGACGGGTTTTCCGACCATCATCGGGAGCTCAAAACTGCACATACAGCGTCAGGTATTTGTCAGACCAATACACGTACCTGACGCTGTGTGTGCAGTTTTGAGCTCCTGATGATGGACGGAAAACCCGTCTGAAACATGTAGTGCGTCTTACAGAAATAAACTGTGAAACGCTGCAGCTTGTTGGTTGTACTTTGTAAGTATATTAGCGATGCACGGACCTATGAATGTGAAATTTTCAGACTGTCTTCATTCTGTTCTACGTTCCACAAATTCTCTTGTTAATTTTAGGAAACTTCACGTCGGATATACATCGAGTTTGTTACTGGAGTCTACAGTGAAAGGACTGTATTTAGATTCGTATCATTCAAATACAGTCGATAGAAAATCTGCTGCACTTTAAAGTCTAATCGAACTTTGTCAGTTTTCTGACAGATGTATTGTTACCGACAGAAAACTGATTTGGCAGCTCGTAGCGAATATTTAAAGCAATTCTACGAGAAATGTTGTATGACTTAATTCAGTTTTACAACAGCATGTTTTGTACCTGCAACTTTTTTGGGGGTTTTGTCTTTTTTTCTTTCTTTCTGTTGGAAAAAATCTTGTTAGATAATTGGTATAATGTAGGCACTGCTGTTTGTCGCAATGACTGTCCATCGGCGTGTCATTAGGATCCATCATAACTTACTTATTTACTTACTCCATGGTGCAGAGTCCTTCTTGAGCAGCTAACTGGTTTGCAGCTAGTCAAGAAATTCCCCGCATTTCACAGAACCCGAAGGTTCATTACCGCACTCACAAGCGTCCGCCACATGTCTCTATCCTGGGCCAGCCCAATCCAGTCCATATACCCACATCCCTCCTCCTGGAGATTCATCCTAATATTATCCACACATCTACGCCTAGGTCTCCCCAGTGGTCTCTTTCCATCCGGTTTCCCCACCAAGACCCTATACACCCTCCTCTCCTCACCCATGCGCGCCACATGCACAGCCCAATATCATAAACAAATGAAAATCTTTGTTACATACGAAGGCATTATCAGATGGCAGCAGTAGTCAGTGCTGCTATGCATTCTTCAGTTGGTAAGGTTCTACTATTTTCCCGATCATTTCCGAGCTAAAATTACGTCTGTAACACAATGCAGCACTGCTTACTCTATCAGGCACTTCCACTAGTGGCACATCATCTTAAGGAAGCCATGTTGAGTGTTTAACCTTCAGCATTTAGAGGTTAAGGTAAAGGTCACCCGATGACATGCCTCTGCAGGCATTCCGCGCGATTTTCAGCGGGTATTTCACTAGAGTAACGAATTTGCAACGTGGAATCAACGTGATAAGTGCTTTATTGGAAGAAAAACAGCTATACAGGCACACACACACACACACACACACACACACACACACACACACATATATATATATATATATATATATATACACATATATATATATAATCGCATTAACTTTTTGGACGAGGTATTGAGACGTCATATGACACAATACATTGTAACAATTGTTTTATAATGCACACATTGAAAGATGTGAAACTCAATACATAGTCTCCATAGATCGTAATAGTAAACGGAGAATTAAATACCACACCGGTCCAATGTCGATATACTGTACTAACCAAGAGGTAAATATGTTTATTTTTTCACATAATTATTTAAATAATTGAGACTGTAGTTATGCGTATGAAGAAGCAACACATTGTCTCGCTTTATATGAGCAACAAATCGACAAGACCATCGGAGATTTCTAAAATCGTAAGGAACGTTGTGAATGCAATTGAACGCCTAAGACCAGAATCGCAAAATGTTTTCTGTTTCCTAAGGGGCGAGTCCGGCTGTATCGCCTTCGTCAGAAAGATTTTACAGAAGTCGAGTTACTTCTGCCTACAATAAACGGAACTTCTAATAAATGTCGGAGCAAAATCTGTAATTAAAGAATTATTCTCACCTTCGTGATTTGTTGTAGCAGTTTCCCTTAACAATCCGAGGTTTTCCCTTTATTATCTCTTAAGTTTTATCGATATCTTTCAGTAGTTTTAGCGTAAAGGCGTGCGGATGATTTGAAAGGACACAGGGCCTGGCGTTCTTGACCGTCCTTGCATGCTACCTGTTCTTGTCTGCCGATAATGAACCGGTAATAACAACGGCTATTCATGCTGTATTTGCATACTCGCTTGTTTGTGCGTTCATTTTGAAATCCCTTGTACCTGGATGGAAGTTATTTGAAGTTCTCACAGTACCGAGTACTAAGATTTTGTACAGTACCAAGATTATGTACAGTATCGAGTACTAAGATTATTTACAATACCGCGTACTAAGATTATGTACAGTGCCGCGTACTAAGATTATGTACAGTACCGAGTACTAAGATTATGTACAGTACCGAGTACTAAGATTATGTACAGTACCTAGTACTAAGATTATGTACAGTACTCACTACTAAGATTATGTACACAGTCTTTGCCTTGTGACTGCATGTAGCTGGTACTTGGTACCAACGTTTCGGAGGTACCTGCTGCTTTCATTTGCATTATTCCACACCGAAGATGATACACTGCCTCACGTACCAGAATATCTTTTGATCCCATTATCTCCTACTTGAATATTCGTCTTGTCCTTACGTAATATATAGTTTTGTGCTCGTACCGAACTGAACATCTTCGTTTCCAGCGTCATGTTCTACACCGTACTTTGCGCACTGTAGATTTATTATATATTCAGTGTTATCTTAGGCCAGCTGTCTTCACCTATTGTGTTTACGTAATTTCTTCATATCTCCATGCATTAATATGCTCAGTTGTGTTATCGACCTTAAATTTTTCGCGTCATTCAATATTCGTTTGTCTTCCAATGAAGCTTAGGCCTGAGGGCTTTCAGTCTTCATTTCTGTCACAGTTATTGAGGAATGTCGTTAACTCGACATTTATGGTGTCTGTTTTATAGACACATTTTAAGGAACAGTGCTACCAACCGACAGAATACCTGCAGATTTGTATAAAACATTTCACAAATACATGTAATGTATAGACCCCACTGTGACGGCGAAAATAACAAAGTAAAGGAAATCTACCTGCAGATGTCAAGCAGATTTTTATGACGGTATTAAGATGGACGTTTCTTTATTTTCTGAGGTATGTTTGATGGACATCTGCGTACGGTTTCGGGATTTGGCTGTGCTTCCCCCTTCGTTGTCACGGTACTAATACTTTTTTTTTTAAATCTTTGTTAATTTGGACTGGTATAGTTAATTAGCTATTTCCAGAAACTGAGGAGATCAACAGATTCGCCCCGTAATGAAGAGTCCTGGCTTCTTGGATATGGTATATACTACCGCACGACATCATATCCCTTAAGATTTCGATCCTCATCAGCACTACTGTGAGAACCTCTATCTTGCATGTTGCCTTGATTGATTTATTGATTGATTGATCAAGAATTAATTTCTTTCGCGTCAGCCTAGATTTTATTGTAACAGAAAAATCCGTGTTTGGACCCTACACAGAGACGACTGAATCCATTTCACACTTTCACCTCCTATTTATTATGATCTATCCACCAAAGCTTAGGTCTCTTCCCATCAAATTTTTTGTGACTATGATTTCTGTAAACGGTATATCTCCCTGTACACATGTCATTGTGCGTGTTTGTGTGTGTGTGTGTGTGTAAGGGAGACGAAAGTTGACTGACTGTTTACTTTGTGGCCCTATGGTGGCAATTTTTATACTGAACCGTCTGTACTTTCACCTCCGCTTTGTTCCCTTTCAAGTGAAGGGCGAGTCCTCTCAGGTCAGATCAATTGAGGATGGGAATTTGTTGAAGTCACTCGTTTACGAAGTCTTGTTGTGTGCTCGAGGCCTTTCGTGTCATAAATGTGGTTAATTGGGAACCCGCATCGTCACTGCTGTTACTTGGGATGAATTGAAAAGATAAAAAAAAAATATTAAATAACTTTTTTCATTCTTGCTGCGTGTGGTCAATGTACAATTGTTCGAATCCGGGTGGGCTGCTGTAATTGTGGCCTGCCAAACGAAATTCGAGGAATCGCCGTCAGATGCCAGAATAGAGGTACTTTCTCGACTGCCGATTCTGGAGAGGGACTTTTCTGGTGGGAGAAGAGACATTTCTGACGGGTCTTATTACTACGGTATGCCGTGTGTTCTGTGCTGACGAACGGAAGAAGAGGGCTACTATGAAGGAGAGCTACCAATGTATTCTTTAATCAGTCATGCTCTTGTAACAGTGTTTGTTTGTTTGTTTGTTTGTTCACATACTTTGGCAGTTCGGCATGGAGCTGCAAATGCTATTGCCTCAAACAACTGGGGGCATGTTAGAAGGGGCCTCGAGATTGGACAGGGCCCCTTGTTCGGCCGTCCGATTGCAGCAAATGTCTCTAAGTTTCTTTGAAAACGCGTTTGTTCCCCAGCTGAGCAGCTATCAGTTTTCAGGAAAACGACTGAACGTACATATTTTTTTTTTATTCTCGGCTTCCACACTAAGCTTCTTTCCCATTAATTCAGTAGTTCCCATTAGCCTGAAGTTAAGCTAACAAAGACGGCTGTTGAGACGTCAGACAGAGAAAGGAAGCTAGAAGGAACAAGTAAAGTCGCCAGTTAACTCATTGAAGAGGTCAGGTAATGGGTCACACCTGCGACAGTGACGTAACGTCGTGTCATGCTTGTTAAAGCTCACGCACTTACAAGAACACTCTGTTTTCCTTTCCAAGAAACGTTTGCGCAAACGTGTTTAGTATTTCATGAGTACCAACATTTTCACAAAGTACGTAAAAGTAATGGAGTACGCGGTGGCGCAGTTGGTTGAGGCACTGCGCTACAGGCCGGTGGTTGCGGGTTCGATTCCTGGTGGGGTCGTTGGAATATTTCATTTTCAGAAATGAGTACCAGGATTATGTCCTGGGAGTAAAGAGGCCGGCGCGTAGGTCTGACACCCTTGCCACCTTAATATGTCTAGAAATTCTAGGAGCCTCAATTTTCTAGATCCTTCAAGGCCTGTATGGGGATTGCTTTTGCTTGCTTTTCATAAACATAACGCAGAATGTGGCTGTCTTATGTGACCGTCCTCCCACAGATTCTAATTCTGAAACAATTAAAAACAATTGATGACATTTTATATTGTTCGTTCCGTGCGTCATCGGTAACTAATTCACGACACTAAACCAGCAAAATGCTTTACTGTCGTGAATTAGTTTGATGAAATTTGGCATTCGACTGGGCGAATTTGCTTTTGGTTGATGTCGGTCCAGTATAAACTCCACGTTACGTAAAGGTCAGGTCGAACGGCCAAGACACCAAAACTTGGTACATGATGTGTGTGCAATTAAGAGGGACAAATGTTTTTCAAAACACTTCGCGGAGGTTGGTTTTGAAGAAAATAAAAGAAAACTAATTTAAGGGTTTGCAGTGTGGTTTTGAGTGTAATGTAGTAGTAATGACCATCGACGCATAACTCAGCACACTAGCCCACAAGCTAACTGAAGTTTTTTTTTCCGGATTATAAATATACGGCACTAAACAGCGCAAAAATTGTAGGAGTGGAAGTCTGCAGTAATAAATCAGTCTTCAGACGTTCTACCCGGAAATTCTCGTTCTACATAAACAAGGAATATGATAAAAGTAACGTAGAAGAACAAATAATTAACATGTCTACCCAAATACGCGGTAGAAAGTAATTATTTTAATAAGAGATTCGTTCGTTATGGAAATTATTTCTTATTTAACGTAGCGTTTTCCTGCTGCTGTCATGATTTCTTGGAATTTGTATAATCTTTCTGTAGCACTTCTAGATGTTAGCAGCTCAGCTGCATTGCTTCACCTTGCCTAGCCTCTTGTGAATCTCCTAAGGGCTTACTTTAGCAAGTTTTGTACGTATTCAAAATATCGTACAAATCTGTATCTCCATCTTTTACAAAGTTAGTTATAGACTGGCAGACCTGTTAAATTGATTTAGGTCTACGTCTGTATTGAGGTCGAATTTTTGTATTCTAAATAAAGAGTCAAGCAGGAAAGGAATATCCTACATAAAGTAAAAAGAAGTAATGCTTACTCGATTGGTCACATCTTGCGTGGGAACTGCCTTCTAAAACATTTTATTGAAGGAAGATAGTCAAGGATAGCAGTGATAGAAAGACCAGGAAGACGACGTAAGCAGCTGCTAGATTAAGGAAACGAGAGGATTATGAAAACTGAAAGACGAAGCACTATGTCGCGCTGTTTGGAGAACTCGATTAGGAAGAGGCTAAGGATCTGTCATGAGAGAGAGTACGGAATGAATGAATGAAGATTTTTTTTTTGTGTTTGCGTCAAAGAATGTGGCCGCGTTCGTCATATTCTTTTGATTTGTCTGTAAACTCTGTTAGTCGAATGTCTTGTCACGTGTTAGTATTCCCTAAAATGCTGTGAATGTGTTATTACAAAATCATGTAGCTGAAAATCTTAATCAATTACGGAGTGTAACTCCCGCTTCCTCTGTCACTCTGTCGCTCTATCTGCCACGCGCACAGTTACGTACATAAATATGCGCAGACAGTTTCATTGCAGCGCATGATTTGGTGTGTTGCCATGTAGGATGTATTATCGTCGTTGTAACAGTTATTCATGGGAGCAGAGTGTACTGCACATGTTCCATGGCTGTTGGATGTGGTCGAGAAAGAATTTCTAAACGTTAAAGGTGAAGTCTGTTCGGGCAACCGCCATGATGGTCGATGACGTGGCCTCTAGTGAGAACAGTACGGGCCCCTTAATTAAAGGTTAAAAAGTGGGGAGGAAATTCTTCCTCGTTTAGCGTTAGTTAGATGGATAGACAGACGGACGGGCGGGCGGTGGTGCTGTAGGATAACAGGAGTCACTAGCTGTCTGCAGACAAACCGGCCGACCGCCATCTAACCGGATGGCTCTTGATGGATCCAATTTAGTTGAATTAACCTGGAGACATAATAAAACACCACGATCTTGTACACTCAACCAAACCATCATTTCTGGATTTGAAATAAATTCGGACTTCTCGGTGTGCGTTAAAGAGTCAACATTTATTGCTTGGAGAAGGAAAAATTCCTTATACACTTACTTTTGTGTACATTTTTAATGTATTTTTTGATGCAGAAGGGTGACATCTCCAACCTATGCTTTTACTTTCTGTGTATGTTTTACGTTCTTGTGTTATGACCTGATGATGACCCAAGTTTAGGGTCGAGACTAGCTGCCGTACAAATAAAACTATTTACAAGTGAGTTGGATGTGATTGTGAACATTTGTAGATACAAATTATATATGAGTTTCAAAATATTTCGTGACGTGTATCTCTTGCACCTGAAGTTTATTTACAGGTAAGATAATGTTGCGACATTTGAGGTTACCAGGGCGGTGACTAGACACGATACTAAATGGCATCATATCCCCGAGGACATCACTTGTGAAGTAAAGGATTGTTTTAGAGAATAGGGCTGCATCATATCATGTAGACGGAATTCCATAAACGTGATAAGTTAAAGGTTAGGCAAACTTGTCCCTCCACACTCCATGAATATATAAATAAAACGTAGGTTTCACCCTTTTTATAGGTCACGAAGGCCCTTAGGGTGAGTAGAGGTAGTTCTACTGTTTCTAGGGCCTCGGCACTAGATGGGGATGGGGGTTAACTCCACGACCCGGCCACCTCTACCCCCGGGAAAGACCCGGGACCCATTTTACAGGAGGCTGGGTGGGCCCCAGGGTCGGTTTGGAAGGGCGGAAAATCTCGTCCCCACCGGGATTCGATCGCGGACCGTCAAGCCCGTATTCAGTCGCTATACCGACTGTGCTACCCGGACCACAAGATATAAGTAAAATACTTAGATAAACAAATGTTTCCATCGGTGCTGTTTGGTATAATAGCAGTTTACAGAAATGGGTTCGTGCTGTTTTTTGACAGTGACTTCGGATTGTGTGTGTCTCAAAGGAACGTGTCAACGAACTGCTCACGCACAAAATGTAATCACAGCATAAAACATTAGACTCACTCATTATGTGTAAAATAAAAGGTAAAGTTCACCCTAGAACAGGCCACGAAGGTCCAGAGGGGGAGTAGAGGTATAGCTCTACTCTTTCTTTAACCTCGGCGCTAGATGTGGGTGGGTAGTCAACACCACTCCCCGGCCGCTTTACCCCGGAAATTACCCGGTACCCATTGCATAGGAGGCTGGGTGGGCCCCAGGGCCGTTCTGGACGGGTGCGGAAAATCTCGCCCCCCACCGGGATTCGATCCCCGGACCATTCAGTCCGTAGTGAGTCGCTGTACAGAATATGTAAAATAAAACTATATATAAAGTGATTTTACTGCTTTCTTCTTCGTCTTCTTTGTCTTCTTCGTCTTCTTCTTCCCCCTCTTCTTCTTTTTCCTCTTCTTCCTCTTCATATTCTTCTCATCTTCTTCCTCTTCTTCTTCTTCCTCCTATTCTTTCTCTTCATCTTCTTCCTCCTCTTCCTCTTCTTCTTCCTCTTCCTCTTCTTCTTCTTCTTCTTGGCAGAGGAACGTAGCACGCTTCTTCCAATTCCTGGCAGTGTACCTCTTACAGCGAGTAAAAGGTAAAAAGTTAAAGCAATCCCATTACAGACCAGGGCAGCCCTGAGGGTTCCAGGAGGGTGAGGCTCCCAGATTTCAAGACAATCAACACACGAAGGTGGTAAGTTTGTCAGCCCTACGCACCCGCCGCCCTTACCCCCTCTCCACCCCCACCCCCCCAAGAAATGTTCCTGTTATTCATTTTAGAGGCTGAATCAACCCCAGGGCCATAGTGCGGCCGGAAGGATTATATTAATGGAAACTTCCAATGACACCATCGGGAATCGAAACCGCGACCTTCCGTCATGTAGCGCAATGCCTCAGCTAACTGCGGCTCTACAGCAGGGGTATCCAAGTTGGGTAAAGAGCCACGAACGTTACTGTGGGCTGCTTCGCGGGCCCCAAATCTTAGAAATAACAATACGTGGTATACCAAACCTCCTAAATTAATGTACAGTTTTTTCACTATATATATATATATATATATATATCCACAGAAATATGTTTCGTCAGTTGACGAGTAGGTTCAGATGCAATGTTAATGTGCGCCATTGAATGTGATCTTTGCAGTAGAGACGGACACCGTATCGTAATTTATTTGGTGAAATGTTCTCTCTTAGTTTTGAAACGTAACTGAGAAATTCTTCTTCCTATCTCCTCCTCCTCCTTTGGCGCTACAACTCTGCATTAGTTTTGATCTGCTCAACAGTTCTCTTCCATTCTTCCCTATCAATGGCCATCTTACTCAAATTCCGTCATTTTTCCCAGATTCTTTCTCGGACTTCAATCTCCCATCGTAAGCTTGGTCTACCAATCCTGCTTACCGCAAGTAGTCTCCAATCTGTTATTCTTTTCACCGTCCTTTTTCTTAATCCATTCTTACAATCTGCCCAATTCATCTTATTCTCTGTGCTTTTATATATGTGACCTATATCTGCATGTTTGATTATCGAATCTATTTCCTCTTTATATCTTTTTCTCAAACTCCCATCTCGATTTTTTATTGTGCCTTATATCTTCCTAATTAATTTACTTTCAAACCGCTTCAATTTTTGCTCATGTGTGTCTTTTATACCCAGGTTTTGTTTCCATACCTGACTGCTGGTCTTATCAGACTTTTATAGATGTGCATGTAGAGTTTCTTGTTAGTGATCTACTATACAACAGCGAAACTCACATGTCCCTTATTACGTTTGCAGTTACCTGAAACTGAAACTGAATTAACGGTTTTGTCATCACATTTCTTACGTAACTGTCGTTATTCGTTTGTTGTAACGAAAGTGACTGAAGGGGCGACTTGGAGTGCCAGCGAATATGCCGTGTCCTGTCGTATCGTGTAAATGCAGTTTTGCCGTTTTCGAAGTCACTCTAATGTAATAAGAGTGCTGTAATCCTCCAAGGTTATTCTGCAGCCCTTCAGCTAGAGTCAGAGAGTTAACAAGGGGAATATTATGAATTCCGTGTCCGATATTTCGTGTTCTTGTTGCCTAGGACTTAATACTGCTTATTCAAGAAACAAGTGTTTGAAACACTTCCTTGTTGTCGTTGACGTGCATTCCATGCTTAGGTTCTACAAAACATAAGCAAGAAAGTACAGTGGTGGAAGACAATCCAGAGGTACTTACGAAGCTCGGAAAACCTTGCGACAATAATTCATCTTCCGGAAAGAGTTGCTAGGGGCAACAGAGGAAGTGTGACGTCAGGTTTGTTCTGCAGCATCCCACCCTATGTCTCTGATCTTCCTCCCTTCTTGTTGTATTCTACCACCCAGCAACTTCCTGACTGACTACAGAATGACCCGCAACTTGAGCCTCTCTGGGTCATGTCCAATTCTGACTGATTTTGCCGAATTGTTGTACGATGCAGCGTTTTAAAAATAAAATTGGGTTCTTAAAAAAAGCGGAAGAGAATGAAATAAAATTGATTGAAATTAATCATTATGACATTTTGCGGATTATGGCCGCAAGGTGTGGTTCTTAGATTTTTTTTTTCATGTACTGACCTGTAAAATGCATAATTTTTCGCACTGCCGGTAGAGAATACTACCTGGGCCACGCTGTGCAGTTCAAATAACAATCCTCAGGGGCAAGTACTTAAACACATCGAAACAGTTCGCGACACTAAAGCAACAGAATGCACAAACCAAAGTCACACAGCGGTATTACTTTGGTTTGATTCCCTGCTGACGGTCCTGTGCGGATCGAAACATATTGGAATAAGTGTAGTAATAATATATAAAACCTAAGAAACAAGTTTGCGCATTTTGTTTGTTTAGTGTCGTGAAATAGTTATCGATAATGCACGGAAACATCCAAACAGCTTTGCTTAAGTACAGTAAAAAAGTAGGCCTAAAATTGCGCTTAATTATACGCCATGCGTTGAAGACGTGTAGAGAATGGAGCTGTATCTCTACGCGTTCTTTACCTTCGTACCAGATGATCAGCTTCATGTCCGTCTAGTTTATTACAGGAAAGAACCCTCGGGGTCAGTTGGACAGGGGGCTGGATAGGTCCCAGAGCTGATCTGGACGATGCTTTGCAATGTAAAGGAAAAAATTAAGTATCCCAGCCAGGATTCGAACCCCATTTGCTCTGTCATCCGTTCCTTCTCGTAGTCAGTATACTAACAGCCCAGTGCGACCTCAGTCGAAGATCCGTCATAATTACCGGCGTTGTACATTCACAGTTAACAGCTGCACGTAAGAACGCTTGACGTAATTTTATTTAATAGGCATGTCCACCTTTCAAGGATTTGGGCGCTGTAATAATAGCACCGCCCTCGCGCGTTACGTACCGTGCTGCGCAGTGACCGACATTAAAATCTCTTGTCCTGTTCCTGATCAGCTGGCCGATCAAACTGCTACAGGCGGCAAAAGGAAGAGAAGGAACCGAATAATAAAATACAGGTCCCAGCTGTTTAGGCCTCACCTGTTACAGGAGAGACTTAAGAATTCTAGCATGTGTGTATGCGTGCGTGCGTGCGTGCGTGGTACTTTTTCCGGTTGTGGTGAATTAAGCATCATGTGAAGTCAGTCAGGACCATCATTTCGGAAAAAAAAAAAATAATGCTAGGAGAGACGAAATGCTGAACACCGATATGAGAGATTTTTTTTGCTGAAACGCGTATCATAGGATACACAACTGAATGAGAATTCCATCTATCACACGTTCTTGATTTAATGGTAACGTAGTTGTAATATATAAATTTGGCCACTCGGATGGGAGAACGTTTTTACAAAAGACGTAAGACGTAGGGCTGTTGGCGTTTGTTGTGGGCTAGAACAAGGAGAATCAGCTGACCGTCACGCAGGTTGTCTGATATGGTACGCCATAGTCACAGTCTTCAGCATGCTAATATAAACGTAACTGATGAAGGTGTAAGATTTCTAACCCCAGTATTTTGGGTAATTCTTGCTTTTGGGATTGCCTGTGGTTTCCATGACTTCAGCTTTCTCTGTTCGTACTTACGACTACGTCCAGCAGGAACCCCTGGATAGGACAAAGGATTCTGTGTGCTTGCCTGTATGGTTCAGTACTCCTGCTTGGCCCAGTCGCTCAATTCCCCCCGTCTTCTTAATGTGGATCATAACCGACGACAGTAATATTATGCTGAAAAATTAAATGATGGGGTATGTGACAATGGGGGTAGGGTTCTCTTTTATTGTCCATTAGTAAAGGACAGCGAATTCAACCAAAAATGTTAGGATGTTAGATGGAGCCATGTAGTAAAATAGTGACGTAACAATGGCTTAACATCAAGTTAAATGTAGGAATCGGTCATTTATGTTCATGAAAATGTGCTGTATATACACTGAATACTGTACTGGAGAATGAGTTGCTGGGCTGTTTGGAACAGAACATTTACTTGAGTAAGTTTTGATATCGTGACAGTTGACCGAGTTGTAATTCTGAGCCACAGGCACCTTATTGCTCCTAATTCTTAAAGTTGGGTGGTTGCTATATAATTCTACATTTTTTCCAGTAAGTGATTTTGTGTGTTTCGGATGGTGCCTACAATAAACGGCGATTATTACTTTATACGACCTGAAAATTAGGTCTGTATAATGTATTGTAGTTTGTATTTAACTGCGTTGTCAGTTTGTAGACCAAGGCTGGCCAGTATGCGGCCCTGGAGGGAAGTATTCACGGCTCTCTGTCACCTGAACATTTTCAGTAAAACAATTGAACAAACCATCTAACAGGTCTACCTAACATAAGATGGCAACTTTATTAGCAGAAAAAATGTGTCACAGACTGACTCATCACTTTTAAGACAGTTTTGTTTTGTTTTATCCGGTTCGGTAAGGCCTACCACCTTGTCATTCAACCGTACTCTTAGAATGACTTATGGTTTATAAATAAGATTCTTCTAGTTAATTCAATCCCTTCCCATTTCGATATATGTATATACACACACGTGTCCATAACGAATTATGTGGCCGTCCTGTGGGTTGTTGGCCAGCCTGATCTAGGCCATACAGCGTCGTTGATGTTAGATGTGGGAGTGTGGATATGGATCTTCGGTGGAATGATGACAGGAGGAACCCGAATTAGCCGGAAAAAAAGCTGTCCCCAATTCCACATTTTTACCTCAAATTCAGCATAGAGGTCACTGTGTTCTGCGTGGGCTTGGGGCCGAATTTTGAATAATTGTGAAAGGCCTCCTCCTCCTTCCCGAACCCATGTCATAGGGGGTTTGGTTGTCGCCATAGCTGGTATGGAGGCAGTGTAGAAAATAAAACTCTTAACCTCTACCGGGCATCGAACCACAATTTATCAGTCCAGTCGGTAGTGTAGTATAGCGACTGAGATGGCGTGTCTCATCACAGGATATAGGAAGCTAAATTATAAAATTTATTGGAGTGGAGCAGTGATTAGTGATAGGAGAGTAAAATTGTGACTAGCAGACTGGTACTTATCTATCAGCATAAGACTGCAGAGAATGTGTATAGGATTTATTGTATAGTTCTGTCAGATAATCAGCGGCTATTCAGGGGCTCTCAGTTGCTTACAGTGTTACAGTGTCGAGTGTTACAGTGTTACCATGCAGTGCTTGAAAATATTATTAGCTGTGCGCAGCGTTGAATGCTTGACGGCTTGTGTAACTAATTATAATTTAATTAAAATAAAAAATGGTTATTACATTTGATACCACGGATGGATGATCAACTAAAAAGGAAATCATATATAGGTTAATCTTTGTTAATTGCACTTGTCCTTTAATTGTAATCAGTCACCGTATTTGATTGTTGTGTTTGATACTTATTGTTTCCATGCGTGAAGCTTTCAGTCAAGTAACGGTTTTTCGCAAGAGCCGCCACTGCCGAAATTCCCATGGAGTGCGAAGCTGTGTGAGTTGCGACGCCCATTTCATTTCTGTGGCTGTAACGTTACTCACTTTAGGATGAATTAAGAGCCCGGTGTTGGTTCAAAACACAAATCTTCACCAGGAACAGGCTCTTGTAGTACCACTCGACCCCTGCTTCAGATTCTCGCCCACTTCACTTACCTGCCAGTGCGTCATGGATGTCAGGATACGGTCTAACCGTAAGGTGTGACATCCCCGTTGTGCTTCCAGAAAACGCAATATTATATACTTAGTCCGTAGCTACACAACTTTTATTTTAGCAAAACGAATAGCAGCTACATGTTTCGGCCGTATTTATCAGATTCACACGGCTTCATGGTGGCTGCTTTGTGCAGCCGAAAGATGTAGCTGCTTTTGGTTTTGCTATAATAAAAGTTGAGGGGACCGCGGTAGCACAGTGGTTAAGGTTCTGTACTACAATTCGGAAGGTCGCTGGTTCGATCCCAACTGGTGTCATTGGAATTTTTCATTGACATAAAATCCTACCGATCGCACTATGGCCCTGGGGTCGACTCAGCCTCTAACAGAAATGAGTACCAGGAGCATTTCCTGGGGGTAAAGGCGGCCGGT
>Ga0131853_10009806_pt1 | contig 17516 bp, 12 predicted proteins | sample TergutLab28metaG_FD_92764 | JGI IMG/M metagenome (GOLD analysis project Ga0131853, IMG submission 92764) | Labiotermes labralis P1 segment gut microbial communities from Petit-Saut dam, French Guiana - Lab288 P1 (version 2) (version 2) | ecosystem: Host-associated > Arthropoda: Insects >... | reverse complement strand
TATAATTTTGCCTGTTGTTTTGTATGGGTGTGAAACTTGGTCGTTGACATTGCGGGAGGAAAGGAAGCTGAGGGTGTTTGAGAACATGGTGTTGAGGAGAATATTTGGACCTGGGAGGGACGATGTAACGGGGGAATGGAAGAGACCACATAAGGAGGAGCCAAATGATTTGTACTCCTCACCCAATATTGTGCGGGTGATAAAATCAAGAAGAATGAGATGGGCTGAGCATGTGGCGCGTATGAGTGAGGAGAGGGGGATGTATAGGGTCTTGGTGGGGAAACCGAAGGGAAAGAGACCACTGGGGAGACCTAGGTGTAGATGGGTGGATAATATTAGGATGGATCTCCAGGATGTGGGATGTGGGTATATGGACTGGATTGGGCTGGCCCAGGATAGAGACAGGTGGTGGACGCTTGTGAGTGCGGTAATGAACCTTCGGGTTCTGTGAAATGCGGGGAATTTCCTGACTAGCTGCAAACCAGTTAGCTTCTCAAGGACTCTGCACCATGAAGTAAGTAAGTAAGTAAGAAGTAAGTAAGTAAGTAGGTAAGTAAGTATGAAATGGGTCTTATCAAAACTTAATGGGAGCCTTTTTGCTTGAAACCATTTATTTAAGGACTCAAATTCAAATGTTTATATGATTTTTACAACCTTAAAAATTAGAATCAGTAAATATCATACTAGTATCATTTGTAAATAAAACTGGTTTAGATTTTCCCTTAATTGTTTTTGAATAATCATTTATGTAGAGAAAAAATAGTAAAGCACTTAAAATTGATCCTTGCGGAACACTGTGTTTTGTGACTCCCCAGTTTGAAAATGTATTATGACTGAGTATTTTATTTTTTTTATTTCACTCTTTGATACCTGTCTGTAAGGTATGATATGATCCATTCATTAGCTGTGCCAGTTATTCCATAGAAATTTAATTTGAACAATAAGATATCATGATTAACACAATCAAATGCTTTTGCTCTATCACAGAAAACCCCTCCTACAATTAATGTCAATAAAAGCACTTAAAAGCTCATTAATTCATTCATAGGTTGCTTCTTCTGTTGTTAAATTTCTCCAAAATCTACAGTACTCTTCAACCAATAAGGTATTATTATTTAAGTGTTCCAGTACTCTGTTATACATAACCTTTCCTAGGATTTTTGAAATTGAAATCAGTAGAGAAACTGGTCTGCACTTAGAAACGTATTTTGTCACTTTCATTACATAATGGGTTCACTACAGAGTGTTTTAGCATTGAGGAAAATTTTTTGATGATAAATATGTATTGCATAGTACATGATTTAATGGTGAACTAATATAAACACATTACTAATTTTATGAAAGTGAACACTGATACAAATATCATCCTAATGTGTGTCCCTCATCATCACGATTTACCTGAGTGGTCATGTGTAAATAGAGAAGTGAAAGCTTTCAATAGAAAGTTAGTGAAACTCATGAAGCCTTATAAACATGTTACAGTGGTAAAGGTAGACCTCGACAGGAAATTTTTCACCCGGCAAGGTGTGCATATGAATATTTTACGTAAAGAAAAAATAGCTTTCAAGATAGCTAGTGTGGTTATGGAAATTTTCTGGAAAAAAGAAGAAATAATTAGCTTGTATTGGAAGAATGAATATAAAGTCAATGCAAGTGATAGTTCTAATGAAGATAATATCATCTTACAAGAAGACCCTAAGGCAACCCCATCGACAACAGTTAGTGTGAAGGCTGTAACTGATGATGCAGCTCAAGATGAACCGATATATAAGGGACCTAGAACATCCAAAAGACAAAAGAAATCCCCAGCAATAAAAAATGATGATTTTTTAATGGTAAAAGATAATCAAATGTCAAGTAGTAACTAAATAACAATATTTCATCAGAATATCTGTGGTTTTAAGGGAAAAACAGATGAGTTGATAAGTTCTATGTCCCCAGATTTTCCTCACATCTTGTGTTTTCCTGAACACCACCTCAAAAAATCTGAACTTGATCAAATTAATGTTGATGGCTATAGACTTGGTGCTGCATATTGTAGACAAGTTATAAAAAGAGGTGGTGTTTGTATATTTGTCAAAAAAAAACCTGAAGTATTCAAATATTGAATTGGATAAATATTGTAAAGATCAAGACCTAGAAGTTTGTGTGTTAAAACTAAAATCAACCTTCTTTAATGTTTGTATAATGTCAGTCTATAGGGCAACCACTGGAAATTTTAACTTGTTTCTTAATAGACTGGATGACATAATCAAGAGACTTTATAAAGTTACCTTACAGCTCATTATATGTGGTGATATAAACATAGACTATCTTACAGATAATGATAAAAAAAGACAGCTTGATGCAGTGCTTCTGACTTACAGTTTATCAGCTACAGTATATTTCCCCACTAGATCTCAGGGTTATTATAATACTGCAATATGCAATATATTTATTGACACCTACAAATTTATAAATTTTACTGTTTCGCTTCTACATGATGGATTATCGGATCATGATGCTTAAGTGTTAAAAATAAACAATGTAAATCTTCAGTTACAAAAGCATCGTATTTATACCATCAGAAACATAAATAATTATTCAACAGAGGAATTTAAAACCAGACTAAGTTATGAATCTTGGGACAGTATCTTCAGTTACAATGGAAATATGGATACAGATACATCGTTTAACTTATTTCACAATTATATTGTCTAAGGATATTTTATATTAGTTTTCCTTCTTGTAAGATAATTGACAGAAGTAACAAAAATTCCTGGTTAACACCAAGTATAAGAATTTCTTGCAAGCCCAAAAGATGTCTTTATTTACTTACTAAGGACAGTGATTATGTTTTTTTTAAAATTTACTACAAACAGTATTGTAAAACTTTAACTAGTGTTATTAAAGAGTCAAAAATGTATATGTATAATAACAGAATTATTAACTCTAGCAATAAAACGAGGACAACTTGGAATATTATAAAAGCAGAAACAAATAGACTAAAAGGACCTATAACTGCAACTGTATTCAAAAACAAAACTCTCCCGAGGTTTTTAATAAGTATTTTTTGTCAATAACTGAAAATATTCTTCAAGATGTTAGATGCACCAACAAACAAGGTCACAACATTAACAAAAACCCAAACTATTACCTACTAAACCTATTTAATGAACCCTTTCCTAGTATAAAGCATAAAAATACATCACCTAAAGAAATTGAAAAAATGATTAACCCCTTAAAAATAAAGGAATCCTCTGGCTATGATGAGGTATCTACAAAGATATTAAAGATTAGTGCTCCTTCTATTAGTTCTCCTTTGAGTTATATATGTAATAAGTCTATGCTATCTGGAACTTTTCCTACTAGACTAAATATGCTATAGTAAAACCCTTACTGAAGAAAGGAGATAAGGAAAACATAGCCAATTACAGACCAATTTCTTTACTAATCTCATTTTCCAAGGTCTTTGAATGAATTATATATGACAGACTATTAAAACATATTGAGACCAATAATATTTTAGCTGTTGAAAAATTCGGTTTTAGAACCTCCTCATCAACAGAAAAGGCCTCATATAAACTAACTGGTGATAACTTAAATGTGCTCAATAACAGACTGATGGTTGGAGGCATTTTCTGCGATGTACAGAAGGCTTTCAATCGCGTTAATCACAACATATTACTAACAAAATTAGAGTTTTATGGAATAACAGGAATAACCTACAAACTACTTAAATCTTATCTTAAAGGTAGATATCAAAGAGTGGTCTTAAATAATTATTCCCCTAGTTCACGCTCAAATTGGAATGAAATAACACATGGTGTACCTCAAGGATCAATACTTGGTCCATTACTTTTTCTACTTTATATTAATGACTTGCAACAAATAACAATTCTAAAATTGTATTATTTGCAGATGACACTAGTATCATTATAACTAACCCTAACCATGAAGTGAGAGAGAAAATCAACAAGATGCAACAGTTAGATGTTTATTATCAATACATTCTCGATATGTTTCGGGCATCATTATGCCCATCTTCAGGAGAACAAGATGTGTGTTACTGCACGTGGTGTGCTGCGCTGTAACAAGCAGGGAAAAGGTAGATATTAGCTGTAATGTCTTTTTTGTGGGGTAGTGTGGAGTAAACCAAGATGGGACCTTGTGTGTATATGCGAATGTCGTGTGCAAATGGGTTTCCAACACTACGACAAACCCATTTGCACACGACATTTGCATATACACACAAGGTTCCATCTAGGTTTACTCCACACTACCCCACAAAAAAGACATTACAGCTAATATCTACCTTTTGCCCGCTTGTTACAGCGTAGCACACCATGTGCAGTAACACACGTCTTGTTCTCCTGAAGATGGGCATAATGATGCCTGAAACATGAGAAAGTATTGATAATAAACATCTAACTGTTGCATCTTGTTTGTTTTCTCTCTCACTTTACAATTTGCTCACGATGTATGGTCACAGAAACCTAACCTAACTTAACCTAACCTAACCCTAACCCTTTAAATTTTGAAAAAAGTGTAAATAAAATCATTCAGGACATAAATAAATGGTTTAATACAAACTTGTTATCATTAAACCTGGATAAGATACATTTCATACATTTTGTTACTAAGAACAGCTCTTCAATTAATTTTGATATTACACATGGAAATAAGAAAATAGCTAATGTTTACAAAACAAAATTCCTTGGCCTGACATTAGATAACACACTTTCCTGGAGAACTCATATAGATACCATTATACCTGAATTAAGTTCAGCTAGTTTTGCACTGTGAGTAGTTAAGCCATTCTTGTCCCTAGATTCACTGAAAATGGTATATTATTCCTACCTCCATTCCGTAATGACTTATGGATTAATATTCTGGAGGAATTCCCATCATAGTAACATCATTTTCAGACAACAAAAAAAGAATTATTAGAATCATTGTAGGGATAAGAGGTAGAGATTCATGTACAGAATATTTGAAGAACTTAAAAATATTACCATTACAATCACAATATATATATATATATATATATATATATATATATTCACTTTTGCTTTTTGTGATCGATAGTGGGGATTATTTTGAGGTGAACTTTGAGATACACAACATCAATACTAGGAACAAATCGAACCTACATCTGCCAATATCTAATCTGTCAGTATATCAGAAGGGACCATATTACACTGGGATAAGGGTGTTCAACAGTCTGCCTTCTCAAATAAAGTAACTGTACCATAATAGAAATCAATTTAAATGTGCCTTGAAAAATTTCTTGTATTTTCATTCATTTTATACCTTGGATGAATATTTTAGTTGTAATGAGATTTAAAACATTTACTATTATTTAGCTATTTTTTTGTGTTCTAAAGTTTCATCTTGAGAATTATTGACCTATTAATTAATTTTAAATAGTAACATATAAAAATTGTACAACTGAAATGTATGTTTAAATTAGTACATATTGTTAAACTTTTGACTACTGCTGATTCCACAGTGGCTGCATTTGAATTTTATCCTATTTTAGACTGCTTGTATCTACTGTAATGTATTGTAATACAGAGTTAAATGTAATTGACATGTTCCATATCATGTGGGTTACAACCCCCTTCTGGATCAAATGAACAAAAATGAATTGATTTTATGTAAATTGGCAGGGATTTCATCAGATCCATATATATGTATTTTTATGCTTAGAGGATTTAACATTTAGAATTTCTTGTGATGGTGTTGATATGCATAGGCTTGGAAACGAATTTTTAAAAGCATTCACCATGTAATATATCAGAGTAGCTCTTTATTTTTTCCGTACTACCACTATCATTACCATCAATAATAATCTTACTACTGACAATTCTTCTCACCAATTGGAGGAAATATTCATTAAATGCACTTGAAGTCATTATATATATTATTTACATATATGAGATATAGCTCTACTCTCTTTAACCTCAGCCTTAGATGGAAGTGGTTGGTCAACGGCACGCCCCGGCCACTTTACCGCCGGAAGAGATCTTGTACCCATTGTACGGGAGGCTGGGTCTGGACTGGTAAGGAAAATCCTTCACCCAACGGAATTCGATTTCCCAGACTAGCCAGTCGACTAACCACAGCAAAACATACGAAATCGGTGAAGAACCGACAATGCTTACATCACATTTCACTTCCTGCAAAAGTTGTGAAAATTTCGTTCCTTCCATCGCGTACTAACGCTTGGAGATTACGCCGTCCACAGGTTGTGTAGATTTAAGATTCACTCACTGGCTAAAGCCGCTACCCAACACGTGTGGCGCTGCGATATCATAGGGACGTGTCGTGTCTTCACTATGTGTGTAGTCAGCTATTGCGTCTCCAATTGTGCGTCATCATTTACATCACACGCCCTCCTCTTCTTTCCTGAATTATTTTATTCACGGATGTACTTTAGATTCCTGGACAGAAGAAGGCCGTCGTCACGGATATAATGGGGAGCGGAGCCCGCATTATATCCTTGACACAGTGTGGTGGGGTTAGTGACGTCATGGGTGTGACGTACTGTAGGTGTACAGTAACCTGCAGCAGGAGATGCCCATTCGTGTGATCACGTGTGCACTGCACCTTACTCCGAAGCAGGCCCACGTCCTTTAGGAACTGCATAGCAAGGCCACTATGGCAGAAAAGGTACGTGGGGAAATCCCTGTTGACGCAGCATCCGACGTCTGAACGAACCCCGCGGAATGAATGGCATCTCCTGCAGGCGTTTCTCGTAATTATCGACGATGTCGTTAATTTTTGCCACCATTTTCGCAATTAGGACACAGCACTGAACTTCACCCAAGCGGAACTGCACTGGAGAACTTTTTAGGCGCGAATGAATTGTGTGCAGGAAGTGTTGTGTGGGTGGGGTGAAAAAAGAGCGGGGGAAAGGTAAACGGAATTCATGTATAAGACTGAAAACCTAATGAACCCAAAGGAACGAAATGTATGTTAATAACGCATTTTAATTGCACACATAGCCAAAAACCATACATAATTTGTAGCGAAATTGTGTTGATAGGAATAGCTTGAAACATAGTAGGGTATGTGACGTAACTGAAATGGCGCCAAAGCTGACGACACATACGTACGACGGCAGTGGCCAAAAAATGCATTGTAATAACACACATAGCCTAAGAAGTAACCCAGCGTTTAATGAACGAGATAAGAAATGAATGTGAATTCTAGGAATAGCTTAAAATCCCACCTAACCTAACCTGAATTGGAGAAAATGAATCAGGGTGTGGGTGGGAAATGCATTAGAATTACACACATAGCCAAAGAAATAACTGAACGTTTCATGAAGGAAATAAGAAATTGATTTGAATTATAAGAATAGCTTAAAACCAAACCTAACCTCGGCTGAAGTGGAGTAAATAATTCAGTAAAGAAGAAAAGGGCGTGTGATGTAAATTATGACGCACAATTGGTGACGCAATAGCTGACGACATACATAGTGACGACACAACACGCCCGTACGATCGCAGTGCCACACGTTTTGGGCAGCGGCTTTAGCCAGTGAGCCAGTGTCCATTAGTCTAAAGGGTACCGATGAAACGTTCTGTTACTTTTTTGGCTATGTGTGTAATTCAAATGCATTTCCCTCGCACACTGTCTTTTTATTCCCTGATTTATTTTCTCCAATTTAGGTGAGGTTAGGTGAGGTTTTAAGCTATTCCTATAAATCTAATTCATTTCTTATCTCCTTCATTAAAAGTTCGGTTACTTCTTAGGCTGTGTGTGTTATTACAATGCATTTTTTGGCCACTGCCGTCGTACGTATGTGTCGTCTGCTTTTGCGTCAATTAAATTACGTCACATACCCTATTATGTTTCAAGCTATTCCTATAAATAAAATTTAACTACAGATTAGGTGTGGTTTTAGGCTATGTGCAATTAAAATGCGTTATTAACATACATTTCGTTCCTTTGGGTTCATTAGGTTTTCAGTCTTATACATGAATTCCGTTTACCTTTCCCCGCTCTTTTTTCACCCCACCCACACAACACTTCCTGCACAGCATTCATTCGCGCCTAAATAGTTGGCGAGTCCAGTTGCGCTTGGGTGAAGTTCTGTGCAGTGTCATAAGTGCAAAATGGTGGGAAAGATTAAGGAAATCGTGGATGATTACGAGAAACGCATGCAGGAGATGCCGTTCATTCCTCGGGGTTCGTTTAGACGTCGGATGCTACGTCAAGACGGTGGTCCAAACAGGGATTTTCTCAGTACCTTTTCTGCGATAATGGCCTTGCTACGTAGTTTCTAAAGGACGTGGGCCTGCTTCGGAGTAAGGTGCAGTGCAACACATGTGATCGAGGTATGACGTGGTCCGCAGAACCTAGTATTCCAGAAGGATTTAGGTGGCGATGTCGGAAGAAGGTTGCTGGAATCAAGTGTTCGGCGTCAAGGTCCATTAGGACCGGCTCCTGGTTCCAGCAGAGTAGGCTCACCTTCCGTGAAGTTTTACTTCTCACGTACGGCATCGTGTCCCGCGAACCTGCCCACCGTATCATGGAAGAATATTGCCTCAGTTCAAGTACCGTCGCTGATTGGGGCATGTTCTGCAGGGAAACCATGCTTGTGTTCATGGCGGGCTGCTCGGAAAAACTCTGCGGTCCTAACAAGATCGTCGAAGTTGACGAAAGCAAATTCGGTCGGCGAAAGTACCATAGGGGACACCCTGTTAAGTGTCAGTGGGTGTTTGGTGGTGTAGAACGAGAGTCCGGCAGAACATTTCTTGTTCCCGTACCGGACAGAACTGTCGACACCCTGGTGGCCATTATACGTGACTGGATCGAACCAGGCGCCACGGTAATCAGTAACTGCTGGGGTGCGTACCGCAATCTCGAGTCACAAGGTTTCACGCACCGCACCGTCAACCACTCCATCCACTTCGTCGACCCCGACACCGGTGCCCACACGAACACCATAGAGTCCACGTGGCGCGCCGTCAAGGTCTTCCTCAGCCAATACAACAGGGGGAAAGACTACGAGTACCATCTGGCACAGTACATGTTCCTGGCGAGGTGAAAGGCGCAAGGCGTTACACCGTTCGTTCAATTCCTTCACCTCGTCGCTAACACCGATTGGAACATATGCAATGTGCCCTCTACTTCTGACGGCGACACGTAATCACACGGGGCATCTCCTGCTGCAGGTTAGTGTCCTCCTTTAGTGCGTCACACCCATGACGTCACTCCCTCCACCAAACTGCATCAAGGATATAATGCGGGCAACGCTCCGAATTATATCCGTGATGGCGGCCATCTTGGGTCAAGGTTTCTAAAGTACGTTCCCACAGGCCATACTACAACCACGAGAAGTACTCGGTGATCCACAAGTTATATGCCACGGGACAGCATGATCATCGAAATACGTGTCAAGTCAATGATATTTTGCACTTGACTGTTCTGCCATCTTTGAACGCCACTCTGTAGTCCTCCGTTCCATACGACTGGAATATACACCGGAAACCCGCGCATGAATTAACATTCACACCCACTGGTTCGTTTTACCGCACCCATATCCGCGGATAGAACCGAAATTCCTCTATAATGGAACAATTTCCATGCAAGCTTGATCCATAAAACTCTTTTGAGCAAAAAATAAGTACATTCCACAAAATGGAGCTTATTAAAAACAAGACATTAACCCCTCAATGTGGGCCTAGGTGCACTGTAGAGTAAATTTACACACCAGTGTCATTCACAGGCGAAGGAAATTATATAAAACTTTAATTTGACAGAAACCATCCCATTGTTTTTATGCAATAATTAAAAGAAACAACCATGAAACAGAACTATATTGACCAGACCCAGGTAGAAATATAAATATCATATAAAGTACTTCCTTTGAAATGTCACCTACATATCCTTTATAATTATCAATTTATTTAAATTCTTTCTTGCTGGCTTAAAGTATGCCAGACGTGTCATTAACGGTTTGTCATTCCATATATTTTTAAAATGTTTTTCAAAGATCTCTTTGGAGATAACAGTAAAGGTTTAAAATACTAAAGTTGTTGTAAATTTGTATTTCCTGAACCCATCTGGATGTGTGTGGGATGTTCCTTTCCTTCAATGTGCTTTTCAGTCATAAAATGACATTCCTGGTTTTTCTATGAAGTGAACACTGTGTGCATGTAAATACACACACTACTTTGTCTTATTTCTCATATTTTCTGATGGTCTATTTAATTTCTTTTCCTTTATGGGAAAACCTGAATTTTATTGTTCTTTGGTGTTTCTCAACTTTGCTTGTTGTTAGCAAAAGCATCAAATTAAAATAGTTAAATTTACATGTGTGCCAACAACAAATACCCTGTTTACACTCTGGTAGGACCAAAAACATGTAGCTTGGTAACAAGCAATATTTACAGAATAAATATAGTTGTGTTAGATGGTGGTTGTTACCTGATTATTAATGTTAAAGTTTGTTTTGCATAAGACTCATCCAAAGCTATCAAACTAATATGGTTTTATAAATTACTACTGGATTAGTTTCAATGAAACTGACATTTTCTTTGCTGGTTAAGTTATCAACTGCCATCTCATTACTGATAGCATTGCACCATGCAACATCAAAGAAGGTAAATGACTGTAGTTGAGGAAAGTCAGTAAACTTATCAATACTTTATCAATAGTAAAATAAAGTGTTTCACTTACCTATTCATGTAGAATATTGCAAAGGAAAGTGTAAATTGTGCTGGGTGCGAGAAAGAAGCAACTGTTCCTGAATCACATGTCCAAAAATGGAGAAGCTTCTTTCAGATGCATCACTTGAAGCTGGGATGGCATCAGTGAAATAAACTTAGTATTACATCGTAATTTTTGTTCCTGTTGACACCACCAAGCAAAAAATGAAATATTTCAGCAGACTGAATCTTCATACACCTCTACTTCGACAATTCATGCATCAGGATCAATATCATACAGGCTGTAGCTGAAGAAGCCTCATTGCTGGATCAGTCCTTGAGATCATCAAAGTTGTCCACACCCACAGTCTTAGCCACAAACTGCTCTTGTGTACAGTTTCTATCTGCTGTAAAATATTCTTGCAGACATCCACATCCACACACAGCCCTAACGACCAAAGCCAGGGGAGACAGACAAGGCACGTAACACATGTGGGGGTAAAAATGCAAACGATACTGTCATTGGACAACCTGATTGGAAGAAATGATTAAGAAACCTGGGCACAAATAAAGGGTCACACTTACTTGTTACATTGCAGGGAAACAGCAACCTTCTATCCTGGAAGAGCAACTAATGCAGAAGAGTAGAAGTTAGGACAGGGTAATTAGTGCCTAGGCTCTGTACTTGATGAATGAAAAACTGGGGTTGAGTCTGGGAGGTGCAAGAGGTTTTTCCTTGCTCCAAAATGCCCAGACCAGCGCTGGTAACCACCCAGCCTCTCCCATTCAACAGAAATTGCAGCTCTCCCTCCAGGGATAATGCAGCTGGAATATGAAGTTGACAACTCCCCTTCATCCTAGTGCCACAGTTAAGAGTAAGGGGAGGTATACATCTAATTGCCCCATACGCCTTCATGCCGTGCATCTTTGCTAAACAACAAGAGGCAGGAAAAGCGAACATCACAAGAACAGGAGGCTATAAAAATGATACCTTTAGGACAAAGGGCTACAATGGATCATGTGACAGCGTGTCTTTGAGAAATATTTATGCATGTTTTTGTGGCATAGGAATGTAAGGTTGCCAAGTCCTCTGTGGGGACAAATCTTCTTCCCTGTTCACACAGTTTGGATGCTGCTCAAAGTCAATACTTTCTCTGATGATAACGGTCCATGGACTGAGCCCAGTTCCAATTCACCCATCTCTTTCAAGTTCTTGGCTCTGATTGGTTGGTAGGCCTGCTGTAAAGCATTTATTTACAAACTACATCGACTCAATTGTAGCGTCAAAGAATACTTGTAAAAACAAAACAGTGATAAGTGCAAGGCAGTGGATAATAAACATACTCCACAGCACAACAGCCGCAAGTAGTAACCATGGAGGTATGGCCCATATTATTAAAAAGGATCGGTTTCGACTTGTTTTTTGTTGCCATCTTCAGGGTGACAGCCCGTACAGTTTGGTATTGTGCCTCCGTCCAGTCTGGTGGAGGTTCCTCCGTCACCCCTACGCCAAATGTTTCGACAAGGTTCTTCATCAGCGTGGTAGCCGCCGTGCAGACTGGCGGAGGTGTGGGGTTGAGTGCAAGAGGGACCTAAATGCGTCCCGCGCACTGCTCGTTCTTGAGCGCACAATATTAAAAAGGAACGGTGACCCCGTATAGTTTGGTAGCGTGGCCTCCGTGCAGACTGGTAGAGGTGCGGGTTGAGTGCAGGACAGACCTAAATGCCTCCCGCGCACTGCTCGTTTACGTGTTGTGGGCCAAGGAACTACGCATATAGGGTGGTCGATACTGTACCCGGGGCCAGTCAAACCGTCTGCAAAGTGAGGGGCTTAACTCTCAATTACAGCCCGTCGAAATTGGTAAATTTCGATGTCATCAGGGACATGATTTTGAACAAGGGGGATGAACCATCTGTTATAAATGTACACACAGAACATAAGATTAAGTGTAAGCGAAATGGGGGCGTAACCCTCTCAATTGTCACCGAACATGAATATAAAATCTACAGGATTTCGTTTTTCAAGAGGCGGCGTTTAAGTGAAAATACGTCCGTCCCGTTTGGGTATAAATAGGTGGGCGAGAGGGAGAGGGTCGTGTCTTAACCACCTGATCATCCATGAGCGATGATGATAATCTGAAATTCAAGCATCCGTTCTCGTGTATAGTGAGCGGACCTAGCAAGTCGGGCAAAACGTCCTTCTTAGAAGGATCGGGTAGAAAGTAAATTCACTAGTTTTATTAACACATAGTGATTTTAAACTTGCAGGTCCGTCTTTCACACATAATTTACAAAGGCTCTTTAAGCACATGATGATTTTGTTTAGTACAATAGACGGTGGGCCAAGGATAATAGTCGCATGAAGGGTGATCTGAGCAACTTCGTGTAAACAACTTACAGTTTGCTAGCCGCTAAGGTAGTTGTAAATCAATATCAAACAAATCAAACACACAATCATGCCTTGACGTTAGTACTTCATTTGTGATATAGGACACACGCTTGTTGACACACACAATACCGTAGTTTAGCGACGATAAACACATTTTTTAGCACAATTTGTGCAAATTCCAATTCGGATGGCAGTTTTGGAAACTGTCTTGCTTCAAATTATAATGCAATTGTCTCATTACTCGATGATAACTCGAAATAATTTCCCGTATGCGTTATATAAGTAACACTGCACTCTTTACTGGCAATACATTTTTCAAAGTAATCTGCGTAACTTAACATTTCACAGCACAACACGTAGAAATGAATTTTCTTCACAGAGTTTGGGATACCGGCCACATAACTCGGGTACAGACCAAATGCACCACACAACACTTTACCACTGTTCATGGTCGTATCAATATAATTCACGAGCCATAACCACTTTTTGTTCTTAACTTGAAATGTATCGTACCAAACACCCTGTCCTACAATATTATTCAAGTCTTCACATAAGCGTCCGATGCTAGAGTTTGGAAGGAACGAAACGTCGCGAAAATTTAGAAAATCCAATGTGCGTAACTTTTATAACTGACCACAACGTGGCCTGCTGGTGAACTGTGAAAGCGGGCTACCACTAACGAAATTGGGTGTTGGTGTTCTGCCTCAGGGTAAGCAGGTTAGAACATGCACACTGAAACTCTTACCTGATATAACTGTATACGAAATAGGAACGGCTGAACCAAACCACACTCGCTGTACATTACTCTGTCCGAGGAGTACATTATAATACGAATGCAGGACCTTTTATATGTAGTATGTAAACACATTGCGGGCTCCATCTTGGATGCTCCCGCCAAACCGAATCAGTAATTTTCCAATCCTTTAGAGCAACACCGCAATGGAAATAGATGGTGTGATCTTTTATACCTGTAAAAAAACAGTTTTATATTAGCAGGCTCTTTGAGAAACTATTTTTTTCTGTAATAAACAGGTTTTTTAAAATAGAATACGATACGTGTAAAAAGGAATTCACTTTCACTTAGATCGTCAGCGTTTTGACTGGACGAAGCAGCCCAGGTGGAAAAAGACTGCATTCGGGCAGCGAGTCTTCCGAATTGAGGTTAGAGGAGGCCGTCCCATTGGTTACAATCGTGCTGACTTATCGCGTGCGTAAAAGTTCTGGGAACTGTAGCTGTAAAAGAACATTGAAAATTAGTGCGGAGTAATAAGACACAAACATATCAAAACAAGAAATACAATTAATAGTACTTACTGCGTTCTGACAGCGAATTGGGTCTTAACTCGAAATGAGACCCACACACTTCGCGACTTCGTGTAGGTTGTTGAGATGATTTCTCAGGCTGACCGATAGAAAGAATAGGAATGTTTCCAACATGCAACCCCTTAGCGAAACTGCAAGATGGACTCCAGCGCTGATGTTCCTTCAAGGCAACGTCTCAATCTGTCCAGTAACCTATTTCCACTCCGCAAAAAACACAACGAACAATATCACTCTGGTTTGTGAAGTAAAATCCAGCGGTTACCAGTTGATTTGGATCCATGATGGGTACACGTCATGTTTCATATGTTTTTCAACTATGAACCCCACTTCTCAAGTTCAATTGTTTTAGGTTTAGACTAGGCGGTAGCGGTACATGTACAAAGCCGTCACTTGAGGTACACTCCACGCACATGGTTCGACAGCTAGTTACCAAATGATGCGGTCAGGGTCTTTATTTCCGTAGCCGACTATATCTGTTCACGCCCCGGGCTAAACGCATTAACATTCCTTTACACTGACAAAATCGCAAACCCGCTAAGAAACCTGTACATGCCTCAGGCCAAGTCCATTAGCGTTAATGGCCCACTTATTCGACTTGTTCCCTTCACCCCTCAGGCCAAATCAATTAGGCCGAAAATATCGCAAAAACACTGGATGACGGTAAGGTTGTTAACCCTTCGCACTGGCGCCTTAACCTCTTAGGAAATATTTCTGGTACTTATTTCTGACCGAACCTAGAGGCCATACCGTGATCAGAAGGATTTTATATAAGTGAAAAATTTTAAATGCACATCGTGAATTGAATTCTAACTTACTAGTATTAACTAATAGCGCTACAACATTTTCTTTTAAAGGAGTTCACATACTGTAGCTATTACGGGTGTCATGTAGCGTGGAGCTAAGGCTGATGGTGAACGTAAAGAGGGCAGTCCGTTCAGTAATGCAAAGGGCAATGAAGTGTGGGTTATGCATATAGAATAGAGATTTAGTGGAAAGTAGGCTGTGCATGGTAATTAACTGACTCAACGCGGTCGTGCATACAGAAGGAAGGGTAGGCTAACAGTGTAGAATGGTGTTAAGGCGGAGGTAACTGTAATTAGACAGTCAGTTCAGTAAGGCTGTAATGCAAAGGGCAATGAAGTATGGGTTATGCATGTAGAATAGAGATTCTGCGGAAAGTAGGCCGTGTATGGCAATTAACTGACTCAAAGCGGTAGTGCATGCAGAACGAAGAGTAGGCTAACAGTGTAGAATGGTGTTAAGGCGGAGATGAATGTAATAAGACAGTCGGTTCAGTAAGGTTGTAATGCAGAGAGTATTGAAGTAGCGGTTATACATGTAGAATAGAGATTATGTGGAAATTAGACTGTGTATGGTAATTAACTGACTCAAAGCGGTAGTGCATGCAGAACGAAGAGTAGGCTAACAGTGTAAGTTAGTGTAGCGCTCATTCAAAGTAATAGCCGGCGCCATACTGTCTGCCATAATTAGGTCATCCGCCCAATTTGTTTACACACTACGTCATTTGTTTACATTATGTGACCATCGCCATATTTGTTTACATATCAGAGGCTAAAGTTAGGTTAGGCGCCGTACTGTCTAGCATAATTAGGTCATCCGCCATGTTTGTTTACGCACTACGTCATTTGTTTACAGGCTAAAGTTAGGTTAGGAGCTATACTGTGTGTTGAAATTAGGTCAACCGCCATATTTGTTACATACTACGTCATTTGTTTACATATAAGAGGTTAAAGTTAGGTTTATTTACACCACGTGACCGCCTGGGGCAAGGCCATCCGCCATCTTTGTTTGCATATGACGTCATTTGTTTACAGGTTAAAGGTAGGTTAGACGCCATAATGTCTGAGATAATTAGGTTATCCACCATATTTGTTTACACCACGTGACCGCTGGAGGCAAGTTCGTCCGCCATATTTGTGTACATACTACTTCATTTGTTTACATATCAGAGGCTAAAGTTAGGTTTATTTAACCACGTGACTGCCTGGGGCAAGGTCGTCCGCCATCTTTGTTTACATCACGTGACCTATGACGTCAGAGTATCGGTGGTGGAAGTGCTAAACAGGTTGCTTATTACTGGCGCTCCCCACTATATACACGTTGATGCCTCTCCAGATCACTCTTGTTAGTGAACGACTTCCAACAAATATGACAGTTTTATGGGCGCACCCCACTATGAATGCGATGATGTATGTTCAGAACACTCCTATGATGGAGTGATTTATTACAGACATCACATGAGTTCGGACGCTCCCCACTATGCATGCGTTCATGTGATTTTAGATTACACTTATTATTGAATGACTTATTACACACATCACATTGGTAAGGGTATTCATCACAATGTATGTGTTCATGAGCCTTCAGATGACTATTCCTTCTGAATAACTTATGACACACATCACAGTTATATGGACGGTCTGCACCTTGTACAAGCTGATGCGTCTTCAGACGAGTCTTGGTACCGAATGCTTTATTACACACATCACAGAGATGTGGACGGTCTCCACTATGTATGAGCTGATGTCTGTTCAGTACTCTCTTAAGATTATATGATTTATTACAGACAGCGCAGTAATATTGGTGTTCTCCACTGTGCAAACGCTGATGTGACCTACTACATGCATCACAGTGATATAGATGCTCTTAACTAAGTATCTGTTGATGTACCGAGGGATCGCATTTCCTGCTGAATGACTTACTACACACATCACAGTTATCGGGATCCTCCCCACTAAACATGTGTTGACATCTCTTGAGATCGCACTTTTTACTGAATGGTTTATTACAGTCATCACAGCAGAAGATATGCACCTTGCTGGGGTTAGTGGTTTGATGTTCCTTAAGAGTATGCAGGGGCCAAAAAAACCATAAAGAACAATGAATATGAAAAAAATACGAATGATAATACAAGAAATACTAAATTAGAGCGATCATGTACATATGGATTCATGGAATGGAAACATGGGCAGATATTTTGCAAGTTCAACAGTGGCAGATATATGACATTTTGAAGTATACATGGCAAAGACCGAGACAGGATGGGGGGGGGGGGCAGGAAAAGAAAAGAAATTTTAAACGCGACTGACAAAATTTTAAAATAAATTAATTATTAATTAAAAATGGAAAAGCACGTTTTC
>Ga0131853_10009802_pt1 | contig 17519 bp, 14 predicted proteins | sample TergutLab28metaG_FD_92764 | JGI IMG/M metagenome (GOLD analysis project Ga0131853, IMG submission 92764) | Labiotermes labralis P1 segment gut microbial communities from Petit-Saut dam, French Guiana - Lab288 P1 (version 2) (version 2) | ecosystem: Host-associated > Arthropoda: Insects >... | reverse complement strand
TGTGTGTGTGTGTGTGTGTGTGGGGGTGTGTGTGTGTGTGTGTGTGTGTGTGTGTGTGTGTGTGTGTGTGGTGTGTGTGTGTGGTGTGTGTGTGGGTGTGTGTGTGTCTGTGTGTGTCTGTCATTTTACATACTGTAGCAACTGCCGTTTTACATAAATTTTAATATAAGTTTTATGTCATTAAAATTCAAAGAAATGTCATCGTGCCGTACAGTTTACATAAAACCTGTTGTAACAAATAATATACAAAACAGAAACACTTGTTTACCGTCAGCACAACTATATTAGTGTTAATGTTAATTAGTCATATTAATAAAACAACATATTTCAACCAATCGTGATCGTCTTCGGTCTTCGAATATGGTAAGGAGTAATAAATATGCAATCGTGCAATAGGCTAAAAATATATTATATTTATTCCAACGAACTGCATTTATATACATTAATAACTATTTATTTTTTCGCAGTATTTTTTCCTACATGTTTCGGCCTGCAGCGGCCATCTTCAGGGAGAACACTGATATAAATGAGTACATTTTTGTCTAAAATGTCGTCGAAGATATTTTATATTCGTGGACTTTTCAGTATCTAGAGGCAATTTGGTCCTTCAGTGACTCGCCATGCTGAATTGAAGAAAGCACACTTACCACGGACTTAACAAATCTGACGATACCAAACAAACGGATTTTATCTGTACTGCATTTCCTGAACTGCACGATACACACCGACACACCGTACTGTGACTGAATCTTCTTGGTTGGCACAGGACAGACTCAGATATTTGTATGCATGCACTGCACGTAATGAAAACAGGCATTGGACTCTGCATAGAACTTGTAGTTTTATGACAACCATAATATCGATAATATCGATAATGCTGTAATTTTATACCTACTATTTTAAATAGATTTTATAATTTTAACATTTTAAGTACCTTAATACATGGCGTTGTGCTTTCCAGATTGATGTATTGGTGCTTGTACTCCTTCGTATAGGAGACCTCCTATGGATGGCACCTTGGCGACGAAACATGTAGCAGCTTTTAAATCTTCAGTATATTTCTGTAATTTTAACCAAAAAATGCACGCAGTTGTTATTAGATTCATAATAACATTTTTAAAAACACTAATTTATGCACTTCCTGATAACGAACAAATACGGTCCGAAACGTGCAGGAATTTAGAGTTTTTAAAAATATTACTGTGAATTTGATGACGATTGTGTGCACTTGTTGGTTAAATTTAATTTAAATTAAATTATAATGCACGGAATGGAATATGTAAAAACCTATTTATAGTTCGTAATGTTATTGAGCGCATTTGTTGGTAAATGTGATAGATTGTTCGTATTTACAGCCCCATGCAAGTAAATACAACTTCGTGTTTAATGCTCAGTGCTCATATTTCTAGGTATCCTTTATATAGAGTTCCGTAATCGCAACAAGCTTCTCAGGCAATAAGAGTGCATTGCTTTTCTCCTGTTCCATAAATTGCGTTTCGTCTTATCGGTCAAGCGTGTCTCCCCACCTATCCTTAAATGGAATTCACATTTACATTTCTACATTCCAGGCTAGTCGTCTACATGATGAGGTGTCTTCAGGCATTCAGGCTACACGACTGTCGTGTTTCCAATTTTTCAGTATGTATTCCAAAAATACCCACCTGTCATTACAGCTTACTCTCCCTAGAAGTGCTAACGATAATAGGTTGCATTCTATTTTGTGTTAAATAGTTGGTGATGTTCAGGGAATTAACTTTCAGGTGGGACATCTCCGTTGCGTTGTACAGAATTGCAAATATAAACAATATATAGTAAAACACAACTGAATTAATGAACTTATTAAGGTGTATTTCTTATATTGTTTCTTTCAAAGACGTGTCTAGGTTCTAATTATGAGCAAACTTCAGGTTGAAGATGGCTCATAACTAGAGCCGAAACATGCCGTTGAACGAAACAATGTAAGAAATACCCCTTAATAAAGTCATAAATTTAGTATTATTTATAATTCTGTGCAGGGAAGTGTTTCCTCTTAAAAGTTTGAAATGCCTCCATTATGGGCGTTATCCATGTAAGAGTACAGATACACCCTACATTAATTTTTATGTACTTAGATACTCGCAAAATGACGTCTCTATTTACTATGCACATGGAACACAGATAATGCTGTCCGACATTTTAAGATATTTTTGACATCCGCATTTCCTAAAGTACAATGCTTCCACGCAGAAGAAAAATGTGAATTGCCAACTTGATGCAACAAGGTAATTTTATTGATGTATTCTTAACTCGATATGTTTCGGGTACATACGCCTATCATCAGGAGCATTAGATGTTGAGTTGCAACATATGGTTTTCTGCACCGAGTTTTTGGATGGGTGGTGGTCCTTATAGCTGCTGCGTAGGTCATGTGTACGGTGCGGATGGTGCCGTGCGACGTCGCACGGCACCATCCGCATCAAGTTGGCATTTCACATTATTTCATGAGGAAGATTCGCGGTCAAACAACCCTCAGAAGAAAAATACTTGAAAAAGGAAAGACATTCAACCTGCTAACGTAATTTTATACAGCACACAACTATTCATTTGTTACGTATCATATTTTATGTTTTATCAAACAGCATAAGCCTCTGGTACAGGAGGAATTTAATCATAAATTCGGAGAGCTTCCATTTGGTCGAAAATGAAACATTCAGCTGCCAAAACATCCACGACGTTCCTACAAATTATGAGGGGAATATTAGTCCACCATTTTTGGCTTCAGAAATTTTCAGTTTTCTCTTTGACGGTACACACGACTCCTAGTACCACTTGCTGCAAACTTCACACAGAGCTAAAAATCCTATTTGTTCGGACAGTTCATTCCAAAAGTAGCTACCACAAAGACTACATTCTTTCTGGTTATAAGTATAAAATATTTTACATGATATACTAATTTTTTCGCCTGTCCCTGTTTATCTTCTTCCTATTACATTTCCTCATTTTTCTCCCAAATGGCACTTTTTATTAACCATTTGCAAGATCCTTCCGTACTTATGTGGCCCTATTCAGCATTAATGGTTTTTTTTTAACCGAGAGCAAGTATGCTTCCTGCGCGGTAGGAACTAAATTTTAAATATAATTTGAGACAATCTTCGACTTTAAAGGGTAAGATTTTTCTAAATACGTGATTTAGCAAGAAAGAAAAGAAATGAGTCAAACCTGAGAAGCTATAATGAAAAGGATGAAACCTCCAAGACACGTAAAACGCATAGAAATATTAAGAGTACATAAGAGTTTCGAGTTTTGAAACTTGAAGAGCAGAAACTGTGAAAGAACTACGCATGTGTGACAGGATAATACTAAAATGAATCTTAAGAAATTATACTGTGACAATGGGGAGTAATCCGGCTAAGAGCAAGAACTGGTGGCGGATTATATGTCAGTGTTAATGAAATTTAATCTTCGTTAACACTGTTGCAGGGAATTATTTCTTAACGAACTGGGTGTCTATCAGCTTTTCGCAGGTGACTCAGCACAAAGAGGGCAGAGTGGTTCGTACACCGTACAAAGTGGGGCTCAAATAATCCCGTGTTAATGTTTGTATCCTAGAGAAGAGCGAAATGACTAGAATGGTCTGTCATTACGAGAAATCGTGATCGTAAAATAATTCACTTCGGTGCGATGGCCGGTAGTTATTAGAATACTTGTCAGATGCGAATGCTGAATGACAAGGATTGGCTTCGAGGTCGTGGCCTCTAATCGTGTGTGAGATTTCATGAACATGCCTCAGTACTGCCCTTCACGCGGCATGCTGCCGACTTCATCCTACTTTTAGAGAAATATTATTCCATTCCGGAATATATCTTCTATGAATCTATTATGGAAATCTGCCTGAGGTTCATGGTACTGTAATTGAGGCCAGTAATTTGTTATTCCTCACATTCTGAAGACTGAATATCGGTAGAAGCTGACATATTATCCGCGTTTCTATATGCATGTTCTTAAGATCACGTTCCAAAATCACATGTCTATCCAATTGCAGACTCTCCTGTATAAGTAAACAATACTTCAGTCAGCTGAGTCTACATGCCATGCCACTGGGACGCCTCTGCCTCAATATGCGGAGGACGACCTCTTTTTTCAAAACTATTTCTGAATTATCAAAACCATTACTGATATTAAACGAATATGGAGGGTGTATGACTTTCCGAAACACTGCTAAATATTTATCGGAATTCATGGAGTAACAAGCCAAGAGAGAGAGCAACGTGCGAATTCGGTAAAATAAATTAATAATCTGAAGCCAGTTCATTAGAATCCCTTAAGTCCATTGACACTTTAAGACCAAGGAAATATGAAATATATTTAAACAACGAGTTCTTACTGCGCAGTAAACACAATGCCTGTCGGTTATAAAATAAATAAATCAGATATTGTTACACAGAACAATGATCCCTTTTGTAGATGATGATGATGATGATAATAATAATAATAATAATAATAATGTTTTGGGATTCCACATCAAGTACATTAAAATATGTGAAAACGCACAAGAGAAACGCAAAAAAAAAAACTCCTTGAGAACACAAAAACTTAAAACGTTATTTGTTCTAAGCATATGAAAGACATAAATGCACGATGAGAGCAGAAAGTAGAATTTTTTAATGTTACATCTGGTGGTACAAAAAGTACTCACTAGCCCTTAAGGGGCCTTAAAATTTAACCACACAGTGAAGAGTCTGTAAAAAAAAAAATTGATTTATAGTCGCTTGTTTCGCTACGTAATATCAGACCCCTTCCCGTTCTTCAGAACCATTTTAAGTTACGTTCTTTCTCAGAATTCACAACCTATACCCTTCATCATTCTCTTTAAAAGAGGCCTATTTCATAAGTATAGACTAGAATTATAGGATGACTTTTAGATCACACCTTCACTGTTTTTTTAGTACACTGACCTTACCCAAAGCCTTTAAAATTCTACGTGTGAGGAGATCCATAAATTGCAGGTTCCTTCACCAATATCTTTAGGGCAATCACATGAAAGAGTATAAGACTGGCAGAGCACATAGCGTGCACGTGATTCACAATAATGTTCACTGGAGGGCTCTTACGAACACAGAAACAAAATTTCGGTTTCCACAAAAGCTCAACATTTCTTACAGCATATAGATTGCAGTAAATGTATAAAGCAAAATTCCAACTTGAGATTTAAAATATAATTTTCTTCTTCAGAGTATACTTTTGTTTTTACTCATAAAATTCTTTGTAAATTATTTAACACGTATGTTTCCTTTCACACCTAGATGGCAGGCAAAGTACTTTTAACACATAACCCCATCTCCCAATCATGACAGCGGCAAAAATGTAATTGAAAATTCTAATGTCTTTCCTTCAACCTCAAAATACAAAATCAGTAACGTTCTTGTCTCACATTCTACTAACGAAGTCATAGAATGTGTCCAAGGTACAGTACAGACGTTGATATTTCATTGTATATTTGCATTTGGAAGAGAATGAATGGTCAGCGTGCTGCCATTAGCAAATGCCCTTGTGAAAAATTTTAATGGATTTAAATTAAAATGTTTTTTCTTCCCCATGCCTCAACAGCTCTAGTGGGTCTAGGCCTCCCCATTGTTAAGGTTTAGAGATTATACTCAGTCACATCACGGTCGGTAGAACTCCTCTGGAGGAGGGATCGGCCAGTCGTAGGGACCTCTACCTGACAAAGCACAATACTCACAACAGACAGATATCCATGCCCGCGGCTGGTTCGAACCTGCAATCCCAGCAAGTGAGAGGAGCAAATTTATGCTTCAGGCGGCGCGGTCACTGGAATCGGCTACTTAAGCTGATTAATAGCATATAACTGAAAGTAACAGGCTATACGAATATGAGAAACGTTCTGTGATCATGACTGATAATTTTGTAAGTGCGAAACACCGTAACGTAACAAATTCTTGAAGCCTGTACGAACAGCATGTTTCATACAAATTTCCTGACACGGGTATCTCACATACGATGTGGAACTTAGCAGCTGAACAACGCTTCTGGGTACAGACTGGGGAAAATGTGGGGTACGAAACTTTAACTGAGCTGAAAATTCTGTACGGCGCTCTTACAAGTAAAAAACAAAAAAAATCCCTGTAAAGGCCTTGAGGGATCCATGAGGATGAGGCACCCAGATTTCTAGACAATCAGCACATGAATGTGGTAAGGTTATCAGCCCAAAGCACCATCCGCCTTCACCCCTCAGGAACCTTTCCTGGTACTCATTTCTGTTAGAGGCTGAGTCTACGCCAGGATCATAGTGCGGTCGGAAGGATTATGTCAATGAAAAATTCCGATTACACAATCGGGAATCGCACCTGCAACCTTCTGTCTCTTAGCGCAGTGTCTCAACGAACTGCACCAAAGTGTGCCCCTGCTCCTACACGTAGTACATAGAATTATAAGGACGTAGCTATGGCTCAGTCTGTTCCACTAGTTGCTAAGCTCTCGTTTATTCTAAAGTATGATGATTCGCTTTATATTATGAACGCTAGTGTTAAGTCTGTTGCACGTATGTCGCAGTAATCAGGGCGTCACAAAAGAAGTAGCCACTTGTATCCCAGTGTTATATTGCTAAGTCCTTTTATTCTGCGATGAAAAGCTTTCTTTCTGGAGTCACAATACGTGAAAGTAATTAATGTCAACGTACTAATTACAATAGTCCAGTGGTGCACAAATCCCGGGCGCCAGTTCGCCGTGGCGACTAATTTGTGTAAGGTAGCGCCTATAATTTGTGGATCCTCGGTGCCTCGTGTCACCTTTCCTGCGCCTAGAATTTTAAGGTGGATCATAGATTTTGTAAAAATGATCAATTAATTTTGGCAAAAAAAAATTTAAAGGTCATATTTTTTAAGACGAAATTTCATAAAAGTGTCAAAAAAATCATGCGTCTGGACCATATTCTGAGTTACGTTAGTCAGCTTCGCGTGTTACTTGTCACGACGGTCCTTAATAATATCATCCCTCGAACTACATTTTTGTCTCCCAGATGGTCACCTGAACTTTCTCGACCAAAGTTCTTTATGCATTTGCCACGTAATCCACATATAGTACGTTCCTCGCCAATCAGGATAGTCGGACTCGAAGCCAAGGTCTGCACTTATGACGTCCCGTATACAACGCAGGAGTACCAACCACTTAAAACACGTCATTCCCTGATAAAAGTGGGAAGAGGTTACTTCAAATAAATAAATATAAAGGTCGATTTAAAATAAGTAGAATACCGGGTTACTATAAAAGAAATAGACACATTTCTGGTGGTCTCCCAGAACTTTTACCTTTGCATAAACAAACCGTTTCTTGAAATTTCTTGCTCCATTAGTAGAGAGACTGCCTTGCAGGTGGAGGTTTGCCATATCGTCTTCTGAAACGACGCTGTACAAGAGTAACGGAGTTCGTCTTCGCTAATTCCAGCACACAAAAAGCCTTCTCTACCACAGTAACAGCCATTTTGCTTCAGTGATGTCAAGAGCGCTGACGTCACGAAAGAATGCCTGGAAAAAAAATTTCGTCTTTCCTCTACGCAACTACAAAAATTTTGTGTCCACTACGATAACGGTTTTGATACTACGTAACGTGGAAAGTGTCTGTTTCTTTTATAGTAACCCGGTACTTCCTTCGTACTTGATAACACAAGTTTTGAACTTTTATTTTTAAAATTACATTTAAATAACCCGCCTTTATTCGACCCACAACTTGGTCGCTACCAGCCAATCAGCAAAAAGCTAACTAATGATCGATAAAATCGGGCAATGTTGTTCGACAGCCCTTAATCATTTTACCAAATTCTACGAAAGAAACCTGTCGCTACGCTATGACCCGAACACCAGATACCTATAACAGGGAATGCGCTTACGTTAACGGATTTCCCATCTTAGTTGGGGGCTTTGATGTGGTCATACTAAGAAATTACGCTAAGTATGTCTTTATGTCCTTTGGGAGGAGGAAGAACTCTGGTTGGATATACATGTGGGGTTTGAACACACAGCGGCCTGATCGCCTGCGCTGGAAGAATTTTGCGATTTGAGGGGGGGGGGGGGAGTAATTCATCAGACTGAAGGCTTCCGTGATTGGAGGGGAGGATGAGGGCCGTGATCCGTCTTTTATTTATAACCTAACATTCGCTTTGCAACTGAAGAAACTGATGGGAGACGCAGTAAGGATAATCGAATGTTACCAGGCAGAGTTCCTTCTTTCGACACGGCCGGGATGTTACGGACAGTCGCTTTTAACTAAGCCTTTACGTGATTTTGGTCAGCCCTCTATCGGCGCGAGTGCCATTCAAATAGTCGTGTAACCCGTGATTCAGGTTCCAGGATTTATATAGGTCACGATAGTAGCGGCCACATCCAACAGAGGTCTCCAGTTCCAATAGCAAGAAGCAGAAGAGCAGCAAGCTTTCCAGGTTCGCCAACCCCTGCCGATGTAGCAACCAATCAGCTTGGCCGGACTCCGGGTCTTCCTGCCATTTAGTTAGTTCACAAGGCTTAGAACGTCAGGATCAGGAACGTCAGAGGGGGAAACATGGTCAGTAGTTCAGTTGCTTAAAGTCCGAATTCAGAGACACTCCTAACCCATTTACAGTGCAGCATGCAGTGAAGATTACAAGACACGGCAAACATCTGCAGAGAAGGTGTGCGTAACATTTCTCCCCGAATTCTGTGAGGTTTGTTTTTAGTATAACCGATTTTATTACCTCGTAGCGGTAGTTTTGTGATGTGCAAGTGTGCGCACTGGTGGTACTGAATGAAACCTCTGTCGTGTTAATTTGTGCAACTCAAGAAACTACGAATTTTGATGTTTTGCTGACCGTGCATCTCAGTATAATCTTAGTAATTAACCAATTTAATGCACAAATTCTTGTTTTATAATAAGTTTATTATATGTCTCTACAAGTTTCGAGCACCATGTGCTCGTCATCAGGTGGTCAAAATTGTATTATACAGCATCTGGTATCATCACACTCTGTAGGTGGCCATCCCGTTCACACATGTGCACGGGACGGCCACCTACAGAGTGTGATGATACCAGATGCTGTACAATAACATTTTGACCCCCTGATGATAAGCACATAGTGCTCGAAACATGTAGAGGTATATAATAAACTTATTATAAAACAAGATTTTGTGCATTAAGTTGGCTAATTACTAATATCAAGAAACCCCGATTTTCCAATAGCCTACACACTACAGTTACAGGCAAAATAATTACATACTAATGTATACTATTTCTACCTGCTGAGAAGGTGCTCAAATTAGGATGTTTTTATTTATTGTAACAAACATATGTTTTCTCGTCGTACGTGGGCAATACATACTACTTCCACTTAATAATATTCGTTCGTCAGTTTTATGTGTTACACGCCAGTAATTTAAAAAAGTACATTACTGTTAATTTTTTAGCAGAGGGTTTAGTTTTTCGTTATGAAGTTTAAGGAAAGACCCTGTATATGACTCTATCAGAACCCAATATTCCAGATGAATAAATTTTGCTTTAACAACGCAGGCAGTGTATGTGCAACAAATATTGTGAGGCCTTCGTTTATCTATTTTTCGCAGGGCAACGCTGTAATAAATTTACTTCGCATTTACCAGCTACCTAGTCGTAGTAAACAACACAAACACACTTAAATTATAGTCATGGAAAGGCAAGAGAGGGTTCTGTTTAGTTTTTACTGCTTGTGAGCTAAATACATCGCGATCAACAATATCACCGTAATGAGGTCTTCATGTAAAGTTTCCGGCATTTTTGTCTGATTTTAACCAAATGTGGTTTTTTATCGACGGATTTTATTAAACATGCCCAGAATCATATCTGACTCCAACCGTCCAGTAGAAGCCGGGATTATATCTGTAGACGGATGGAAGGACGATCATATATGACGAAAACATAGATTTTTTTTTAAAGAGCTTTATTATACAAAGAGTATATACAGGGTGTACAAAGATAAATTACAAAATTGTTCCTGTAACCAATTTCAATAAATATGTACTTTATGGAACAAGTGGAAATGAATAATATGTATATAAACATAGGTGTAAATAACGGCAGTGAAAAATGAACAGAAAAAATAATGCGGCTTCATGTAAGCTAATTAAAGCAGTATACGGTTCGTATATTTATAGGTTATGTGCAAGATAATCAGATCGGCTAGAGTATAACACTGTGGTGATTGGGGAAATGGTTAGAGGAGAAGGTGTTTGGGTCGTTTGTGTATGTATTTCTTATACTGGCGATGGAGGTCAGCTAGGGAGTAGTTTCCTATAGCACGGCGAGGGGGTTAGGGTGGGCAAAGCAACTGTCGAAAAGTTAGCGGTCAAATGGTAAATGAAGTCGCGGATAGACGCTTTCCGCGACTATGCCAACGCGCCTAAAGTTGCTGCTGTTTGTACATAATTCATACAGCGGATTACAATTCACACAGGCTGTTTCAAAACTGAGCACATGTTTCATCAGGCTGGATTGACGCTAGGGCAAAATTCTAGTTCACGCATTTTACGTTTTTGTTGTTATATTTTACTCATATGAGGGCCCTACATTGTAAGAGTGGGAGTGGGAAGGAGAATTAGGAAAAAAGTTGGCACGAAAGCAACTATGTTCATGGAGTGACAATCCGTAATTTATTGTACAAATATTATTTAGCAGAAGTCTATTACATTGTGAAAACTGCAGTCTCGTACACGAGCCACTTTAGTTCTCACTTGTCACTATAAACAATGAAATAGTTCGGCTAATCTCAAATGCCACCACCATTTTTATCAGTACACTATACGCAATAAGCCACAAGTAATTACATATATAAATACATCGTCTTAATAAATTTGTTACCGATTGTGTTTTTCATTTGTTGTTCACATTCAACGTGAAATAAATATCTATCCTGGTGCACTCTAAATATCAAGGGAAATACGACTATTTCCGTTAAGTAAAACTTTTCAAATCAATTTGACATTCAGAGGACCATGCATCGTGATATATTCTTATAACAAAACAAAAGAGATACACTAATTTCTCAAATTTATTTTTGGAATAGAACTCTACATATTTCGGACAGGTTTTCTGTCCATCATCAGGAGTCTAGAACTGTATGGCATATACCTATTGCTGTGTATACAGAAAACCTGTACGAAACATGTAGAGTTCTATTCCAAAAATAAATTTGAGAAATTAGTGTATCACGTTGGTTTTGTTATAAGAAATTTCAAATCAAATATACAACAACAATTTTTGTATTCGGACATTCCGACAACGAAGAGTTATTTGAAGGCCAATTTCCCCCCCCCCCCGCACCGCTGGACTAATTGTTTTCTTCAGGCTGTTACAGTTGGTTCGAATCCCGCTCAATGGACGATATTTTCGCCTGTATTTGTGTTGCACTGTGAAGGTAGTGAGACTTTACTACTGATTGATATCCCATCTGATGAAATCTATCGCTCTTCAGAGCACCATTAACTTCTGTCAATAATCTGGGCCAAGTTTCTAATGTCATTGCAGTAGAAATATTTTCTATCGTGCCGGGTTCGAAATTCCGCTTATTACATCCTGTAATTTTTCGCATCTATGTCATAACTTACTCGCAGTTCTGAGTTACAGCACGTTACGTAACACGTCAGCTCTTCTCAAAGATGCATTCTCTAGGGCCAAGAAATGCCAAGACAGGTCAAGTGGTCTGTTCTTTCGAACCACGTCTGTAAAGTCCACAAACATACTTGTACGTCTGTACTTTGTTACGCCTATAGGATGAATATATGACGAAGCGCTCGGAGAACTTACTGTGTATACAAAAACCTACACAACCCGTAGAATATAAATGAGGGTATATTGTAATATATTCTGTTAGCGTGCCGAGGTTCTACTGTATATTGAAGTGTGTGTCGCCTCCCACAGATTTTAACAAATCCCGTCAAACAAAGCCTGCTGACATATGTATAGTCTTATTCAACTAAAACAATACTGTCACTCTGAAACTCCTAGGTGTTTCGTAATACAGGGTTATTCGAAATGATTGTCGGGGTTTTAACAACTTGTCATACATAATAAAGTTGAGGTAGGAGTATGTAGTTGCACCGATGGAGCTAGAAATTCTCAAAGTTTTCTCTTATGATGTTCTGTGTGCAGTAGTTATGCATTTCTACGCTTGGAGCGCAGTTTACTAAGATGGCGGCGAACGGCATTGAGGAGGCGTTTTGTGTGCCTACATTTCATCATCGTGTTGATGTTTGTAGAATCACAATGGGTGCACATATAGAGCACATACAAGGTACGTAACAAAAACTTGGAGTGTTGTGCTATTAAATAAAATAATTTCGAATTAACCTGTATACAGGTTAGTTGCTGCTGGACAAAATATTGATTCTTTTTAGAAAGTGTACCTTTACTAACACTAAAATATTCCACTGTGACTTCCATACTTAGAGTCCCCGAAACCTATTTTATATGATATCTGTTTTGTGTATAAATACAGCACAATCATAATACATCAATTATTCGACAAGGCAGGAAGAATAAGAAGAAAGAGCATGCAGAACGCCCATAAGCGAAATGATGAAAGCTTAAAAAAGTTAACCGGAAACAGAAACACACTACTTCCTTATTAGGGGCATAAACTGTAAGAACATATTAACGCTTTAACCCTTCAAACACCGAGTTAAATCCTATCGGCCATCTGCTGGCATTATTAGGAGCTCACCATATTCTCCACGTTAGCAGGATAAGGGTTAAATACGAAGCGCAGACTGTTTTTTTAAATACCCAGTTCGTACCGCGCTGTAAACACTTTTCCTCTCGGATATAAAAACTAATCACTTTATGTCATGTGGGGCAGATGTCGTTGTGTGTTCTGAGATAATTAGAAAAATAATTACAGTGTGGGCAGAATGTATAATTCTTTATTGTTAAACCTGTTGGTGCACACAAACAGTAGGATTTAAAAGGTTAACACTTTGCGGTGCAAATTATTCTTGTGACTTACAAATGCCTGATCCAAATAAATCTTCCAGAAATCCTTAATCTTCAAACTTCAGAAGCAACCACTTTAAAATAAAGCGTGGATTTTAGCTGGCAATGGATATCAAAGAACGGAGGGCGACGTCGTAGGTAAACTCGTTACTGGGCCGATAACATTTCTAGCGATTTCATCAGCATTAGTGGCAGAGGTGTAGACACGGGTCACATGGCTCAGAAAAGAACCAGTGTTGGTCTGTGTTGTTATTTGCACGCAGATTATAAATGCACTGGATAACAAAATTAAAGGTTTCATAACCTCACAGTTAGGTGTTACATGTAATTACCACCGGGCTTTAAACGGTTCAAATATCTACCCATTTGGCGTATACACCACAACAGGAAATGTGAGGGTTAATGCACGCGTATTCAGGCTCACTATCGCAAATCTAATTAACTGACTCTATAGTTCGGAGTCCTTGGTGAGATGCTAACAAGTCTTCAATTGTTCAAGGGATTCCCTGACTTTTATTCAACAAAAGGTCCATTAATTCATTCACAAAAGCCCGCCAACTGTCCCTATCCTAAGTCCGATCAATTCAGTCCATGCTCCCACCCAACTTCTTGAGGATCTATTTTAATATCATCCTCCCATCTACGCCTAGGTCTGCCAAGTGGTCTCTTTCTCTCTTGTTTCCCCAACCAGAACCCCGCATACAATTCTCTGCTCCCCCCCCCCTGCGCTACATTACCCCTTCCTCCATTTCATTCTTATTGATTTCATCGTCCGAATAATATTTAGTGAGGACACCGATTACAACGCTGCCGGTATGTAGTTTTCTCCACTCCCCTGTTATCTCTTCCCTCTTAGGCCCAAATATCCTTCTCAGCACCCGATTTCCACAAGCCCTCAGCTTATGTTTCTCTCTCTTTGTGACAGACCAAGCCTTACACCCGTACAAAACAACAGGCAAAATTACAGTTCTTCAGATCTTGACCTTTACATCTGTAGACAGCAAATAGGAAGACAAAAGATTCTGCACCGAATGATAGCAAGCATTCCCTGATTTCAGTCGTTTCTTAATTTCTTCATGAATGGAATTTTGATTTGTTAAGGTTGTTGTCCAATATATGACATGTTACTTTCTTTCAAATGATTTATTACATATCTAAATTGTGATCGTATCCCTTTCGTCACTCTTCCAGTAAATGAGTCTTCCCCTAACACACACACACACACACACACACACAAGAGCAGGAAAGTCCCCACAAATTAGCCTCTTTGTTACAGATTGTGATTTATGTATTTGCAATGCATTTAACCACACTTTCAGTGAATCACAACAGAGAAGAATAATTAAAATAAATTCAACAATGAATCGAAAGGATATTGAAGGAAGCTGTGGACTTCATAATTTGCGACAATCAACTGTCATAATTGTTACGGTGCAGCCGAGATCCAAACTCGGCGCTTCACGAGTAAAAGTCCAACTCCTTACTGCTTTAGTCAAATGACTTTGTGCCAGGGATGTTACAGCTCCGACAAGCCGTATCTCAAGCGTGAAATACAGGTGAAATATCTCAGTGGTGGTTCCTTATCAAACAACATTTTTAGCCAATTAGCCAAGAGCAGAGACTGGTAAATCCATCCTCCAAATATGGGTGGCATTTTGCAGCATAAAGTAACTCCAAATAGACGTCGGCTCTGTGGGATACTGCTACAATGTTAGCACATTACAGTTGTCGTCAGACCAGGTGCCTAAGGATTAATTACAAGCCCCCTACAGCGGATCCTTTGTAGTTACGGGCGGTCACCATCACTTGTTTTCCACGGACACAACTGACCGACCCGTCAGTTATTGATGGCCTGCTTTCAACATATTTCTTGTTACCACAATACATACACTCCACATCCTGTTCTTTATATTACTGGCTCCCTCCCACTTATAATAATTACCACGGTACGCAAGTTTCTAATTTAAACTTCACTAATGCGGTACTAACTTACGTCACGTACTGTACCAATCTTTTGTTCGTGCTAAGTTTAAGGCTGCTCTTATCTGCAAATTTTAGAAATAAATCTAAACGTGTGCCAGGACTAAACATTTTTGTTCTTGTTTCATTTACGTTTCATTTTAAGTCAAATATACAGGGTATTCGAAAATTCGCGCAACCCAAATAATAGAAAGGTATCTCAATATACAGGGTTATTCGAAACGATTATCGGGGTTTTATCAACTGCCACATCGTTCTCTAGATGCAACCCCATGTGATTTCTTTCTATGAGGTTAAGTCAAGGATCAGGCTTATGTTCCTCCTCTTCCCGCAAATATGCCGGAACTGAAGGTACGAATCATAACCGCCATTGAAACCATCACCGCTGACATGCTACAAACAGTTAGAAACGAACTCGATTATCGTGTTGATGTTTGTAGAATCACAAAGGGTGCACATATAGAGCATCGGTAAGGGATGTAACAAAAACTTCGAGTGTTGTTCTATTAAATGAAAAAAAAAACATATACTCCTCTTTCAAGTGTATTGTGTATGACAAGTTTTTCAAACCCCGACAATCATTTCTAATAACCCCGTGTTATATATAAAATATTTTCGTGGAGATTGGACTAAAGAATGTCGGATATTTTCCACACTCACGTCATTTAAAGCTGTAGGAATATCAGGATTTTGTCGATCACACACACACACACACACACACACTACATGTTTCACGGAAAGGGGCTACTAAACGAAAAACTGTTCACTTGTCTGCGACTCGAGACTTCGGGTAGGCACTGCTAAATTGGCCCTGGCATTTAAAATAGGACTGCAACTGTAGATATTGTAGAATGACGAGAACATGCTGCACTTGTAAAGAAGAAATGTCGGCAGAAGCACGGCTTGGAAGCCACTCCTGAGATGGGGTCAGGTCATGTAAATTGTGCTTGGCCCGTACACAGCTTCTGCACAGTCATACCAGCATATTCATCTACCAATTAAACGTCATCACACTCATTCCTAGTTAGTACTAAATATCAAATTTCGGGTTACACGGCTTTTCGATCACCCTGTATAAAATATATTTTTGACGCAAATTTAAACATTCTCCCGTTCTTAACTAAACGCAGTCGATTAAAAATATGGAGCCGTCACGGTAATTACTTGTGTCAAGTAACCATGTTATTCTCACGCATGTCACCTAATGATAAATCCCGTTCCAATATTCCAAATATAATTATTGGGAAATGACTTCTCGTTGCTTAAAATTGTTTTGCAAAATTTCTCATAACCGAAGCAGTCATATACAATAACTTTGACGCGCTGTTGCTTTTTACGATCTTCGAGGGATGTCCAGTTTAGAACTACAGACAAGAAAATAAATTTTAAATACTTATAGAAAATAAGTTAATACTTATTATTAAACATGTATTTAACCACCATCTTCTCTATCCTTGTAAAGTATAACAAGTCAGACTGAAAAGCTTGTTATGAAATCCTGTCGACCTAGCTAGACATGTTATCTTTACTTTTAGCGCCTAGGATATCCCTAGCCCTCTTAATTCAGTATGCAGTTTTTGGTATAATAATGGAATATGAACTCCTTTTTACCCCCATCAAGCTTCTCACACCTTGAGATCTTCGCTCTTCTAGGATGTTACACAGCGCAAATTTGTAGGTAGTGACAGAAGTTTCAGAACAACCTGTCGGTCCCATCTTCAAGGGTCAAGCAGACTAAGACGTATTTCAATCTTTTGCAAAAATGTTTTTATTTTGCTGTCAGGTCATCTACTGCATTCTGTGACATTATATTCCTTGTAAATGCTACTAGAGATGGTATTTTTCCTTCAATATAGTGTTTGAGAAGCTAGGCGCATATCCCAGATTAATAAAATAGGTCAAAAGTAAGACAAGTTTTTCTATTCAAATTTATAAATAATAAAATGTTTTGAACCATTCACTAATAGACTAAACTCAGTAACAGCATGCAATTTTAGCTGCATTTATATACACTTCATATATTTTCTCGTAATCGGTCGTTTATAAAGCGACGTTAATCTGGAGGGACGCAGATGGGGTTACATATGTCTAATAAAGACAAAATGTTTGTCTGGAACTCTAGCATACATAACAGATTTCTTCCATGGTGCAACAGCCCCTAATGAGACAGTTCCTCTTCACTACCGAAGCTTCAAGACCGCACTCAGAAACACCGCACCCGGTAGGACTCCTCTGGACAAGTGATCGGCCCGTCGCAGAGATTTGAACGTGACAACAAGCAACATTCACAGGAGACAGAAATCCATGTCATTGGCGGTATTCGAACCCGCAATCCCAACAAGATAGAGACCGCAGACCCAAGCCTGAGACCGCACTACCTCTGGTATCGACATTTACAAGATGTAAAGGTAAAAGTAAAGTGTTCCCATTATAGGCCCGGTGTGGCCCAGAGGGTAGGTAGAGGTATAGCTCTACTCTTCCATGACCGCGGCACTAGAAGGGGGTGAGTGGTCAGCAGCACGCCTCGGCCGCACTTTACCCCCGGGAAAGACCCG
>Ga0131853_10009801_pt1 | contig 17520 bp, 11 predicted proteins | sample TergutLab28metaG_FD_92764 | JGI IMG/M metagenome (GOLD analysis project Ga0131853, IMG submission 92764) | Labiotermes labralis P1 segment gut microbial communities from Petit-Saut dam, French Guiana - Lab288 P1 (version 2) (version 2) | ecosystem: Host-associated > Arthropoda: Insects >... | reverse complement strand
GTGTGTGTGTGTGTGTTTTGCGAATTTTTGGGTTTTGGCAGCGGCGTACCCGAGGATTCCCTGGGACACAACCCCGCGTCATGTGGTATTCAGTCCCGGACGTTTCGAGGCCACTACGTTACATCGAAACGTCCGGAACTGAATACCCAGTGACGAGGCGTCATATCCCAAAATAACGAAACCCTAACCGCGTGAGTTATTTCACACCCTTCTTGAGGGGCTACACACCGCTGTACACACCCGCACAGCATACCACCCTTCTCGCTTTGTTCTTTTCGTGTGTGCTGCTAATTAAAGGAGAAGCTGAATATATTAACTGCGCAATGTTGTTATCGGAACACGGCCAAAGCAAGTGTTACTCTGATAAACGAACAGCGCAGCTAAAGCAACCCTGATAAAACGCAGTAAAAACGCAACACAAAAATCCATTTACATGGCTATAGCACCATTACATAAAGTTATTTTATGGTTTCATCAACATTTTTATGTGAAATTACCTTACAATATGCATTCCGCATTCATTTTCTTTGTTTTATCAGAAAACATGTAGGTATATAGCGGGATACGGTAAACTAACAAAACAAGCATATGTTTTCTGCTCAGAACAGAATACTGCGAAATGCTTATAACTCTTTCTTACCTCTCGAGTCACAATATGAAAATAGAGGAGCGTGTGCGGTTCGGTACACGTGGGAACGGGCATGGAAGTGACTTCAGATACGTCATTGTATGCATGTCGAAATACTTGCACTGTATTTGTCTTGGACTAAATATCAAATCAAATAGAATCAAATACTCATTAGTCAAGCCAAACTGTGCAGATGGCTGGGTCCGCTAACACCAGCCAGACTAAACGTCCACACAAGAGTAAAATACAGGCAAAATAACACAAGTTCACTTACAGTAAGTCAGATAAAGTTTTTGAAACTCTGAATACGAATGTGAGTTTAAATTGCAATTCACAATTGACGTCTTCAAGCTGACTACCTTACATCTCAGTCCGCTCGGCAGAATTCACAAAGAAGTCTTAAAATTTTTCATGACTGAACACAAAGTCTGGGACTTCTTTTTTCCTCAGTTTCTCAAGATGTTTGATCTCGACAGGAAAATACAACAACCAATCAGGGTATGGGTTGCCTTCAGCAGTCTTTTTACAGTCGTTCGAAAGCAAGCAGCCAGAGCAGTGAACTGAAATCGCATCTTTCAGATTCAGCCAGAACATACGAGCCATTCGTAACACTTGTCAACAACAGTAAAAGCGGCTGTGCGCCATAGAAAGCAGCACGAACGTACCCAAAAGCAGCCACCAGGAGCCGAACCATTCGACAAGGTCCACCCAGTAGCAACCCATGTATTATCCTGATTCCTTTTCAACCGACAGTCACAGGAAAATATACAGGGTGTAACAAGGGATACGAAACGCGTAGTGGGCCTGCAGTTCATCAGATGACGGTCTGACTGTACCAAACACGGATGACTCACGTGTACTGATAAACGTGGTCAGAACCTACGAGTGTGATTTCCTGTCCTGGAACTCCAAATGTGATTTCATCAATTCTTCGAGAGACATCCATTAAGCGAAAGCATTAAGAGTGAGCGCGTGTCTGTCGGACAGCTGCCGTACTGTACATGTGTTTAATCTCCAAACATAAATAAATGTAATACACCGACATTCGACAACATTTCTTGAGAGGCGAACGTTCAAAATGGTCTAGCGAAATTACAGGTCTTCCATACCTGTGCATCATCATTCATACCTACACTACACAGTATAGCCATTTCTACACGTCATCAGCCTTCAAATACTTACAGCCTTCCCTCCAAACTGAAAAAACGTACAACAGAATCATTAAATGACAAAAAATACATATAATTATTGAAGAATAAAAACCAAGTAGATGTCATTATTTTATTGCACTTCTTATAGACTCAACATGTTTCGGGCACTATTATGCCCATCATCAGGAGCTCGCGACTATAGTGTTGATTACCACATTGGTCGTTTCGTTCTTGATTTGCTGTGGGTTGGAGGTTAGGTACGGTTAGGCTGGAGTAGCGTCCAACCTACAGCAAACCAAGAACGAAACGACCAATGTGTTAATCAACATTATAGTCGCGAGCTCCTGATGATGGGCATAGTAGTGCCCGAAACATGTTGAGCCTATAATAAGTACAATAAAATAATAAGTGGCATCTAGTTGGTTTTCATTCTCCAGTTATCACAATGATGCACGGTGAAACAAACATCACATATCATTATCTCTACAACTTCCATTTGAAACTTTCTAGATATGATATATAAGGCACCGAAATAAAAATAACTTTAATGTATGGCTAAATGCCGTGTCGTGCCGTGCAGCGCTATTAGCTTTTGTAACAATAGATATCTATCTACAGCAAACGAACTCCAAGGCCAATGAACAACTGGAAACCGTAAGGGGGGGAATTTAGTAAATAGGTGTGGTACATTACTAGGACTGCATTGCCAATAGCACAAAGTGTAACTGATAACAAATTCGCTCGTGTAATGAAGGTTAAAAATAAGACATTCTCAAGAAGTTATCATAATGTTCAATTACATATAATGAACTAACGTGACGTAAACTTTGTGAAAATAATGCAGGAAGGTTTGAATCGACAAGTACGCTAATACAACTACGTTAATAATAAACAATTAATTTTCCTTCAATGAATGCATCACAAACATAATAAATTTCACGGCCACGTTTAAGATACTTAGTGATAAAGAACGAGATGAGGTACGTGACGAAATATTCATTCTGAGCCTAAAAAAATTCCTTTTCCAGATACGGCCAAAAATATGACGCTCAGAAGCATTTAATTACAGGTAAACGCAAGCGCGATGAAACCATCCATTTTAGTAGGCACAGATGAACTGTTGTTCAGACGTCAATAAAAACACTACCAGATTTTTACACACACGAAGTGACATGAGTTTTGGGGTCGGTCTCCAGGAAAGTGTTTACCACACTTACCACTGCGGGACAGTGAGGCCGTAGCGGCTAACATAAACAGAATAGTGGGCCAAACGCTATGTGCAAAACAGGCACAAAGAGTGGCACAAATGTTTATTCGGTCATCGAACTCCGAATTTCTCACTAACTCCTCGAGACAACCTTTGAAGTACTCAATAACAGCTCGTCACTGGGCCCTATAATTGAGACTATCTAATCCATTCCACACGTTCAACTTCATCCTTTCACTTAGGTGTGAATTTTCCACGAGTTCTCTTGCCTTCACATTTTACATTAAATTAATGTATTCGTGAATTAGTCACATTCTTTAAAGCAGATGTGCCCAAGAGACTGCAACCAGTAACTCAAATTTAACCTTTCAAAACCTAATGGTTACGTTATGCACCAACAGGTTTAACATTCAACAACTGTACGCTCTGTCCACACTGTATTTATATGTTTTATATTTATCTGAGAACAAACAGCGACTTGTGCCACTTACAGTATAAACTGATTGGTTTTTATAACCGAGATGAAAAGTGTTTACAGCGCGGTACGGACTGGGCCTTTAAATAAAGCGGTCTGCGCTTCGTCTTTCAAAGGTTAATACGAATAAAAAACCCGTTAACAATATCTATTAAATCACAAAAACTTAAAAAAAATCAAAGAAGCAACAAACTATCAAAAACGCCTGAAAATTATTACTACGCAATACAATTACATTTATAAATCGAAGTGCATTTGTTGGTTCCTTGACAAATTGTATACCTTTGAGTAATGCAGGTAACATGGGACTATTAAACTATTATAAAGTTATTCACTCCACCCATCTACGCCTAGGTCTCCCCAGTGGTCTCTTTCCCTCCGGTTTCCCCACCACGACCCTATACACCCCCTTCTCCTCACCCATACGCGCCACATGCCCAGCCCATCTCATTCTTCTCGATTTTATCACCCGCACAATATTGGGTGAGGAGTACAAATCACTTAGCTCCTCACCGAGTATTGTGTAGGTGATAAAATCGGGAAGAATGAGATAATATTAGGATGGATCTCCAAGAGGTGGGATGTGGGTACGTGGACTGGATTGGGCTGACCCAGGAGAGACAGGCGGCGGACGCTTGTGAGTGCGGTAATGAACCTTCGGGTTCCGTGAAATGCGGGGAATTTCTTGACTAGCTGCAAACCAGTTGGCTTCTCAAGAAGGACTGTGCACCATGGAGTAAGTAAGAAATGTTATTCACTCACAATATTCTACATACACAAGCACCAGCTCACAGTGGCTATACCCACCATATAGTCATGCAGTACGTAGAAAAAGAATACATAAAAAAGTAGACTGCGTTTGAAATGTGATGGCACGCGCGCAGGAAACAGATTTCGTCTTTCAGCGAAACGGACGAATCCATTTAAATCGGCGGGGGCGTCAGTTCATTCCACTACTTGCAGCCGAGGTTTGCGCATCAGCGTCAGTAATGGTAGTAATGCTGGATGCACCATGTTCCGAGGTAGTGTGAAGAGTACTGGCTACCAACTCCATTTCCCGGTTTCCCCTTCACTTCCCCTCCCGTGCGTCACCGTGTGCCATCACATTTCATCTGCTCTCTACAACTGATGAACTCCCAATTACATCAGCATTACCACAACAAAGCCACTGTAAAGCAACAGACTACAGCCGGGAGTGGTGACAGGTAATTGCCATAGCGAATCCAATTTTAGAATCGAAGCTTTGGCACTGGCCTTATGAAGACGGATCATTCGGACCACAGGATTATCACAGCGGTACACTTTCTCACAAAACACTTCTTCTGTGATAACCACTGTACGACGAGTGACTTCAAACGGGTACCACATTTTAACAACAAAAGGACGGTACCCGACAATTTAAAAATCAGGATGCTTCTCGTTCTGAACCCGTTTCAAGCACCCACGCCTACCAGCATAATTACTCCTGTACCAAACTTGTAATGGAATCTTAACCACTAAATCAGCACTAGCGTCCCATTAAATTCGTACCTTAGAAATAAACCGGGTCAAGGATGCTTGCCTTGGTGTACTGTCGGCAAAATGACGTTGTAATCAGAGTGGTTAAAGGCTGATTAACAGTCATTTTATTATTCTTACTGAGTAAAGAATACAAGCAATATTTTTTAACACAAAGAACTGAGGGCGACTGTACCCTGTATTCTTCCCCCCACCATTATTATATTCATACCACAGAGAGAATGCAGGTAGCTCTGTAGGTATAGTGTCTAGGCCTCGGATTGGACAGCTCAGGAATAGATACTCAATTCCAGGCATGGACAGGAAATTATCTTCCAGAGACCGTCCAGACTGGCTGTACAGCCCTGAAGTCCACCTATCCTAATATTCAGTGCGTATCAGGTACTGTGTGTCCAGGGTTATGGCGCGGGGGTTGGGGGGGGAAGGAAGCATGAACCTGATCACTCACCGCCATATAGTGTCGAGGTTAAGAACAGGCGCATCTACATCTTGACTACCCCATGTGCCTTCAGGACGTGCAGAGTGACATATGTGCCTTTATAGCTAGTGCAGTGTAACTGAGGGGGAACACAGCATACATCGGAAGGAACGAGGAATGCTTGTAAAGGATCAGTCTCTAACTAGCAGTTACACATCTATTAACCAGTACCAGACTACAGGCTCTCATTAAGCTGTCGACAGTAACTTAGCTGCTGATAAACAGTCCAGCCAAATCAACAGGCGGCTCGGACGTCTGAAAGCCCATCCTGTGACGAGCCACGTGAATCAACAGCGATTTTCGACGATTTATTTCAAATCTACGCGCTTACGTTGCTGCCCAACGGACTTTACAGACCGAAATTTTGTAGGCATTTCTCACTTTTCGCATGCGTGACACGCTCCTCACACATTATATCGTTCTTTAGATAATAGCACTAACAATATCGGACGAACAGTACAAATTACGAGGCTCTTCATTGCAACATCTTCTCCACTGTCGTGTTACATTATGTTCCCTATCGTTTCTTTGCGCTTTATTCTTAAACACCTTCAGTCTATAGTCTATCACAACTGGGCAAAACCAAATTTCATACTAACAGAATTAAGGAATTCTTAAAGGATTTCGTGACATGTTCGACCATCATTCTACGTAACAACAAATTCCAGCATAAATTCGGTGGTTACAGTGGACTGGGCCTCCTCCTCCTCCTTCCTCTTCTTCTAGCTCTTCTTCTTCTTCGTCTTCGTCTTCTCCTTCGTATTCTTCGTCTTCTCGTTCTCCTCCTAGTTCTCCTCCTCCTCCTCCTCCTCCACTTCCTCCTTCTTCTCCTTCTCCTCCTCCTCCCCATTCTTCGTCTTCTTCGTCTTCTTCTATGCCGCTGCAGCCCAACTTGTGCCTTCGCCTCTTGGCATCTTTGTTCACTGCATCTAACCATCTTCCTCTGGGCCTTCCAGCTTGTCTTCTCTCTGTGTACTGTTACTACTGCACTGACGAAAGCAGTTTAATCCTTAATCACACAAGCAGTTTCCCCTCACACTCGAGAAAGGCCACGAAAAAATGTACATGCAGAGACGCCATTCAGTCTTTATTCTGATGAAAGCGAAGGATTGAAAGCTGAAGTGAGAAAGTCATACTCTCCTTCAAACTACTGTGGATCCTCAAACAAAACATTCAGCATCAAATACCAATACCTTCAAACTGCATCAGTTCTAAAGAGTTGCTTACGTAGTCTGAGCGCTGCGAACTGCAGCCGAATAAACTAAAGGGTGGAGAAAAAAATTACATGGAAAATAAGCAATAAACGGAAGGTACAGTTGTCCCTGTGCACGCCATGGAGGCACGAGGAAAGGGGAGTATAGGTCCGGTTCTTACCTGCCGCTCTAGATGAAGACAAGAGGTCAGCGTCACTCCTCGGCTGATTCAGCAGTGTCGAATCTCAAACGTAACACCGTAATTTTAAGGTTCGGTAACTGGGCACTGAATTAATGTAAAGTCCACACGTCTGCCTCTCAATAGAGAGGCCCTGGTTTTGACCATCATGATATTTGTCTTAGCTTTCCTCAAGCCCTACAGGCCACCACATTATTCAAGCAAAATAATAAAACACAGCAACTCCATACAGCACAGCCCTTCTCAGACGTTAATGAAGCTCAGATGGTACAGTGACAAACAGCCTTTTATGGAATTCAAAGGTTTATTACGTGTTTTGAAGAGCATACCCTGCACCGATGAATGTAATAAACATTCACATACCCGGTTTCTTCAACATACTTTTTAATATTATCCTTGTTTTTTGTAGAGTCAGAGGGAACTAACAACTCTACGATATTTGATGTTTGTGTGACCGTACATCTCTGATACAATAGTATAAACAACCAACTAGATACAACAATAGCAATTTATTAGTAACTTCAATCAGCTCAACATGTTTCGGGCGATAATTTCGCCCATCTTCAGGACCACTAGACTGTGTATACAGCTTGTGGTATAATGCACCGATGATGTTGCCAGCAGGCATCTAGTTGGTTGTTTAAACTCTACGAAAATAAGGATAAATCTGTAGGCTATTTCCTTGGGACAGGAGGAAGAAGACAAAATTATGACACAATCGGTTACGATAGCAATCCACCAAGCCTAGGCCGTCATCGTTCCTCCATAGCCACCTCCATTTAACGAACTCTACGGTTTAGCCACAATCAATGGCACTTCCATTACTCTAGCTGAACGCCGAGAAAACTGTACAGCACAAAACTTCCGCACACATCAAACAAAGTTGATGAGAATAAACAACACAAAGGTAAGTGGTTTACCTCGTACGTGTCACTCTTCAATTCCACTCCTAATTTAATTCTCCATACATTTCATCCTCCAAAATAATAATAACAATCAAGAGTAAATACCAACACACGAACTTGTACAGCGTCAGCACGCAAGCTTCATTCATTTTACTTGGCAAACTTCAGACCTTTGCGGCCCAGTATTTCACTTTGAGGCACATAAATGAATATGATGACACCGAAAGTACCATAAAGAAAGTATATACTTCTGTGACACGCAATAAATTCCGTAGCAATAAAAAAGAGGATGTCTGCTAGCTTCACTAAATTACGAGGGCAATGCAAGTGGCCGAACATTGACACAAACAGCAAGCCACTCTTAACTGAAACATAATTGCAAATGGTAGTCAAACAATATTAAAGTAAATTAATGTAACATGTGTACATAATTAATGCTGACACATGGATGTATCAGGGCCGTTTGACCCGCCTCGTACTTATCACAGCCTAATGGCGGCTGTCTCCAGCAGAAAATACAAAATTCTGAATGCTCACACAAGAAAGGTTATGTGCCTTTCGTGTCCCAGAATGAGTTTCATCCTATGAATTGGTTACGCATTTTCTTTACTGTTTGGCTTATTTCCTTTCGATACAGCGTTTGAACTAGTCGTACACGTGGCTGTAACAGAAGGGGTACGCGATAAACCAATGAAAGGAAGTCGACCGTAACGAGTTAAGGGAAGTAACTGAAGAAAATCCTGAACAAACAAAGCAAAACAGCAAATATTCGTGATATTTAAAGTGAACCACTCCGGAATTCAGTGCCAGACGTGCGGAGATGTGGTTAGCAGAGGACTGGCAAATTTGTTAGATGGCATGTTCGGTTCTATCATGACGTTTATCGTGCTTCTTTATTACGTCCTTGCAGATATTTGGATGTGACATTAAACAGGTTATCGTAGATTCGTTCCACGTTCCTGCCAAATGATTTACCCCAAATGAGAAACTATCCTTAACCCTTCAAGGCCCAATGATTATTCTGCCTGCTACGATATTACGAAACTATGCATTTTTCCACAGACCGTATTCGTACACTCAGTCGAACAAAAATCCATCGGCCTGAAATTTTCTAATTCCCGAACTGGAAGTCACGTGATGTACAGATGCCATCATAATTCGAGTCGTTTTACTTTTCCCATATTTGTGCATTCGTGGCGTTTCTCTATCTTCCATTCATTACAATCAATCACACCGCGTATATATTAACCGAAAACAACAATATATTTGCATAATTTCAAATTAAAACTTTAATTAAACTACATTAACTTTCCTAGGCGTGTGGCTAGCTAGCTAGCTTTGCTGCTAAGGATGGATGAGTCAACCGGACCGTTCCGTTCTTACTGTCAGCAGGCGTAGCCCAGGCAGTTCAACGCGTGCTAGCAGTAGCATGTCGTTTCAACAATAAATACAGAGTATTTCGCTAAATAGCATTAAATGTTCAGCCTTTATTAACCATAAAATGCTGTATGTGAAGAACGGATTCCTTATACAGAGTGTTTCAGGAGAAACCTATCGTATTCTGGGAGAACGTTCTCTGTGTTAATTTACGTCGATAAATCCAAACAACCTATATCTGACGTTGAACTTTCAGGATGTAAAAAAAAAAAAAAGTGGTCTTCTTGCAATTCTACTTACTATATCTGTTGAACATGACGTGTTATCCGTTCACTTCACCGGACCGTCCTTGACCCGACTGCCAAGCCATTCAAAAGCAAGCGTGCTATGTAACGCACCTGAAACCCCTAAGGACGACATTTATGATTTTACCGCGGGGTTTCTGACTTAATCAACGCATTTATGTTACTCAGACGTTAAGTACTGGTGTAAAAATCACACAAACTACAAATTCCTCTTAGTTTTAACATTTATTTCGTAATTACTAAATGTTTATCAGTTCTCATTCTTTAAAACCTGCCTCGTCATTACCTCCGTAACGATTCAAATTCGGATATAGGTACCGTCGGTTATATCGACGTAATTTACCCGAAGAAACGTTCTCCCAAAATATGGCAAATTCCTCCTGAAACACCCTCTACATATAACAATGATCTGTGATTATTCAAAGGTTTAAATTACTAATTACACAATAAATGTTTACGTACTCTCGATACTATACCGATCTGTGGTTTTTGTAATAATTACACCGGATAAACAATGAGGGTAATCTGGAGCAGAAATGTGAGAGGAACTGTTCACGGCCTGATATAAATCGTCGTTCCGGCACGGACCTTAATAAAGACTTGCAGCTCAAAACTTGGGCCGGTTACCCGAAACGCAAAGCTGACGCTGAGCGAACCTTAGTATTCGAGAAACTGTAAAGAATTGCCAGAACTACTGATCTCTCGCTATAACATGTACTGTGCAGAAAAAGGGCATCATGCGGCGTGACGATGATGATGATGATGATGATGGGGTGACATCAGACTTGCGAATGAAGAATGCAGTAGGGCTAGGTCATCAATGGTGTAAGGCAAAGACAAGGTGTCCCTATGTAAACCATGTACACGCATCGGAATGGGTTATAGCTTCACGCTTTTTTAACCTCCACACTACATGGGACGACACAGCCACTTTACTCACTGACAAAATCCCTCGGTACTCACTGAATAAAGGCTGAGAGGGCCTCCAGAGCCGTTCTGGACTTTTCTGAAGAGAAAAAACCTCTCCTCCTTGAACGGAGACACGATCCCCCCGTTCCCGGTCGTCCAGCCTGTATCCTAACCGTCATTCAGGTTACGCTATCCCAGCTCTCTGCATTGGTCGAAAGAGCGTTGAGTTTCTACTACTACAGTTCCATGTAATCAAACCGGATATGCAGACTACTCATCTTCCTAACTTACCCACTGACTACTGCAAGTTGTGCCGCAATGTGCTTACCTGAAAAAAGGGAAATAAGATTAGATAACACATAAAAATATTTACTTCTGGTAAAGGTAAAAAGGTAAAGGAAAATTTAACCTTATAACATCCCATAAATAACCAGAATACAGGTATAGCTCTACTCTTTCTTTAACCCCTATTATAATTTTGAATTTTAACCTAATTTACAGGACTTGATCCTTCTGGATCAAAAAACTTCGACATTATATATCTATACAAACAACCACATTATAAACGATGGCATATGAAATTTGACCAAGAACCTGTTTAAATCGTACTAGCCACACTATCCACATTACTATATTGATAGCTATTTTATACATCTTACAATCTGTGGTACTGTACATACGAATCTTATTTATTAATATTATGTATTCGTTTGTATCGACGTCTCCCTGAAGATTAGCTTTATCGCTGAAACATGTAGGAGGGTTCACTTTCTAGCATAACTTACAATTTCACTCTGTTCGTATGAAGGTGTATGTAAGTAATTACAAGCACAAGGAATAACACGAAATTAATAATACCAAACTCACCTTAATTTTAGGGACCGGTCGTTGACCGCGGCGTCTGCCTTGACAAATGCAGTCAACACTAATTGAACTTACACCGCTTGCAGAAGGACATTTTCGCTTTTAAACAACTCCAAGGAATTTACTTTCATTGCAAACACGCGCACTTCCGATTCTTAACAACGCAGCACACATGTATCTTTCAGCATGCAATACGCCATATTCAACCACTGCGATGTTAGCGCCACTGGTGGTAAGGCTCTGAGACTGAAGTAGAGCGACTGCAAACTTGATCATATTACCTGCCTCAATACGTTTCATTTTTGTTCCTGCGCTTTTTAATTCGTCAGCGATAATACACTAAAATCGTCAACATTTCACGTGTCCGCTCTGCAGGCCTATTGTCTTGACTGACCTGCATATTATGACCTTGACCTGCATGCTGGTAACAAGGTATGAACTTCAAATTTCCCTGTTTATTTCTGGACCACGCTGCTTATGAAGCTTACACAGAGCACATAAAGCATAAATAACACATAAACATCATTACCATTATTTCATATTTTCTACAGAGGACGTGTGGAACTGAAATGTCGTCTCTTGTTTGTTGCCTACTTCCTTCATTTCACTGAATTATCCATTTTTGTTTCCAGCTGCAATTTCCTAGATGAATGGCAAAAGGGTCACAACAATAACAATCATTATTATTAAGAGAAACTGCAATCACAGTGACCGCGCGGTCTCAGGCGTGCGTCTGCAGCAGCTTGCTGGTATTGCGGGTTCCAATCCCTCCAGGGGCATGGATGACTGTCTCCTTTGAGTGTTGTGTGTAGTCAGGTAGAGGTCTCTATACGTCGGGCTGATCACCCGTCCAGAGGAGTCCTACCGAGAGTGGTGTGTCTCAGTGTAATCGTGAAGCCTCGACAATGAGGAAGCCCTGGCCCACTAGGGGCTGTCGTGCCATGGGAAGGGGGGGGAGGGGAGGGGAGGGGGAGGATTAACAGATAATAGAGACTACTTAGAAGCCAGCGCTGTCAAGCTTACTATCCAAACTCCAAAGAGACGGCAATCAGAAAGAGTTACCAGGTACTGAGGAAATGGACATAGTGCACTGTACTTGGACCCAGAAACAGTGACGAAATTAATGACGACACTAATGCAACAGCAGTAAAAATTAAATCTGCGGACTATTACGAGTACTGTACAATGTGAAACAGGCACAGCACCGGCGCGGTTGTTGTACCGACATGTCAAACAGTAAAGGCTGAGAACTTCCGTCACATGCGAGAAGTAGCAAATACCGCGTAAACACCTTCGTGATAAAGCATCTATCGACGTCAGTAATCCTAGGCAAAAGTCACTTATTCAATGAAGACTTGTGAATGCCGATGGATTTCTGATACCCTTTCACGGAAATTAACATCTCTTCAAGGAATTTATTCTCTCCTTTTCTTGACTGAAAAATTGAGCATATAGATGAAATAGAAGGATGTGGGGCAAATCTGTGTTTCGAAAGACGAGGGGGACGCGCACAAGAGAATTATCCTAGGATGGGGGGTGGTATGAGGGATTGAGATGCAACTTCTGTCAGACAGGGAGTGATTGGGGGGGGGGGGGCACGAGATGGCAACAGAGATCAATGCAGGCCCCCAGACTTCAATGATCCTACGTTAATACTTCATGCAATTGGGACGACCATGGTGGCGCTACTTGTATTCCACGACTGCAGATGATACGCGGTGTGGCCATGATGGCTTCGTAGGTCAAGCGTCTACATCTTCCTGGCGATCCGAATAATACAGTTTTCCCGTACGTGATAACACGTTCTCAGACAAAATTTCACAAACGACGTAAAGAAATTTGCTGTTACACATTCAGCAATCTTCTACGGACCGAGTAGTTTCCTCAGAAAATCTGGTAAATTTCTACCATAAAAATTTGCTTTAATTTTGGTAGCCCGCAGCTCTTAAATAACGAACCCAGTTTTGTCAAGCATCTTCCTATCTTTCAAAATTAAACCGAGAACAAAAGAGCAACATGCCCATACAGCGGCCTTTCTCTCTGTATTATCAGCTGTGCCAGTTCCAACCACAGACCAAAGCGCTCTCCAGACACAATCAGCGAATAACTGTACATCACACAATAAGGAAGAAGATCTACGGACCTCACATTAATTCCACAGACTTAATAACATAAGACTAGGTGATACAGAACAGTATACCTAACGGTAAACACAATAATACACGAGATTAAAGACCATAAAGGCAAAACAAGAGGATTATAATAATTTTAAACATCATAAATATTATAATATGTTAAGGAAATTAAAGGTAAAGGTACAGTTCACAATATGATCTGCCATGAAGACCTAAAAGGGATCCACAAGTATTCCTCTACTCTTTCTTCGACCTCGGCGCTAGATGGAGGTGGTGGTTAACGTCACGGCCCGGCCGCTTTACCCTCAGTAATAACCAGGAACCCGCTGTGAAGGCTAGGTGGGCCCCAGGGCCCGTCTGGACGAGTGCGGAAAAACTTACATCCACCGGGATTCGATCCCCGGGCCGCCCAGCATGCAGGCAGTCGTTATACCGACTACGGTATCCCTGCCCACAGTAGATGAATAAAGTCCAATTTGATTTTAAGAATAGTTTTGTGAACCCAATAGGTTAATCTGAGATTTGTTATGCCCCAGAAGATAGTAACGAGCTGAATATGTCGTAGCCAATGGCGCAGTAAAAAAGTAAAGGTCACATTTTTGTACTTAACTAAGCACGCTGCTGAGTGAACACACTGTTCTTAACCTCAGCTCTATGCGGAGGTGAGTGATCAGTTTCAAGCCCAGACCGCTTTACTACCTGTAGAAAGTTACCTCAGAACTCAATGGGCAAGAATACTAAGGTGGTCCTACATCCGGTGTAACACCTTGGAGAACAGGCACATCTGTTACCCCTGTCGGAAGTCAAACTCTCATTCCTCGGTTCTCCAGCCAATGATCTAGTCACGTGGTATACTAAGCTATGCCGGCTCCTTCCGTAAATGTAAAGGTAAAGCAGTCCCATTACAGGCCTGAACAGGCCCAAAGGGTTCCAGGAAATTAAGGTTCCCAGATTTCGTGACAAAGGCACAGGATGGTGGTAGGTTGTCAGCCTTACGCACCGGCCGCCTTTACCACCAGGAAATGCTCGTGGTACTCATTTCTGTTAGAGGCTGATTCGACCCCAGGGCCATGGTGCGATCGGAAGGATTTTTATGTCAATGAAAGTTCCAATGACACCAGCTGGGATCGAACCAGCGACCTTCCGATTTGTAGCACAGCACCTTAAACACTGTGACACCGCCCCCCCCCCCTCCTTCTGTAAAGGGCGAAAGATATTCGATGCTGCATAACGGAAAGAATTCCGATATTATATTTTCCTCCCGCGAAAAATAAAATTAGTACAAAAACTGTGTGGAATAATGTGCGGATATTAGCTGAAAGTGTGTTGGCCTTACAAGCTACGAAGTAGAACATCTCTATGCAGGTGAAGGCCGTGTGCATGGGCAAGGCACATTTATTGTGCGACTCAACATCAACTGAATGACTTCAGCCAGACCTTGCAGATAACGTAGTTTCGCTTCTGTACTTGTGAGAGCAGATAAACTGGCGCCTTTTCCACTACCACCCCCCCCCCCAACATAAAGACTCTTTTTGATCATTCACGCCATCTTGACTGAATGACGATAATATCGACACCGAATGTGTTTTACTGCATTTTACTACATGTTTAATAAATAATTTAACGGCCAATATGGCAAATATGCGGACAGAGAGGGCACTCAGACGTATGGGGATTCTTTCTCCCACATTTTTACGGCTCTTTCTTCTACACGATTAGCATTTAACATGAGTTTTACGACAACCTTAACAGACACTCAATCTATCTCACCTCTTAACAAATATTTTTATAGCCACCTACAGTTATATGACGGTGGCACCGCAATGAAAGATACAGGATGCAGTTCAAACCCGTTCCAACAACGCCTACGGATATAAAAACGGGAAGAATCATCAAACAGGCAAATAGAGTCACGATCTGCTGCGATGTGAATCCGCGCAGAACGATAGGCAAGTACCTACAATGCCGTAGTCCGTCTCACAGACTCATGCTATTCATGTCACTTAGGCTAAACCGAATGGTCCAGATATCTGAACAAACTCTCTAGAAATTTCGAAGGATTCTTTCGCCTGCCAACTGAAATTCTGAAAATCAAAATAAGGTATATGAGTCTTCCATAATTATTATTATGCCATAATAATAATTAGTGTGTATTATAATTATTGTATAATTATTTTATTTTATTGCTAAAATGTCCTCTAGAAATGCGCTAAGGGGGGAAAAAATATGGCAGTATCAGGGGGCAGCTAGTACTTCTGTTTGAAAAGATGACTGTAAAACGTTTTGTCCAATGTCACGTATTCACCCACCCGCCGCCAGGCCGGCGCCCCAATGATAAATATCCAGTCAACACTTCGCACCAACCCCCATTTGTGTAAAAATGTTTCACTCGCAGTGTTATTTGGTAGCAACGGTAACACAAATGCAGTCTCTACTCAGTCAGATATGTGTATATATACACATATTCTTCACTATATAGAGACGCTGGTCGGGCAAAAGAAACGAAAAAAGACGGAGGCAGCAGTCAATGCTGCGTGCCATAGGGTCGGCAGCCCCAAGGCAGACTCTTCGTTTGGTTATAACTAAAACGACCTTGTCTTTACCACATCATAATTGCTACGCTCTAGATTACGTCTTTAATTAACAGTGTATAGAACGTTTCAAAATACTTTAAATCATAACCTAGGTTTCACCTGTTCCACTTGAGTGTTCCCTACCCAATGTGTTTTCGCGTAACACACATACAACAGCAAATTTGGCATGTGCGTCAAACATAATTTTAAAAAAAGGTTACCATCTTCCAAGTTGCAACGACGTATAGATTGGTATACAGGTACCGATCCTTCGGAGGTGATTAAAACCTCCATACTTTTGGTAGTGTGGACTACCATGAAGATGGAAACAAGGATTTCTATGAAACGTCGGTAGCCGTATACCAGTCTGCACGACACCACGTCCCAGAATAAGGGGAATCATCAGCAGCGCCTCTGTGAGCAACTCGGATATCATTATGGTAGTTACCAGCTTTTCAGTCATCGTGGTACTTGCGTGCAGTTCCATGAATTTGAATGTTTCCGTTTATTGCCACCCACCTCCTTTTCTTTACAATATTTTTGGCTACTAATAACCACGTGACGTCAAAGAGCTGTAAATTAGCTTCCCTGGAAACAAACACAAGGCAGTCTCCTTACCAACCATTGGTAGAGCGACGACCTGTAATAGAAAAATTGTCTAGATGGATGGATGAAGGTTGCTCTCTAGACTTTTGTGTGAAGTCTGATCAGAAATGGTGCCGTCTCTTTTCCTCCCGCCTTACCTCCCAATCTTTTTACCTCTCACCCTTAAACCATACAGTTATCTCACTCTAAAGCCCACTTTTTTTCTTTTCAATTCACTCCCACCCTCTCGAACTCCACCCTAGCAAACAAGAATCACCCTTCGTATCCCATAAGTCCCCCGTCCCATCCAAATCTCCCTAATGGACTCTAAATGGAGACGAGTCAAATGACGTCGACTACCCATGATCCAAAGGGAGAGGAGTTACAAAATATCCCTTACAGAACGAAAAGATCTCGAAAAAAAATTTCCAATTAAAATAAAAAAGTTTTTACGTGTACATAATAAGAGATTACGAAACAGAAATTTATCACAACGTATTCACCAAGTACTCCTGTGTTTATCAATAACAGTCTCTGGCAGTATTAGTGACAGGAAGTTTCTCTAACCTAAATGACAATAGAAAAGAGACGAGTGAGAAAGTGAATTGCCTCGTCTTTCGCAGAAACATTAAGAAAGCACTCAATGAAGGCCAACTTACTTTAGAATAGAAACTTCTCATTTTATGTCTTATTTACAACAAAAGTAGCCGGGCAAAAGCAACAGGTACAGGAATGTACAGAGACAAAATTGTACTGCAACAAAACAGGCAACGAACGTACAACATTACATCGAGGCACAGTCGTGCAGTAATTAATGCCATGGAATAATAGTAATAATAATAATAATTATTATTATTATTATTAGTAGTAGTAGTAGTAGTAGTAGTAGTAGTAGTATTAACTGAAATTGGGTTGTCACCCGGTGGCAGTGGTTATTTTACATGTATACAAAATATGAAATTGGTTACTAATAAATTTAAGTCGGGAGGGCTACATGAGAAGCATGTAGTGGCAACTT
>Ga0131853_10009795_pt1 | contig 17527 bp, 21 predicted proteins | sample TergutLab28metaG_FD_92764 | JGI IMG/M metagenome (GOLD analysis project Ga0131853, IMG submission 92764) | Labiotermes labralis P1 segment gut microbial communities from Petit-Saut dam, French Guiana - Lab288 P1 (version 2) (version 2) | ecosystem: Host-associated > Arthropoda: Insects >... | reverse complement strand
ATTTTGCAGAAAGTTCCTTGTAGTTATAGCCTGTAAAATTCCTGTGAATTTCTTCATAGAGTTGTTTTTTGAGTGCATTTTTCATACTGCCAAAATACACTCTTTCCCCACTGAACGCTTTAACAATCTTAATAGTGTTTGGTTTGCCTATACAGTCAACAATTTCGTTGTAGTCGTTGTCTATATCATAAATTTTTGTAATGCTGATTTGTTGCCCTGCAAGGGCTTCTGATAGGCGTACAGTGTTTTCAATGCCGATTAATTCCGCAATTCTGTAATAGGTGTCGTTAAGTGTATCTATTTTGATTTTAGATATATCAATTTCCACGATTGCATTCCCCTTTACAAAGAATTTAATAGGGGTTTACAAGCTGATTAAACGGCTTGTAAACCCTGTTTAAATTACTTGATTTTAAAAACGAATTTTACAATTCTTATGGCTTTGGGTTCATAAACACGCTCCCAGTTTTCGCCGTTTTTCATTTCTTCGTTAGTTGGGAATGTGCCTTCTTTATGTTCATCTGTCCACTTTATACCTCTTGGGTGAAGGATTATCACACGGCGGGTTACAAGAATATCCTCGCCGGATGAAGATAGTCCTTCCCGCACAACTTCGGTTTCCTGTATGCGCTTATGGCTACCATTCCCCATTGCAATTGCGCCATTGCCAAAAAGGTATGCAACGCCTATCTTCTTTGCCGTATCCATAGGTACAGAATCGCTGACAATTACACGCTTATTCATAAACTTTGCCACTCGCGGCGATTGCTCGGATTCTTGCACATACTCGATTAACTGTTTTTTTGCCAAGTATGCTTCAACGGCTGAATTTATCATTACGCCGCTTAAATTTTCTTTAGCGTCACCCATGACTTGAACAGCGTCAATAAATGAGCTTCCGCATATTAATGAATTTTCACCAGTTAGTGTGCTGATATCGTAAACTTTATCGCTCATTGTGCTGGACGCAAAAACACCTTCGAGAGTTGCAAGTAACATCTTTTGAAATTCACGTTGCCAGTATTCGGCTACAAGGTTTCCGATTGCGCCTATGGGGTCAGCACCCGACATTTGAGCGGATAGACCGTTAGCACCCCATGATTTCGCCCTGCCGTGTTTTACAGCTACATCTTCATTGGCTGAAATTCTTTCGGGGGTTAGATAAGTATCGTCCGCTATGGTTTCGCTTTCGCCTATGAGGTCATCCCAAAACGGCATATTTATTGTTTCGCTTGGACCTCGCGACAGTTCGTTGAATTGCGGCGTATTTACCACTATGCCAGACTGCATTAACACAGATGTTTCCATCGTTTTCTGTATAAAATACGGCGTGAATGTTGATGGTACAATTACATCACCTAATCTAGTTATTTGGCTGTTATCATTCATTTTTTGCACCCTTTCTGTTGGTGGTTATAAAAATTTTGCCCCCTGCCTCAACCTAGAAATAAATCCGGGGACAGGGGGGCTTGAATAGATTTATTTCATGGACAATTCAATTATAACAGTGTCTAACGGTCGTTATCGGTGCAAGTTTCTTGGGGTTTTGGTATGTGCAAAAATAAAACGCTACAGCTATAATCAAGATGGCTGTTTTTCCAGTTTTGTAATGACATACCACTCCGACAAAACCCCCGGCATGAATGGAAACTCATACCGGGGGTTTTGTTATTTTTTAGATTTGTCGGCATTTATGTAGCCTAATACAGTATTTTTGCTTAACTCGTATTTATCGGCTAACTTTTGCATTGATATGCCGCCTCGCTGGTATTCATCAACAATCATTTGTTGTATAACTTTTCTTAGCAGGGTGTGGACTGTCGGTAGGTGGGTTGTCTTGCCGCCCTCCTGTCCCATTAGTTTGATGATGTTATCAACCCCTATAATATTCGCCCATCGGTTATAAGGTTTTGGAAGCATTTCGGGGGTAACTTCGTTAATGAGTTTATTTATTTCCATATCTCGTACCCTATATAGCGTCTTATTGCATCCTGTATTTGGAAATGAAGGTCAAATGTATCGTATAGAAAGCGGCTCACTTCATTACTGGATTTTCGTGCTTGCTCTGCCAAAGATATAACTTCCTTCCTTAATTCAGGACACAATTCCAATTCAAGTAAGATTTTATTGACTTTTCCTAACTTGTGCCGTTGATTGTCAAATTTAAACCTCGCACAAACCGCCTGTAAAATTACAGGGTTATTGATATATTCCTGTGCTTCGTCTGTTGTTAAATGTATTCTTTTTGCTGGCCCATATACCTCTGTGGGTACTGCCCCTGCAACTGTATGGTTCATATATCCGCCTCCTGTTATTCAATTTATGAAATCTTGCCATTGTAACTGTAATACTTATTGAAAAATCATTGAATTAACGGTATACTTTTGGTGAGTTTATAGCTTTGGGAAGAAATATACTCACCTTGGACGGCTTGTTATTTTGCGGTAACAACCGTCTTTTTGTACCCGCTACTTTCATGGTTTCACTCCTTCCGTAGTCATTTTCATTATTCATAAGCAGACGATAAGACAATATCTTTGTTCACTTTCTTTAACACACTTCCTACTAAATTGTGAAAATACTTATCTAGGACTTTTTTCTTACGCCTAGGGAAATTAGCAACGTTTTTGAATGTTATAGTTGGAAAATAAGGAGATAGTTCCTTTATCCAATCTTTTGTAACATAAAATGTTTCAGGTGCTGGCTGGTCTTTTATGCTATCGCATATCATCGCAATTACCAGCCTGAAATTAGGCGTAAGAGTACTATAAAATCCGATTATTTCTTGTGTTTCTGTATCTAAGCAAAAGACATGAAACTTACAAATACCCTTTTCATGTGTGGTTCTTGAGCAATAGATTATCCAACTGGATTTTACTGTGCTTTCCATACCGTCCTCCGTTTTGCTTACTGCATTTGCAAGCGTGTATTTTCTAACAATTTCAAGGTAAAGCTAGAGTTTTTGACTACGGCATATTTCAGAGCAATGTCATAAAGTTCTTTAGCACCCCTCAAACTTTCATAGTTGGCAAAACTCAGCATAAACCCCAAACATTCATCGTTTAGCTGTGGAAATATCCCCGCCATTTCCTCGCAGGAATAATCGTTATAAACTTTTTTGCGGACAGTTATTCGCGTTCTTAGCTGGTCGAACTCGTACCCCCTACGAGAGGTAAGCATTTGACGATATATTTTATCGTTACCCGATAAAACAATCCCCACTTTTGCTTGGTCATTAAGGTTTCTGATTGCCTGTAGCGCGTCCAATGATAGATGGTCAGCCTCGTCAATGATGATTAGCCAGTTTGTACCTGTAAGCTGTGATACAAGTAACTTCATCAGTGCATTGCGTCTTTTTGGCGATTCTTTGCCTAACTGGTCACATATAAGGCTTAAAATGGACATGGGCGTGTCGGAGCATTCATTGGCGGTTACAAAAATTACCCCTGTGTTGTTGTCGGCGTAATGCTTTAATGCCGTTGTTTTTCCTGCACCTGAATCACCGCTTACCAAGGACATTTTACAATTGGTGTGAGCGTAGCGGACGGCAAATAAGACTTGTTGTGTGTTTACTAAGTCGCTATAGAAATTAACCGCCTGTTTGCTTTGTAGCCGTTCCATTCCCACCGCCAAATATTGCTTTATGGTTTGGGCTATTTTTTGGTTATCTCCCGTATAAATCCCTTTTAAAAACTGGGATATCACAGATGTCGAAAGCCCCGTTTCTTTGGCAACTTGCCCTTGCGATTTTCCGCTTTCGGTCATGAAAGCTGATAATGAGTCTCTTTCTTCTTGATACATGTTCTTTAACCTCCTATTTTTTGTAATTGGTATGCTTGTGATAACACCGCTATCATGTCGCTGTGTTCATTATCCACTCGTTGCCGCCTTCCCCCTTTCTCTGTTGATTTCAAGATTGCTTGATTCTGAGTAATTTGTGGATTTATTCTAGTGATTGTTCTTGGGTTAGCTTCTCCTGAATAATCCATTTCTTCGGCTTGTTTTTTTTCTATTATGCTGTGGATGTCTTTATTCATCAGCGGTTTATGCTGATTTACAAATTCCCTAACTTTTTTCTTTTCCTTCGCCGCCGCTTTGTACTCTTCCTCTGTGGTGTCTCTAAATGGCGTTTTAATCTTGGCGTAAGCGACACATATAGCCCTCATATCGGTATCGAAAACATTTATTACGTCAATATTATCGGGGTAGTAGGAGACAATTACTTTCTTGCCTTTGTATGGTATTAGAAGTTCATGCCAAAAATAGTTATTTAACATTTGTATTCCGTTCTCCCGTACAGTGCGTTCATTGAATGTGCCGCACAGAATGCGCAAGATATTGGGGTCATGAAGTACGGTTTTTTCCACAAGGTTTTCGTGATAAACCTGTTCCGGGCATTTCCCATCCATATCAATTCCTCTGCTGGGGGTATTGTTATACTCATCAATGTAATCCTCCAAAAGCTTTATAAAATCATCCATGTGAGGGGCTATTTTAAGAATTTCTTCCCTTTTGTATTGCCGCATTATCTCTGGTCTTTTCTTTGCATCACTCCCCAAGTATGTCGGGAATAGCTTGCCGAACCTGTCCTCCAATGTACCGAAGAACCTCTCCACGGTTTTGGCTTGGGCATGATAAGGGGTTGCGTATATGACATTTATACCTAGCTGATTGACCAAAGACAGCGGCCATTCATTGCTGAATGACTTGGATTTGAAATCCCTGCCCCTGTCAAAATAAAACTCCTTGCATACAATCCCATGCACTTCTACAGCTTTCTTGAAACAAAGCTTTATTGCTGTGGCATCGGGGTCAGCGTTCCTTGCCAATATTCCCATAACTTTGTTGGAGCGTGCATCAAAGAGAGCAGTCATCCACAACCTAACAAGCTTCCCGGCTTTGTTGATTACCCAAACATCCGAAAGATGATGGTCTCCAAACCATATACAATTTGAAAATATATCCGCCCGGCTTCGTATCATAGAGGGTAAGTTGTCGTTAAAAGCTTTTTCACCTTCACGATAACGGATTTTGATATATTCGGGGATTGCCTTTACCCTTCGTTCAAAGGTTGATACAGATGGAATATCCGGGTATTCATCCCGTGTCTTTTCCCAACAAAGTTGAATAGAACGTTTTTGTTGTGTCATATACCAACTATAAAAGCAGTCCCAAGCTTCTTGTGATATTGAGGTTATACCGCGCCTATGCTCTCCCCTAATGTCGATTAGGTCTGCAACATCTTTATTTTTCTTGTATTTCCCCTGCCACCGCATTAATTGGTGTTTGCTTATGAGACTTTTGGGGTTTTCAGCGTTATATGTGGCAACAAAATCATCAGGGGATTGCTTAGATTGCCAGTATTGCGTTACTACCAACGCCTTAAAATCGGCATTTTCTCGTTGCTTGCCCGTGTAGTGAAGGATAGAACTGTAATTCTTTTTTGGGATATTTCCTGCCTTCTGTTCGTTATAGCGGTCTTGGGCAGATTGCGGGAGGGATTCCAAGGTTATTTTGCATTGAATACCCCCCCTTCCTCTCCCGCCCTCGACTTGAGTATACTCATAATGACCGCCTTTTATTTTGCGCTGAATCGTTCTCTCTGTTGTATTCTCTAAATGAGCAACTTCTTTAGCTGACAACAATGTCACAATTAATCGCCCCCTGTGTGCAACCACTTTTCAGTTACATTAAATTCGTAACAAAACAGTTTAATTAGGGGAGTTGGAGGGGTTTTTTTATTAAGCTCAATATTCGTCAAATACGAGCGTGAAACCCCCAGTATAGAGCTTAGTTGAATTTGCGTTAGAGCGTTAGTTTTTCTAACCAATCGTATCCGTTCGCCTATTGTTTGCATATGCCCTCCTCAGAACGAAAATTATTGATTTTTCCCCAATTTGGGGATATTCTTAGGTGAATAATGTTTCCACGAACACATTTTAATATAAGCATACTTACATTGTCAAGGATAAATATAAGCTTGCTTATCTCATGGAGGGTTTTATATGATAACCATAGCAGACCGCTTTAAACATCTAAGGCAAGATAAGAAGTTAACACAAAAAAAATTTAGCGAGAGAATTTTAGTAACACCTTCGTATATAAGCATGGTGGAGTCTGGTAAAGAAGAGCCATCAGAGGTTTTGATAAAACTCACAGCTTTGGAGTTTAGTGCTTCCTATGAATGGTTAAAAAATGGCGAGGGCTTTATGTACTTGAATCCTAATGAATTTGATATACTTGAAAGAACTAATGCAGAAACATATAAGGCACAATTTTATGACTTGACAGAAAATCTTGTACGTTCTTTTGAAAAATTTAAAGATTCTGATTCGGGTTCTAGTTATATTAATATTTCAGTTATTATTGACATGATAACGAAAATTTTTGAAGTACAGACAGCGACACATACTCAAAAAGAACTGTTAATTTCAATACTAGCTTCATTTATGATAGAGATGGAAGAAAAGATACAACGATGTTTAAATGCTGATTTAAATGATAGAGGTTCTATTTATGACGCAATTAGATTTACAAAAAATGTAAGTGAGTTTAGAAGCGGTCTTGATGAAATAACAAGTATCTTTTTTGAAGATAAACTTAGAACGATTAACGACAACGTATGATTTTCCAGATGAAAGAAAAAAAGCCCCGCAAGCCTTTATTAAACAAGGATTGTGGGCTTTTTGTGTTTTTTAATCTTGTCGTTAATCATTTATAGAAATGCTTCTCATTTGCGTTTTGTGTCGTTATTCAATTTCTTAAATCGTTGTTTTTAGCGGTTTTTTTGATTTTTGGATTAACGACATAATTGTGTTTTATCTACTGTCCGACATCGCCATAATGCCCTCCGCAAGCTGCCTGCCCCTTACGGAGTTCAGGGCTTATGCTTAATCTTTTATTTTTTTTATTTGGGTCACACCCAAGAAATAAAAATGCAATTTCCTTCCTGCACTTCGGCAAACAAACCTTCTTCACCAAGTTTTTCCGTGATATGTTCCCATAAGGTCACATCCGGCATTTCGCCGAAATCGTATACAACGGTAATGTTGCCGCCGTCCTCTGTATATGCCTTCCCATCTTGTCCGATATGGATACAAACCTCATTATTTGCGTTAAGGTCGTCAATCAAATTGGTCAAGTTGTTTATTAGCACGATGTTGTACCATTTGATAATACTTTCCTCGTCACTGGGTTTTACGCCTGTTTTTGGTTCAGTAGCCGGCACAGGAGTTTCCGTCGTATTCTCCGGATTCTCACGCTCCGTGAGCGTTGGTTCTGTGTCTGCTGCCGTCAATTCAACTGCATTGGATATATGCAAAGCCATATAGCCGTTCGTTGAAAGGCAAACGTCCATAAACTGCTGCGTGCCGGAGGGATACATAACCTCAATACGGGCGATACCTCCGTTTTGTGCAAAATCCTCAGCACGGCATACCCATCTCCATTTTGAACCGGGATGAGCGGCATGGAACCGTTCGCATATGCCCGCCGCAACACTTTTCAGAGCCATTTCTTTTATTCTTTTGCTTCTTTTACCTCTCATCATCTGCGTAAATGCAAAAGTCAATTGCATAAAAGCCATCGTAAGAGAGATAGAAAATAATATTGCAATCCACATATCGCAACCGCCTTTCAGAATAAAAAGGGAAGCAAGGGGGATTTCCCCATAGCTTCCCTTACTCTTATTAATAATTCTTTACAGCGGATTGTTAAAACGGCAAATCATCTTCGTCGAGGTTTGTTATTCCGATATAATCTCCCTCAACTTGATTAACCGCCGCATTTTGTACCGGGGTTTGTGCGCTTCCGTCGTTTGTCCCGTTGGTTCCATTGCCGTTGTTAGTGTCTTTTTGGGTATTTGTACCCGGAATGTAACTCCATGCAAGAACGGTGATTTTTAGGCTGTAGCCTTGTGAACCGTTGTTGCGGGAAAATTCCGAAGTGCCAAACTTACCGGTGACTTGTATGAGGCTTCCTTTTTTCGCCTTAGCCTTAACAAGACGTTCTGCATCCGCGCCGAAAACCGTACATTCAAAAAATGTAGTTTTCTGCTTGTCACCATACCCTTCATTAACCGCGAGGCTGAAATTTACATAAGCACAGCCGTTTTTTTCGCTTGTTTTGAGTTCAACATCCTTTGTAATTCTTCCGTTTGTGGTAATTGTCATCATAAAAATGACCTCCCTTTTTAAAATGATTTATTTTTTGGCAATAAAAAAGCGGGAACAGCCAAAATCACATTTTTGTGATTTAGATTCCATTCCCGCTTTTTCAGACAATAAAATAATACCGAATAAGCACTTTGACAGGCTTAAAGAAGCGTGTCAGCAATTCCAAGCAAGGCGGCGGTGAATCTTGTTAAGCGTCCGCTTGCGACTGTGCAATCCGATATTACAATTATCATCCGAAAATTTATGTAATTACCCCTACCATAAATAGCCGCATTTGTAAATATAAATTTATTGAAATGTAATGCTCGGGCCTTGCCCCATGTGCGCGATTGTTTAGGCGCGTATTCCTGTTGTAATTTTCTTCGAGAAAATCCCTAAAGCCGGTTGCGCCGATTCCATTTTTAATATCTTGGACGCGCCGCGGTTTAACCATCGCGCCGAAATAATTTCCGGCGTATACGAAGATGAATGCGCGGCTTTAATATCGGAGCTTATGCGGACACTTCGCACTGCAAACAATTCCTTAAATTAACTTACTTTCGCGAAAATAAGCGTTGGGTTGCGCGCCAAGCTCTGGAGCCGGTTCTCACGACACGAAACGCCGACCTTCGTTGACCGAATCGGACGGAACTTCGTATCGAGAGAACCAGCCCTCTGACACTCTACGGTAATTTTTTAAAGAGGAACTTCCGGATAGACATGAACATCATATTCAAAGAACCTAAATAGTTTTTCTTTTTCTGGAACGGGAGCAAGATTACACCTTTTAATGGTAGGTGCCAGAGCATTCGCCAACTGTGCATTTTTGCTGACGACTTTATCGGTAATAACGATACTTTCATCTATTCTTCTCAACGTCGTATGACTGAAAATACCATCATATCCGGCAGTTTTATCATTGAGTGTATACTCTCCATCACAATTAAACACGTATCCGCCCTTGCGCGAAATAACCGCGTTTGGTCTTACACTCATTCCGCATGCCGTTATAATTTGAATGTCTGTTCTATCATTCGGATTATTGTACAAATGCTTCACTAAACGTTGACGGCTATGGTCAAGGCAAATGTCTACACCTATTTTTACCCCACCATATTCGAATAGTGCAAGTCCGTCTTCATCGTATTTCTTTTTATCCCCGTTTGCATTGCCAACATCGGGGTATTTTACAATCGTCTGAATGTATTTCGGGGCATTGGTGAGTTTATTGTTATCTTTGTTGTTCAGAATAAAATCTTCTTTGGATTTGAATTGTTTTTGTACAACATATGCACCATATGGTTGCTTGATAACTAAATCAGACGACTCTTCGCCCAATGGATTTGCAGAGCCGGTCATAATCAAGCAACGGTTCGTCACTTCTACATCTGCTTGGGTGTCGCAATAATTCAAAGTTTTCATAAGTAAGTCGATATATGCGTTATCAGGTGCATTGAAAGAAACCTCACTCGCTCCTGAAGAACAAAGCATATTCTCGTTAGGTAGATTTTCCGCTTCATCAATAGCCTTCAGGTAGTCTCCAAGTGAGACATTATTTTCAGTACCAACATTTGCATCGTTGGATGACAGGGCTTTGGAGTGCAGACGGTAATATACGTCTAAAAGATTATCACCCGTATTATACAAAGACTTTGTTGGCTCATCATTTGGGAAAATCGGGGAACACGTACTTAAAATAGTTCCAAGAACAAATAAGCAGGTATCGTTTATCCGTAATCCCTTGCTAATCAATTCATTGAGGGCTTTTCTCATTTCTTGTAGCAGAATACCTTCCATTGGATATACCCATGTGTTGTAATATGCGCCTAAAACGCCGCGCATAAAGAATTCGGGAATAACAAAAACTTTCAATGTGCTGTCTGATGTGTCTACTTTTCCTGTTCGGTATGATTCCTCTATAAAATTTTTGATTGCTGCTACCCGTGCCGCAAGGTCACGATGGTCGTCCAGCAATCCGGCATAATATCCATCAACACTTACATCTTCAATAGATGTAAGGTTAGAGGCTGTAGTACAAATAGACATTCCGATGAATTGCGTTTTTGTGAAGCGTGCCATTATTTCACTCTCCCAGATTAGAAATTAATATGACTTGGAGCCATATTTTCACTATGAGAAAGAATATTATATCAAGCTTTCCTGCAAGTCAAGATTTTTTATACACATTTTTACATATTTCCACCAAAACTTGGTTCTATTTACATGAAAAATTTGTAACATAATTAAATCTATTGGTAACAAATTCTTTACCTGAACAGTTCAAAGACATAATGACACAAGGGTTGCGCTCCAATGCAGTATCGGGGTATAATTCGACAACTTATAGCTTGACATTGCCAAAGATTCTTATAAAATTCAAAAGCCTTGTTGTCTTTTTCTGTTGAAACGTAATAACACCTCATTGAAGACGAAACCCCACTTTATTGATGCTGTAATGCCGTGTGCCATGTGCTGATGATTACGGAGGACATATCATCACGTCCATGTATGCCGTTTTCTTTAAATATTTTGTATATTTCGCTTTCTTCTGTAAGAATATTATTGCGTAAGAATAACCCCAACCCAAAACTGTACTCATATAATTCGTCCGATTCTTTATTCTTAAATTCCGAAAGCAAATTTTGTTCCGCAAGAATATTGTTCCCATAGCTTACCCATAAATCCATAATTAGCTTCTTTAATGGGGTATCTGCAAGATTGTTAAAGTGTTCAATCTCGGCGGCGGTTCTTTCTATTTCTTCATTTTTTATCTCGTTTTTAATCTTGTTGACTACAAGATTTATAAATTCATCAACCGTTGGCACAGTAACGTCTTTCGTCATATTTTGAGCCATTACATCTTCTCCCATATCACGTTTGATATCATCAACCGTAACACCGTACTTCCTCGCTAGTCTTTCATAAATTTTCCGGTTCATATTCAGTCTCCTTAAATAACGCAGGCGATTGACCCTATAATTAGACATAACGCGCAAATATTAAATTAATTATATTTGGCGAACCTATCAGCAATTTGTCAGCGGAATCCGCGCCTTTCCTTGAAAATTTCAGGAGTCTACTGATACTTTATACTCTTTTAAAATTTCTTTAATTTTTGCAATCATTTCAGCATCTTCCGGTGTTAATGAACTCAGATTTTGAATGGGTATTCCCTTCATTATCAATTTAAGTTTAATTGCGTTTTGTAAAACCTGGTTGTCTTTGGCTTTTGCGTCAAGCAATTTTTCAACCATCTTTATGGCGGTTCCCTTCATGAAAACCTCCCATGCGTTTTACAATACATCGCAAAGTCGTTTAAATTATTTTGACAAGAAAATGATAAAAAAACTAAAATAACAAATATACCGGCAACCACTAATATATAAATTAAAAATTTCTCTTGACGTTCTTTCTTCTTTGCTTGCATAACTTCTGTAGCCTGCAACTGCAGTATAGTTTATTATATTTGTTTGATATCCAACTAAAATGAAAAAATCAATATGTTTACGGTTAATAATCATTTTTGCATCATCAAAGCAAAAAGCTAAATCTACAGTTATGTCAGAACTATTTTGCATATATTCCTGCAACCCTATTGCGCAACCAAATAAACGGTCTGTTAAAATTAACACATTAATTTCAAAACCGAATGTAAATTTTTGCATGGCAATTATTTGTTTTTTTGCGTTCTCGTAATCATACGTTTCATAAGGGTTTAAGAGTGCTGTTTTTTTATTTTTATGCATACGTTTTTAATAATCAATGTGTGACATCAGCATCCAATCTTCTTGAAACAACGCATTATTTATGGCGGTAGAAATTATATAAGATGAATAATTAACAACAGCGTCAATTTCCATTGTGGCAACCAAGGTAGATGATGATATAAATAGTTTATCTGTGGACTGTTTAATATTTTCAATCTTCAAGTCATCCGACCACTCGTTATCGTTGAAGTCTTGCGGCGCATCATCTTTATGTTTATGCGATAGCAGACTCAAAGCATCCATTATAATAGTTGCCGCATTCGTAACCGTTGGTACACCTATGCTTACCACGGGTACCCCTAAAAAGTCATAATCTATCTTTTGTTTATCTTTTTTTCCACAAATCCCTGATGACGGCGTTATCCCTGTATCTTTTATTTGTATTGAAGAATTAAGCCATAGCGTTTTACCGGCGGCCATCGCATCAACTAATATAACCAACGAGGGTTTAATTTTATCGCAAGTATTTTTGATAATTTCGGATGTGCAAATTCCTGTAACGACTGTCACACCGGGGGTGATAACGGAAACAGGGCGTAATATTTTTCCGAATCTATCGTTTGCTTCATCCGCAATATGCCGTGTTGCCCATATTCTATCCGCCACCCGCACACCGAGAGAGTCAGCGATTGAATTACGGTTTCCTATACCGACAACTAAAACCGAATCTCTATTAGAAATGCTCATCATTTTCACAAGGTATTCGGAAACGGTTTTAGCTATTTCATCTAAATTACCGATTGAACCATGCTCTAATATGTTCGTTTCTATAATTACATAATTTCCGACAGGTCGATTCACTGCATCCGCTATGCATTCGCCCTGTATTTTAATCCACTCACATTTACAAAATTTATTTTCATATGATTCCACGATAGCACCGACAGGCATTTCGCAAGATTCAAATTCATTCTTTGTTTTGACCATATTTGCCTCCTGCTTTTTATCTGCTATTCATGGTTTAAGTGACTTTCATCATGGTAATGCTTTTATTAACCACATCAACAATATATTCCAGCGTGTCTTCACATTCCCATCCTAAGAGGTCAAGTATTTTTTTGGGGATTTTTACGTTGCCTTTCTCACATATTACATAGTGGTTTTCAGAATTGAGATTTGCCAATTTTACAAGTAGGGACTTTTCATCAACATTAGGTACTAACTCCATCTTGTCCCCTCTCACCCAGCCTAAAGAGTTTCTTATTTTTTTTGGAATAGTAACCATTCCTAAGTCATCAATACGATTCATTGTGATTTCCTCCAATTTGTATTTTTAGATTGAAAGTAGCTTCCCATTACTTGTTCAATCTTTGAAATGGAAACTTCGTATGCCGTTTTTTCAAAAATTGTTGAATCGTCGAGTTTTTTTTGGTATTGACGGCTTTGTTTTCGTCCCCAAAGGCGAATGTGGTTGCCTACTTCTAATTTGTCCGCGAAGCGTGCGCTCCGACCCCACGCAATGCATGGTATGTAATCAGATTTATTGTATGAACGGTTTACGGCAACAATCAAATCGCAAATTTCGCGCCCGAAGGGGGTTGTGCGGTAAATTGTCGGCTTACATAAATATCCGTCCAAAAAAACATCGTTGGAGTCTTGGACGGGAGCCGCACTAAGCAAAGTCATTTCACGCGCGAAAATCTTCAGCACGAGTTTGTTTTTTCTGTCGGCTTCAACATAATTGTTATAAGAACGAATTTGCCCAATGATATGCACCGCCTGACCGGGTTGCATTTTTTCTTTTTGAACGATTCGCTCGCTTACAGTTATGGGAAGAATATCGCTTTTATCGCTTAAACGCCCGACTTCAACGTCGAAACACCAAAAGCCCTCTCCGTAGACTTCGTGGCTGAATGTAAATTCCGAACTGATACGCCCGCTGATTTTAATGCAATTGTTTGTGTCTTCCATTACATGCCCGTCCTTTGCGTACATATCATTGAAACCAATAAAACAATACCACATTATTTGTCTTCCCGAATGACACTTGGAATGCAAATTATTTCAATTAACGACATCACTCAAGGCAACGCGGACAAGTTGATACGTGAATAAAGGCACTTAATTAAAATGTTATTAGTGTGTCATAATAAAAAAAGCACTTGATTGTCCGCAATTAATTTAGCGGATAAACGAATCGGGAACTATCAATCAAAAAAACCCTCTGAATTCTCATCAGAGGGTTTGGGCTGTTGCTATGATTAAATTAGACACGTACGGATTCTGCGAGGAGAGTAGTTCATGAGGACTGATTGACTGCCCCGTGACATTCCTCTAACCTCTAACAAACGCTACAACCGATACCGTTTGGGCAATGGTCATTGTAGTGACCTACTAACCATCTTGCTAAACGTATTAAATCGGTTATGGTAGGAGTGCCGGGAGTGCAGGTTATGTTTGCGGTGCGCATATCATGAATTGTTACATTGTGTCCGGCAAGCCACCTGGCAAGAAGGGTTGCATCTGCACTGGTTACTTGTCCGTCACCATCTAAATCACCTACAATAAACTCTTTTGTTATTATGTTTGCATAATAATTCATGACGTTTGTGTAGATTCCAAACTGCCGTAAATTGTCATCTGTATATACTCCGAAATGTGTTCCCAATACTGCCCTGTCTGTTGTTGAATTCATTCTAATCAAAGCTGCTCCGCTGTCTCCCCGCACACCAACACCGGCTGGGGAAATTGCAATTTTATCTGTTATTCCAATACCTCTTGGGTCTATGTTTCTACTTACCCTTGCGCGCACTGAAACTACCTGCGAAGGATTTTGCAGAGGTTGCATACCACTGACACCCCGAAAAGAGTATACGTTGTCACCAACCCTCGGAGAAGTCCTAAAATTTGTGATAGGTCTGTCCAACACGTTTGCACTCATAATATAAGGGAAATCCAAATTAATTATTGCAACATCCCTGTGAGGGTCAAGGTAGGAGTTTTCAACAGTACCGATACGTATAAATGTACCGTATGCATAAACAGCATTACCGTTCCAACCGGTACTGTGAAATGAAGTTGCAAAACGACTTCCGGAAGAATCAATAGGATGCCCCAAAGTTGCCAGTGCACCATCGCCATCCGGTCTTACAATTACAATACTTCTCCCTATTTCCACACTTGTGAAAGGAACTACGTCCAGCGGATACGTTATATGTTCCGCCGGCGGGAATACAATAGTTCCATCACATCCGCCATCTCCCCCAAATATTAAGCGACCTCTAACAATATGTGCGCGTTCTCTCGGTATGCCTGTATAGGATAGAATAAAATCAATACATTCTGGTGTGGGCACATCGTCTACCCCAATGTAAAAATAATCAAAATACCCTGGAGGGAGTATAAAATTAACACTTGGGATATGGACAGGTTTACCGTCAGAACTAAATGCTTCAATTACCTCTCCTCGAAAAATCTCATCCAATCGTTCAAGCTGGGTTTCCTCACAAATTATATCGTGGGCATTAGGTTCGTCCACATCATAACCGGTGGTCACAGTAACAGAAAACGATACTGCAAACCCAAATACAATTACCAATATTAAAAATATTTTGCTTAACCTCTTGCTAAGCATAATAAATCTTGATTCACTCATAATACTTAACTCCTTCCTCTAAGAATTTAAACTGACGATTCATCCATCTTAAAACCCTAAAAGCAGGTAAATCGTCAGACTGTCCTCTATGCGCAAAAAGTTCTTCCAACGGTAATGACAAAATATCGCCTCCTCCTATTATCATACCAACACCTCTTACAATAGAAGCGCGTTCCCGAGGTATACCTGTATGGGATAGAATAAAATCAACGCATTCCGAAGTGGGTTCACCCATACCAAATACCCCAATGCGAAAATAATCCCTGTCACCCTCGGGAGGAATTATAAAATTAACCCTTGGAATATTGATAGGTTCACCGTCAGAATTAAAGGCTTTAACTACTTCCCCATAGAGAAGCTCCCGCAGGCGTTCAATTTGACATCTTTCACAATCTATTTCGTAGCATTCACCATGAATAATGCGTTTTGGCACAGAAATACCAGCAGTTACAGTAACCGAAAGTGATACTGTAAACCCAAATGCCAGTAGCAATAAAAGCAATTTACATAATTTATTTCTATGCATGATAAGCATAACCTCCCTATTCGTTATGTTTTCAAAATTACAATTTATTGTAGCACCACAGGACTCTTTGTCAACAAACTTTCTCATAAGTGTCTCGGGGATGTCAGACCATTGTGTATAGCTGTAGTCGCTGTATGGCAACGATGCCATGAATATATAGGCTTCGATTATTTCGCCATGTGTCCAATTGCGGGTACCATATTCAAGATTGAAATTAATAAAATAATACCACATTATTTGTCTTCGGTGATGACACTTAAAATGCAAATTTTTTCAATTAACGACATCTCTCAAGGCAACGCGGAAAAGTGATTAAAGGCACTTAATTAAAATTTTGTTAATGTGTCACAATAAAAAAAGTACTTGCTTGTCCGTAATTTATTTAGCGGACAAACAAGTGCTTTTTGATAAATTCAATCGTTTTTTTTATCTTTTTCTCTTTGGCGCTTTCTTTTCATATGCCCAAAATACTGTAACTGAGAATGGTTCTAATGGGATACTTCCTCTTTTACTGTCACCGGAAGTATTGCCCGCGGCGGCATTACCGATTTTAATAAAAGCATTGCGGCTTGCTGTTTTACATTTTCTAAAATAGATTCATTCCTCGTCCTCATGTACTACGCTTTCTGTTTAGCAAGTCTTTATTTACCTTTTTCTTTTTGGGGCTTTCTCTTCATAAATCCAAAACACCATAGATGAGAATGGTTCAAATGGAATAATTCCTCTTTTACTGTCACCAGAAGTATTGCCTGCGGCGGCATCACCGATTTTAATAAAAGCATTGCGGCTTAATGTTTTAAATTTGTCTAAAACAGATTCATTCTTCGTCCTCATGTACTACACCTCCTTTCTGTTTAGCCAGTTTATACGTAATAGGAATAATGCTTACAGACTGTGACAGAAGCGATAACACAGTAATATTCCTAACTAATCCTCTTTTTAGCCCTATAAAATAATATATACTTACAAGTAAAACAGATTTTATTTTTAACGGTTTTATTTGGTCTTTATAAACCGGATTGACCTCTGTTCCCGAAGGGGCATATTTAAGATAAACACAAAAGAAGTATACGAAAATCGCATTATAAATCTTTTTAGGGATTGTTATAACCGTACTTAAATAAGCCATACTTAAAAATTTTGCAGTACCAATTAAAAAGCAAGCCAGCGGTGTTCTTGAATGTATACCGCGTGAGTGATTTCTTATAGAACCATAGAATAAAAAAATAAGAAGCAAGGGCTTAAGCAGTTTTAATTTCTTGCATATGAATATTACAAGAATAGTTTTTGGCAGATTTAAACAAACTGCGGATATGCCATACTCAAGTAACTCGACAGTATAATCATCTAGGTTGTCAGTTTTGAGATATGAGGTTAGGGGCTGTATTTTCGCCCGTGTAAATGGCAATAATGTCCATAAATAAAAAAATGGAGGTTGTCAAATGAAGACATCAAAAAACATTCACACGGAACATGAAATGGAGTT
>Ga0131853_10009793_pt1 | contig 17527 bp, 83 predicted proteins | sample TergutLab28metaG_FD_92764 | JGI IMG/M metagenome (GOLD analysis project Ga0131853, IMG submission 92764) | Labiotermes labralis P1 segment gut microbial communities from Petit-Saut dam, French Guiana - Lab288 P1 (version 2) (version 2) | ecosystem: Host-associated > Arthropoda: Insects >... | reverse complement strand
CCCCTGCCCTTACTGTGCCCTCTTTGTCCCACCTGACCTCCTGCACCCCCACTACATCTAATTTATATCTCGCTAATTCCCTCGCTGCTGCCTTAAGAGACCCTGCCCTATAAAAACTCCTAAAGTTCCACGTGCCTAATTTCATTTCCCTGTACATTTTGCGCGATGCTTCCCCTAGAAACACTCCCCCCGGAGAAACGAGTGGGGGAGTAGTTTTTGGATTGCTTTATATCCAGAGGAAGCATCATGCTTGCAAGTATTTCTTAACATGAATGTTTTAGAGGGAGGGGTTGTTAGCACCTCGCCCAAACACCAAGCTGGAGAACCAATCCTTGTCGGCTGTCCACGACTGCTTATTCAATTTATTCGCAGCTACCCTCCATAAAGGAGGCCGTTAATCTATCCGCAACCTGAGGACGCGCCATGCCGTGGTGACAGGGACCCACTACACGGCCACTACTAGTACTACTACTACAACTAATACTACTACTACTACTACTGCTACTACTACTACAGCTACGACTAATACTACCACCACCCCACAACCCCAACACAACCACCACAACTATTACTACTATTACCACCACCAAAACCACCACTAATTCTACTACTACTACTACTGCTAATACTAATACTACCAACTCCCCACCACCCCACCACCACTAATACTACTAGTATTACCACCACCACCACCACCACTACAACTACTAGTACTATTACTACTACTACTACAATTACAACTATTACTGCTACTACTTATACCACAACCACCACACCACCCACAAAACCAACTCTACTACTAATACTAATATTACCACCACCACTACCACCAATAATAATACTGCTACTATTAATACTAACACCAACCCCACCACCAATAATACTATTACTATTACGACCACCATCACCACCACTAATAATAATACTATTACCACAACCACCACCAGCACCACTAATACTACTACTACTACTACTGCTACTACTAATACTACAACCAACCCACCAACACTACTACTACTAATACTATTACCAACACCACCACCACTACTACTATTACTACTACTACTACAGCAATTACTACTACTACTAATGCTACTATTAATACTACCACCAACTCACCACCACAACTATTACTACCATTACATTTACCAACAAGACAACCACCACCACCACAACAACAACTACTACTACTATTAATACTACTGCTACTATTAATAATACCTCAAAACCACCACCCCCAACACCACTACTACTATTACTATTATCACCACCAAACATACTACAACAACAACAACTACTACTACTAACACAACTACTGCTACTACTAATACTACCACCACACAACCACACCCACCACCCCCACAACTCCCACCACCACTATTACTACTAATACTACTATTACCACGACCACCACCAACTCTACTACTACTATTTCTGCTACTATTACTATTACTAATAATACTACCACCACCACACCACCCTCACCACCACTACTATTACTATTACCACCTCAACCACCAACATTACTACAAATATTACTAATACTACTAATACTAACACCACCCCACCACCCCCAACATCACCACTTCTACTATTAATATTATTACCACCACCACTAACACAACCAATACTAATACTACTACTACTACTGATACTACTAATACTACCAACAACTCACCACCCCCAACACCGCTACTAGTACTACAAATATAACCACCACCACCACCACCACTATTACTACTACTGCTACTAATAATACTACAACCACGCCAACATTACCACTACTACTATTACTATTACCACCACCACCAACAACAATGCTACTAATACTACTGCTACTACTACTACTACTACTACTAATACTACGACCACCACACCACCACCACCAACATTACTACTACTACTATTACCACCACCCCACTACAACCAACACCACTACTTTTACTACTATTACCACCACCAAAACCACCACCACCACCACCACCACCACCACCAATACTGCCACTAGTATTACTACTACAGCTACTATTAATTCTACCACCACCCCAAATCCCATATCACCATTACTACTACTATTACCACCACCACCACTACTACTACTACTACTACTAATACTACTGCTACTACTACTAATTCTACCAACACCTTAACACACACACCACCACCACTAGTATTACTACTACTATTACCACCACCACCACCACTAATACTACTACTACTACTAATACGACAAATACTAAGAACTCCCCACCAACCCCACCACCACCACTTCCACTACTACTACTACTACTACTACTACTACTACTACTGCTACTGCTACTACTAATACTACCACCACCCCAAAACCACCACAACCACTACTAATACTACTACTAAAATTACCACCTACAACACCACCACCACCACTAATAAAACTACCACTTCTACTCATAATTCTAACACCAACCCAACACCCCCACCACCACTACTACTAATACCAACACCACCACTATTACTACTACTACTAATAATACTACCACCACTCCACCAAACCCACCACCACTACAACTACTACTATTATCACCACCACCACCACCACTAATACTACTAATACTACTACTATAACTACTACTGCTACTACTAATACTACCACCACCCCACCACCCCCAACACCAACATTACTACAATTAATATTACCACCACCAACAATACCCCAACACCCCCAATACCACCACTGCTACTACTACTACTATTACCACCATCACCACCACCACAACCACCAACACCACTAATACTACAACTACTGCTACTGCTACTACTAATTCTAACACCACCCCACAACCACCACCACCAATAATACTACTAATATTACCACCACCACCACCACTACAACCACTATTACTACTACTATTACTACTACTACTACTGATACTACCACCACCCCACCATCCACGCCATCAACACTACTACTACTACTAATATTACCACCACCACCACTACCACCACTACTACCACTACTAATACTACTACTATTACTGCTAATACTGATACTACCAACACCCCACAACCAACGCCATCACCACTACTAATACTACTATTACCTCCACCACAACCAACACCACCACCACTACTACTCCTACTACTGCTATTTCTACTACTAATACTCCCACCAACCAACCAACCCCACCACCACTACTATTACTACTACTATTACCACCACCACCACCACTACTATTACAACTACTGCTAATACTACTACTAATACTACGACTGCTACTACTACAACTGCTATTACTAATACTACAACCACCCCACCACCCCACATCCACTTATATTACTACGACTATTACCATCATCACCACCACTACCACTACTACTACTACTACTACAAATATTACTACTACTGCTACTACTTATACCACCACCACCCCACCACCCCCACCACCAAAACTAATACTACCACTACTATTACCACCACCACCACCACTACAAAAACAACTACTACTATTACTAATACTACTGCTTATACTATTACTACCAAAAACCCACCACCCCCACCAACACCAATATTACTACTACTACTACTATTACCACCACCACCACCAACACCATCTCTACTAATACCACGGCTACTACTACTAATACTACAACTAATATTACCACCACCCCATCAACACCAACATCACCACTCCTACCATTATTACTTTTACCACAACCACCACAACCACTACTAATACTACTACTACTAATGATACTATTAATTCTACCAACAACCCACTACCCCCACAACCGCTATTAATACTACGACTATTACCACCACCACCACCTCCACGAACACCACCACTACTACTACTACTACTTATACTACCACTACTACAGCTATTACTAATACTACTACCACACCAACCCCCCCACAACCACCACCAATTTTACTACTAGTACTACTGCTACTAATACTACTGCTACTACTATTATTAAGACTACCCCCACCACTATTACTACTACTACAATTACCACTACCAACTCCACCACAACCAATATTACAACTACTACTACTATTACTACTACTACTACTACTAATACTACTACTACTACAGCTACTACTAATACTACAAACATTCCACCACCCCCACCAACATTACTACTACTACTATTACTACAAACACCACCACCACCAGCAATCCTACTACTACTACTACTAATATTATTACTACTATTAATGCTACTACTATTTATACCACCACCCAAACAACCCCAACACCACAATTATTACTACTACTACTATTACAACCACCAACACCACCACCACCAATACTACTACTACTGCTACTACTACTACTGCTAACACTAATACTAACACAAACCCACCACCCCCACACCACTACAACTACTATTAACACCACCACCACCACCACCTATACTACTACTACTACTACTACTACTACTAGAACTACTAATACTACTATTGCTACTACTAATACTACCAACACCCCACCACCCACAACACCACTACTACTACTACCACTACTATTTTCACCACCACAACTACCACCACCAACTCTACTACTACTACTACTACTACTGCTACTACTAATACTACCTCCAACCGACCACACCCATCATCAATACTACTACTAATTTTACCACCACTACCACCATTACTACTACTAATAATACTAATACTACCATTGCACCTACTAATACTACAAACAACGCAAACACCACAACATCTACACTACTACTACTACTACTACTACTACAATTACAACCACCACCACCACCACCACCACCACTACTACTACTAGTACTACTACTGCAACTATTAAGAATATCACCACCACACAAACCCCACCACTACTACTACTACTATTTATACCAACACCACCACTACCACTAATGCTACTACTTCTACTACTACTACTGCTACTACTAATACTAGTACCACCCCACTATCCCCACCACCACTACTACCACTACTATTACTACAACCACCAACACTACTACTAATATTACTACTACTACTATTACTATTATTGCTGCTGCTGCTACTACTAATACTACGAACACCCCACCTTCCCCACCACCTCCACACCATTACTACTACTTCTATTACTACCAACACCACCACCACCACCACTACTACTACTACTATTGCTACTATTCATTCTACCACTACCCCTCCAACCACAACCCCAATAATATTACTACTATTACCACCACCACCACCACCACTGCTACTAATACAACTAATTCTACTAATATTACTACCACAAACCCACCACCCTTACCACCAACACCACTACTACAACTACTAATATTACCACCACAACCACCACCACCACCACTACTACCACTACTACTAGTGCTACTACTAATATTACCAACACCCCGCAACCCTCACCACCACTTCTACTACGACTATTACCAGTACAACAACTCCACCACCACCACTACTACAATTACTACTACTACTACTGCTACTACTAATACTACCTCCACCTCACCACCCCCAACTCCACCACTACCACTACTACTACTACTACTATTAATATTACAATTACTACTCGTACTACTAATACTACCATTCCCTCACAACCCCCACCAGCACCACTACCACTACTACTACTAATAACACTACTTCTAATACTACCACCAACCCACCTCCCCCACCAACACCACCAATACAACAAGAACAAATACTACTACTACTAGTACTATTACTACTAATACTATCAACACCCCAACACCAACACTACTACTACTACTATTATTCGCACCACCACCACCACCAAAACCACGAACACCACCACTAGTACTACTACTACTACTACTGCTACTATTAATACTACCACCACCCTTCCACCCCCACCATCACTACTACTACTACTATTACCACCACCACCACCACTAATAATACTACTATTACTACTACTACTACTACTACTGCTACTACTATTACTACTACCACCCAACAAAACCCACCACCACAAATACTACGAATACTACTATTACCACAACCACCACCAACACCACCACCACCAATACTACTACAAACATTCTGCCACCACCACCACTGCTACTACTACTAATACTACAACTACTACTGCTACTACTACTACTACTACTACTACTACTGCTACTATTACTACTACTAAAAATTCCACCACCCCTCCAACCCCACCACAACTACTACTACTATTATCACCACCACCAACACCACCACCACCACCACTACTACTACTACTTCTATTAACACCCCCACAACCACCATCACCACTACTACTACTATTGCTACTTTTTCTACTACTAATATTACTACCATCACTCACCACCAACACCAATACTACTAATACTATTACCACCACCCCACCACAACCACCACCACCACTAATAACACTTCTATTACCACCACCACCACCACTACTACTACTACTACTGCTACTAATACTAATGTTAATACTACTAATAATAACTCCACCCCACCACCCTCGCAACTACCACTACTATTACTGCCAGTATTACCACCACCACCACCATCACCACCTCCACTACTACTACTACTACTTATACTAATAATACTACTACTAATTATATGACCACCTCACCAACAACACCACCATCACTACTACTACTATTACTATTATTACTACCATCACCCCACCCCCACCACAATCATCACCACTACTACTACTACTACTACTACTATTACCACCACCACCAATACAACCATCAATAGTAGTACAACTACTAATACTGCAACTAAAAATACTACCACCATCACACAATACCCACCTCCACAACTCCTTCTATTTTACGACCACCAACAACAACTCTACTAATACTACTGCTACATATACTACCACAAACACTCCAACCCCAACAGCAACTATTACTATTAATAATAACACCACCAACACCACCACCACCACCACCACCAACAACAATATTATTACTATTTACACTGCTACTACTAATACTATCACTAACCCACCACCCTCACCACCACTTCAACTACTACTATTACCACCACCACCACCACTACAACAACAACTAATACTACTACTACTACTATTAATACTATTACTAATACTACTGCTACAACTGATAATACCACCACCTCGCCAGCACCACCACCACTACTATTGCTACTATTAACACCACAACCCCCACTACAATTACTATTATTACTACTACTAATATTACAACTACTGCTACTACTAATAATACCACCACCATAACAACCCCACCACCGCCACTACTACTACTTTTACCACCATCACAACCACCACCTATACTACTACTACTAATGCTACTACTACTACTTCTAATACTACAACCAACCCACCATCCCCAACACCACTACTACTACTACTACTAACACCACCACCACCACCACCACCACTACTACAATTACTACTACTACTTGTACTACTACTAATACTACCAACAATCAACCACCCCCACTAACAGCACTATTACTATTACTATTAATACCAACTCCACCACCACCACCACCATTACTACTACTAATACTACTAGTAGTACTAATACTACTACTACTATTACTACTACTACAATTAATACTACTAATAATACCATCACTCCACCACCCACACCACCGCTACTACAACTACAAATATTACCACCACCACTACCACCAACATCAACACTACTACTAATACTACTACTACTACTAATGCTACTACTAATAATACCACCAACCCAACAACCCCACCACCACCACCACCACTACTACTATTACAACTATTTCCACCGACACCACCACCAACAACTTTAAAACCACTACTACTAATACTACTATTTCTACTACTAATATTACCACCACACCATCATCCCCACCACCACTAATAGTAATACTACTATTACCACCAACAACACCACTACTACTACAACTACTACTGCTACAACTAATATTACCACCAACCCATCACCCCCCACAACAACTACTACTACTATTACCACCACCAACACTACTACAACTACTACTACTACTACTACTACTACTACTGCTACTACTAATACTTCCACCACCCCATCAGTACCACTCCTACTACAAATATTACCAACATCACCACCTCTAACACCACCACTAGTACTACTACTACTGCTACTAGTACTACTACTAATACTACTACTACTACTACTATTACTAATACTACCACCAACTCACCATCACTACGAACATTACTAATTCTCCTTCTACTAACACCACACCACCACCACTAACACCACTACAACTACTACAAATACCACCAACACTACAACTACTACTACTACTGCAACAACTACTACTACTACCACCATCGAACCACTACCACTACCACTACTACTACTACTACTACTACTACTACTACCACCACCACTAATACTACTACGACTACTACTGCTACTACTACTACTACTAATACTACAACCACCCCTCCATCCCTACCACCACTACTACTACTATTATCACAACCACAACCACTTCCATCACTACTAATACTACTAAAACTACTAAAATTACCACCACCCCACCACCACCACCACCACAATTACTACTACTATTTCTATTACCACCACACCACCACCCCTAACACCACTAGTACTACAATTACCACAACCACCACTATACTACTACTACTAATACTAATACTACAACCACCCCTCCATCCCTACCACCACTACTACTACTATTATCACAACCAACACCACTGCCATCACTACTAATACTACTACAACTACTAAAATTAGCACCACCCTAAAACCACAACAACCACAATTACTAATACTATTTCTATTACCACCACCAACACCACCACTAATACTACTGCTACTATTTCTACTAAAACTAATACTACAACCACCCCACCATCACTACAACAACCACTATTACTTCTACTAACACGACCCTACCACCAAAAACACCACCACTACTACTACTACTTTTACCACCACCACCACTACTATTACTACTAATACTGCTACTACAACTAATATTACTACTACTAATACTGCCAACACACCACCACACTCGCCACTACCACTATTAGTACTATTACTATTACCACCACCAACACCACCACCAGTACTACTACTACTACTTCTACTACTACTACTTCTACTAATACTACCTCAACCGAACCACCACAACAACAACAACAACTACTACAACTAGTACTACCACCACCCCACAACCAACAGAATCACCACCACTACTACTACAACTGTTACCACAACCACAACCACCACCACTACTAACACTTCTACTACTACTACTACTGCTACAACTAATACTACCACCATCCCACCACCCCCACCACCACTACTTCTAATAATATTTCCACCAACAACAACACTACTATTATTACCACTGCTACAACTAATAATACAACCACACCACCACCCCAAACTACCACTACTACTGGTACTACTAATACCAAAATATCACTGCTACTACTAATACTGCTACTACTACTAAATCTAATAATACTACCACCACTCCACCATCGCCACAACCATTACTACTACTATAACTAACACCAAACCACCACACAACATCACCTCTAATATTACTAATAATACCACCACCACAACCACCACCACCACCACAACCACCACCACTACTGCAACTAGTACTACTACTACTGCTACTAATAATGTTACCACCACCCCACTAACCCTAACACCACTATTACTACAATTACCACAACCACCACTATACTACTACTACTACTAATACTACTGCCACTACTACTAATACTACAACCAACCTAACAACCCCACCACCCCCACTAGTAAAACTACTACTATTACTACCACCAATATCACCACCACCACTACTATTGTTACTACTACTACTTCTGATTCTACTCATACTACCAAGATCACACCAACCCCAAAACCACCACTGCCACAACTACTACAACTACTATTGCTACTATTCATACTACAAACAAACCCCGACACCCACCACCACTACAAATACTACTACATTTAACAACATCACAAACACCACCACCACCACCACCAACACCATCACCACTAATACTACTACTACTAATACTACTACTACTAATACTACTAATACTATTGCCACTACTACTAACACTACCTCCAACCCAACTCCCCCACCACCACTACTATTAATACTACTACTATTACCACCATCAACACTAGCACCACCACTACTAATATTACTACTACTTCTACTGATTCTACTTATACAACCACCAACCCACCACCCCTAACACCACTAGTACTACAATTACCACCACCAATACTATACTACTATTACCACTACTACTACTACTAATATTACTACTACTACTACTACAACTACTGCTATTGCTACTAATACTACCACCAACACTCCAGCCCCACCATCACTACTACTTCTAATAATAAAACCACCACCACTACTACTACTAATACTACTACTACTATTGCTACTACTAATACTACCACCACCCCAACAGGACCACCACCACCCACCAGGACCACCACCACCACTGCTAATACTACTGCTACTACAAATACTACCATCATCCCACAACCCACACCAACACTAATACTACTAATATTACAACCACCACCACAAAAATTATTACTATTATTACTACTACTTCTACTACTAATACTACCACCACCACACCACCCCACTACTACTAATACTACTAATACTACTATTATTAATAATATTACTGCTACTACTACTACAATTATCACCACCACCACCACTACTACTACTATTACTACGACGACTACTACTACTACTGATAATACTAATACAACCATCACCCCACAAAAACCAACACCACAACTACTACTAATATTTGATCACCACTACTACTATTACTACTTCTGCTACTACAAATATTACCACCACCCCACCACCGCCAACACCACCGCCACTACTACGAATATTACTACTATTTCCAACACTACCACCACCACCACCACCACCACCTCCAAAACTACTATTACTGCTACTATTATTTCTACTACTACTACTACTACTACTACTACTACTATTACTACTACTACTACTACTACTACTACTATTACTACAACTAATACCACCACACCACCAACCCAAACACCACTACTACTTCTACTATTAACACCACCACCACCACCACTACCACTACTACTACTATTACTACTACTACTAAGTCTACTAATAATAATACCACCACCCCAATAACCCCACCACTACTAGTATTACTACACTTACTACCACCACAACTACTACTAAAACAACTACTACTACTACTACATTTACTGCTACTACTAATCATACCACCACCCAACCAACTCTACCATCACTACTACTACTACTATTACCACCACAACAACCACCACCACTACCACTACTACTACTACTACTTCTACTACTATTAGTACTGCTACTAATAATACTACCACCACCCCACCCCCCCCATCACCACTACTATTACCACTACTGCTAAAACTAATATTAACAACACCCCCCTTCCTCACTATTACTACTACTAATACTACTACTACTACTACTACTACTACTACTACTATTACTGCTACTCTTACTACTAATACTATTATCACCACCACTACCACTACTACTACTACTAGTACTACTACTACTACTACTACTACTACTGCTACTACTACTGCTTCTACTAATACAAACACCACGCCACGAACACCAACTACTACATTTACCACCACCGTCACTACTACTATTACTACTATTGCTACTACAAAACTAACACAACACCACCATCCCAACACTACCACTACTACTACTACTATTACCACCACCACCACCAACATTCCTAATACTACTACTGTTACTACTGCTACTATTACTAATACTACCACCAACCCAACACCAACACCACTACTAATTCTAATACTAATCCTACCACCACCACCACAACCACTACTACTACTACGACAACTACTACTAATAATACTACTACTACTAATACTATTACTAGTACTACCACAACACCACCAAACCCAACACAACTACTACTACTAATATTACCACCACCACCACTAATAGTACTACTACTACTGATACTAATAATAAAACCACCACCCTAACACACCCACCACTATTGCTACTACTACTATTACCACCACAACCATTACAACTAATAATACTACTACTACTACTACATCTACTGTTACTACTAATACAACCACTACCCCACCTCCTCCACCACCAGTAATACTACTACTATTACCACCGGTACTGCTACTACTACTTCTATTACTACTGCTACTATTACTACTACTACTAATGCTCTTAATCTTAGTACCTCCACCCCACCAACACGACCACCTCTGCTACTACTACTACTATTACCTGCACCATAACCACCACCACCACAACTACTACTACTAATACTTTTATTGCTACGACTAATACTACCACCATCCCACGACCCCGACCACCACTACTATTAGTACTACTATTTGCACCACCACCACCACCACCACTACTAATACTACAACTACTATTAATACTACTACTACTACTACTACTACTACTACTACTACTACTACTATTACTGCTACTACTAATAATTCCACAACTCTACCACCCCCTCACCAACATCTCTACTACTTCCACTACTTTTTCCACAATCACCACCACTACCACCACCACTACTACTAATACTACTACTTCTACTAAAACTAATACAACCTCCACAACACCACCCCCAAGAACACTAAAGCTACTACTATTATTATCACCACCAACACCACCATTACCAGTAATACTAATACTACTACTAATATTGCTATTAATAATATTACTAGAACCCCACCACCATCACCAACACTGCTACTACTCTTACCACAACCACCACAACCAGCATTACTACTACTACTACTGCTACTACTTCTACTACTACTACTACTACCAACACCTCACTACCACCAACACCACTACGACTACTAATACTACCACCACCACACCACCACCACCACTACTACTACTACTACTACTATTACCACCACCACCACTACTACTACTAATTTTACTGCTACTAATACTACTACTACTAATAATACTACGACCACTCCACCACCACCACCACCACCACCACTAATACTACTAGTACTACTATTACTACTACTACTACTACATCTACCACCAACCCACAACCACCAACACCACCACCACTACTACTACTACTACTATTACCTCCACCACTACTACCACTATTACTACTACTACTGCTTCTACTAATATTACCACCACCCCACCATCTACACCACCACTACTACTACTACTATTACCACCACCCAAACCACCACCAGCACCACCACCAACACTACTGCTATTTTTACTAATACTACTACCACTACTACTACTACTAATACTACCACCACTCCACCACCACCTCCACCACCACCACTAGTACTAATACTACTAACACCACCCCACCACCACCAGAACCACTACTACAACTATTATTGCCACCACCACAACCACCACCACCACCACCACCACCACCACCACCACCACCACCACTACTACCATTAGTACTACTACTACCGTTACTAATAAATCTACCACCACTCCACCACATTTACCAACATTACTACTACTATTATTACCACCAAAACCACCACTACTACTACTACTACTACTACTACTACTACTACTACTAACACTACCACCACACTAACACCCCCACCACCACCACTAGTACTACTACAAATATTAACACCACCACCACCACAACATCTACTACTACTACTACTACTACTACTACTTCTACTACTAATGATTATAATAATACTACCACCACCACACCAACCCCACCACTACCATTTCCACTATTAATAATACTACTACTACTGCTACTACTAATACTACCAACCCCCACCAACCCCAACAACACGACTAATAATACTACTACTATTACCCCCATCTTCACCACCAATATTACTAATACTACAACTACTACTACTGCTACTACTATTACTATTATTACCACCACCACCACCACTAATACTACTACTACTACTATTACCACCACCAGCACCAACAACACCAACACCACCACTACTACAAATACTACTACTACCACTACTACTACACTAGAACTGCTACTACTAATACTACCACCACCACATCACCACCGCCACCACTACTACTACTAGTACTACTACTACTGCTACTACTACTAATACAAAAAACACCCCACTAACCCCGCTATCAATAATACTACCATTATAACAACCACCACCACCACTACTACTACTACTTATACTACTATTATTACCACCGCCAACACCACTACTACTACTACTACTACTATTACTACAACTAATACTGCTACTACTAATATTAACCCCACCCCAACAACCACCCCACCACCACCATTACTACAAATACTATTAGCACCTCCACCACAACCACCACCACTACTACTATTACTACTATTAATACTACTGCTACTGCTTCTACTAATACTACTACCACCCCACCACCACAACCACCATTAATACTACTACTATTACCAACACCACTAAAACTACTACCACTAATACTACTACTACTACTACTACTGCTACTACTGGTACTACCATCAACCCACCACTCCCGCCACCACCACCACTACAATTACTAATAATATTACTGCTACTACTACTACTGCTACTACTAATACTACCTCCACCTCACCAAACCCCCCCACACCGCCACTACTATTACTATTATTACCAAAACCACTACCACCACCACTAATTCTACTACTGCTACTAATGCTACTACTATTCCTACCAACGCCCCACCACCCCAACACCACTACTACTACTACTATTACCACCAATAACACTACTACATCTACTACTACTACTACTACTACTATTACTACAATTACAACTACTACGGCTACTAATTGTAACATCACCAAACCACCACCCCAAACAACACCACCATTGCTACTAATAATACTGCCACCGCCATCACCACAACTACTACTACTACTACTACTACTACTACTACTACTGCTACTACTACTAGAATTTCTACTACTACTGCTACTACTAATAATACCACAACCTCACCAGCACCACTACTACTACCACTAATATTACCACCAGCACCACCACAACAACAACAACAACTATTAATACTAATATTACTACTGCTACTACAAATGCTACCACCACCACACCACCCTCAATAACACCACTATTACAACTACTACTTCTATTACCACCACAATCACCACTTCTATTAATAGTACTATTGCTACTATTAATACTACTAATAATACTACGACCACAACACCATCCCCACCACCACTACTATTACTGTTACCACCACCACCACCAACACTAATACGAATACTACTAATACTACTAATACAACCACCACCTCACCAACACCAACAACACCACTACTACTATTACTACTATTACCACCACCAACACCAACACTACTACTACTACTACTACTACTGATACTACTAATACTACCTCTAGCACACAACACTCAACACCGCTACTATTTCTACAAATATTACCAACACAACTATCACTACTAATACTACTACTGCTACTACTAATACTACCAGGACACCACCAACCCAACACTATGACTACTACTACTACTATTACCACCTCTAACACCACAACTGTTACTACTACTACTGCTAATACTACTACTAATACTACGACTGCTACTACTACAACTGCTATTATTAATACTACAACCACCCCACCACCCCACCTCCACTTATACTACTACGACTATTAACATCATCACCACCACTACCACTACTACTATTACTACTACAAATATTACTACTACTGCTACTACTTATACCACCACCACCCCACCACCCCCACCACCAAAACAAATACTACCACTACTATTACCACCACCACCACAACTACAAAAACAACAACTACTACTATTACTAATACTACTGCTTATACTATTACTACCACAAACCCACCACCCCCACCACCACCAATATTACTATTACTACTACTATTACCACCACCACCACCAACACCAACTCTACTAATACTACTACTACTACTACTAATATTACCACCACCCCATCAACACCCACATCACCACTACTACTAGTATTACTATTACCACAACCACCACAACCACTACTACTACTACTACTACTACTAATGATACTATTAATTCTAACAACAACCAACTACGCCCACCACCGCTATTAATACTACGACTATTAACACCACCACCACCTCCACGAACACCACCACTACTACTACTACTATTATTACTACCACTACTACAGCTATTACTAATAATACTACCACACCAACCCCCCCACAACCACCACCAATTCTACTACTAGTACTACTGCTACTAATACTACTGCTATTACTATTATTAACACTACCCCCACCACTATTACTACTACTACAATTACCACTACCAACTCCACCACAACCAATATTACTACAACTACTACTATTACTACTACTACTTCTACTACAACTACTACTACTACAGCTACTACTAATACTACAAACAATCCAACACCCCCACCAACATTACTACTACTACTATTACTACAAACACCTCAACCACCAGCAATCCTACTACTACTACTACTAATACTACTACTACTATTAATGCTATTACTATTTATACCACCACCCAAACAACCCCAACACCACAATTATTACTACTACTACTATTACAACCACCAACACCACCACCACCAATACAACTACTACTGCTACTACTACTACTGCTACCACTAATACTAACACAAACCCACCATCCCCACACCACTACAACTACTATTAACACCACCACCACCACCACCACCTATACTACTACTACTGCTACTAGTACTACAAATACTACTGTTGCTACTACTAATACTACCAACACCCCACCACCCACTTCACCACTACTACTATTACCACTACTATTTTCACCACCACAACCACCACCACCAACTCTACTACTACTACTACTACTATTGCTACTACTAATACTACCTCCAGCCGACCACACCCATCATCAATACTACTACTACTTTTACCACCACTACCACCATTACTACTACTAATATTACAAATACTACTATTGCACCTACTAATACTACAAACAACGCAACCACCCCAACATCAACACTACTACTACTACTACTACTACTACTACAATTAATACCACCACCACCACCACCACCACCGACTACTACTACTACTACTACTACTAAGAATATCACCACCACACAAACCCCACCACTACTACTACTACTAATTTTACCATCACCACCACTACCACTAATGCTACTACTTCTACTACTACTACTGCTACTACTAATACTTGTACCATCCCACTATCCCCACCACCACTACTACTACTACTATTACTACAACCACCAACATTACTACTAATATTACTACTACTACTATTACTGTTACGCTAAGGGCAAATTTGTACATTTCAATTTCTTTAGACTAGTGAGTACACAACTCGTGATTGCTTCAAGTGATGCAATCATCACGAGTTATGCTACGTAATCAGTTTCTTTGT
>Ga0131853_10009791_pt1 | contig 17531 bp, 13 predicted proteins | sample TergutLab28metaG_FD_92764 | JGI IMG/M metagenome (GOLD analysis project Ga0131853, IMG submission 92764) | Labiotermes labralis P1 segment gut microbial communities from Petit-Saut dam, French Guiana - Lab288 P1 (version 2) (version 2) | ecosystem: Host-associated > Arthropoda: Insects >... | reverse complement strand
CGCAAAACGCTCACCCACCGCTTTCGCCGAAGCTCACGCTTCGGCTTAGAAGCGGGGGCCTATGACCAACGGTTAATCTACCCCGTCATCTCGATTTCTACGGAATCTCAATGAGTGGGACGTGAATAAACTTAAAAATCATTTCAAACAAGTTTGATAATTTTTAAGTTTATTCACTATATCAATTTATATATTACTGCAAATGAGGCTCACACCTGGCAGGAAAGTTACTCCGCAGAGGTCAAAAATCATATCATATGAAAATTACTTAGGCCCGGTGTGGCCAAAACCACCGTTTCCCCTTTCCGTATCTGAAAGTTTGTCTACCTCCCTAAAAACCGGCCTGCAAACCTCGGCTATTACCATCTGTGCTATCCTTAAGCCCCGGCTTATTTCAAAATCTTCGCGGCTGTGGTTTATTAGTATTGCTTTTATCTCACCTCTGTAATCAGAGTCAACTGTTCCTGGGGAGTTTAGGGTAGTAACTCCAAAGTTTGCAGCCAGGCCGCTTCTGGGCCTTATTTGAGCTTCATAACCGACTGGCAGTGAAATACGAATACCTGTTGGTATGGCCTTATATTCGCCGGGTTTTAGCACTATAGGCTCAGTAATATTAGCACGCAAATCAGCGCCGGCAGCGCCGGAGGTTTGATATTTTGGAAGCTCCAAATCCTCAGCTCCCTCAATTTTGCTTATTAAAAAATCATGCCACATACATTTACCCCTACCCAATAAAACGCCCTGCCAAGCGGCAAGGCGTTAAGATGAAAAGTGTTTTTGCCGCTTTTTCGATGCTGCAATAAGTATGAATCGGCTTCAACTTCGTGTGGACAGCCGATTCTACGTAAGTCGGACAGAGCCCGGCTTGCGGGTTCGAAGTCTGCGACGCTTAGTAAATGTTTACTTATCTTTTCCAGCCATATGAGATATAAGCTCAAGCACTTTACAGCTGTAGCCCCACTCGTTATCATACCAGGACACGAGCTTAACGAAATTATCATTAAGTGAAATGCCTGCCAGCGCATCAAACACGGAGGTACACTCTTCGCCGATAAAGTCAGAAGAAACTACTGCGTCTTCTGTGTAACCCAAAATACCTTTTAAATTGCCTTCAGAAGCTTTTTTCAGGCAAGCTTTAATTTCATCATAGCTTGCAGCTTTTTCAAGACGGCAGGTGAGGTCCACTACAGAAACATTAACGGTGGGAACGCGGAATGCCATTCCCGTAAGTTTGCCTTTAAGTTCAGGGATAACCTCGCCAACAGCTTTAGCGGCGCCGGTGGAAGATGGGATGATGTTAGCAGAAGCCGCTCTGCCGCCTCTCCAGTCTTTTTTTGAAGGACCGTCAACAGTTGGCTGAGTGGCTGTCATGGCGTGGATTGTAGTCATAAGCCCTTCAACTATGCCAAAGTTATCATTAACTACTTTAGCTAAAGGCGCAAGGCAGTTAGTTGTGCAGGAAGCGTTGGAAACAACATTCATGCCGGGGTCATATTTTTCTTCGTTTACACCCATTACAAACATAGGGGCATCTTTAGACGGTGCGGAAATAACAACCTTTTTAGCGCCGCCTTTAAAGTGAGCAGATGCGCCGTCTATAGTTGTAAATACGCCGGTACACTCGGCAATATAATCAGCGCCTACTTTACCCCATTCGATTTCTTCAGGTTTCCAGCAGTTGAAAACAGCTATTTCTTTGCCGTTTACTACAAGTTTACCGTCTTTCGCATGAACATCACCATTAAAACGGCCGTGAACAGAGTCATATTTCAACATGTAAACCATATACTCCGGATCAACATTAGGGTCATTAACAGCGACCACAGAAACATCATTCCTATCCAGAGAGGCTCTGAAAACAAGGCGGCCAATTCGCCCAAAACCGTTAATACCTACTTTTACCACTATACATTCCTCCTAAGTTAAGTTTTATGAATTACATACTGAGACTTTCACAAAACAGTAACACTTGTGTTACTGTTTTGTGAAAGTGCGCGGCGCAGCTTACACAGCGCAGCTCTATTTTGGAACAGTATCAGATTTATTACAGGTAATAAATCTGATACTGTTCCAAAATAATTTCAGTATAGTATAGCACACTTCTGCCCTATAAAGCAAAATATTTTACACCGGCTGTAAAAATCTCCGGTTCAAAATTGCCGGGAATATTTTTAAAACAGCCGGGGGTATACCTTTCAGTATGCCCCATTTTGCCGAAAACCCTACCGTCAGGGCTTGTTATACCTTCAACAGCATAAATTGAGCCATTGGGGTTAAATTCAAAGCAGTTAGCCCCATTGCCGCTAAAGTCTACATACTGCGTAGCTATTTGACCGTTAAGTATGAGTTTTTCCACATTATCTGAAGATGCTAAAAACCTGCCTTCGCCGTGGCTTATTGCAACGCGGTATATATCCCCCGGTTTAGTGCGCCACAGCCACGGTGATTTATTTGAAATTATTTTTGTATTAACTATGCCGGATACATGGCGGCCAATTTCATTAAATGTAAGTGTAGGGCTGCTTTGGCTAAGCTCTCTAATTTCACCGTAAGGCAAAAGCCCCAGTTTGATAAGCACCTGAAAGCCGTTGCATATGCCTATTACAAGGCCGTCATTGGCCTTTAATAAACTGTTAAGGCCCTCAGCAATATATTCGTTTTTAAAAGCTGCAGCAATAAATTTGCCGCTGCCCTCAGGCTCATCTCCGGCAGAGAAACCGCCGGGCAGAGCCAGTATTTGGACAGATTTAAGCTTGTCTGCCAAAACTTTGCAGCTATTTGCAATAGCTTTAGCACTAAGGCTTTGTACCACAAAAATCTCTACATCTGCACCGGCTTCTAAAAAAGCTTTGGCCGTATCGTATTCACAGTTGGTTCCGGGGAAAACGGGAATAAGAACCTTTGGCCGCGCTATTCCAAGTTTGGGGAAAGCTTTAAGGCTGTTTTCACTGCTTTCTAAGCTATTATCTTTAAAAGGTATATCTAAAAGCAAGTTTGTGTTAAAAACATTCTCAAGGGGCGAAAGCCAAGATGTAAGCGCCTCAAAATGATTTATTATTTTTCCGTTTACAATAAAATTTATTTCCTCAGTAGTATGGCCTAAACAAGAAACTTCAAACTCGGCGAAAATATTTTCAAATGTATTTTGGCTGCAATTAACCTCAAATATGAAACTGCCGTAATTTGACATAAATGCCGTGTCCTCATCAATCGTAACGTCAAAGCCAATACGGTTGCCAAAAGCCATTTTAGACATAACCTCTGCTATGCCGCCAAAACCTATGGTATGGGCTGAAATAATATTTCCATTTACGATATTTTCATACACAAGCTCATTAAGCTTACGAATTTTGTCGAAATTGGGTTCTGCTAAGCCACTGTAACCTGGGCAGACTTTGAAAATAGGTGAGCCGGCTTTTTTAAATTCGGGAGAGATAACATTATCCACATGTGAATGGCTTAACGCAAAACTCACAAGGGTTGGGGGCACATCAATATCATTAAAAGAGCCGCTCATCGAGTCCTTACCGCCTATAGAAGCCACACCAAGCTCAAGCTGAGCTATAAGAGCTCCAAGCAGTGAGGCAAAAGGCTTGCCCCATTTTAGCGGGTTAGTTTTCAGGCGCTCAAAATATTCCTGAAAACTTAGGCTTATTTCAGAAGGTTTACCACCGGAAGCTACAATTTTAGCAATAGAATCCACAACCGCATACATTGCACCATGATAAGGACTCCACTTGGATATTTTAGGGTCAAAACCCGCCGCCATTAAAGTGGCTGTAGTTGTAGTGCCCTCTATAACCGGCAGTTTAGAGGCCATAGAAAGAGCCGGGGTAAACTGAAACCTACCACCAAAGGGCATAAGTACAGTTGCGGCACCAATGGTTGAATCAAAGCGCTCTGAAAGGCCTTTCTGTGCACACACATTTAAGTCCGAAAGGTTATTAAGCCACTTTTCTGCAAGTGTTGTGCCTCCCACTGTGCGCCCGGTTGGTGCTTTGGGTGCTTCTACATACACATTTGCAGACTGTTTTGCTCCGTTGGTGTCTAAAAAATCTCTTGATATATCTACAATGGCCTTGCCGCGCCAGCTCATAACAAGCCTTCTTGAATCATTTACAACAGCCACCGAAACAGCCTCAAGGTTCTCTGTTTCAGCCAGCCTTATAAACTCGGTTGAATTTTCTTCGGAAACACAAACTGCCATTCTTTCCTGCGATTCGCTTATAGCAAGCTCTGTGCCGTCAAGCCCTTCATATTTTTTAGGAACCTTATCCAAATCTATATTAAGGCCGTCAGCAAGTTCGCCTATGGCCACACAAACGCCGCCTGCGCCAAAATCATTGCAGCGTTTTATAAGTTTTGTGGCAAAAGGGTTTCTGAAAAGTCTTTGAATTTTTCGCTCAGTGGTGGCATCACCTTTTTGCACCTCGGCGCCGGCTTCCAAAATAGACACATCTGTCTGTACCTTAGATGAGCCTGTAGCACCACCAATGCCGTCACGGCCTGTTTTGCCGCCCAGGAGTATAATGACATCCCCGGCTACAGGCCTCTCTCTGATTATGTCCGCTTCTTTAACGGCGCCTATAACAGCACCAAGCTCCATGCGCTTAGCCACATAACCATCATCGTATATCTCCAAAACTAACCCTGTGGCAACACCAATCTGATTACCGTAAGAGCTGTAGCCGTGGGCTGCGCCTTGGGTAATTTTACGCTGTGGCAGTTTACCTGAAAGAGTATTTTCAAGAGATGCTTTTGGGTCGCCGCTGCCTGTAATACGCATGGCCTGATAAACATAAGCCCGGCCTGAAAGGGGGTCCCTTATGGCCCCGCCGAGGCAGGTTGCTGCGCCGCCGAAAGGTTCTATTTCGGTGGGGTGGTTGTGGGTTTCGTTTTTAAACATTATCAGCCAGTCTTCTTCTTTGCCGTTTACTGAGGCTTTTACCTTTATAGAGCAGGCGTTAACCTCCTCAGACTCGTCAAGGTTTTTAAGAGCGCCTGTTTTTTTCAAATAGCGCATTCCCATCTGTGCAATATCCATCAAACAAACGGGCTTGTCCTTTTTGCCGTGCACATCTTCTCTAAGTTCTAAATATTTTTCGTAAGCTGCTTTAATTGGCTCAGAAAACTCCCCGTCTTCAATGTCTACTTTTTCTATATTGGTCAGAAAAGTAGTATGGCGGCAGTGGTCAGACCAATAGGTGTCAAGAACTTTTATCTCGGTTATTGTAGGGTCACGCTTTTCGGTGTTTTTGAAGTAATTGTGAATATGAGAAATATCGGCAGGGTTCATTGCAAGCCCGAAGCTCTCTAAAAGTTTAGGGAGTTCATCTGTGTTGGCAGCAATAAAACCGATAACAGGTTTTATATCATCAGGCTCGGCGTAAGGGCTTGTAAGAGTTTCAGGCTTTTCCGGAAAAGCCTCCATAGAGTCAACCGGGTTTATGGTGTATGCTTTAATTTTATCAAGATCTTCCACAGTCAGCTTGCCTTTAAGTACATAAAACTTTGAAGTTGCAACTACAGGCCGAGGAGATTCGGATTCACCCATAATAACATTAATAGCGGCCTGCGCCCAATCAGCCCTTTGGTCATATTGGCCCGGCAGATATTTCATGCCAAACACAAAATCATCAGCTTCAAGAGGTAAGTTTTCCTCATAATAAACATCAACAGGAGGCTCAGAAAATACTGTTCCTAAGCATTTTGCATATATTTCTTCACTTATCCCCATTACATCATAGCAGTTTAGTACCCGGGCCGATTCCAAGCCCCTTATACCCAAGTTATCTTTGATGTCATGAAAAAAATATAGTCCCTCCGTATTGGCAGGCGGCTTTTTTTCTACGTAAATGCGCCTTATTATATCCATTACTGCCTCCCTTTAAACTTGCTTAACTCTACAATTAAATGCTCCGAAAGAATTTTTATGTATGTTCCCTTCATACCAAGGGAACGGGTTTCTATTAAACCGGCAGACTCCAGTTTCCGCAAACCATTTACAATACCGGAGCGGCTTAGATTATGCTTTTCAGCAATTTTACTGGCTATTAAAAGCCCCTCTGTACCGGAAAGTTCTGAGGTTATGTTAATTATACCTTCAAGCTCTGAATAAGATAGTGCGCTAAGCGCCGCCTTTATACCAACACTTTTTGTATGGCTTAAATCAGCCCCTAAAATAGCAAGTGTAAGGTAAGATGCAATAAGCTCCCCATATTTAAGTTCGCCCTCAGAAAAAGCAGATGCGCGGTATATCTTAAGTTCGCCCATTTGACTCTGAGAGAGCATAAGGGGGAAAGCAATGCTTTCCTGCTTTTTAGTTGAATTATTAGGTGCTTCTGTTTGCAAAATAACCGCACTTTTATCATCAATGATTTGGACTGAGGCCGTAAGCTTTTGGCTTAAGTCCGTCACTAACACCTTAATAAGCCCCTTAAGTCCGTCACTTCGTTTAAGTGCCCCCATAATATCATATTGCAGGTCTTGGAGCATACAGAAATTTCCCCTCTATTCAGTCTCAGCCTCAGTTTCATCTTCGTCCATAGGCGGTATAAATTCCCGTGAATAACCACAGCCTTCTTTAGAGCACACCACCCGTTTAGTTTTAGAGCCTTTTTCTATGAGGTAAGCGCCGCAAACAGGGCAATCTTCACCGGCGGGTTTATTCCAAGACATAAAATCACAATCGTCAGGATTATTTTCACAGCCATAATACTTTCGGCCTTTTTTGGTTTTCTTGATTAAAACTTTACCCTCACATTTAGGGCAGGCTACACCGGCTTCTTCAAAAAACGGTTTTGTATTTCTGCAATCAGGAAATGAGGGACATGCTAAAAATTTCCCAAACTTCCCATGCTTAATAACCATATTGGTACCGCAGTTATCGCAGATAATATCTGTCTTTTCATCTTCAATTGTAACCTCGCCGACCTTTTCCTCAGCCTCTGTGATTTTTGGCAAGAAATCGGCATAGAACTTTCTTATAAGCTCTCTCCATTCTAAGTCGCCGTCTTCTATTCTGTCTAAGTCATTCTCTATTTTTGCCGTAAAGTCTATATCAACTATGTCGCCAAAGTTGTTTTCCATTATTTCATTTACAATTTCGCCAAGCTCTGTTGGGTAGAAAACTTTGCTCTCCTTAACAACGTAACCTCTGTGCAGTATTGTCGTTATAATAGCGGAGTAGGTGCTTGGACGGCCTATACCAAGCTCTTCAAGAGATTTAACAAGGCTGGCATCATTATACCTTGGAGGCGGCTGAGTGAAGTGCTGAGTGCCATCAATACTGAGCGCTTTAAGTTTTGCCCCTTCTTTAAGTTCAGGAAGTTTTGAATTCTCATCTTCTTCCTCGTCAGTGCCTTTGTATACTATTAAATATCCGGGAAACTTAAGTATGGAACCCGAAGCACGAAAAGCTGCCCTGCCGGCAGAAATTTTAACGCCCAGAGTTTCAAATTCAGCATTTGTCATTTGACAGGCTACAAACCTTTCCCAAATAAGCTTATAAAGCCTAAACTGCTCACGGGACAAAGAATCTTTAACGGTATCAGGTGTAAGGCGGGTATAAGTTGGCCTTATAGCCTCATGAGCATCCTGAGAGCGGCCTCTTTGCTTGTATTCTGTTTTTTCTTTCACGGCATATTCATCACCGTAATTTTGCTCTATATAACCTTTAACCTCTGCAAAAGCCTCGTCAGACACTCTTACCGAGTCAGTACGTATATAGCTGACAAGACCTATGGTTCCTTCGCCTTTTATGTCAACACCCTCATATAGCTGTTGTGCTATTTGCATAGTCTTATTAGTGGCAAAGTTTAGAGCCTTAGACGCTTCCTGCTGCAATGTGCTTGTAGTGAAAGGCGGGCTTGGTTTTTTAGTTTTTGTGCCGCTTTTAACCTCGGCTATTGTAAAATCTTCTTTCTTTATTTCTGCAAGAAGTTTATCAACTTCGGCTTTAGAAGAAAGCTCAGCTTTTTTATTGTCAATGGTTGCCAGTTTTACTTCAAATTTCTTTTTACCTTCTGAGAGAACCGCAGAAACGCTCCAATACTCCTCCGGTATGAAGCCCTCTATTTCTTCTTCTCTGTCACAAATCATTTTCATTGTCACAGACTGAACCCGGCCGGCGCTTAAACGGCGTTTGACCTTCTTCCACAGCAGCGGGCTTATTTTGTAACCGACTATCCTGTCCAGTATGCGGCGGGCTTGCTGGGCATCAACTAAATCCATATCAATATCTCTGGCCTGTTTTATAGATTTTTTAACCGCATCTTTTGTAATCTCATTAAAGCTTATTCTGCCTGTGTTTTTATCTGCGAGTTTGAGCGCATTAAATAGGTGCCAGCTAATGGCCTCTCCTTCGCGGTCAGGGTCAGTTGCAATATAGATTTTCTTGGCAGACTTAACTTCTTTACGTAAGTTTGCCAAAATTTCACCTTTGCCCCTTATAGTTATATACTTAGGCTCGAAATCGTTTTCGAAATCAATACCCATATCGCTTTTCGGAAGGTCTCTAACATGCCCTACCGAAGCTTCTACTTTATAGTTGCTGCCTAAAAATTTCTTAAGTGTTTTGGCCTTTGCCGGTGATTCAACAATAACCAAATTGTCTGCCATAACTTCCTCCAGGGTTCATCATCATAATCGTTATTTTCTGTTTTTTATATACTTCTGGCCGGGCAGTTCACTTATTATGCCTGCAAGCTTAAGTTTTGTAAGTGCCACCATTACAAACTGCGGCTTAAGAGATGTTTTTTTAATAATATTATCAAGCTCGGCCGGTTCATCACTTAATAAAGAATATACTGTTTCCTCATTGGTTGCAAGAGGTATATGCCCATTATTATGAATTTCTTCATCTGAATTATTCTCAGGCCATATTTCAATAATGCCCAGAGCGTCCAAAACATCCATAGCACAAGTAACTACATGAGCCCCTTCTCTTATAAGATTATTTGTTCCCGAGCTTTTATTGCTTGTAATGTTTCCGGGCACAGCTAAAACCTCACGTCCTTGTTCCAGTGCGTTTTTAACAGTAATGGCTGTGCCTGATGCCACCTCAGCCTCAATCACAACAACAGCGGAACTAAGGCCGCTTATTATTCTGTTTCTATAGGGAAAGTGCCATTTGTCCGGGGCAGCTGCCGGTGGAAACTCACTTATAATGCAGCCTGTTTTTTTAATGCCCTCATAAATTCTTTCGTTTATAATGGGGTAGCATATATCAACACCGCAGCCAAGCACGGCCACTGTAGAGCCGCCTTTTTCAAGTACAGCTTTATGAGCAATGCCATCTAACCCATCAGCCATGCCGCTTACTATAACTATACCTTTTTTAGCCAGTTCCCCTGAAAGATTGTAAGCTACAGCCTTGCCATAACTGGTTGGTTTTCTTGTGCCTATTACAGAAACCCAAGGCCTGTCAAAATCAGGTAAAGTGCCAAGCATAAAAAGTCCAAACGGTGGATTGGAGATGGCTTTTAAAAGCGCAGGGTAGCTGCCGGAAAATTTTGATATGAATTTAATCCCCTTACTCTGCATATTAAAAAGCACTTTATCCGGGTCTATGTTTTTCTTCATGTAAAGTAGTTTCGACAGAGTTTTTTCACTCAAAACCCTGCATTCACGAATTTTATTTTCCTTTGCTAAGTAGATACCTTCCGGGCCTTCAAACTTTTTCATTAGGTAGTCTATATAAAACGAGTCAACACCGCAGGAATGAGCCAGCCAAATCATATATTTATCATCATCCATACGCTCATTCCTTTCTTGTCTTTAGTACAGTATAAATAAAACCATATAAAAATTCAACAAATTATAGACTATTTTGATAGATGCCTTATAATTAAGTATATAGTGAGTTAACTTTAGCCTTTTGAAGTTAACCAACTGTAGCAATGAGGTGATTTTTTTGGTTACAAAAATAACAAGCTCTGCCCTAAACGGTGTAGATGGATATATTGTTGTGGTTGAAACAGATATAGGACGGGGAATGCCCGGTTTTGATATTGTCGGGCTTCCGGGTTCTGCTGTCAAGGAATCAAGAGACAGGGTCAGGGCCGCTATCAAAAATTCGGGGATAGAGTTTCCGGCCCGACATATAACCGTAAACTTAGCTCCGGCCAATACAAAAAAAGAGGGGCCGGCATTTGATTTACCCATAGCTGTGAGCATTTTAGGCGGTATGGAAGTTATCAACGCTGATAAGCTTGCAAGAGTGCTTTTCTTGGGTGAACTATCGCTGGACGGCTCTCTGCGGCCTGTTAAAGGCGTTCTTTCCATGGTTCATTCTGCTTATAAAGATGGGTATACTAAGTTTGTTGTACCTGCTGAAAATGCCGCTGAAGCCGCTTTAGTTGACGGAGCAGACATTTACGGGGTAGAAAGCCTGAGCCAGCTTTTAAGCCATTTAAAAGCCCCTTTCCTAAAACCCTTTAAGGCCGCCGGTCAATTTGCAAGTGAGATATTTCAGGCGCCGTATTTTGATTTTTCTGAGGTAAAAGGCCAGCACAAAGTAAAACGCGCTCTTGAAATAGCGGCCTCCGGTTATCATAATATACTCATGCTGGGCCCTCCGGGTTCCGGGAAAACTATGATGGCAAAGCGTTTGCCGGGTATAATGCCGCCTCTTGCCATTGATGAGAGTATAGAAGTGACCAAAATATACTCGGTTTGCGGCTTCTTAGAATCGGAAAAAGCCTTAGTAACAGAGCGGCCTTTTCGTGCTCCGCATCATACAAGCTCATATGTTTCTTTAACCGGCGGCGGAGCAAATCCCAAACCTGGAGAAATGAGCCTGGCTCATAAAGGTATACTGTTTTTGGATGAGTTGCCTGAGTTTAACAGAAACACGCTGGAAACCCTTCGCCAGCCTATGGAGGACAGGAAAATAACCATTACCAGAACTGCAAATACATTAACTTATCCCTGTGACTTTATGCTGGCGGCGGCAATGAACCCTTGCCCTTGCGGTAATTTATACTCTGAAAATGATTGTAAGTGCTCTTCAAGCCAAGTCAGACAGTATATGAACAAAATATCTGAACCACTTCTTGATCGCATAGATATACATGTAGAAACTGTTATGTCTACTTATGAAGAGGCTGAAAACACAGAGCCGGGAGAAAAAAGTGAGGATATACGAAAGAGGGTTTTAAAGGCCGTTGAGATTCAAAAGAAAAGGTATGAGCAAAGCGGTATACTTTATAATTCTCAGTTAAGCGCAAAGCAAACTCAGGAATTTTGCCGGGTAGACAAAGCTTCCCGAAAGTTAGTCAAAGATACCTTTGAAAAGCTTGGGTTTAGCATTAGAAGTTACCATAAGGTATTAAAAATTGCCCGCACTATAGCAGATTTGGAAGGCGCTGAAAACATTCACGAAGTACATGCCCTTGAGGCTGTTAATTTCAGAAGGCTTATGAGGGAAAGATAAACATAAACATAGCCTGTAATATCATGTCAAGCTGAAAACAATTCTTGACAGTATATTACCATTGTTTTATAATCAACTTGTTGAATATAGAGCAAGGAGGTGGCTGATTGTGTCTTTGAAGCATGGGCTACTGGGGCTTTTGAATTATTACCCCATGACAGGTTATCAACTGGATAAGAAATTTAAGGAAACATTGGGATATTTTTGGCAGGCCAAAGCCAGTCAGATATATCGCGAGCTTGATGCTATGGAGCAAAATGGCTGGCTTACCAGTGAGCGTGTTATACAGGACAGTAAGCCGAACAAGCGGGTTTACTCCATTACTGCTGAGGGCAGGGCCGAGTTTGTGGATTGGCTTTCATTACCTGAGACTTACACTAACAATGCCATGCACATAAAAAGTGCATTTTTGATGAGAGTGTTTTTTTCAGGTGAAACTAACAAGGAACAGGCGTTGGATTTGCTGCGCTCGTTCCGTGATGTGTGTCTTGGCTTAAATATGGAAATGGCGGCTGTTAAGGAAGATTTTGTTCAATACGAGCTTATTTATGGCTCTGAAGAAACTGTTTATAGAAAATTTACGGCGTTATATGGAGAAATGATGTACCGAGCAAAGCTTGAGTGGGTAGAAAGTTGCATTGCTGTAATTGAAAACGGTGAGTGAATCACCACATTTAAGAAAATACCGGCTCAAAGATAGGAGTATATATGAAAAAGCTGAAAAAAATCATATACACCATTATAGGCATTGTTACAGCCGCTGTTACGGCTTTGTTGATTTACACAGCCTCCGGTGGTTTTGACACCACTGCTGTCAGTGATTATTTTATACGCAGAGTCAGAGCGCCTCTTACAAATGCGCATACTGTCACCTTTGATATGGATTACCGTGTTTTTTTGGAGGATAACACGGTTTTTAACGCAGACATAGCGACAGTATCCCTTTTTGTTAACAGTCATCCCTCATCACCTTCTTTTATGAGAGATATAGGGCTTGGTAATATTGAAACTTTATACTTAGGAGAAAACACTGACACAGACCAAACTGTGATGAGCATCGGACATAGGCGTGTAGAATATAGCGGAGCTGTACATGAAATCATACTGCTGTATATTTCAGATAACTTGATGCACAACGAATGGTTCTCTTATTTTGATGTCGGGGCAGACATAAGTGAATATTTTGACATATCAGGCTCTATTCATCCTGATTGGCTTGATAAGAGTAACCACAAAGGGTTTGATGTTGCAGCTAACCGCATTATATCTTCTGCAAGAGATTATATGGGTAGGCTGGGATTAGAAGGACAGACCACACTTTGGGTCACAGGTTTTGGGAGAGGCGGCGCCGTAGCTAATATAGTAGGAGCTTATTTTGAAAATGAGCCTGAAATGATTGCTTTTACTTATGCCTTTGCTGCACCAAATGTTACTGCAAATTTGGCGGCGCGAGAGTATCAAACTATTTTTAATATTATAAATGAAGACGATATGATTCCACTGTTTCCCCCGGCAGAATGGGGCTTTACGCGATTTGGCCGTGACCTGTCTATGAGTTTGGCGGCAGATGAAGTGGGTTTGGAGCTGTTTACAGAACTTGGCGGCGGGCGGTATCTGCGCTATGAGGAAAAAGAGGCGGTTATTGCTCAAATTGTGGAGCTTATACCTACGCGTGAAGCTATGTATAGGTTTGAAGAAGGGGCTTTTGTTATAACGGGGGAATTTGAAGAGAGGGCCGAGGCTGAGCAAATAAAGGAAAGGCTTGAAACTGTACTTGAGGCTGGTTTAGACAGGGCCGCCATAGTGCATCTTGCCAAGCTTAATATTTATGAGCTACCTGATAGCGGAGAGTATAGGCTTGTTCACTATCAGTCGAACGCTTTTTTCCTCAAAACTTTGGCGGAAATAGCTGCAGGAGGCCATATAGACCGCAGGAATGTTGCAGAAATATTTATGCCTGCCAGAATTTCTTTTGACAGGGCATTTAGAATGGGGTTCAGGCGGCCTCATAGCTTTGCGGCTCATTATGTAATCATTGATAATTTATAGTGGAATTCTTTAGCGATATGGATTATTTAGAAGAAAGCCGCGAAAATCAATTTTCATAATTTTTGGATTGAAATCTTTATAAAGCGTCGCAGACTTTAATCCGCAAATCGGGCTTTGCCCGACTGAGGAGAATTTTTAGCGATTTTCGCTAAAAATTCATTCAAAAAATACCTCGTTAAAACTCAGAGAGTTTTAACGGCACAGAAAGCCGGTAAATATTGCCTTGCCGAAAGAATTGTGTTATTATTATGCAAATATATTTTGAAATGCAGCTAATGGCACAGGGGCGCACAACGCCACGCTTCCCTGTGGCCTTGGCTATATAACTAGCCTAAAGGAGCATAATCTTAATGTTAACATATGAAGCAAAAGCAAGGGTTTTTTCAGGCACTCAGCCTACCGGAATACCAACTTTAGGAAATTATGTAGGCGCCTATAGTAACTGGCTAAAAATGCAAGATGACTATGAATGTTTATTTTGCGTTGTTGATATGCACAGTTTGACAGTAAGAAATGATGCAGCCGAGCTCCGTAAAAACGCTAAAAGTCTCCTTGCTCTTTATTTGGCGGTAGGTTTTAATCCGGAAAAGTGTATACTGTACTTTCAATCGCATGTACCAGAACATGCTCAGCTTTCTTGGGTGCTAAACTGCTATACTTACATGGGCGAACTTTCACGTATGACTCAGTTTAAGGATAAATCAGCAAAACACAGCGAAAACATTAATGCCGGGTTATTCACTTATCCTGTTTTAATGGCGGCGGATATACTTTTATTTAATGCGGAGTATGTGCCGATTGGTGATGACCAGAAGCAGCATGTGGAAATAACCCGAGATATTGCTGAGCGTTTTAATAATGTTTATGGTGATGTTTTTACCGTACCAAAGCCTTTAATAAGTGAGCTTGGGGCAAGAATAATGAGCCTTTCGGACCCTAAGAAAAAAATGTCTAAGTCAGATGATGCCGGTGACTATATTTCTATGCTGGATGCGCCTGATGTTATAATTTCAAAATTTAAAAGAGCCGTTACAGACTCTGAGCGTGAAGTGCGCTTTGACCCGGCAGCTAAGCCCGGTGTTTCTAATCTTTTGACAATATATTCGGTTATGACGAATAAAACAATAAAAGACTCTGAAAGGGATTTTGAGGGCAAAGGCTACGGTGATTTTAAAATAGCTGTGGGTGAAACAGTTGCTTCTAAACTGAAGCCCATTCAGGATGAATATAATAGGATAACGGCCGACAAAATATATCTTGAATCTATAAGTAAATCAGGCGCAGAAAAAGCTCGTAAAATAGCTATGAAAACTTATGGCAAAGTTGCCAGAAAAGTAGGGCTGGTTCAATTTTAAACAGATTTGACAAGAAAGGTGGATATTTATGGATTTTACAAACTGTGTAAGATGCGGTAAATTGTTTAACCGTGGCACTATTCCTATTTGCGAAAGCTGCGTAAAACGTGAGGAAGAGGACTTTTTGCGAATAAAAGATTTTATATATGAAAACCCTAATTCTTCTATGTCCAAAGTTGCGGAAGGCACGGGTGTTTCTCTTAAAAGGATTCTCAAATATTTAAAAGAAGGCCGTTTAGAACTTTCGCCGGATGTTATTGGTAATGACTTTACCTGTGAGCGCTGTGATGCTCCTATCACTACCGGAAAATACTGCAAAAAATGTCAAGCAGAGTTTAGCTCAGAAGTAAATGAACTTTTTCGCAAGGACGAGCCTGAGCTTAAAAAAAGCTCGTCTTCTCAACCAAACAATAAAATGCATTATGGCAAAAGAGAAAAATAAGAGACTAAGAGCCTATCCGGCAATAATAACGAAGCAGATTCTTGAGATTTCTCTTGCGGAGCAAGAAAGCGTGAGCGCCGCATTCGTGCCACCTACGGTGCACTCAAAGTATTCGAAGATAATCAATTGGTCTTGTATGATCGAAGAACATAAGTAGACTGCAAGTGAGTCAGCTTATTTCTGACGAAGCGGCGCTAAAAAAGCCAAGAATATGAGAGACTGCTTATTGTTGGATAGGTTCTTAAAGCCCTGTATAAAAAGCAGGGCATTTTTTTACAATCTTTGCAAAAAATTACCTCTAATAAAAGAAATATGCGCGGATATAATATGTTTTGTATAGTGAATTAAATTTAAAATGCTCTAAATGAACTTGTTCGCTTTAGCCTTTAAATTTAATGAATGCCACATATTTGTGTTTTTGCTAAAGCAAAGGTGCAAATTATTGAGGGCTCGCCGCCGCCAATTTTCGGTTGCGGTGACTATAACACCATTTTATATTTTTTCAGGAGGTAATTTGCAATGACTAACAATAACAGCACAAACAGACATGCTGTTCCTGAAGCGAGAGCCGCTATGGATCAAATGAAATATGAAGTAGCTAACGAAATCGGTGTACCTTTGAAACAAGGCTACAACGGTGACTTAACCTCAGCTCAAAACGGTTATGTAGGTGGATACATGGTTAAAAAAATGATTGAAGCTCAACAAAGACAAATGGCCGGCAAGTAGTTGCCGACTAATTGTTTATGTAGCGGTGTACTAACAGTAATCTTATAAGCATTGTTTAAATCTTTGCATAAAAGCGCTTTTTAGTGAAATTTACATTTCATTAAAACCGTGTTTAAGGTTACAATAAGTAGCCGTGCTTAGGTCATTGGCAAGGCAAGTTCATACGGTTTTGCTAATGTCTTATTCACCTAAAAAATCCCTCCATGATTATTTCATGGGGGGATTTGACTTTTGTCCAACCAATGTGATAAACTTAAGAAAATTGTCGTTAATAAGGGGAGGATTGTATGCAGGCGCAACTAAAAAAGCTATCAGAGTTAGAGCAATTAGTAGGAAACACACCCTTAGCCGAAATAAAATTTAAGTACAAAGGAAAAGAGCGCAAGATATTTGCAAAGCTGGAATATTACAACTACTCAGGCAGTATAAAGGATAGGATGGCGCTGAACTGCCTAAAACGTGCTTATCAAACCGGACAAATTAAAGAAGGCTACACAATAACAGAAACTACCAGCGGCAACACAGGCATAGCGTTTAGCGCGCAGGGAAGATACTTGGGTCATGAATGTTTAATATTTATGCCCAATTGGATGAGCATGGAGCGGGTAAACATGATGAAGAGCTTCGGTGCAAAGATAGAGCTGGTAAGCCGTGAAGAAGGCGGCTTCTTAGGCTGCATAGAAAAAACCAAAGCCTTTGCTGCTAATGGTAATGTTTACTACCCTGACCAATTCTCCAATGTTTACAATGTAGAAGCTCATTATACAGGCACCGGCCCTGAAATTTATAAGCAGATGGACAAGCTGGGTGAAAAAATTCACGGGGTAGTAGCTGGGGTAGGTACAGGCGGTACTATTATGGGAATAGGCAGGTTCTTAAAGAGTGTTGATGCAAATGTTAAAGTATTTCCAATGGAGCCGGAGTCAAGCCCAACACTTTCTACCGGCCATCAGGTGGGCAAACATAGAATTGCCGGCATTTCTGATGAGTTTATACCGGCTATTATGGATTTAGATTTCTGCGATAATATTATAATGGCAGATGACGGTGACTCTATAATAATGGCTCAAAAATTAAGTAAGGTACTTGGCCTTGGGGTAGGTATCTCTTCAGGTGCCAACCTTCTTGCTGCTATAAAAGCCGCAGACGTGGTGGGTGAAGGCGCAAACATAGTTACCCTTTTCTCTGATGATAACAAGAAATATCTCTCTACAGATTATGCAAAAGAAGAACCTGTTAAAGATGGGTTCCTGTCAAGCGATGTGGAGCTTTTAGGTATGAGGGTTGTTAGGTAGGGCTGTAGAATTTAAGAATGCCGCATAAGTTTATGCGGCTTATTTTTATACGGATTCCACTATAGCAAACGACATATAAAAACGGTTCAAGCTACGCGGCAAACCCGCCCCGAAAATACTTCACCTGCTAGTCAGTGAGAGTTTACGGCAGGGTTCAATGCCGTAAACTCAAACGATTTTTGCCGTAGGCACTGTCAATGAGAGCCTTTGTGCCGGGGTTCAATACT
>Ga0131853_10009789_pt1 | contig 17534 bp, 11 predicted proteins | sample TergutLab28metaG_FD_92764 | JGI IMG/M metagenome (GOLD analysis project Ga0131853, IMG submission 92764) | Labiotermes labralis P1 segment gut microbial communities from Petit-Saut dam, French Guiana - Lab288 P1 (version 2) (version 2) | ecosystem: Host-associated > Arthropoda: Insects >... | reverse complement strand
GTTTGGTGGACTTGCGGCTATGAATCCCACCGGGGATTGTGGATTGTTCAGGTAGAGGCGTGTCTGGACGGGCTGATCTCTCGTTGTGGTGGAGTTTTCCCGATTCTGTGTGTGAGTGTGTGTGTGTGTGTGTGAGTGAGTGTTATCAGGTGCAACAAGAACCTTTACACTTAGAATGATTAGGTAAGAAAGAAAGAATGAAAAAATGCGGCAAGAAAGGTGTACTGTATTTTTTAGAACTGTTTCCTTAAAAGCTTGAATTTTATTGCAGCATATAAAGAACGCGTGTCAAGTTAATTAAACTTGTGTCACTGGACTGGGGGCACGCGGTGGCACAGTTGGCTAAGGCACTGCGCGACAAGCCGGAAAATCGCGGGTTCGATTCCCGATGGTGTCATTGGAATTTTTCAGTGACATAACCCTTCTCGCCGCACTATGTTCCTGGGGTCGACTGAGCCTCGAACAGAAATGAGTACCAGTTATATTTCCTTGGGGTTAAAGGCGGCCGATGCTTAGGACTGACAACCTTCACGTAACGATTTTCATGAAATCTGGGAGCCTCATCTTACTGGAACCCTCAGGCCCTGTCCAATCCTGTACAGGGATTGCTTCATCTTTCAATAAGGAGAGTGGAACACGTTTTGGTACATGTGAAGGTGTAATAGTTGCGCGAAAAGCTGGAAACAGAAGTTGAAACTGTGCCTTGGTAACTGGCACAGTAGCGCCATTTGAGCTCAGTGAAACATACTGAGTAAGATGGCTCAAATGTGGGTTTTGGGATGTTTCTGGGGTGATACCCTAGTACTCGAAATATTTTGATCGAAAGTATTCGTGGTATTTCCTTAGTCCGCCCAATCAAATGGATTACATTCACCACAGATTACGCCATGACCACTTTCTTCCAAATCATTTCCAAACAAAATTTTAAACCCCGATGTTTATTTTGTGTAAGCTGTCCACGAAACTTCATCATCAGCAGTTTTCTACGTTCTGTCAACACAGTGTATTAATGTGCTTTATGTGGATCTCGGAACAAACAGCTATTATTTTCCTACATAACGTTAACTGATAAGGTTGTGAGACACCGTGTTTACTACGCGGTACGAACTGTCTATTTTGAGTATATTTCAGCTTAATCTAGGTCTTCCTTGGTTCTTTAGAGGCCGTGCGTGCTATGTGTCAGGGGGCTATTCGCCGACCTGTCGGCCAATTTCAATCCTAGGTGAGTCCATGTGGGATTTGTTGTGAACAAAGTGGCAATGGGACGGGTTTTCCTGCTAGTATCATTCCACCAGTGGTCTATACCCATCTGCATCACCAGAAGAAGAGACGGGCGAAGCCGAGAAACCGTAAAAATTGCTGTTCCGCTAATCGGGGAGCATTGCATACAGAAGTATTTGCACTCGGTCTTTAAAGGGCTAAATACTCACCGTCATTGTATATTCGACTCTACATAACTGGAGAAACTAGAAATGCCTTTTACATGGTTCATACACGGGTACCTTTGCGTGTGACATCCCGCTGTTTTTCAGTGATATGTATGAAGAAATGAAAATCAGTCGCAACACAACTGTGTCTTTATTAGACGTTAGGGTCCATCTGCCTAACTGAGCTACATGTTTCGACCTAAGTTAAAGATTAAGTGAAAATTAAAATAAAATCAACATTCAGCAATTTATCTGCCTTTATTACCATTCACAATTCTCATGTATTTGTGGGCTCAAACATCTCTATCTCGGCAACCATTCAGAATTAGACACATATTTATATAAACTTTTTTATAACATTGACCGATAGCTCTCAAAATATTGACCTTTTATCCTGAATCACCATGTATATGTCATTACGAGTACAGTGTCACTTTACAGAGAACATTCTTTCTTGAATGTCGAGTTGGTGACTTCGGCGTCTAATGCAGGCATATTGATCACCAGCGTTACTCTGTTGATGGGTGGGGAGGTGTCCCTTCTCTCACCTGAATATTGATTGGATTACGTCATTTTTACGGTTCGACAGTGCAGCGAGAATCATGTGATTTGAGGCTGATACGAATGGTATGACAGTTGTCTCTGTAACGGTTATTTCCTGTCTGCGATGACCAAGGCCTTGAAAGACCTCACAGGCCATCCGCTTTTGATACAACCACTATGTGTGACCGTGAGCTAAAATAGGTCTCAGTCCTGCGTGTATCATAAGGCCGTGGAACCTGAACCTGTGTGTACTTTGCGGCTAGGTTTGCGTTAAACAGGGCAGTTCTACCGCACACACATTTACAGTAAAGCCATACAAATCTCAAGTCAAGAAGAGAAGCAAAGTTCGTACAACGTGACATTGAAGCGCGTGCGTGCAACCATTGCTGCAGTTGAAAAGCAGTATGTATTACATATTCTGAGTGTGTATTTGTAGCCTTAGATATCCAGCATGCAATGGGCAAGCTCCATATTGTCGTCTGTGTCCTGTCCGGCTGTACGATATTTTTCCACCTTATCTCATAAATGGTACGATTTTCGAAAAAAAAATATTGAACGTAAAATGTGTGTTCTGATTTTCTCTACAACTTTTATCTGAATCTTTTTTTGACGTTTTGCTGACCGTGCATGTCAGTATATTTATCTCAGTAATTAACCAACTTGATGCACACAATTTTTGTTTTACAATAAGTTTATTTCATGCCTCTACATGTTTCGAGCACATGTGCTCATCATCAGGAGGTCAAAATTGCATTACGCAGCCTCTGGTAACATCACACCTATAGGTGTGATGATACCAGAGGCTGTATAATACAATTTTGACATCCTGATGATGAGCACATGTGCTCGAAACATGTAGAGGCATGTAATAAAACTTATTGTGAAACAAATTTTGTGTGCATCAAGTTGGTTAAATACTGAGATAAATTTTATCTGAATTATTTCTCTTTCTGAGAAGGTTTGAGCGAGATACGATCAAAAACGTATATTGGTCTTCGTGTAAAGTGTCCGTCAGATTTTAATGAAACTTGAATTTTATCGACAGAGTTTACGAAAAAAATACTCAAATACCAAATTTCATGAAAACCCTTCTAGTGAGAGGTGAATTGTTGCATGCGGACCGACGGGCGGACAAACTGACACACATGACGAAGCCAATAGTCGCTTTTCGCTATTTTGCGAACGCGCCTAAAAATTCATCCAACGTCATATATACACTATAACGTTAACATATTAATGCCGGCCTTTATCTTCTCATGCCGCCCAACTCGGTGCACTGTAATACGCGAATGCCTTTGAGGGTTGAATAAATTTAAAACCCCTCCATCGTGGGCAGTGTTGGAATTCCGATTCCAGCGTCGTTGAACGGTTAATGCGAGTTCTCGTATTCTGGTTTCCTTCTTCCTAATTCTCCCAGGAACTAATTCAGTAACGAACTCCATGGAGAAAAGCTGAGAACACATTAGCTTCCTGAGAAATTCTCCGCGTTTTGTGGATTTTAAAAGTCTACAAAATCCGCCCCCATTTCTTGGTATCAATTTTAACGCTATTCTGCTATCTACGCCTCTATTTTATCTATTCTTGTCATATTTCCTGCTCATCTTATTCTCCTTGCTGCTATCACCCGAACAGTATTTGGTGACAAGTAGCACTCATGAAGCTCTTAATCATGTGCAGTTTTATCCATGCTTTTAATTCCTCCTTCTTAAATTCCAAAATCCTTCTCAGCACCCGTTACTGAAACACCATCAGCCTATGTTCTGCCTTTAATATGACAGACCGAGTTTCGCAACCATGTCAAACTACAAGCAAAACTGTAGATCCTAAATTTTCCTGTTCGCGTTTTCAATAGCACATGGGACGACAAGATTTTCGGACTGAATGTTAGTAGGCATTTCCCGAATTTAATCTTCCCTTAATTTCTTCACGCTTACAGGTTTAATTAGTGTTCTTTGTAATTACATGAAATTTGTCACATTATCAAATGATTTATTACCTACCTTTATGTTGCAATTTTGCTCTGTGTACTGTTGATAAGACAAGAATATATGATTAATTTTCATTGCAGCTACTTCTAAACCCGGCTTCTTAGCAGCGACGAATAAAGCTTCTGCGTTTTTTCGTATAGTGTATACATTTTCGCTCAATAAATTAAGTTTCTTTAGCATAGAAAAGAAGCTGATTATATCGCATTAAATTTCAATCCCTCCTGGGTTTCTTTGGACCTCCCGCTGACACATTCGAAATAAAAGTTGAAAAGCAATGGCGACAAAGTTTTCCCTTGCTTTAGATAATTCTGAATTGGAAATGCATTAAACCAGTGCTTGCGTGTCTGGGGTTTGCTGTATGTTTCATTTGATTACACTGTACTTGACCTGACCAGACTCCTGGTTTCCCTGAATTTAGTGAAAATTTTCCAGTAGGCAGTCAAAATATTGTGCGAATATCGAGCCTAATTCCTTTTCTTTCCTTATATTGAATTTCCATTGACACGTTAAATTACAAACGATGTGAAATAAGTTCGAAACTTATGAGTAGAAGACAAACGTTGAAGCAAACTTTTTTGCTTTAAATTGTAGGAGTGTCTGCTTTGGAAACATTCCCTTATAAATATTCAAATTTACTTCCTTATGTTTCTTCAAGGTACCTTTTAAACAGGTTTCACTGTACGCATTTTGTCAGTGTGGGATCGTTCATGCTGCCGAGTTGAATGAAATCCACTTTTAGGACTGATACATGAAATTTTATTATAATGAAATTCGATAATTTAATTGAATACAGTGCATAATAATGTGACAAGCACTTGAAACCAATCACTGTTTCCTCTGAGGTTTATCAGTAGTTAATAGTGATTTAATACAGCTAGGCCCTTGAGGCTACATATGTATACGTACTTACTCCATGCAGCAGAGTCCTTCTCGAGAAGCCAACCGGCTTTCGGCTAGTCAAGAAATTCCCCGAATTTTATGGAACCCGAAGATGCATTGCCGCTTTTAAAAGTTCCCACCACCTGTCCCTATCATGAGCCACATCAATGTAATCGATGCCCCATTCCTACTCTCTGAAGATACATCTTAATATTATCCTCCCATTTACGCCCGTGGCTTCCAAGTGGTCCCTTCCCCTCAGGTTTCCCCACCAACCCTGTATGCACCTCTCCTCTCCCCCACGCGTGCTACATGCCCCGCCCATATCATTCTCTCTTTGATCACCTGCATAATGTTTGGTGAGCGGTATAGAGCATTACGCTTCGCGTTATGTAGTTACTCCTCTGTTACCTCGTCCCTCTTAGGCCCAAATATTCTCCTCTGCACCCTATTCTCGAACACCCTCAGCCTCAGTTCCTCTGTCATTGTGAGCGATAAAGTTTCACACCCATACAAACAGCAGGCAAAATTATAGTTCTGTATATCTTAAACTTTATATACTGTGTGAGCGTGCCGTCAAACGTATATACATGGTTTATTGCTTTTGTGACACTTGGCAAGCAATGAGATCTCACGTTTTGTGTTACAATTTTCCAGGTCTACTTGAGACAGTCCTGCATAAAAATCAGATAACTGAGCTTTGTAAGTAACGTTTGAAACTCCATGGTGAATATATGTACCATCTTCTGTAACAATAAGAAGTCTTACATTTTACTCACGTGTTGTGTTTATGTGCTTCTTGTGACTGAAAATGAATACCGATTGTTTACCTAAACAACAATTACCAATTTGCCTTTGTAGTGTGAGCAGGAGAGTGACGTATGGGATGAATGCCGGTCTTCACTCACCGCTATCAAAATTTCATCCTAACTCGGCCCTCCAAATAAAAAATACAGCTGAACTGCTCAACGTAATTCCTCTACTGCATACTGTAACACTGTACTTCCCATCGCTTTGCTTCTTCGATCCGAATACTTTACCTTGTCTCCAACCTTCTTTTGCCAGTAGATGGAAAGCCTTCAGAAAAGTCGACTTTTATGTCTCCTTGTACCATCTCCCACTAACCCCCACCCCCACACTCGAAAGCAAATACACGCTTGCTTCTTGCAACTGTCTCCTGTCTCTCTTTTGAGTCTTCAAAGAGTTCATAAATTTCATTTTATTTATGTTGCTCTTTATATGCAGCTCGAACTGTCTGAACCTAAGTGAGCGCGAAACGTTCTTTAAAAATTCCTTATTTTCCGATCTTCTTGTCTGTGACATCGTAGGAAATAGGTCATAGCCATAGGTCAGCACGTGTAGAGAAGGAAATCCCGCATTATTGATGGGATATATTCAAAAGGCAATTTTATGTTAGTAGCTGGAAGAGAAAGTTAAAGTTCAAAAGGTCAATATTTCATAGGGTGTATTTTCCGAGAACCTGAAGGTGAAGCTTTCATATACCACTTTACGGATAGAAAGACTTGTGTATCGGCGTTACGCGTTCGATTTGTCCCGGATGTATATTTTCCAGGACACGAGATCTGACACCCAGTAGACTGATATGCACCCCTAATAATGCGATTTTTGTTTGGTTTCTTAAGAGACTTTGGGTTAAAATAAACACATTCATTCCGTCATTTTTCAAAAGTACATATATTATCTGTAGGCCCGGTAGCTCAGTAGGTATAGCGAATGACTACGGGCTGGACGGTCCGGGATCGAATCCCGGTGGGGACGAGATTTTCCGCCTGTCCAGACCGGCCCTGGGGCCCACCCAGCCCCCTGTAAAATGGGTACCGGGTCTTTCCCGGGTGTAAATAGCGGCCGGTACGTGCTGCTGGCCACTCACCCCTTTCTAGTGCCGCGGTCATGGAAGAGTAGAGCTATACCTCTACCCACCCTCTGGGCCACACCGGGCCTGTAACGGGATCACTTTACCTTTACCTTTTACATACATTATATGCAATGTCAGTTTTATTTCGCTTGCTTTCGTGCTTTGTTCGAATTATTTTCCTTCCTTCCTTTCTTCCTTCGTTCTTCCGTACATCATCCATTCATTACTTTCCGTTGTTTTTACGCGCCCTGTATAATGTTTGGAAATTTAAAGATACAGGAAATTTTATACGGTCTGAAATGTTGGTCAACATTGTAAGGACGAATATAGGACGGTGTATTTTAAAAGTTCTTAACTATTTTCGCAAATATCCTAGCCTTTACAGCCCGGAAAGTTTGACAACAGAATTATTACAAACTTAAAAAGGATGTAACTTGCAGTCGTGTTCCGCACAGAACGTGGGCCAGACCGATTCTGCGTTGACCGTACCCGCGTTAAGCAAATACAAGGGATGTAGCAGAGCGCTGTCCGTCATGAAACATTGGGGCGATTTCTACATTCTTGATATATTTCGCGACACTTCATTAACTATTTACGTAAAGAGTTAACTGGAGGAGAACTATGCTAGGAGTCGCACGTCCGCTGTTTAAAGAGTTGCTGAAGAAAGGGGCTTCGACTGGCTGAGAAAACCGGAGAAAATCTCTCAGAGTTGTCGCCTTGTGGATCGAAATACAAATCAGAGGCTTCTACAGCCATGGCCGCGACATTGGATGCGGTATTAAGCCTTCATGGTAATGTTCTGTACAAAATAACGGTTGAAAATGAAGCACATCTGTAGTCAATGTGTTATTTTCATTTACTTATTGAACTTACGTTTAGTTAAGAACCCGTAATTAGTGTACGCCGTCTCGCAGAGTTCTTATGCGAGTATTATGTACTGGATTAATTTAAAGACATTTATGGACGATAGATTGGATAGCACACCCACCCACACACACACACACACACACACACACACACACCCACACACACACACACAAACCAACACGCACACAAATTATGTATTTATTAAATGTGACCATATTATGTGCGTTACATGAACATTATTGTGTTCTGTATCGTTATTATTTTCGGCATAATTTGTGACCGATAGTATAAAGTAAATTTTACATTTACTGGTGAATGATAGAGGTTAGAGAGCTGGGAAGAATTTTTGCACCTATAGAAAAGAGGAAAGGGGAAATGGAAGAGAACTGGTTTATGGAGCTCTTTAAGTTATTATACGAATCAAATGAAGGTGGATGACATTTTAATCGGGAAATCTGAAACGAAGAAGCCATTTGGGGAAACGCAATTGTAGATAGGAGATTAATCAGGTGAGCTGATAGACTGAATTAACTCTTTAAAGACTAAACATAATCTCCTTTTTACGAGGAATCAGTCCGTACCGCGCTGTAAACACTTTCCACCACGGTATAAAAACCAGTCAGTTAATGATGTATAAAGCAAAAGTCGCTGTCTGTTTTGAGGTCCGTACACAACACTGAACGCAAAGTGAGCATCTTGTAGAATTTTGGAATTTTAAACCTGGTGGTACGTAAAGAAACCGATAGGATTTAAAAGGTTAATATTGCTCAAAATAGGCTTTCGTGTAATCATGGTAATGAGCCTTTGGGTTCTATATAAATCGCGGCATTTATTGACCGGCTGATCGACAAATAGCATTTCAAGAACCGTGCTTTTGTATGGAGTTTGCAGTAACGTTGAGTTTTAAAACACATTTGCACAGGCGACCCACTACCGTCCCTCGTCCTCGTCCATCATTCGACGTACGTACATTGCAATGTCTTTTTGTCACCGTATTATGCCAAGTTACGATCTGTTTTGTGTGCGTCAAAGGTTTTACTAAAGCGTATGCTTCTAATTACTTGTGTTCTAGCATGTGAGATAAACATGTCCGGAATGTTAATCACGAAGTCTGTGTTTATGGTTATTACAAATAATGCGACACTGATATGACAGGCACTGGTGTAATTAATGGACACAGACCAGAGAAAAAACACGAAATAATGGGCATGTTCAGGTAGCAACACGTGACACATCAGAAGTTATCGTGGTTTAATATGCGTATTATTTTCTGTGAGAAAGGAATGCATGATATACCATTATTACTTACTTACTTACTAGCTTACGTACTTACTTACTTGCTTACTTACTCCATGGAGCAGAGTCCTTCTTGAGAAGCTAACAGGTTTTCAGTTAGTCAAGAAATTCCCCGCATTTTATGTAACCCGAAGGTTCATTACCGCAGTCCAAGTGCCCGCCCCCTGTCCCTATCCTGAGCCAGCTCGATCCAGTCTATACCCCCACATCCCACTTTTTGATGATCCATCTTAATATTATCCTCCCATCTATGCCTGGGTCTCCCAAGTGGTCTCCTTCCTTCAGCTTTCCCCACCAAAGCCCTGTGATACACCATAATTAACAGCTGTAAATATGTAACTAAGTCACTGAAAATCAAGGCAATACATTGCTTCTTCAATGTACTTTAACAAATCCGCTTAAATTACTAACAACTTGCCTTTGGATACGCACTGTAATTTTTGTTGCTGCAAATGTTTCCATCTTGTGGTGCCACAGACAAACTCGAGCCCAGGCCGTCTCATTGTTGAGGTTCCCAGCTCACCCACAGACACGCGACACTCGGTAGAACTCCTCTGGACGAGTGATCGGCCCCCTGGTAGAGACCTCTACCCGACGGCACACAACACTCAACCAGAGACAGACATCCATGCCCCCGGTCGGATTCGAACCCGCAATCCCAGCAAGCGAACGGCCGCAGACCCACGCATTAGACCGCGCGACCACCGGGATCGGCGCTACTGAAAATTAGTTATGCTACTTTACTTGCTTATTTACTGTTCACTGAATTGTAAACATTTACATACGAAGCTTTTGTCGGAATTCATTTAGTGGTTGTCAAGGTTAACACGCAATGATTTGTTATTATCGAGATTAGATCTTTAACTTTCATGTGTTCAGCATATTCTCATGGAGTTTTTTTTGTATTATTAATAACTAAGAGCTAACATCTTCCCATACAGTAACAGTGCTCACTTTTACACCTACTGAGTACAGCTATATTTGATTCTTTAATAGTGTAATGGGAAATGCAAGAATGCTACAGAAGAATGCTACCTGCAGATTGGTAATCGCAGAATACCCGATCGGCAAGAGTTTAGCAACCTGCACGGGCTGGTAGAGAATTGTCGAAACTACAGCTAAACTTACAGCACAAGCAGTAATTTGACGAAGGAGGAAATCGCGTATTGCTTATGTACTGTGAAATAAAGTAAACACGCTGTGGCGCACTTCGTTGAGGCACTGCGTTACAAGCTGGAAGGCCGCGGATTCAACTTCCGATGGTGTCATCGTGCTACAATTGGAGCATAGTTTTATTTGGTGATGGAACTTTGACACTTCGGAAAGTAGATCAGAAATACGTGTAAAGTTTTGAATTGTGGTGCTGGAGACAGATGGAGATCAGTTAGACCGATCTTGTGAGGAATTAAGATGTATTACAAAGAGTCAAGGAGGACAGATATGTCCTACATGCAACAATAAAAGAAGGAATGCTAACATCCTACATAAGAACTGTCTTCTAAAACACATAATTGAAAGCAAGAGAGAAGGAAGGATAGAAGTGATGGGAAGAGGAACAAGAAGACCTAAGCGGCTACTGAATGAACTTAAGTAAACGGGAGAATACTGCAAATTGCAAGAAATCGCACTCGGTGGCGAACTCGCTTCTGAATAGGCTGTGGACATGTCCTAAGGCGGATTACAGAATCAATAAATCTCACAAGTAGCGTGGAAAGTTGCAAACAGATAGTTAAATATTTTTCGCTCCTTTTTACCACGATTTTCATATTGCAAGAATGTTAAACCTGACTGTCCTCATGGTTTGGTACCGCCGACAGGAAATGTCCATATTCTGTCATTCTTACGGAAGAGTGGATGCTCAGGAATAATGCGAATAAATTATACGAGTTAAAATTGCGATAACCGTTGCTAGATACAATTTTGGAACTTCAAACGACAGGGACGGAGAATACGTTCTGAAGTGTGGATATTGTACCATCTTATTGCAATTGTTGGACCACAATTCACCTTGGAAACAGGCCTCTGAGAACAAAGCGACTGGCTGAAAAAGTGATCACCATGGTTGAATTCTCGGTAGAAGTGTTGGGTCCTTTATAGTCTTGCCCCCGGTTGGTACTGAGGACTTATTTCTACTCTGACGAGGCGTGGAACTGGGCATGAGTCCAATATCTAGGGCCGCAGATTTAATGCTTTGGGGCTTACCTCTTCGCCCTCTTTTACGTCTTCTTCTGTTAGAGTCTGGACACATGAACAGCTTAGATGAATATTAGTGCAGCTCTGAAGAACGATATAGTTTGAGATCTACAGATATTTGTGGTGTAGACAGACACGACCTGCGATGTCTATATGTAGAAAGGTAAAGTTCACCCTAGAATAGACGGTAATGACCCACAGAGGGAGTAGAGGTACAGCTGTACTCTTTTCTTAACCTCGGCGCTAGATGGGGATGGCTGGTCAACACCAAACCCTGGCTGCTTTACCCCCCGGGAAAGAACCAGTAACCATTCTACAGGAGGCTAGGTGGGCTGTGGGTCCGGTCTGGACGGGAACGGAAAATTTCACCACCGCTGTTGTTCGATCGCCGAAGAGTCCAGCCCGTAGCGAGTCGCAATACCGACTGAGCTATTGCGGTATCTGTAATCCTATGTATGTATGTATGTATATGTGTGTGTGTATGTGTGTATGTATGTATGCATGTGTGTACATATGCACATATGTATATGTTTGTATTATATGTACATATGTATATTTGTATGTGGGTATATGTATAAGTATGTATGTATGGTGTACGTAATATATATATGTATATATGTATGTGTGTATGTATGTATGTATGTATGTATATATGTATGTGTGTATGTATGTATGTATATATGTATGTGTGTATGTATGTATGTACATATGCACACATATGTATATGTTTGTATTATATGTACATATGTATATTTGTATGTGGGTATATGTATAAGTATGTATGTGTGTACGTTATATATGTATGTATGTATGTAAGCACCTACGCTCCTTGTCACGACAGTTGTCGGCGTTTTCAACAAAGTTTTTTTGCCTACGTAAGTTAAACAGCATTGATTTACGGGAAGTTGTGAAAGATGACTCAGAGAAATGTGCGAAGGCCGGTAGAATTGTCCGTTTTAAATTACTGTCTCCTCACTTGATTACAGAGAATGAGCGAAGCACAAAATTACTGCGGATAGCCTCTGTTTGTGCACAGAATCGAACTCGGAAATCCCCGAATTCGTGCCAGGAGGTAGAACCATTGATTCCATGACTTTGACAACCTTCAGTTCAACTGTGAATAAATTAACAGTTCGAAATGAATATAAATGACCTCGGTTGCTGTTTCGCGCTTGTAAAATGCCACATCAACACAAAGAGGGGCAATTAAACTTTGTAAAGCGAAAGCAATTAGAGTTTTGATTAAAATCAGTATTTATACGCATTACTGAACTCACAGCTTTGTGATGGGAAACACCAGTACATGTCCGAGAACTGGTAAGTTCATGTGTCAATCATTCCGTTCAATTATCACACAATATTCTGTGTTCTGTTCGGATTTTAAGTTAAGAACATTACTGAACAGGCTGGTTTAGCAGTAGCTGGACAGGCTTATTTTCGAGATGTGCTTGGTTACACTTACCGATGGGTGAAGTGGGGGGGGGGGCACCTTACAAAAACTTTTCATAGATGTTGTCAATTATTGCAATCAAATACCGAGTCATATCAATTAGGTCACAACCGCTTCCTGCCAAATAATTTCCACTTATTACACAAATCACTTCATTATTCGAAGCTCAAGAGGTGGCCAGCTAGACGAGCTTCGGGCGCCGCACGTTAGGTGGCAGCTTAGGCAGGAGCCACGTCTGTCTAACAACACTGCTCACTGCCTGAAAGAATAACAGCCAACACGAGACCCATCGGTTACGTGCGCGTGCCGCTGGCTGCTCACGCGTCACGTTGTGGGCACCCCTCCTGAATAATATCAGAACTAATATCGTCTTTATGTAACCCACATTCACACAATAATACTAACGACATATCTACTTATCAGAGTACTACGCGTGCTAATGAAATGGTTGTGGTTTAAGTGATGGTGTGTAATGTCATGAATAATTGTATATGATTCTCCGAAATTCGTCTGGTTCAGTTCAAGAGAATGTAAGTGACATAAGGCTACTAACAGTGAATAGACTCTAATCCGCTGTGGGAAACTATGTTGCCATACCGAAGGTTACCTGAATGCAAATTAGGTTGCAGGAGAGTGAATCGATTCTTATCGATTAGACTCGTAATTTACCCCACTGCGTAACAAAAGGAAAACTCCTACTTTAGGTTTAAATGGTTAATTCAAAAAATTAAATCGGTTGTATCATTTGTGTATAACAAAAATACTGGCTTAATCTCTCACAGGCCTATTGATTTTAGGCTACACAAGACTGAAGCTGAGCCATGTTGTTGCAGTGTGAGACTTGCCGAGATTTTTTCAGCCTGGTTATGTAGACGAAAGGAAAGAACACACGAAAATGGGAAAAAAATGAAGGCTAGTTTACTTTTCACAGGATGCTTGTCAGATGCCGTCTATTTCCCCGTGGTGATGTCTGTTCCATCTACAATTGTTCAGAGTGGCCACAAAGATGGGTCTTCGGCCGCTCGCTCGGTGGGATTGTGGGTTCGAATCCCGCCGGTGGACATGGATGTTTGTCGCTTGTGAGTGTTGTGTGTTGTCAGGTAGAGTTTTCCGCGTCGGGCTGATCACTCGTCCAGATGAGCCCTACCGAGTGTGGTTTGTCTGAGTGTAATCGTAAAGTCTCGATAATTAGGAGGCCCTTGCCCACCAGGGGCTGTTGCGCCATGGGGGGGGGGGTCACGAAGTTCCTGTTGTCTGCTAATCACAAGTTATCTGTGTGCTTCCCTCCATTCTCCGCACATATTTTAATTTTTCGCACATGTTCTTTGGATATCTTGCATATTGACAGTTGGAAGTCACTAAGTCACTAAAGGATTTTCTGATAGCTGTTCTTACGTCTTCGAATTTTGTTAATCGGATGTGGGAAACGTTTTCTTCCACAGTGCCCCAAAACGAATTGCCACGTGTTGTAGGTTTGGACTTAGGGGACGCTGGGCCATATCCGTATCCAACCCGTCGTCAGTTGAATCTGTTGCCAATATATTCTGTGCCTGGGACAGCATAATATGGTGGTGCACTTTCTTTTTGCTGGCTTGTTGTTGCTTTGAGAACTGTCTCACGCAGATGTGGCAAGAAACCACATCTGTAGCATGTTCCAATAAACAGCGTGATTGACACCTGTGTCCAGAAAAATAAAACATATAATTAACAGAGTTCATTCTCATGCACAGAGACTTTGTGTCCGCTCTTTAGATGCATATGTACTTAGAATTAGTTCCCTGCAATGTGTAGCACACAATAAATACTGCCTCAAATTCTGTATGAACTAGACAATGCAAGAGGGAGTAATTTTGAAGCGGGAAATAGCCTGTCCAAAAGAAAGTGGACATCTTGCAGTCCTTTTAATTTTTTAGGTTCTGTGTTTCTTTCTTGAGCTTTTCCTTCCATGGCTTTTACGCTTCCTCTTCCTTCACACCAAATTTGGTCATAGCTGTCGGGGCAGAAACCAAAATATGTCTTGCGTGGTGGCAGTACTTTTGTTTATATTCTACAAAAATAGTGCCTGAAAAAATTTGTGTATTTTTCAAGATTTACTGTTGCTCCTTATTCATAGGTGTTACATATATATATATATATATCTGTTTGGGATAGTTTCTGCACCTACTGTAGTGCCGACACAGGAACATATATCACACTTACATAGAAGGAAGAGGTAAATAACACTGCAATGTTCGTACATAAGACATCTTACTTGTATTCAGGCCAGAAGACCTTATCAGCGTACCTGACCTTAGCTCATTAAGGTACAGGTGTTTATAACATGTTACATTCACAAACAACTTAGAGACACGTTGAGAGTGATGGATGCGGCTGAAATCAATAAGGCAGCGAGAGAAAGGAAATTTCCTCTGTGAATAGCTGCCTGCTACAAGACAGTTCATGTGACGTCACGATACTGTAAACAATTGTCACTTTCTGTGTGGTAGAATATGAACTTTAATTAATCTTAATGATAATACTGCTTTGTGCGTGTCACAATCTCATTGACTACTTCCCTATTAAGACCCAGATGAAGGAATCCGTCGTTCCATTATTTCGTGCCAGCTCTGCGCCTAGATCCCCCAACCGCTCCACCTACCACAATGGATTAACTTTGCGCCGATTGGTGTGGCAGGCGTCGCAGAATAACCTCCGATTGGCAGGGAGACAAGACGGATCATTGTGGACGATAGCGTCTGTAGTAAGTCCGTTGAGGGTTTTGTGTTTTAGCAGTTCACAAATGAAATGTCAATATTCTGTGCTTAAAATGTGGGTGCAAGCAAGAAAGTTGTTTTTTTACGGAAGCGTACCTTCTGAAACTGTAAGCGCCTGCCTAACGGCAAACAACAGCGACTGTCCAAGAAATATTCCAGGTAATGACATATCAGTTTCCAACTTAACTTACAACTTAGATATCTCCTTACATTTCTCTAACAGCAGCTATAGTTATTATCTCCAATGACAATAAACCTCTGACGCAAATAGCTACTCTGTTCACATTGTGACACAAAATACATAAACGGAAGTGTCTAAAAAAAGCTCTCAAGACTGAAAATATCGTCTACCATTAAGAGTGCAAACCGTCGTTCCGCTCCGAGCAGTCCCAACATTTCGTGAACTAACAATATTACAGGGAAACATTGGTAGTATAATTGAAGATGGAAGACGCTATGGAATGTGGAAAAGACTAAGGTAATGAGATTCTTGGCGGTCTTAGTGGCCACGCCATTCAAGGCGTAGGTCTGCGGCCGTTCGCCTGCTAAGATTATGGGTTCGAATCCCGCCGAGGGCATGGATTTCTATCTCTTCTGAGTGTTGTGTATTGTAAGGTAGAGGTTTCTGCGTCGGGCTGATCACTCGTCCAGAGGAGTCCTACCGACTGTGGTGAGTTATTATGTGTGATCGAGAAACCTCATGCATGAGGAGGCCATAGCCTGCGTTAGGCCGCAGCGCCACAAGAAAAAGAAAATGAGAGTCTTCAGACAGCCATCACCATTACAGTTTGTGATAGGTCAGGAACATTGTGAGTTATGAGTATTTAAACTACCTAGCTAGCCTGGCAAAATGAGATCCAAGGTATACGCCTGAAATCGAATCCGGACTGCCATGGCAAAAGCGGCTTTCAACAAGGAGGAGGCTCCTTTCAGCAGAAAATTATAAAAATTTGCTTTTTTGTGCACGCAGTACGGTGTTTGGGAGTCTGATCTTGTTTATATTTGACTGGTGTACCGGTGGGCAGTAGATTTGTGTTTATAAGATATGACACGAGATCGTTAGCTTAAGATGTGGATGTATGAACGGAACCCTGTAGCAAACCGGGGAGTATTTGTACTCGAAAATACTTTGAATAAAATCGACATTATTACCACAGGGGGAAAGTAAACAAACACTGAACTTACATAATGGCGACTTAATGAAGTTTTAAATATGTAAATTACAATATACCGGAAACAAACTTCATACAGAACAGCTGAAACATAAAATTGCTTATAATTGCACAGGCTTTGAAGCCAACAAAAGGTAAAGTAATAAACTGAACACGAAAAATGAACTTTTTTTTCCCCCTGTTACATTTTCCATAATAAATGGGAAGCCTGCATGAAGTTTTAAAGATGGAAGCTCCAATGCCATTGACGAAAAGGTTATGCAATAAACCGGGAAAAAATCCATTGGTAAAGTTAAAACCATCAATTTCCGTTCAAGGATATTAATGACAAGGTAGGTTAGAATATTGCCCGAATTTATCATAGTACAGAATTCAGCTACATCAATGGAAAATTCATAAAACGAACGTGAAAAATGCATAAAGTTTTGATGTGTCTTCTCTAAAGCCATGGATGGAAATGCCACATAACACCTGGGCAACACAGAAAATGTCAAATATGAATTACTATTTTTAATGCCTTTTTAGACTAAAAAGGTTATGTGGCCGTATTTTGCCCTTCGGTCATGCATGTTGGTTGTAAATGGATTGTATTCGTTTCCAGGAAACAGTTGTAGCGGTGTGTCATCATTAAATCATTCGCTTGCTCTAAGTGTCAAGGATAACGCGCTGGAATCCTTTAGCCTTGTATTTTGCTGATATTGTAACGTGTCTTCTGAAGCGATATAGCAGACGCACACAAATCCCCGGCACCCGATCGCCGTGGCGAGTAATATTTGTGGGTTCACAACGTGGAACTTGCTGCCTGTCACACTTTTGAGGTGGCTCCTAGATTTTTGGAAAGTTTGTACACCCCTGAGATGTAGAATGCAATTTAAAACCGCCATTTATCTGAGAAATGTGAAATTCAACAGTCCTGAAATGTGCCATCCCCGTTGCGTGTATAAATAAATAGGTACAGGTATCTAGTCAATAACACAACAAATATCTCTAATGATGTTTATTAGAGGATGATAACAACTACATGTTTCGGCATATTCCGGCCATCATCAGGTTTACATCCGAAAGAGTATTAGTGTTTATAAGATTTATG
>Ga0131853_10009788_pt1 | contig 17536 bp, 9 predicted proteins | sample TergutLab28metaG_FD_92764 | JGI IMG/M metagenome (GOLD analysis project Ga0131853, IMG submission 92764) | Labiotermes labralis P1 segment gut microbial communities from Petit-Saut dam, French Guiana - Lab288 P1 (version 2) (version 2) | ecosystem: Host-associated > Arthropoda: Insects >... | reverse complement strand
GGGGGGGGGGGGACGAATATCTAAAGTGTCCAGCGAGCACTGGACTGAGGAGTACGACTGGACTACTTACATTAAGCAGTCGAATCAGGCTACTGATAGTAGACTACTTAGACAGAAATCTTCTCAATAACGTCGCAAATATTGACCAATTGGTCCGGCACCATGTTTCCATTCACAACTCAATCACGCACATCTCCGTAACAGTGCGTGCTAATGCAGAGTTTTTAAACATAAGTTAAGAATCAAGGGTTCTATAATTTTCACGTCCATCGACATTCAGCCTTAGAAATATTACATGGAACACGGCCAACACTTAATAAAAAACTTCATGAATTTCTTGAATGGCTCTCCTTTAGATACTCAAGCCTGCAAGTAAAGTTGGGCTGATTAAGAGATATTCATCCTCAGACATGTCAAAAATATGAATTAAACTTCCCAACTCGGACCAGTTACAGTAATTGGTCGACTCTTTCCAAGATTGAAATACAGCCCCTGGTGTAAGTGAAAGAGGCACGAAATATTTTCCTACTTCTAAGTTCTTTGCTGTATCTTTGTAAGGACATCTGCCTTTGAACTATGAGAGGTAGTGATGGCTTAGCGAGAGTAGAGGTGGGGTAGACGATGTATCTTAATTTAAGAGAAATTCTCGGTTCATGTATAAAAGGATACATTTTGCCAAGTCCTTTTACAACTGAAATTAAATGGATGTCGCCCCATCTTCAAGCAAAGAGAAGAGGATTGGAATTTCTATACGAGAAATCTTTTTCAACAGTTGATTTCTTCTTATTTGTGTAATGAAAAGGTAACCTGAGTCTTTAGACACACGGAGATCAGTAAGTTACGAAACTGAGGTCGTCTTTGGAAGTAAGTTATATTTTACGCATTCTAAAGCTACGCGTGGTTCGGTGCAAGATACGAAATATGAATTGAAGCTTCTGAACACGTATTGTTTGAAAGTACTTCACCTTATAGAAGTAACGAAGGAAATGCTAAATACAGACAAAGCAGGGAAAACTCAAAACTTACTTCTGCAAGGTGCGGTGTAAATTAGAAGTTGATAATTCTACAACACCTCCAAACCCTGGAGAATTAAAAAGATTTAGTTATCCAAAAAAAAAAAAAACTACGTAGAAGAGGACAGTGTGAAACGTTTATACCTGAAACGACACTAAATATACGTCGTGGTCAATTAGTTCGTATTCCTGCCTCGTGTTCGAGAGGTTCTGGGTTCGAACCTCGGCCCGGAAAATCGCCAATCTGGTAGGCAGTTTTCGTGTTCAGCATTTTCATTCAGACACCGACTGTCCGTTCTCTCCACGGACTCTATAATCAGTTATGAAATAACCACAGTATCACTTGGCCAGACGCAGTGACGTACCTAATTTTAGCAAATGAAAGCTAGGCTAAGCAAATCCAGATAAACTAAAGACATTCCTGTCTTAAATTATACACCATGCGAATAGTACGTGTGTGAGAGTGAAGACATTACTGGACGCGTTCTTATCCTCTGCACCGAATTGAGTTAAATATTCAGGTTCACGCTTCGGCCACTTTGCACTCGGGGAAAAATCACCAGGACCCGTTGAATAGGTGGCTGAGTGGGCTCCAGCCACTGCTGTAACACCGAGGATCCGAGAGAGAATATTCACTGCCGCGAAGAATCTCATAGTTAAATTGCCAGTTCTTATCTCTTTGCTCCGTGGCAAGAGTGATAAGGAAAAGCTGACCATTTTAAGAGCTAAAACTTATATACAGAAATATTTGTGTAAGTTAGATGTCAACCTACGAATATTAACCGGACCCCTTGATACACACAAAATTAATAAATTTTACGGCCAGATCTTATCATAGAAGACAAAAAAAAATAGGTTTAATTATGAATGACATTCAGAACGAATAAATCTGAATTCGTACCAAATGCTCCTGCTAAAGTTAAAATTTGCATCCTTTTTAAGCGTGTTAACAAGAATTGGCAAACTCAGTTACGTGGCTTCGTCGTGCTTCTGTCGATATGGGACAATTCAGCTCCCACTGGACTGATCTTCGTGAAATTTAATACTATGAATGACTGATACAATCACTCGGCCACACTCAAGCTTCAAAGGCCAACAGACATATTGCATGAATATCTGCATAAATTTATAGTAATGTCTTCCTTTGAAAAGAAAAAGTGCAAGAAACATGCCTGATATAATATGAGGCCGCGGGAATGGAATTTGCATGTTGGTTATTTTGGGGGGGGAAATACAAAAATTCATAATAATTAGTATTTATTGCCCTGTGCTTGATTTTAACCATGCAATATGATGCTACACAACTGCGATTTCTTGTATTTTTTTTTTTCGGAAGCCATCTACCAGGATACAAGTTACGTCAATCTAGAAGACGACCGCACTAAATAACTCAAATTCTAGGCTACGCAAAGGTGATGACTGCTTAACCTACGAGCTGGGGCAGTTCAGTCAGTCTTCTGAACAGGCCGTGGGTGGACAGTTCGATCACCGGCAGACAAAGTGTCCAAACCTGCCTCCTCAAAATAGGTACGAATCGCTCTTTCCTCCGTGTTGTGGCGGTCATAGCGCAAACATAACCACTCGCACAACTAGAGCCGAGGTTAAGAGGACATGAAGCTACAATTCCACAAACCCATATTCCTGCATGGGGCGGCGAGTAAATAATCACGAGGAAAATTACAGATTTAAAAATTCAGGTTTTGAGGATGTTAGGCCTTATCGACTGGTACGTAGCGGTGAGGATTCAGGGGCCGAAGATGACTCTTCTTGTGCAGCTTGACCCTGCAATATGTGTGCACTAAGCTGCTTCGAAACTTCGACAGTCACTCACCAAAGGAGAGCGTCATAACTCAGAAGACTGAACACCAATGCAACAACACAATATGTCGCATGCTGAATATTTAACTTTACAATATCAGTATAACCTAAATGTTTACTTTTGCACATTTAGGTTATTCAGTACTGTTTTTGTCAGGGCAAGCGTTGTCGCAGTTGGTACAGTCACTGCGCCACAAAACTGAAAGTTGTGGGTTCGATTCCCGATGTTGTCACTGGAATTATTCATTGACATAAACCTTCCGGCCGCAATATGGCCCTGCGGTCGACACAGCCTCTAACAGAAATGAGTACCCAGTATAATTTCTGGGGGGTAAAGGCGGCCGGTTCTTAGGTCTGACAGCTTTGCCACCTTCATGTGTAGACTGTCTGGAAATCTGGGAGCCTCAGTCTCTTGGAACCCCCATGGCGTATCCAGGCCTGTATAGAGATTGTTTTACCTTTGCTTGTAGTGTGTTATCAGGTACGAACTGGTTTAATTCAGGTTATATTTTTAAAATTGGAACCTGAATTTCTTTAAGCACATCCAGCTCATGTTGCACTTTTCGATATCTTCTCTCCTATTCTTCAGATGGCTTCCCTGCTTCACACTGTATGTACCCTCGAGACGCACATTATAACTACTCTCTACACTATGCCGCAAGGTGAAGCAAACGGGCTCAAGTGAAAATGTTGGTTTCAACTATTGAAGCAAGGGACTCTTTCCCTTTCTGTTTGATCTCTATTCACTGTCCTATTCCTCTCTTAATAACATCTCCCTCCCCGTAGGGAATGGTACACTCATTGATGGGCCAAGTTGAGAAGGGCGCAGATTCAGACCACCACTGCCGCAAATCATCAGCCTCGACTGAATGACAGAATGAAGGATTTGTTGACAGAATGCATGCTCTTGATTTTGTGGCTGTCTGATTAACTAAATGGCTTTTCAATTTGTTTATTCACTGATTGGCTAAATTAATGTTTGATTGAAGAACTGACTGGCTGGTGGACTAATTTATTGGCTGACTGGATGACTAAGTGGAAAACTAATGACTAAATTGTTAATTTGCTGGCTGATGGTCTACACGTGGTGTTCCCTTGTTGGTTCATTGGATCTTGATTTATGAAAAGACACTGTTTTAAGTGCATCAACTTTTGCGCGGTCAACGAAGATGGACAGGTAATTACGAATTCCGAAGACGAAAGGATCTGGAAAAAAAAACTGTCACGGCCTATTTTAAATTACGACCCTGATTCTCGTGCAGTGACGGAATAATCCCGAGCGATGTCATTTGGAACAGACGGCGGCTTGGCCAAGCTACCGACAGGCTACAAACCTACAAACCCTTTCGGCAATTGTGTCAACCTCCAAAACATTATTTTTCTCAGACTCCGCTTCTTGCAATCTTTCTTTCCTACACCCTTCTTCCTTTCATTTCTTCTTCTTCTTCTTCTTATTCTTCCTTTCTTCCCTTCTCTCTTTCTTGCTATCCGTCAATATATACCTTTCTGTCTGTCTTTCTTTCCTTCTTTCCATATTTTTTCTTATTCCATTTCTCCTAACTCTCTTTTTTGCCTCCCATTTGTCTCTATTTCCTCCACCTTCGCTTTGCTTTCCATTCGAGTATGTCCATTTTCCACGTCCTGCTCAACACGATAAAACCCACCACTGTCAAGTCATCTGTGACGCCGGACAAATCGCAGTGTTTAGACGTGTTTTGCCTGCATTTGTTGCTGCACAAAAGGGCTGCCTATCTCCCGATGCATCTCTGCTCCTCTGAAGACCGGAGCTATTGTTATGTCCGGTAAATCCCCTAATTCGGAGTATTCTTCGCTGGCGCCGGTTTGAACAGACGACGTTATTAGAGGTGATGGCTTGAAACGATCTGCGGCGAAAGTATATTTAGCGCAAACCAACCTAAACATGTAGCGATTTCACATTCAAATAAATGCGTTTTACTCAAATTCCGTAAAGCCAGTCTTTTGGATTGTGATAGTCGGTATGTTTCCACTTTCATGATAGAAGTGAAGACTGAGACAGACGTTCATCCGAAACGTCCGTACCCACCTATCAGACTGCCTGGTTTTATAACACACAGCTGCACCGCCTCCACAACTTTAAGTCTTTTACATGTTTCTAGAATACCTGTTCAATAATTTCAGGAACATATATCACTTAAATGATAAACCTATCACTCCCACCTCAGCAGTTAGCAGTACGACCGCTATATTTGTATCGATAACAGTGACGGTCATGGAAATTTTCAGGCTTTTAGTCGCTGGCCTCTGAGATCAGAATCCCTGATTCGACCCCAGGTTAATGCATGTATAACTTATAATGGACAAAGTGGCACTGACACAGATTACTTCCCTCCGAGTACTTCGGTTTTTCCCTGTCAGGAGTATTCCACCAGTGAACAGTACTCATTCATTCATGTATAATCGACACTATATCTTAAGCACCTAACGAAGTCGTTAAACAATACCTTTCGAAAATTAAGTAGAACTTTACAAAATATGGAGTGTGATTGGCTGTATTGACTTTAAGTTCGTACAACCTGCATGCAAATCGACGAATCCTTTCTCAACAAAAGGACACAGACTGACGGAAGGATATTATAATACATTACATACATTGTGTATTTAATTATATGCTTAACTACATGTAATATAGAGGGAGTGGTCCTTTGGAGGTTCATCCCTGTGGCCGCGCGGTCTAAGGACTGGGCCTGCGGCCGCACGCTTGCTGGAATTGCGGTTTCAAATCCCACCGGCTGCATGGATGTCTGTCTGTTGTGAGTGTTGTGTGTTGTCCCAGCATTGGGCTGTTCACCCGTCCAGAGGAGTCCTACTGCGTGTGGTGTGTCTGGGGGTGTTGATCGTGAGGTCTCGAAAATAAGGAGGCCCTGGCCCACATGGGGCTGTCATTCCGCGAAAAATAATAAAAAGAAGTAGTTTGGAATTTAAATTCGCTCTGTTAACTCCGAGTGTCTATAGGGAATGTAATTGGTTAATTCCATTTCCACAAACCCGGTTGGATTGGGCACCACAGTCCATCCTTCTCTCAGCATCTACGTACGCTGCTGTGGCGCTCAATGGCTGCAGTGTCGGTTCTAAGCGGCTTTACATCTTCAGGTAGTCAGACAGGGCCCTTCAGTGTTTATGACTGTCACTACAATCATGCGGAAAATGTTGAGAAGCTGCCAAATGGTCATCTGCCATTTGCTGAGTTCACAAACAATAAGAAAAACGCACTGCAATTTCGCCAAGCTCAGGTTCTGTGTGGCTAAACTCTTTAATTAATCCATCTCTGTGGAACACAACTGTGTACAGAAATGTACAGGGAGAGTCTGCGTGAGCGTACCGACGTTTCGGATGACACTGCTGCTACTTCAACGTAGATGAGCCTCACATCGCCCAGAATTGTACAATATACAATACCTTACAGCACTGTAAATTGCGTGAGTTCACTGAGCAACACGTAGTTAAGGTAATAGCTGGTCGTCTATAGAATTGCTCAAGGAATTTCGTTGTATTGAGTTTAAACCGAGCTTTGGAGTTTCTTTCAAAAACGTTCGTCGTAGTAAAAAAAAAATTGGGACACTCAGTCCGAAGTAAAACTTCACGTATACTCAAAAACAAGATTTCTATATTTACATATTATTCGATAAGGTAAATACTTAAGGAAATACAAAGTAAATTATGGTAACTGGGGTAGCACAATTAGTACAGTGACTAGAGTACCGGTTATATGCCAAAAGTCCAATTACCGACGCTCGTAACTGTCTGTCACCTCCAGCTGCCACAACGGTAATTATCTGTACGCATCCTGACGGAGTTTGGACCAAACTGTACCTCCACATACGCCCCGTGTCTATATGTGGCACGTAGCATGTGACTTTAGAGTATGTAAACCTGGGGCTGGATGGTAGCGTTGTTCAGACTGTCTAGGTACGGCAATTTGTTGTGGGGCTGTGCCTACCTGCTAGCAGTAACGGAGAACAACAAGCAGCAACCTCAGCAGTCAATTGAAAGCGTTTGGAAAATTGGAGGAAAACAGAAGAAATAAACAATCACAAGTGGAGGAAGGAACAGAGGGAGAGACGTTAACAAGTGCCAGTAACGATGCATAGTCCTCGGGCAATAGTGCTTTACAGGGAGGTCGAGAATCTGAGACTACAGCACAGGGCACGAAATAGGTGAAACGGGAAAGAAACGGAGGCAAAGAAAGGATGGACGAAAAGATACAACATTATATTTTAACATCAGCCAACAGTGATGTTGACGTGGGGGAGGTATGAAGCCAGGAATTGAATTTAAAGTGTATGAGATTCTCATGACGTTCAGAATTCAGACACGGCATTCTGCGACATGACGAACTGCAGTACTGTACTAGGTACAGTACTGTACCTAAGCACCAAGGGTCCTTCTAGCCGACATAGTGCATAATATCAGCGTAGCCGAATCATCAGTATTTATACCCCAGACTACACGGCGTCACATCTTAAAATACCGAGGTCTGAAGCCAGTTTACAGACACTCCCCAACTTGTAGTGTGGGCCGAGATAGCGCAGTCGGTATAGCGACCCGCTATGGGCTGGACGGTCCGGGGATCGATCCTCGGTGGCGGCGAGATTTTCCGCACCCGTCCAGACCGGCCCTAGGGTCTACCCATCCTCCTATACAATGGGTACCAGGTCTTTCCAAGGGGCAAAAAGGCAGAGGAATGGCGTTGAACACCCACTCCATCTAGCGCTGAGGTTAAAGAAATAGTACAGCTATACCTCTATTCCCGCCTATGGGCCTTCGTGGCCTGTTATATGGTGAACATTACCTTTACCTTAACTTACCTTACCCCAACTTGTAGTACGTTGCAGAAGGTCGGGCAAAAGTTGAGTTTTGCACAAGCAGCAACTGAGTATCATTTGGTCAAATATACAGCTCTGTATGTATACATAAGGGAGTCCACGTCCAGACCAAACTCCAAAATACTGGTACTTTATCGACTGCAGCATGCAAGTCCCGCTGTCCTTGTTATCGTCCAGCAGTATTCTTCTGCCAGGTTCGTATCATTGCGCTTTTATCCGGCAAGGAGAAACTCGGCGCGCGTTCAGAACATGTCATTCTTTCAGTTTCTTTTATGCTTCTTAAACTTGCAACCGCCAGGGAAAGTCTGTAGGTCAGTATGCCTCAGTTATAGATTATGTGTTGGTTAGGACAGTTTGTTGTAAATGCGTTATTTAACGACGCTGTTAACCTTTTGGCGCCGGAATTATTTTTTTTTTTAAGTTTTAGCACATCCTGTATATAAAATGTGAATAATACAGGAACCAAATATGTTAGAATCATGAAAAAAACTGCATTTTGAAGAGAAAGAAACGGAGAGTATACACCATGTTTAAAATATTCAGTACCTATATTTGATGAATAAACATATAAAATGCAAATTTGGAGGTTAGCGGTCCGGTACGACCACTATAGTTGACATTAGGCGTCAAAAGGTTAAGTTATAAAACGTCGGTGATGATCAAAGATCAAAATACTACAAGAAAAACCTGCCCCAGTTCGACTTTGTACACCACAAATCCCACACGGATTGGCTGGGAAGTTGCTTACAAAATGTTCTAGTTTTTCCGAAGTATCACCAAGTAACTTCCCATTTACGGCGGCGAAGTCCTCGCCGAAATATCGCTTACCCGGTGTAAAATAAATCTAAACCCACCTCGAGGTCTGCTAAAGGTTACTTGTCTCTTGGAATGCATAACACATTAATTCCCACCACATTTCCAGCGAACCGTCTGCGATTTCTCGCAGCACACTGTGTCCTAAAGGACAGTAAAGATAATACCCATCTCTTTTCAACAAGTCGAAAGAGAAGAACCACAGTACGGCGACTGATTAAAAGACCACCCTTCCAAACCCCTCTCCTTTCCAGTCCGTCCCTTTCAAAACCAAGATCGTCCAATTTAAGGCTGCGTGCAGTACCATGCTCTGACAACACAGGATCTGAATGCAAGAACGCTCTAAACGTTGCTTCCTTTTGTATTTAGAAACCTACAAAGCGTACCGGGTCTGCTGCGACACGAATTGTAATAAAATGCGGCCCGCGTACCGAACGTGGCCCACAGAAATGCACAATCGGACCCTCGGCAATGACCAGTTGTTCAATTCATACAAATTTGCTGCAACACACCAAACATTACGTCACGTTAGAGAATACCGCCGTATTAAAGATATGGTCTATTGTAATTGGAACAATAGAAGGGAGAGAGGAAGCTGCTCGTGTGTTCAAAGACCAAACTAAAAATTCTTATAGGGAAGGTAGAGGTAAAGATTAATTCATTCTTAACAGTAGCTGGATTAGAGGACTGTTGGAGTAAAAGGGATTAATAGAAGAAGAATGGAATGACAGAGACAAATGGAGGAAGAAGATAATATAATAATATAATATAAGATATATATAACATAGGAAGATAAGATAATAATAATATAATATAAGAAGATAATATAATTGTTAAAAGAAGATAATACAATAATAATATAATATAATATAAAATATATATAATATAAGAAGATAATATAATAATAATATAATATAAGAAGAAAATATAATAATAATATAATATAAGATATATATATATATAATATAAGAAAATAGTATAATTGTTAAAAGAAGATAATATAATAATAATATAATATAATATAAGAAGATAATATAATTGTTAAAAGGGCGCAGGAAGATGTAGAAGTGTCGAACAACCTGCTAAATAAAATTAATAAGTAAATTTGTCCCTGTCCACGCAATGAAGGCAAACGGGGAGGGTAGAGGTACAGCTCCACTCATTCCTAACCTTGGCATTAGACGGAGGTAAGTGGTCAGCCTCAGACCCGGTCTCTTTACCCGAGTAAGAACCCCGATACCCACGGTATACAAGGCTGGGTTCACCTCAGAGAAATTCTGGAGGTATGAAGGAAAATTTCTTACCATTGCCGGGAATCGAACACCACGTTGTCTAGTCCGTAGCTAAGTCATTATATCATTACACTGTTCCATTTCCAAAATCGAAAGGTTGGTCAGCTGCTCACACCGGGCTCTTTACACCCTAGGGACGGAATGTTGTGTCCCTATTGCCAGACCGCAAATTCTAAAGACAGGAAACCTTGACCTTATGGGAATCAGAGCCACGGTCGCCTAGACAATCCGTCACCTTACCGAATGAGGTATTCAGGTTAAGCAGAAGGACAACTATACGAGTGAAATGAAATAAGTCTGTATTGGTACAGTAGGATAGGTCAGATGACGTTAAGTTGGTTTGTACTAAACTGGACCAATATACATTTGGATATTTTAAGTTAACTTAATTTGTACTTCATTGCGTTCCCTTCAGTTTGATCTAGTTACTTTTTTTTTACGTTATGTTCGCAATTCTCTAAGCTGCTGGTTGCAGTATATCTCATATTGTTATTCACTTTACAATATTTGTCAAGCTTGCCACCTTAGAAGGATAAGAACCCACGTTTCTCGCACAGGACCGCTCCCAGTCATCAAGCTGAAGACACGGTATAGCATGCGGACAGCTGCACAGCCTGAAGCCGAAACAAAATGTTTGGGCGCGTTCGCAAATTTACAAAAATCGACTATTAACTTCGTCACGTCTATCTGTCCGCAAGGAACAACTAGGCTTCCACTGGACGAATTTTCTTGAAGTCTGATATTTGAGAATTTCTCGAAAATCTTTGGAAAAATTTCGAGTTCAATTAAAACCTTACTGGCAATTTACGTGAAAACCTACGATAGTATCTCGCTAAATCTTCGTAGAATAGGAAATGTTTTAGACAAAAGGTGTAGAGAAAATCAAAACATAATAGGCAGTAATAATCTCCCCCCCCCCCGAAAATCGTCCCGTTAGGGAGATACTGCGTAAAAATATCATACGGCCAGAGTGGCCAAGAAGACAAAACAATTGGGCGCATGAGCTATGCATGCTACATACCTAAGGCTACAGAAACACACCCTGACTAGGTAAAAGTGCTTTTCCACGACAAAAAACTCCTTTAGCGAACGCGCCTCAATATTAAGTTATACGTGCATTGGCTGTCTTGTGGAAAACATAAACCGAAACACTGGACAAAGTCCACTATACCAGCCCTAATTACAGTGATTGTTTCGGTCTAATTTCAATGGCTTTTTCTGGATTCTGCCTACTTGGATTTATTTTGTTCCAGTAGGCAGTCCGATCCTTTACCTAGTCGGGTAAGTTTCGTGTGGTCACGTTAATCGTGTAGCGCCAAGGCGCTGCCTAATACAGTAATTTTTGTTAAGTGTCTTAAATATATGTCTTAACGTGCCACAGCTCCGTATACATCTACGAACACAAATTTCCTCTACTAAGCCTACTTAATCTGCCGTTGGCGAAGCCAGTGTAGGCCCTAAACTATGAAATAAATCCTGAAGCACATTCTCAACAACTGACCTCACACTCTTCCGCCGTGTTCCTCAGTCCCTCCTGCTAACCAAGAATAAGATTAAGTCTAAATAGACCACGACAAATTCCTTCCACATTCTCAAAATTTTCGATCATATTAAATCTAAGCTACTGAAAATCAGACCTTCAGGACTCTGCAGTGGCAAAAAACAAAGCTCTGTCTGTGTCTGTGTCACTATCCGTGTCTGCGTCTGTCTCTATTTGTGTCTCTGTTTCTCTGTGTCTCTTTCTGCTTATGTGTTTCTGTCTGTGTCTGTGTTTGTGTATGTGTCTCTGTCTGTGTCTGCGTCTGTCTCTTTTTGTGTCCCTGTTCCTCTGTGTGTCTCTTTCTGCTTATATGTCTCTGTCTGTGTCTGTGTATGTGTCTGTCTCTGCTTGTGTCTGTGTTTGTGTCTGTGTTTCTCTGTCCATATCTCTGTCTGCGTATGTGTCTGTGTCAGTGTCTGTGTCTGTGTCTGTGTATGTGTCTGTCTGTGTCTTTGTGTCTGTGTCTGTGCCTCTATCTGTGTCTTTGTCTGCGTCTGTGTCTCTGTCTGTGGCTGTGTTTGTGTCTCTGTTTCTATGTCCATGTCTCTGTCTGCGTGTGTGTCTGTGTCAGTGTCTGTGTCTTTGTGTCTGTGTCAATGTCTCTGTCTTTGTCTGTGTATGTGTTTCTGTCGTGAACCAAACCCGAACTGTCTGCCTTTCATGATGGCCCTAGTCCAAAGCTCGACTGTTTCGAGGATTCTTACACCCAAGCTGACGGCAGAACCTCGTCCTCTGACCAAGTGCCTGTCTAATAACGTTGGTATTCCACTGTTGCTCTCAAGACCTGGATATAGATTGCCTTCTCTCTACTTCTGTCTCCCTCCTTTTACTCTGTTCTTTCGTAATGTTGCAAAACCATTCCACTTCTGATGGTTTCTACCAAACAAACTCCAATTTCTTTTCTTAGTTTCGTTTAAAGGTTCTTTTATTGGTTGCGTTCCAAAGTCAAATCTTGCAGTTCAGTGCCAATTATTTTCCTAAGCATGAAACTAGTGGTCCATTAGAAGAGCAATAAAACATACACGAACAGGCTAATTACGATTTCTTTTCCGATGGTGTTCCACTTGCCTTCTCCAAAACAGTCGGTCTCACACATCCTGCATATTCTTTCGTTTCATGTTACACACTGACTGACCGACTGATTGCCTTACTGAAACACACCCCTTTACTGAAATCACAACCTCTGTTTCAACAGAACCAATAAAAGCCCACTTCTCTTCACAATCTCCGGATATCTTTAGCCCTATGCATTCTGAAAATCCATTTTACAAATCAAGTAATTCCCTGGTAGCAGAACCATAAGGCCCAGTACCGCCAGTGGAGACAATCCTGAGCCGAGTCCTTGTAACTCTCATTTCTACAACCTATTTCTTTAAAATCCATCTTACTAATTAGCAAATTCTTTGTGTAAAAGAAACCGAAAGCTCAGTATCGCCAATAAAAGAGCCTACTCTTGGGCACGATCCTTAGCCGGTTTTATCCCCATATCCCCAAAATCCATCTGGCTAATTAACACATCCTTCTGCAAGAAAACCCGAAGATTCAACGCCTCGAATGCCAAAGTCCGCTGCTTGTCAAATATTTATAAGATCCACAGTGTCAAAACCACTTTAGAAGCCACTCAGCCTCCCGTCCAATGGACATCATTCATTCTGTTCACAGGAGTTGAAGTGGCCGGAAAGTGAAGCAGATCACGCACCTCCGTCTAATACCGAGGATAAGAAAGCGTGGAGGTACACATCTGCTCCCTTATGTCTGCATGGAGAGAAGCATAATTAAACCTAAGAGGATTAGTTTAATGACAGGATAAGAGAGCACAGAAAACTGAGAGAGATTTGAAAGGAAACGTTCTTGGCGAACTCGTGTAGCTATGATAGACCCACTCTCCTAACCCTCTAGAGAAGAGACATGAACAAGAGAGAAATGTAACAAGATTATTCAGGCTTGGAGTTGAGATTCGAAAGCTAGACTCTTATAATAAGCTACGGAGCAGGATTGCCAACCACTCCGCAGCGAATTTTGATTTAAGTGTCTAGGGCCGTCGTTTTCAAAAACACTGCACACTTAAGGACACACCATTCGTGACATATTTGAATAAAATGCTTACGAACTTAAAAAAATTCAAGGAGAAAGTAATTGATTCAAAAACTTTTAATACGTTAATCAGGTTAGGAGGAGTTTATTGGAGTTACAGTTAATTTTGTTACTCAGTCGTTTGATAAATATGATGTTATTTTCGTGAGGACACAGGGCACTTTACGTCCGGCTGAACCACTGCAGGAGGGAATGTCTTTACTAGGACCGGCTCTCCTCTCATTTCCGTTGTCAAAATACACCCTACATCAACAGTCAGACGCACGCATTTTTCCATCTACATTCTTGCTTGTCAGGTAGTAACGGACAAAGACATAAATACGATTATTCTGACCCGCATAAATTGTCGATAATGTTTCGCAAGATAGGAAATCCTCACGAATATCATAATCAAATTAGTACTGAAGAAGCTTATTCGGCGAATTTGGTTTGCTGTAACCACCAGTTCGCCCAATCGCATTGCGAGAAATGGGCTCTTGAGCACAGGAGTCGGTCAGAACTTGAGCACCTGCAGCCGGAGTTATGGCGCGCATTTCGGTTGTGCCAGTGAATACGGAGTTTGATGCCAGCAGCAATCTTTTTAACTTCAGCTGCAATGTGTATGGTTTTCCGTCTTTGTGTTTTGTTTCTAAACAACTCGAATATTTTGAGCGGCTCGTCCTTTCATTCACAACCGCTACATTAAGCTTACTGTGGCTTATTTAGTGGCCTACGACGTACAGAATCCAGCCTTTACCACGTTTGGTCTTTTGCCTATGACAAAAGCGTTTCGAAGTTTGTGTTGACGTCTTTATCAGGGTCTCCTGTAAACTTTGTGGTTTACAACAATTTGAAAATGCTACACATGGCGTTCTCCTTATCTCCAGCCAAGAAAGAGACCAACCCATGATAATTTCCGAAATATTTGCTTACTCTTTCAAAAGTAGTTTACGAATTTTCACAAAATTTCCCCTTACTTTCCTTCCCTTCATGACGTCCGTCAATTCCCACTGTGGTCTTATGCTTCTCCCCCCACGTCCCCCGTCCCACCAACAACAGTTTGACACCTTTTCCAGCTATCCAAAGACAATTTAAAATACAAAGCAAAACAGAGAATTTAACGTAGACGTCATGCTATGTCGTTCGCTGTAGAGAAATGCAGACTGACACAAATTACTAAAAGCACAGTTTTCCTTGAATCCACAAAACATACGCGCAGGTAACTGACGCTTTGAAATGGGCGTCACCACTACGTAGCTACCACAGATATACTTAGAAATTTTCGAGAGAAAAATATTTGTTTTGCCATTGCTCCAGATAATCAAATTTTGTAATTTAAAAATACTCAGTATTATACATTTTTTTCTCTTATAACCTACACCACGCAGCAAACCAGAAGATAACAACCAGAAAGTTGCATGTATCTCACCAATTTAATCTCTGAGAGATTGCGTATGATATTCTTTGTGCTGACTTCCTTCCTATGTCTTCAGAATATAACTCTGATGATTGGTACGAGAAATAGCGTCCTCTCTATACAAAAGAATAAACGAGAGGAAAATTGCCTTCCTTTTTATTGAGTCGATAAGACGCACACACAGACTTGCTGCTGCATTTAGTGTTCAGAGCTACATATCTTGGCGCGCTCCGTTCCTGCGGAGAGTCTAACAAAATCGCTCCTTCCATACGTCCGCCCGTCTGTATACATGAAACAAGAGAAACGTTAGACGGACTTTATTACATGTTATATTACTGAGGTGAATTAAAACTTACTGCCCTATTCCAATTGTGAATAAAATAGAGTATGGTGTCGTGTACTGCACAACAAGACAATACCGGGCCTTGGTCTCATGTCATGCATGTTTCGAGATATGTGATATTTTACAGGGAGAGTTAGTCTACCCCTCGCCCGGCCTAAACCCTGGGGCACCAAGTATCCGTATTTTGACCCCCGGAGACTTCGGATAGCTTGGGACCTATGGAGCGCCACTTCCCGCACTCAACAGTAATTGTTAACCCCTGAGAAAAAATCGGACGTAAATAGCAAACATGTGAGAAGACGACTATAGGTTTTCGGAGGGCATCTAGATTATATCGCGCTAAATATATGTGACAACGATGTTTCAGCTACATGTCTTACGGTGCTCCATATTACTGTCCAAGGAAGTGAGAGATGAACAAAATCATCCGGTGTGTGACGCCGTGTTGTCCATTTGACGTGACGATACAGACAACAGGTTCTTCCTAAAGAGACTAAACTTACACCAGAAAGGCGGCTTCACATCCCAGAAGGCAGCACTTTTGGTAGACGCAGCAGCAAAATGATCAGAACTCACACAGTTCGGAAGATGAGTATGGCAAGGAAATAAACAAGAATTTCGGAACAGACAGTCTTCTTTACTTTCCAATGCAACTGTCTTCTATGACACGAAGGCTTTTAGTTTGGTAATTAGAATTGGTAATTCAGAATAACATACCCTTTCCATCTTCAGAGCAGGAAACGAAGGCAATACGTTCAGAAATGTTGCTGCCTCTATCTTCAATTTGGAACACAGAAATGTTTCGGTCTACCACTTAAATTTGGAAGACAGAAGCACGGTGTTCTTCCGAAATGTTGCTGTCTCCACCTTCAAGTTCGAAGACAAAGGCCGTACGTAATTATATGCTTACTTACTTACTCCATAGAGCAGAGTCCTTCTTGAGAAGCTAACTGGTTTGCAGCTAGTCAAGAAATTCCTCGCATTTTATGGAACCCGAAAGTTCATTACCCCAATCACTAGTGCCCGCTCTTTGACTGTGTAGCAAAATGATACCTTTTTACGGTGAAGAGTTATTAGCATCTCGCCCAAACCCCAAGCTGGAGGACCACCCCTTGTCGGATGTCCGCGACTGCTTATTCAATATATACGCAGCTACCCTCCGTATTGGAAGCCGTTCCTCCATCCGCAACCTGAGGACTCGCCATGCCGCTGTGACGGGGAACCACTTATCACGGAAATGTTGCTGTCTCCATCTTCAAGTTGGAAAAGAAAAGCAGCATGCTCTTCAGAAATCGTGGTAACTCAGTACCAGACTACACGGCCTCACGTTTATAGTCACAGCCGTGAGAACCCCAATCACTTAGGGTTGACAAGCCCAGCAGTCTATCTTCTATTGCTTGCCAGTTCTTCCTGACCAAGAGGATACCGACAATTCATCACTTTGCCCTCCACATTGACTGTACTTTCATTCAGCAGCGTTGTAAATGAAGTACAGACTGTAGAAGGCTGCGTGTTATGCAGAACAGAGCGTACATTGTTACTTCCACTTCATTGCATAAGCTTAAATAAGGGAAGGAACCTGAGTGTTAAGTCCTTATGCCTGAAGTACACTCAAGAACTGATCCTTTAATTTGCTTCATTTTGAAGAAGGGACTGTCGGCAGCACAACAGCTTGTACCGTAATCCCTGCAGGGCCGCTTGTAAACATCTGGCATGTCAATGACCGCAGGCCAACACTTCTGACAAGCGACGGCGTCTTGAACGCTTCTGTCACCCCCCACCAGCAAGTAGCAGGCAAAGCACATTTTCGCAGGCGATATATCAATCACAACGCGTGCTGTGTTGTTTCGAGAGCCGACACCTAAATACCGTTGCTTGCCTCTTTGGGCAGTATCACCAGTACCCGCAGTAACTCCGTGCAGCAGAGCGGCAAGTATTTTTACCATCTGACCTTACAGAAATCCCAAATCACAAAACTCGCCTTCCTTCGTGATATTTAACTTCGTCAATTAACATGAATGTTTTCTGGAACACTTTACAGCTCAGTGTTAACTGTTTTAACCAGTAAACCTACCCACTGTTACAGTTCATATTGTAGCGCTAACAATGTAAAAATCTCAGGGGTGAAAAATCCGTGGCGCCAAGTCACCTTGACGACATAATTCTGTTTTGTGGCGCCCAACATTTGTGGGACGTCAGTATGGAATATTCATTTCACCTTCCCGGCGCCTAGATTTTTGAGTTGCCTCCTAGCTCTTGGGAATAGTCGTGCATCTCTGATGCCACTCCGTCCATTTGCGCTACTGTCTTCAGACCCGGGTCACAAGAACGCCAAATATCCAGTGCAAATTTTCACTCTGTG
>Ga0131853_10009787_pt1 | contig 17536 bp, 10 predicted proteins | sample TergutLab28metaG_FD_92764 | JGI IMG/M metagenome (GOLD analysis project Ga0131853, IMG submission 92764) | Labiotermes labralis P1 segment gut microbial communities from Petit-Saut dam, French Guiana - Lab288 P1 (version 2) (version 2) | ecosystem: Host-associated > Arthropoda: Insects >... | reverse complement strand
CGATGAGTACCAACATCCCAACCAGTGGTGATCCCAGTCTCAGCCAACCACTCAATGTAACAATGGAACTGCGAACCAACCACCACATCCGTAAACGTAGCCGCAGTCGGACACTCCCAATCATCATGCACCGGAGGAGTCGGAGTCGGGGTAGGTGTCGGCGTGGGAGTGGGCGTTGGCGTCGGAGCCACAGTAATCGGGTCGTCAGATTCAACCGTGCGCGGGGTGAAACCAGGAAGGTTCGCGGTCGCGGTAGCCACAACCTCATAACCAGCCATCGCAGGTGTCAACAGCAGCGTCGGGCCAGAACCCCTGTAGTTACCGTCAACATACCAACGAATCGTGACATCGGTGGTTGCTGGATTGAAGCCGGTAGCCGAAGCCGTCAACGTCTGGCCAACAACCGCATCACCAGTGATCGTGACCGTGCCACCAGTAAAGGTGCCTTCAACCACGGTAACCGGGTCAGACTCGACCCTTGCGGGCAGGTAGTTCTCGTATGTTCCGGTTGCAACGACCGTGATGGCTCCATCCAACATGGCAGTGGTCAGCAAGAGCGTGGCACCCTCACCAATCGGCTCGCCATCAAGGAACCACTCGAAAGCGATCACTGTGGCAGCCGGATCAAAACCATCGGCCACAGCCGTCAACGTCTGACCAACTGCCGGAGTGCCCTCAATCACAACCGTGCCAGCTTCGACAGCCGCGCAATCCGGGTCTGTGGGCAAGATGGTGTCATCCGACGGGCACAGGCCGGTCAGAACGCCGACCGGAGCCACGGCAACCTGCTGGACAACACCCCAGTTGAGAGTGGTGCGCCAGCCGGTGTGGTGCGGGTTGGACCAAGCCCACACGGCCCGGGTGTTCGCCGGAGTCATAGCGTCGTTGACCTGAACGTCGAAGCCATGGAAGGCGCCGACGAAGGAGGGCGTGGCGTCAACGGTCGGGTGTTCGTTGAAGAACCACAGACCAATCTCGGCCTCGACCACGTAGCCAGTGTCGGTGTGCCACACGTGCAGCTGGTGCAGACGCGCCTGCTGACGGTCGGCGTCACCTTGACCGTGCGTGAACGCCGCGGGCGGTGACTCGTTCGAGGCGAAGGCCGTTGACGGATCCGCAGTGCGGACCCACGAGGTTGGAGTGGCCTCGAAGCGGAACTGCGCGTCCTGGAACGCGCGATAGGGTTCACCGATCTTGGCATTGCCCAGGTCGAGGAACAGCTCAACGCTGTCCCGGAGGTGGGGGTAGCCCGCGGAGACGATGATGTCCTCGTCGGTCACCTCGGCGCGGAAGAACAGCGTGTCAACGGAAACGGAACCGCCACCGTCAACCGCGTATTGAGTGCTTTCGCCCCACATGGCAGCGAAGTTGGCGCGAGCGCCTACTCCGGCCGGAGCGTTACCTTGCTGACGCAGAGCGGTGTTCTTCCACACGGCGTCATCCCAAGCAGCGTCACGCTCGCCGACCTCGCCCAGCACCGGCACGTCGTCAGCCAGGGCGATGTAACCGGTGTTGAAGCCGTCGTGGAAGGTCAGCTGCATGCGGTGCATTGCGCCGAGTTCGCCCCGGAGCGCACCTGCCGCGTTGCGAGCGGTGATCTCCAGGTCAGGCGTGATGCCTGCACCGGGGCGGGTGTGTGGGACGTGCACAATCGCATACCAGCCGTCGGCGCCCTCACGCACCTGAACAATGGCGTTGCCGGTCACGGTGCCGTCGCGGGCAATCGTGATTAGGCCACCAGCGAACTGGTAGTCGATCTCGATGGTGGCGACGTCGTCGGCCAGCGAGGCGAAGGCAACCAGGTAGCCAGCCAGCGCCGGAGCGGTGACGGCGTGGCGCAGGGCCACGTCACCGGCGAAACCGAGGCTAAGCGTCGGGGACGCACCCCATTCGGCGGTGTCGAAACCGGCGTTGGCAGCCAGCGGGCCACCGCCGAAGACGGGGTTCTGCTGTACCCGACGCGAGAGGCGGTGCCAGCCTTGGCCGATGTTCTCGGGCCACGCACCGGGGTTACCGGCGGCGCCCCAGAAGGCGGGCTTGCAATCGCGGTTGCCGCTAAACAGCAACGGCGTGCCGAGTCCAGGACCGCCAGTGCCAACCCAAGAGCGCTGGTTATGCAGACCCCACATGGTGACGTAAACCAGCTTGCCGTCGTTCTCTTCGTTCCAACGACGGAAGTAGTTAAACGCCGTGTAGAGGTACCAACCCATCGCGTCAAATTGCGCTTCAGTAGCGGTCGCGGCGTTACCGAAACCGACGACGTCCAACTCGGTGACGGCGGTGTAGAGCGTCCAGTAGCCATCGGCGGCCAGGCGGTCGTTCATCGCCCGGGTTACCTCAAGCGCGCGCCACAGGTTGTGCGGCGGCACGTTCGCGCCGACGTGGAACTGGTGCGCCTTACCGTCAAGCGGCATGCCATTGCGGACATGGTTCTCGGAAAGGTCGGCGAGGATGTTGAGCTTCGCATCAAGATTCTGGGTGTTGTAGTCGTTGTTCCACAGCAGGATACGGCCCGGATCGCCAGGCATGCTCGGGTTAGCAGCGGTCAATGTCGGATCGGCGTGGAACTGACCATTGAGGAAGTTGTTGGCGAAGTACAGCGCCCAGTGCGTGAAGTCGCCACCCATGTTGCGGGTCAACAACGTGTTGCGCATGTAGATGGTGCCGTCCCAGGCCGAGCCGTCCGGCGCGAGCAGGGTGGGGCAGGCGGCGGCCGGACCCGGGCAGGTGGAGGCGGCCAGGTCGAAACGGTTGCCTGCGGCCCGGGAGCTATGAACAACCTCGTTGATGACCTCCCACGACGTGAACGGGTTGGTTGCAGAGCCGAAGTATCCCCAGCGGTCCGCGATCGAGCGAGACACGTTGTAGATGTGGTTCTCCAGACGACGCAGCGTCTCGGCACGAACGATGTCGGCCGTCAGCCCCGGAGCGATGGTTCCCGCTGGCGGGCGCCCAGTTTGGCCTGGAGCGTTCCCGTTCGAAATCATCAGAGTGTTGTTGGGAACACCCTGAGTCAGCACGGCCTGCGGAAGCAGCGTGTTGGGGTCGTCGTACAGCGTGCCGGTCGGGTCAACCTGGAAGAAGAAGTCAGGCATCTGCGAGTGCCAGGCCAGCACGTGGCCGAACAAGCCCAGGTTGTTATTGGCAGCGAAGTCCGTCATGGCCACCATCTGCGGGTGCAGGCGGAAGTTATTATCCCACTCAACACCGCGGATGGTCTCGTTGCCAGCGCCGGTGATCCGGGTGAAGTCCCACGTGTGCAGGTGAGCGTCAGGACGCCTACCACCCGGGTGCGGGAAGTGCGGAGTAGTGCCATCGGGGAATATGTGGCCACCGGGGAGTATGTTGTAGATCTCCGCGATGTGGAAGAACGCCTCGGGCTTCATGTGGTTCTCACCCGAGATCGAGTCGAAGTGACGCGTGACCAGCTCGGCGTCGATACCGACCGTCTCGTTGAAGTCGATGGCCACACCCATGGAGAACGGCATGTAATCCTGCAACGCCGGGCAGTAAGGCATGTGACGCTGTTCGATGTCGAAGACGACGTCGCGGATCGCGAAGTCGGCGGTGTCGGCCACGGTGTCGAGGAACAGCCACTTGTAGATCTGCGGGGAGATCCACGACGGAATGGTGCAGGTAACTGTTGTCCATTCGTCGGTGACGTCCCACGGGCCACAATAGGTGTGGGTCTGGCGGACCGGCGGGTTACCGAAGGCGTGCTCACGACCCAGGCGCACCTGAGCGGTTTCGCCGACATCTAGCATGCGCAGATCAGCGCTGAAGGTAACTGGGGTACCGGGGATGATCCTGCCGAACAGGTCGACCTTGGCACCACGGATCGGGGCGTTGCGGTCGGTGACATGCAGGGCGCCATCGACGACTTGCAGGGTCGGAAGGTCGGCTGCGGAGGCGATGTTCACGATGGCGGCGTCAGCAGCAGCGGTGGAGGTGCGGCCGTACCAAGGCAGCGGCGGCAGCACAATCGGCCCGTGACGCGGGTCGCGGGGGTCCGGGGCCACGCGGGGCAACCAGTCGCCAATGCCGTCTTCGAAGTCAAAGACGATGGAGCCGACGGGGGCGGGGCGAACGCAGTCTTCGTGATCGACGGTCAGGTGACCGAGACCGGGGTAGGGGCACATCGGCGTGGGCATTGCACGCTCACAAGTGGCACCAGGGAGGTCCGGGATCACGCGGGTAACCGTGATGTCGCGAACGTCAATCGCGGTGGTGTTCGCGGCGCCACCGGAGGCACCAAGGAACACGCGGCCACCGGCGGTGTTAGCGTCGACGGTGATGCGCTGAGTGAACGTGACCCAGTTGTTGGTCAGGGCGCTCACGCCGTTGGCATTGGGCAGCGGCGGCCAGTCCGGGGTGATGCCGGGGCCGCGGTTCAGGAAGAACCCAGCCGAGGCTGCCGCACCAATGCCGGTACCGGCACCACGGCGCACCGTGGCGGTCATTTCGAGGACATCGCCAACCCGGAAGTCCTGATTAATGTCGGAGATGCCGTGCCAAATCGCGCTGGCCGGACGGGTCATCTGCAGGAAGGGAACGCCGCTCTCTTCGAGCAGATAAAGACGGGCGTCGCCGTTACGCCACCAGGTGGACGGGTAAATGTAGTGGTCCAGGTAGTCATCCTGATCCTCGTCGAAGGCTTCGACAAGGGTGGCAACGGAGACATCAACGGCCGAGACCGGGCAGAACTTGTCCGGCGGGGCGATGCAGCCCGGGTCGCTCAAGAGCAGGTCTTCCATGCCCGGCCACGGGCACATGGGCGGAGGCAGACAGGCGGCGGGCAGCGCGGTGCGGGTGATGGTCACGCTGTCAATGAAGAACGGCGCGGTCGGACCCTGCAGCGAGAACTGAGCGCCGGCGGGGACGTTGGACACGTTCACGTTAAAAGTGGTCCAGGTGGTATTCACCGACGTACGACCCAACCAAGGACCCCAGCTCGGGGCAGACTGCTGGAATTGGGCGTTCTGGGCAGTGCCGACGGGTGCGACCAGGCGCAAGCGTCCAACCAGGTTGTAGCTGGCACCAGCCATGATCGGACTGTTTGTGCCGAGCGCGGTGCGGACACCGTTGTTGTCGACGACGGCGTTGACTTGCAGCACCATGTTCTGCGGGTTGCCCGGCTCGGGGACGAAGGCGTGCGAGGCAGCGCCACCTGCGGAGACGATCAGGCCGTCACTCATGAAGCCGTCGTGGAAGTCGGCGAAGGCGACGACGCCCAGCTCGCACTCCCCAACGATGATTGGAGCGGCCATGGCTTCTATATCGATGCCTGCCGCAGCAGGGTAGTAGTCATCCGCAGCGGCGGTGCCTGCTGCGGCGATCATCATTGTTGCCAGCATCGCGCTGGCTGCGCCAACGGCGGCAAACCGCTGTCGTCTTCTTCTAGCACGCGGACTCTTCGGTCCGAGCGTCGAACTCATATTGCTCGCTCCCTTGCGATTGATTTAACGGGCCGCCCTCGGCCCGACGGCACCGACAGGTGCCGATGGGGCGAACGCTAACACCACAAATTGCCTAACGGTTAAACAAATCCGAAAATTAGTCCGTGGGAGCGTATGTCAACCGGCGTCGATTGTCGTTTTCCCTTGTCGTAGGCGCTGCCCGGGACACGTCGCCTATCCGCCACGCTCCCCTTAAAGCCGGGCGTCTCCGTGCTAGCGGGGGGACGGCGCGGCCGGGGGCACATTGGGCGACGGGGGATGGGGCGCTAAACGCCAGTAGATTCCTCGATTTGACTGCATCTCGTATTCTTATAGTGAAGATTCATCCAACCACGAATGATTATGCACAGACGGGAGCGGGCGGCGCGATGAGGCGTTTGATTCTCAGCATCGACCAGGGCACCACCTCCTCAAAGGTGCTGCTTATGTGTGCCGCCTCCGGGGACGTGCTTGCCGAGAGCGCTGCCCCCGTGGGCATCACCTACCCTCGGCCCGGCTGGGTGGAGCAGGATGCCACCGACATCTGGAACTCGGTTATGGCCGCCGCCGGGCAATGTCTTTCCGGGGCCACTGCCGCCGATGTGATCGGTGTCGCCATCTCCAACCAGCGCGAATCCGTTGTGGCCTGGCACGCCACCACCGGCGAGGCGCTCGGCCCGGTACTCGGCTGGCAGGATTCCCGCACCGCCGCCTGGTGCGCCACCCAGGGCGCCCACGACGCCTTGATCCGCGAGCGCACGGGCCTGCAAGTGGACGCCATGTTCTCTGCACCGAAGATTCGGTGGCTGCTGGCCGACCTCGCTGCTCGCGGCTTTGACCTGGCCGATGTCCGCGTTGGCACCATCGACTCCTGGCTGATCTACCGCCTCACCGGCGAACACCTAATCGAAGCCGGTAACGCCTCGCGCACCCTGCTGTTGAATACCAAGACGGTGGCCTGGGATGACGATCTTCTAGCCATCTTCGACGTGCCCCGCTCGGTGCTGCCCGAGGTTCGGCCCTCTACCGGCCCCTTCGGGTCGCTGCGGTCCGGCGCGCTTGACGGGCTGGCTGGCATCCCGGTTGCCGCCGTTTTAGCCGACTCCCACTCCGCGCTTTACCACCACGGCCAGGGGCGTTCGGGCGTGGGTAAGGCCACCTACGGGACCGGCTCTTCGGTTATGTTGCCTAAGCGGGAGCGGAAGGATGCCACTCTTGCTTGGTGGTGTGGTTTAGACACGATCGCTGCGCTCCCTACTCAACCACCCGGAGGGCTAGGGGCGAGAGGGGTGCCGCAGTTTGCCGCTGAGGGGAACATCCTCACCTCGGGGGCCGGTCTCGACTGGATGGCCCGCACCCTCGGCGCTCCCGATGGGATGCCTGGCGGCGCCTTCCTGACTGAACTGGCCACCACCGAATCGGATGCCGGGGGAGTTTCCTTCGTGCCCGCCTTCACCGGCTTGGGCGCCCCGCACTGGGATCGTGACGCCACCGGCACGTTGACCGGTATCACCGGCGGCACCACCAGGGGCAACATCGCCCGCGCCGCCCTTGACGCCGTCGCCCATCAGGTGGCAGATGTGATCGAGGCCGTCGGGACGGGCGCCGACCTGCTCGTCGCTGACGGCGGGGCCACCCGCTCGGAACTGCTGATGCAAACCCAGGCTGACCTGCTTGGCCGACCCGTCGAGGTCTCGGCCTCCCCTCATGCCTCGGCGCTCGGCGTGGCCGACCTCGCCGCACTGGTACTCACCGGCACGGCTCCCGCCCCCACCAAAAACCGCATCGTCTACCTGCCGCAAATCGGTGATGACGAGCGCCTCGCCCGTCGCGTCGCCTGGCGTCAGGCCGTGCGTCGCGCGCGCGGCCAAGCCCTTTACCCAACCACAACCTAAGAATCCGCTTCACAAGGAGAAGAAAATGACCCTCAAGTCCAGCCCGCCCGTCTTCGGTGCCGGCCTGTGGAACTTCGCGTCCTACGTAGACCGCTATGCCACCGACGGCTACGACGAGCCTGTCTCGACCCTGGAGCAGATTCGTCTCGCTGGCACCGTCGGCGACCTGTCGTATGTTGACCTGAACTACCCGTTCTCCCACGGCGCCACCATTGATGAGGTCAAGGACGCGCTCGATGCCGCCGGACTGAAGGCCATCGGGGTGACCCCGGACATCTACCTGCGTCGTTTTAAGAAGGGTGCTTTTACCAACCCCGACCCGGCTGTGCGCGCCGAAGCGATGGCGCTGCTGCACGAGACCGCCGACGTGGTGCGCGCGCTTGGCGCCCGTTACGTCAAGCTGTGGCCGGGGCAGGATGGCTGGGACTACCCCTTCCAGGTGAACCACCACGACGTGTGGAAGTTAGCCGTCGATGGTGTCCGCGAGATCGCCGCCGCCCACCCCGACCTCAAGTTCGTCATCGAATATAAGCCGCGCGAGCCGCGGGTGAAGATGCTCTGGGATTCGGCTGCCCGTTCCGTGCTTGGCATTAAGCAGATTGGTCTGGACAACGTCGGCGTGCTGCTCGACTTCGGCCACGCCCTTTACGGCGGGGAAAGCCCCGCCGACGCCGCCCAACTGCTCATCGACCACGGCCTGCTGTGGGGCATGGACGTCAATGACAACCTGCGCGGCTGGGATGACGACCTGATGGTTGGCACCGTCCACATGACCGAGGTATTTGAGTTCTTCTACACCCTGCGCATCAACGGCTGGGAGGGCGTTTGGCAGCTCGACCAGTTCCCCTTCCGGGAGGATTCCGTCGAGACGGCACGAGCCTCCATCCGCTTCCTGAAGGCCATCCACCGGGCGTTAGACAGCCTTGATTACGAGGCGATGGCGCAGGCGCAGGCGGCCCATGACGGCATCCGCGCGCAAAAGCTGGTGCAGGATGCCCTGCTTTCCTCAATGGGGGGCGACAACCGATGACCAACGGCTATGCAGACCTGGCGGCGGCCGCCGCCGCCTCGGGGAGCCTGCTGCCCGAACCCGACCGCGAAATCGCGGTGCTTGGCCGCGTGCCCGTCGGCGCCTCGCGCGAGGCCGCCATCACCCACCTGCAACGGGCCGCCATTGAGGTGCGTCGCCGGTCAATCCAGACCGTCGGCGATGTCGGCGCAGGTCACATCGGCGGTGAGTTCTCCATCACCGACGCCCTGGTCACCCTGTACCTCTCGGAAATGAACATCAGCCCCGAACAGGTCGAGGCTTGCGACCCCGAGCGCGACCGCCTGGTGCTGTCCAAGGGGCACGCCGCCAACGCGCTGTACACCACGCTGGTGGCCGGTGGGTACATCCCGGCCCAATCGCTGCGCACCTTCCTACAGCCCCAATCGCTGCTCAACGGCCACCCGGCCCGCACCAAGATCAAGGCCGTCGAGGCATCCACCGGCCCGCTCGGCCACGGCCTACCCATTGCCGTTGGCATGGCACTTGCCGCCAAGCTGGCCAGATCGCCGCGCCGCACCTTCGTGCTGCTCGGGGATGGAGAAATGCAGGAGGGCGCCAACTGGGAGGCCATCATGTGCGCCGCTCATCAGCGGCTTTCTGGTCTCATCGGCGTGCTTGATCGAAACCGGCTGCAACAGGGCGCCCGCGTCGAAGACACCAACGGGCTAGAACCGATTGCGGACAAGCTACGAGCCTTCGGCTGGGAGGTTATCGAGATCGATGGGCATGACTTCGCGGCCCTGCTTGACGCCTTCGCCGCCACCCCAGCCGTCTCCGGAAAGCCAACCATGATTATCGCCCACACCGATAAGGGCGCCCCCGTTAGTTACATGCGCGACAACGTCGCCTGGCATCACAAGGTGCCCAATGCCGAGCAGGTCGCCCTCGCCCTGATCGAACTGGACGCGATCCTTGCGGGGATCGGGAAGGATGCCAAGTGAGCGTCGAACTATTTGATTGCCGAGACACCTGGGCGGCCACCCTGGCCAACCTGGCCCGCGAAGACGACCGCATCATGGCGGTGGTCAACGATTCCGTCGGCTCCTCAAAGCTGGGCGATTTCCAAAAAGAGTTCCCGGCCCGCACCGTGAACGTCGGCATCGCCGAGCAAAACATGGTGGGCGTCGCAAACGGACTGGCTAACGGCGGGCGCGTGCCCTTCGTGTCGGCTGCGGGCTGCTTTCTTACCGCCCGCGCGATGGAGCAGATCAAGGCCGACGTGGTTTACTCCCGCGCCAACGTCAAGCTGGTGGGCCACTCCCCAGGTGTCGCCTACGGCGAACTCGGCCCCACCCATCACTCCATTGAGGATTTCGCGTGGCTGCGCACCCTGCCGGGCTGGCATGTACTCGCTCCGGCATCTCCGAAGGAAACCGAGCAGGTTGTCCGCTGGGCCGCCGCCCACGACGGTCCCGTATACCTGCGCGTGGCCCGCATGGGCGTGCCCGAGATTTATGGCGACGACTATCGGTTTGAGCCGGGCAAGGCCGTCACCATCCGTGAGGGCAACGACGTGACCCTTGCCGCCACCGGGGTCACCGTCACCCGAGCGCTGGCGGCCGCCGACCTGCTGGCCATCGGGGGCGTCTTCGCCCGCGTGCTGTCTCTGCCGTCCATCGTCCCCCTCGACGCCGAGGCCGTGCTGGCCGCCGCGCGAGAAACCGCCGGGATCGTCACGGTCGAAGAGGCCAATGTGGCCGGGCTAGGCGGCGCCATCGCCGAGCTGGTAAGCGAGTCCCACCCCTGCCCAGTGCGCCGAATCGGCTTCCGTGACTTCGCCACCACCGGCTCCGCCGAGTGGCTGCTCGATCACATCGGCGCCTCTGCGCAGGGCATCGCCGAGGTGGCCCGAGAGTTGATGATGGGCGCCAAGTAACAAGACACCATCGGTCAGGTCGATCAGATCATCTAGGATGCGGGTCGTTGAATAGTTATTCTGTTCTCGGCCCGCATCCGAATACTAGGAAGGAAAAGCGATGGTTAGCGATCTGGCCCTCATGGGCGCTCGCGGCAGCCAATTACGGCTGGCGGCTCGTGTGGCCCGCGCCTATCACGAGCAGGGTATGCGTCAGGCCGAGATCGCCGAAGCCTTCCACATCTCCCAGCCGCGCGTCTCTAGGCTGTTGAAGGCGGCGGTAGCGGCGGGTATCGTCCGCACGACCGTTACCGTGCCCCCCGAGGTAAATATCGAACTGACGGAGACGCTGGAACAGGCATACGGGATAAAGCGGGCGCTGGTGGTCGATGCCGAGGGGGAGATTACCCCTGCGCTTGGGGCCGCTGCGGCGTCATACCTCTCCAATACGTTGCTCGGCACCGACACAATGGGCATCTCCTCCTGGTCGGCCTCCGTGATCGCCACGGCCTACGCCCTTAGCCCCTTCCGCACCAAGGTGGTAGACAACGTGGTGCAGCTCGTCGGCGGCATGGGCAACCCGCAGGTGCAAATGCAGGCCACGCAGCTCATCGGACAACTCGCCTCTTATACCGGGGCCGATCCCATATTGCTGCCCACCCCCGGCATTCTCGGATCTGTTGAGGCCCGTGACGCTCTCGTCTCCGATCCGGTGGTTGCCGACGTGGCGCAGACCTGGTCGCGGCTGACCATCGCCCTGATCGGTATTGGCGGCATTGAGCCATCGGACCTGGCCAGCCAGTCCGGGAACGTGTTCCCAACCGACGATCTGGCCGCGCTGGAGGCCGCCGGTGCTGTCGGCGATGTGTGTTTTAGATTCATTAACCGCGATGGTGAGCTGGTCCGATCCTCCTTCGATGATCGAGTGATCGCTATTGACCCCGATGTGCTTCGCGCGGTGCCTCGCCGGGTCGGCATTGCCGGGGGATCGCGCAAGGTGGAGGCCATCCGTGGCGCGATGCTGGGGGGGTGGATCAACATCTTGGTCACCGACCGCACCACCGCCGAACACCTGGTGAAACTTGCGACCTGACGTCGGGGCAAGACACAGGGGAAAAGGAAGCGGGCGGTTCTATACGTTTTATGCAAACCTGGGGCTACCATTGCGCAATGACCAACGTATTGCTGGCCGAGGATGACCCCGCGATTGCCGAACCGCTGGCCCGCGCGCTCAGCCGGGAGGGCTATCACGTAACGGTTCAAGGCACGGGTCAAGGCGCCCTTGACCACGCCGCCCAGGCGGATGTGATAGTTCTCGACCTGGGCCTGCCCGACATGGACGGTCTGGACGTCGCCCGCGAATTGCGGCGCAATGGCTGCACCACTCCAATTCTGGTACTCACGGCTCGCGCCGACGAGGTGGACCTCGTGGTGGGCCTGGATGCTGGCGCCGATGACTATGTGACCAAGCCGTTCCGCCTGGCCGAGCTGCTGGCTCGCGTGCGGGCGCTGCTGCGCCGCCTGCTCGGGGAGAATCAGGAAGACGATGAGGTGCGGGCGCAGGATGTGCGGGTAGATGTTTCCGCCCATCGCGCCTTTGTGGGGGATCGCGAACTGCACCTAACCACCAAGGAGTTTGACCTGCTGCGGGTACTTGTTGCCAATGCCGGTTCCGTATTGCAGCGCGAAACGCTAATGCGCGATGTGTGGGGTTCGGATCCGACCGGCTCCACCAAGACCTTGGATATGCATATCTCGTGGTTGCGCCGCAAGCTCGGCGATGACGCAAACGCGCCGCGCTACATCTCCACCGTGCGTGGCCTCGGGTTCCGCTTTGAGGCGGGACGGGCTTAAGTGCGTAGGCGGGTTCTGCTGGCCACGATCTCTGCGGTTGTCGTGGCGGTGGTTCTGCTCGGCATCCCGCTGGGGTTTATGGGCGCCCAATGGGCCGGCGAGATGCAAAACCGAGGTTTACGTGACCGACTGAACACGCTAGTTGCCTCGGTGCAAGCTGCCCAGGAGCGCGCGGCGGAAGTCGAACAGGATGTGACCGATGTCATCTCCGAGCGTTCCTTAACCGTGGCGGTCGAGGGCCGCACCGGCAACGCCATTCCCGCTTTCGTCCGCATAGTGCTGCCCGGTGGCGACACTATCGAGCGGGGGGTGCCCATCGGTGGTCCCGTGCTATCCGTGGTCGCGTCGACGGATGCGAACGCGCAGGTGTTTATGGAAGTCTCAGCCTGGACTGCGCGAGTTCAGATGATTCAGGTGGTGGGCCTTGTGGCGATCACCTGCCTGATCGCCATCGCGGCCGGGGCGGCGGTGGCCGTGAGGCAGTCCAACCGGCTCTCCGCTCCGCTCGTCTACTTGGCAGCATCGGCCGAGCAACTGGGTTCTGGCCTGGTTCGCCCCCAGGTGGAACAAAGTGGCATTGAGGAGATCGACCTGGTTGCCTCCGAGCTGACCCGCTCTGCCGACCGGCTGGCGGGGCATCTGGCTTCGGCGCGGCAGTTCACCTCGGATGCTTCGCACCAGTTGCGTACCCCGTTGACGGCGCTGACGATGCGGCTCGAAGAGATCATGCTGACCTCCTCCGAGCCGGACGTGCAGGAAGAGGCGCGGGTTTCCTTAGAGCAGGTAGAGCGGCTGGTTTCCGTGGTCGATGATTTGCTGGCGGCCTCCAAACGTACCCAGGGTGGCACCACCGAGCCGGTGCGGCTGGCGGATGTGGTGCGGCAGCTAGCCGAGGAGTGGACGCCCACCTATCTGCGGGCGAATCGCCGCCTGACCTTCGAGGTGCCGGGCGATCAGCGCGTGCTGGCCACCCCCGGCGCGCTGTCGCAGGTACTCGCCACCTTGCTAGAGAACTCTTTGAAGTACGGTGATGGCGTAACCACCATTCGCTCTCGACCCTCGGGCACCACCGGAGCCGTGGCGTTGGAGATCGGTGATGAGGGGCAGGGTGTCTCCGATGAGATCGCCTCACGCATCTTCGAGCGCGGCTTCACCTCCGGCAAAGGCACCGGACTTGGCCTGGCCATCGCCCGCGACCTGGCCGCCGCCGATGGTGGCCGCATCGAGCTTTCACAGCGCCGCCCGGCGGTATTCACCGTATTCCTGGCCGGTGTGCCCAAGACCTTGAATCCATCGGTGCTGCTCCCCGCCGGCACCTCCATCTCTTCGCGCCGCTAACCCCAATGACGTGAGTGCCGTAGCCTTAACCTTCGTGACTACCCCAGTGATTGCCGTGGTTGGTGGCGGCCAACTCGCTCGCATGATGACTCCCGCCGCCGGTGCGCTCGGCGTGCACCTGCGCGCGCTGGTCGAGGAGCCAAACTCCTCGGCCGCACAACTGCTAGCCGATGCCCCGGTGGGCAGAGCCTACGATGAGGCCGCTATCCGCCAGCTGATTACACCAGCAGATGGCGCCCCCGCCTCGGTACTCACCTTCGAACACGAGCATGTGCCAAACACCCTGCTGCAAGACCTACTCGACCACGGCACCCCCGTACACCCCAGCCCCGCCGCGCTGATCTACGCCCAAGACAAGATCGCCATGCGTGCCCGCCTGACCGAGCTGGGCCTACCCTGCCCCCGCTGGATGCCCCTCCCCTTTGAGGCGGACGATGCCGAAGCGGTGCTTGCGGCCTTCTTGGCTACCACTCCCACCGGCGAGGCGGTGCTTAAAACCTCTCGGGGCGGCTACGACGGCAAGGGAGTGCGCATCATCTCCGACCTCGCGGCCGCCGCCGACTGGATCGCGGCCGCCGCGAACGGTGCCCCGCAACTGCTGGTGGAGGAGAAGGTGCCGTTCACCCGCGAGCTAGCGGCCCTGGTGGCCCGACGCCCATCGGGGGAGGTGCGCACCTGGCCCGTGGTCGAGTCAATTCAGCGAAACGGCGTGTGTTCCGAGGTGATCGCTCCGGCCCCGAACCTATCGGCGGAATTGGCCAACCAGGTGCGAGAGCTTGGCTCTACCATCGTTACGAAGCTGGGTGTGACCGGTGTGCTGGCTGTTGAACTCTTTGAAACGCTCGGTCCCGATGGCACCCCGCAGGTGCTGGTAAACGAGCTGGCAATGCGCCCCCACAACTCCGGGCACTGGACCATCGACGGGGCCGTGACCAGCCAGTTCGAGCAGCACCTGCGAGCCGTACTCGATCTGCCGCTCGGCGACACCGCCGCCACGGCCACCTGGACGGTGATGGCGAATGTACTCGGCTCATCGCGGGCAAGCCTGACCGATGCCTTGCCGGAATTGCTGGCAAGGTTTCCCGAGGCGAAGGTGAACCTGTACGGCAAGGAAATCCGGGCTGGCCGCAAGCTTGGCCACGTAAACGTCTCCGGCCCCGATCTAGAAACGGCGCGCATCCGCGCCCTAGCTGCTGCCGCTCTCCTGCGCGGCGATAGGGTGGGGGCATGAACTCTCCGCTCGTGGGTGTGGTGATGGGGTCGGATTCCGACTGGCCGGTGATGCAGGCTGCGGCCCAGGCGCTAGAGGAGTTCGACATCCCCTACGAGGCAGACGTGGTTTCCGCCCACCGAATGCCCACCGAGATGATCGAGTATGGCCGGGGCGCCGCCGAACGCGGGCTACGGGTGATAATCGCCGGGGCCGGCGGCGCCGCTCACCTGCCGGGAATGCTCGCCTCGGTCACCCCGCTGCCGGTGATCGGCGTGCCTGTGCCGTTAAAGCACCTAGATGGAATGGATTCGCTGCTGTCCATCGTGCAGATGCCGTCCGGGGTGCCGGTGGCCACCGTATCAATCGGGGGAGCGCGCAACGCGGGTTTGCTGGCGGCCCGCATTCTGTGCGCAGGTGCCGATGACGCGGCGACCACGTTGCGCGAACGCATGACGGAGTTTCAGGCCGAATTAAGCCGCCTCGCTCACGCCAAGGGTGAGGCCCTGCGTCAGCGACGGGCCTAACCGCGGGTGGTTGATCGAAGTGACCGCGCAAAATGCCGCTGATCTACCCGGCCTGCCATTGCCCGTCGACTTGGCGAACACTGTCGAAAGATTTAGCAGGTACCTGACCGCTGAGCGTGGCTATTCGGCACACACCAGCCGGGCCTACGTCTCGGATGTGACCGACCTGCTGCGGTACGCGGTGCGACATGGCGCTCAGGGGTTAGACGATGTGCAGTTGCCGATGTTGCGTGGCTGGTTGGGCACGCAGGCCGGGCGGGGCATGGCCCGCTCCACCCTGGCTAGGCGTGGCGCAAGCGCGCGAGCCTTTCTAGGCTGGGCCACCCGCCTGAGCCTTGCCGTCACCGATCCATCGGTCCGATTGGCCAGCCCCAAGGTGCCCTCCTCGCTCCCAACGGTACTCTCTGTGGATGCCGCTTCCCGTCTGCTAGACGCCGCCCGTCAAGCCGCCCTGGCCACCCCACCGGTTGAGCTTGTCGAAACCACCCCCACCCCTCACCCAAGCCCAGAACACCCCAAAAACCTGCGCGCCTGGGCGGCAGCCGAGCTGTTATACGGTGCGGGCATTCGTGTCGGCGAGCTTGTGGCCCTAGACATCGGCAGCATTGACCTCGTCGAACGGCTGGTGCGGGTAATGGGCAAGGGCGGCAAGGAACGGGTGGTGCCGTTCGGTCTGCCCGCCGTACAAGCCGTGGATGCCTGGCTGGAGCAGGGGCGGCCAACACTGGTGAAGGAGGCGTCGGGCCAGGCGCTGTTCATCGGTGACCGGGGCGGGCGTTGGGGGCAGCGCCAGGTGCGCGATGCCATACACCGGCTCGCGGCCACCGCTGGGGTGAGCGACGTGGCCCCGCACGCTCTGCGGCACTCGGCGGCCACGCATTTGCTGGCGGGCGGCTCCGACCTGCGCTCGGTGCAGGAGGTACTCGGCCACACCAGCCTCGCCACCACGCAGCGCTACACCCACGTCGATTCCGAACGCCTCCGTGCCATCTACACCCAGGCCCACCCCCGCGCCTAGCTCGACGGTGGCCCCCACCAACTCCCCGCCCCCTTCGCATCCCCTTCACGCTGACCCCTCACGTCGAATCGGATGTTTGTCGACTTTTTTCACCTCGAACCGGATCTTTGTCGCGGAAAACTGCCCAAAACCGCGACAAACGTCCGGTTCGGCAACTGAAAAGTCGACGGAAGTCCGGTTCGGTAAGCCCAGAGTAAACGTGCGTGGTCTAGGTCTAGGTCGAGAATCGACACTGTGACGCCTGCACCCAGGTTCACGAGCCGAGGATGTTACATATGAGACGAGGGATCCCATCTTGCGATGGGATCCCTCGTCGTAGCTAGCGTGAGGTCAGCGTAGCTTGGTGCCGGCGGAGCGCAGCTGCTCGCAGGCTTCCACCACGCGGGCGGCCATGCCGGCCTCGGCGGCCTTCATCCAGGCGCGCGGGTCGTATGCCTTCTTGTTGCCGATGTCGCCATCAATCTTGAGTACGCCGTCGTAGTTGCTTAGCATGTGGCCGACCACGGGGCGGGTGTAGGCGTACTGGGTGTCGGTGTCGATGTTCATCTTGATGACCCCGTTATCCACGGCCTCCGCGATCTCCTCGGCCGTTGAGCCAGAACCGCCGTGGAATACCAGGTCGAACGGCATGGGCTTGCCGAGTTCGGCGCCCACAGCATCCTGGATGTCCTTTAGGATCGACGGACGTAGCTTGACTGCGCCCGGCTTGTACACGCCGTGCACGTTACCGAAGGTCAGGGCGGTCAGGTAGCGACCCTTCTCGCCGGCGCCCAGGGCGCGCACGGTGGCGAAGCCGTCTTCGGGGGTGGTGTACAGCTTCTCGTTGATTTCGGCGACGTGACCGTCTTCCTCGCCGCCAACGACGCCAACCTCGATCTCCAAAATGGTGCGGGCGGCAACCGACATCTCCAGCAGCTTGGCGGCCACCTTGAGGTTGTGGTCCAGTGGCACGTCTGAGCCGTCGTACATATGCGACTGGAAGGTTGGGTTTTCGCCGCGCTTGACCTGCTCGATTTCCATCTCCAGCAGCGGGATAACCCAGGAATCCAGGTTCTTCTCGACGCAGTGGTCGGTGTGCAGCGCGATGTTTACCGGGTAGTTCTTGGCTACCTCTTTGGCGTAAGCGGCCAGGGCGAGCGAACCGGCGACACGATCCTTGATGGTGGTGCCCGAGGCGTACTCGGCGCCACCTACGGAAACCTGGATGATGCCGTCCGACTCTGCTTCGGCGAAGCCCTGGATGGCGGCGGTGATGGTCGAGGAGCTAGTGATGTTGAACGCGGGGTAGGCGAACTTGCCGGCCTTCGCGCGGTCGATCATCTCAGCGTAGATCTCGGGGGTTGCGATGGGCAT